>Ga0315277_10000308_pt1 | contig 80133 bp, 75 predicted proteins | sample YL17G05_15_MG_FD_203695 | JGI IMG/M metagenome (GOLD analysis project Ga0315277, IMG submission 203695) | Sediment microbial communities from Yellowstone Lake, YNP, Wyoming, USA - YL17G05_15 | ecosystem: Environmental > Aquatic > Freshwater > Lake > Sediment | place: USA: Wyoming | collected...
GCCGCATCGGGACGATGCGGCGCAAGGATGTCTGGATGCGGTGTCTGATCATGAACATCCTAGTGGTGACAGGCGAGGAAGTGGAGAGGGAGCTGAAGATGGCCGGCTAATTATGTGTCACAGCAGGCTCTAGCGTCTCCCTGAGGGTACACGGGACCGACGGAAGGTTCTACACATTCGCCCTGACGGTATCTGGTGGAAGGATGACCGGGAGCGGCCAATACACGGACGGGTCCGGAACCGTGAACAGCTGGACCATGGATCTCACGCGCAGCGGTGGCGGTACCAGTTTGGGTGCGTTGCCGAATCTGACAGGAATTGCGGCTGCCGCGTCGATCGGAGGGTTCCTAGCCGGCTTTGCAGTTTCGCTATTGCCCCCGCCCCACTACATGGGAGGTTCGATTCTGCCTCCGTCCAAGACGACCCTCGGCACGCCCTACGCGCCTTCGCAGTCGATTGGCTCGTTCAGAGACCAGACGGGAGGGGTCACGAGGCCTCTGCCTGACGTGCCTCGGATGAGGATGCCGCTCGACCCGATCCAATTCCCCAATGTCGTGATGGGCACACCCACTGATATCCACCCGACGGACATTCACCCGACTGATACGCTTTCGAAGCGCTTCTGTCAGTACTGCGGCTCGCCCCTAATGGTCACTGCCGGAGGCTGGTCATGTCCTGGCTGCAACCGAGCACCGCCAGGGGGTCTGGACAAATGAGCGCGGCTCAACCATATTTCCCGAGTCAAGGAATGGCTTTCAATCGGATCGTCAAGCGGCCGCTCACAGATCCTGAGAGGCAATTCGTAGTCGGAGCATACAAGATGCTCCAAAATGGGCTGAGGGCGATCGCGATCGTATCCCTGGTCTTCTATATCATGTATACATTTGTGCTTTCTGACCTCATAATCGACGAAACCTTTTCTCTGATGATATCCGTCTTTATGATTGCGATAGGTGCCGTGGCACTTGGCATGTCTCTAAACACGCTTCTGATGCGCAAGAAAATCTCAGACGCCATGAGAGAAGGTATGGCTGTCGAGGTCCAGGGGCCGGCGTACAAGAGCCGTGCGGTGAAGAATGTCCCGTCATGGACTGTAGGCCCAATATCACTCACGGCAACAAGGGAGATGGAGAGCTTGATGCAGGAAGGAGCGCAGGTCAGCGTCCTGTGCATACCCAAGTTGAAGCTCGCCCTCGCGATCAACAACTACGGGCTGAAGCACGGCGTTCGCGCAGTATTCCCGCCAAATCTGGAAGCGATGGCCGTCCCCGCCAACCAGGTCGCGGTGCCATCACCTGGACAACCATCTCAAGTAGCGTATCCTGGGTACGGCCCTTCGATCCCTCAAGGACGGGTCCCCCAGACGGCGTATCCTGAGGAGGATCTGCCACCGCCGCCTCCCCCCGATTTCTGATCGACTGACGATCAGGTATGCAAACGACTCCCCACACGCCGAAATTGTTTCGTGCCCGTAGAATCCATGTCCAATCACCCTTCGACGACTGACGAAGATATCATTGAGATGACTGCGGACTTCTGGGTAAATGAGAACAGTCAGAAGCCCATTCCCTGCAAAACACTATTATAGTTGCTGTGATTTCTCATTATATAGTCAGTATGCGGGGGGAGAAACATGAAGGACACGAAGGACCCTAGGTCACGTCATGCGGTCGCCGAGAATGATATGGAAGACCTATCAAGATCTATCCAGCCGTCCTCTTCTAGTAATCAACCTGGGCCTAGCGAGGTTGTCGTGGAGCCAGGCGCCACCAGGCCCAAGCCACGGGATGAGACAATCAACATCCTCAGTGCCAGACGCAAAAAGACCGACGATCTAATCGAAACCCTTCACCGAACACTCAGGGAGCAGGCCATTTCCAGAATGCCCGAATCGAAGCAGTCGACTCCATACAGCAGGCTGTCCGGCGCGACGGTGTCTCGGATAGGGCGAAGACACGACTCCATCCAGGAGCAGACGACAGAGATCGTCAAGACTCGAAACAAGGACAACCGTATCCAACTCACACGTCGCGTGTCGACGATAGATAAACTCGTTCCTCTTTCCGAGGCGCAGGGAATCGACATGTCCATGGTGGTTAAGGACATCGCGGATGCGAAGGCGGCCCTTGACCGGAGGTGGACCACGAAGGCCAAGCGCGCCCTGGCAAGCGCTGACCGGCACGCAATGGATGCCATATCACAGAGGCTTCCGTCGCTCATGCGAGAGACGAACGCCTCCCTCAAGCAACTGGAAAACGTATGCGGGGAAGAGAACGCCTTGAGGCAGCTCGCGGACCGCGCTAGTACCGCCCAGAAGAGGAAGGAGTACGTTGAGGCTCTTCGATCACTGACCGAGGCGAGGAAAGGCATACAGGCGGCCGAGAGCGAAGTTGTCCTCAGGACCATCGCCGAAGCCAAGGACAGGTTCGTGATGGCGAAGAAGGCGGGACTCAACATCGACGAGGCAGTGATCCTCCTGAACAAGTCCAGGGACAAGCTCAGGCAAGGTGATTTCGAGGAGGCCGTCAGATGCGCGAGGGAGGGCAGGATGGTCGTGGAGGCCTCGTTCGAGCGCAGCCGAGACGCCCGGATTGCTCTCATGGAATGCGTGAAGGCTGTCAAGCTCGCTGAGGCCCTTGGAGCCGATGTCCAGGAGATGAACGGGATGTTGGCGGAGGCGAGGAGCCTCTTTAAACAGAATGATCTGGCGACTTTTACAGTGTGTTCGCACAAACTGCTCGACCTGGCAAAGAACGCGGCCTATGGCAGAGCAGCAGAGTCATACCAGCTGGCAGAGAAGGCATTGACCCTGGCGAAGAAGGCAGGGGTCGAGGTGTCGGAGTCGGAGGAGAAGCTCAGGAGATCGAAGGAGTGCCTTGACAAAGACGAGCTTGCAAAGGGCCTTTCGATGGCCTGCTCGAGCATGTTCGAGTCGTACTCCTCTCTCGCAAACACGATGGATGACAGGCTGAAAGACATCGATGAGTTCGCTAAGGGCATTGAACGTGAGGTGGATAACCTGACGGAGGTCCGGGATGCGATCGATAACTCCAAGGAGCGGAACCTCGAGAACCTGAGGAAGTACGTCAAGCTCTCGGAGGAGATTGTCGGGGATGCGTACGAGAGCGCTGCCGCGTACTCTTGCGTTGCGCAGGACATCGTGAAGCAGGCCTATGAGAGTTCGGTCCAGATAAGCCCCTTGAAGGATTTGGAGGGGAAGAACACTGGAAGACTCGAGCTGTATTCCGGGACCGCGTCGACCAACGAACTCCGCTTCGAGGACAAGAGACAAAGGCTGATCGACCTGTATCTCACGGGGAAGGTGTCAGAGAACCAGCTTGACAAGCTCCTGCTGATGATCGATTCGAGCGTCGCGAAGAACAACCTCGTCTAGTCTAGGTTCTTGAGAAGAGGTTGTGATCTCCGCAAGACGATGCGAAGTCAAATGGAGATTCAGGGAACCACAGCAAGCGTTCGTGAAGCCGATATAGCATGGAGAAGGCGACTGGGAAGAAGATGGATTCCGTCCCGAACATGCCACAACAGCCCCAAATACCCCTAAATACTCCCAACGCAGTCTATCGCGTGGCAAAGCCCGTAGCCGGACGCCAGCATGAGAAAGTGGACAAGAAGAGACCGATCATTCGAGCCACAGAATCAATGTCTGAGGTTGTTGCAGGTTTCGCACGATTGAGGAGGCAGAGGAGATGGAGAGCAGAAAGCGGGGCATGGGATGGTTGCCCGACTATCCGGACATTCGAGACTATACATTCGAGAGCAAGGAACTGCTGAGCAAGAAGGAAATACATGCGCTTGTCACGCCCATCGGTCTGCAGAAAGCACACCGGATAACTCTGCCGTCGTCCGTTGACCTAAGGAGATGGTGTCCGCCGATCGAGGACCAGGGCCAGATCGGATCATGCACCGCGCATGCAGGCGTTGGAATGGCGGAATACTACGAGAAGAGGGCCTTTGGGAAGCATATCGACGCTTCGCGGCTCTTCCTATACAAGGCCACGAGGAATCTCTCCGAACTGCATGGAGATAGCGGCGCATCGATCCGTTCCACAATGGGGGCACTCGTATTGTTCGGCGTTCCGCCTGAGAAATACTGGCCGTACAGCGACAAGGACCCAGATTTCGACAAGGAGCCGAATGCTTTCTGCTATTCGTTCGCAGAGAACTACAAGAGCATCAAGTACTTCAGACACGACACACCTAGACTGTCGGAAGAAGAGGTACTCGAGAGTGTCAAGAAGACCCTCGTCGCAGGCATTCCCGCGATGTTCGGGTTCACCGTCTACGACTCGATTGACCAGGCGAACAGTACGGGCAAGATCCCTTTTCCGTGCAGCAACGAGAGAGTGTTGGGAGGACACGCCGTGGTCGCTGTGGGTTACGACGACAAGCTCGAGATAAGGAATGCAGACTGCGACGTCCCAGCAAAAGGGGCAATGCTAATCAGGAATTCCTGGGGTGAGGGATGGGGGGACGGAGGCTACGGCTGGCTGCCGTACGAGTTCTTGCTCAGAGAACTTTCAGTTGATTTCTGGTCGATGCTCAAGCAGGAATGGGTCGATACGAGACAGTTCACGATCGAATGAGGAACCTGGCTCGGAGCCATGTCGACACATGGCGTTTCATGGGGGCGCTTCACGATGACATCCATAGAGAACGAGAGACGGTCTCAGAAAGTGTCTTGTTCTTGAGCAAAGATATGGTTCCAGTATCCCTCCGGTGGGGATACTTAGTCGGTGGAATGCGTGGATCGCTCTGGTGAAGACGCAGTAGTCGTGGACCCGAAGGAAGTGGCGCTTAGGATGAGACTCGATTATTCGCGCGGGGTGAAAGACCATACTACGAGAGCCTTGGAGGCGGTCTGCGATCTCTGTTGGAAACTCGAGCAGCCCCACCTCACTGCCGACTCCTTCCTGAGAGATGCTGCGGAACTGATCTCGAAGCTTTTCGGAATAGAGAGCGTGGCGATTGGAGTCAGGGATCCCGTGGACAGACTCTACAGATACAAAGCCGTGGTCGGACTTGAGAAAGAGATTGCCGATGGATTCTCGAACCTGACCTACACGAGAGAACAGCTCCTGAATGAGAGCACGTACCCGAGTCACGAGATCAGCGGCCACACTAGGTTGTTCCTCAGCGAGGAGCATCCCTACGCGGAAGGCGAAGAGTTCACATACCGTCGGCCAGGGTTGATCGGGATGAAAAGGAGGACGCTCACGGACAGCCTCGAAGCCGATTACTTGGACATCTTCTTCCGTGGACCCGATGGGGACATTCTGGGCTTCATCGAGATATCGGGAACGAGGCTTAGGAAGATGCCCGATGCAGCGACAATAAGATGGGTCGAGCTCATTGGCGCACTCCTCGGTGTCGCCGTTCAGAAGAAGACGTGATTCTGTCATACTCCCCAGAAGTCGCACCATGCCAATCAGATCAAGCGCGACGCAATGGTCAAAGTGTCCGAACTCCGCCAAATCGGCGGAAAGGAAAAATGGGATTAGGGTTTGCTCGGGGGTCGTCCCCCGAGATTTACGTTTGCCACCTCGCTCACTTGTTAGAGCAGAAAGCCTGGAGCCAGACGAGCCAACCGGTGTCGATTGCGAACGGCACCTGCTCATATGCCGGCTTTAGGCCCAGATAGCTGCTCCTGTAGGACGGGAAATAGATCGACAGACCGGTCGAATCGTGGTTGTGTTTGCTGTTCATCGTCGTAACTACACCAGCGTTGACCGCGCTGATCACCTCTCCCGCCGCAAGCTTCACATCCTTGTCTCCGATTGCCTTGTCATTGTACACGTTGGTGGCGTACACCTTCAGGTCGGAGTAGTATGGGTAGTAGTAGCCGGGCGTGTTGGACAGGTCGTTCTTGAACTGGCTCCGATAGGTCGAGAGAGCGTTCAGCTGAGCGCATGCAAGGTGCTTCACTGAGGCCGTCAGACTTCCAATCGCCGTCATGTCGTACGCGCTTATGGTCCAGTCATTTGCCCACGCGAACGAGTCGTAATACTTTCCGAAGTCTTGTACGATCAACTTTGAGAGCTCGAGACCCGACATGATTGAGTTCGCTTCGAGGTCCGCAGCTATCATGTCATACGGGAAACCTTGGCCGTAGATGGTCTCCTCGCTAAACACGAGATACTTGGCATAACCTGTCATCTCATAGGCGACTTCTGGCTGTGCCATCAGACACTGATCAAATGCGAACACGTCGAACGCAACTCCGCCGTCTACGACCGCTTGGCGCAGCTCATTCATGTCGATGAACTGCGGGGTGCCTGTCTGCTCTTCCGATGAGTCGTCCCAGTTCAGGCCTCTCCAACCGGCTCCATGGTCCCACGATATGAAACAGTACTTCTCCGCGGGGGCGGCCTTCTTGGCATCCTTGATGAACGCGGACATTGTCGCGGGGTCACCCATGTTTACCTCGCCCCAGTCCGCGATCACGTCCGAGATGCCCTTCTTAACATACAGCAGGGATGCTGGACCCGAGTAGGTATCTATCAGCACTACGAAGTTGACATCTCGGCTCGATCCCACACTCTCAAGCATCTGCAGGTTCATCTCGCCGAACATTTCCAGGCTGTTGTCAGCATCCAAGTAGACCATGACAGTCCATTTGTCCCGCGCGGGCGGTGCCGCAGAAGCGGGCGCGGACAGCAGCAGGATCGGCAGGATGACCAGAACTGCGGCTATCGTTGTAGTTAGCTTCCTCAAATACTTCTCCCCCATTTCACGCTCGAAGACAACCCTCATGAGCCGGCCCGTGCCGGAAGCTCTGAGGATGCCTTCCAAACGCTGGTCCCGGAATCCCTGACCCAGGATTAAACCCTTCGCATCGGTGCTGATCCTCATGATATTGGAAATTGCCCAGAACATGTACTTGAGCATTCAAGTCGCCGCGCCCATCTCAAGAAAAGACAATAGGGGAGAGAGAACTATTCCAGTGACGGAAGCATGGCGAAGATAGCGGTCCGTTGCGCAATATCCTTGCTAGTTCTTTTCTTCGCTATTGCAGTCCAACCCGAGACCATCGCGTGGAGCAACGGCGGCTACTCCTCAAATCCGGACAATCCCGACTATGGCACTCATGACTGGATCGCTGACGAGGCAATTGCAGTTCAGACAAAGGATGCGACTTTCCTGAAGACGACCTATCACGTCCGATTCCTTCTTGGGACAGAGGCTCCTGACAACCCCGCCTACATAGGTGACAGCACGAACCATCACGTCTACTACTACTCATCCGGCGACCTTCAAGATGGCAAGAGCGCAATCAGAGCGTCGCAGATGTACCAGATTGCTCTTGGCTATCTGGCATCCCATGACTTCGGCAATGCCGCATACTACATCGGTGCCATGACCCACTATGTCGCCGATGTCGGCGTCTTCGGGCACACGATGGGAAGCGGGACCGACTGGGGGGCGGAAAACCATCACTCGGACTACGAGAACGCCATTGAGTCAATGACCGGTTCTCTCAGTTCGCCAACAGGGTTGTCCCTCGGCGACTCCGACGCCTATGCTGCAACTCTCGATTTCGCCTACGAGATTACATTTGGCGGAGGCGCAATAATGCCCAACCTATGGATGGATACGAACTACAGCTGGGCGAATCCCACATTTGTGACGAGCGCCATGGCCTCGTTGAACAGCTCAGTCGCAGCGGTCGCTGCCGTGGTCAATCATTTGCTGGTCGAGGCCGGTTCCCCTTCCACACCCCCCAATCCGCAGGAGCCTCAGCCTCCAGTGTCTCTCAGCGCCACTGTGATTGGGGCCAATATCGGTCTTTCGTGGTCACCTCCCACGAACGACGGGGGTCGAGCTGTCATTGGCTACAAGATATTCCGGGGAACCGATCCAGACAATCCGTCACTTGTGACAACCGTGGCAGACTACGCCCGAAGCTGGACGGATGAATCCGTTGAGAAGGGCAAGACCTACTACTATTGGGTCGCTGCGGAGAACTCTGTTGGTTCAAGCGGCATGTCCACGGTTGCGTCTGCAACTGTCCCAGGAGAACACAACTCACTGCTCCTACCGGTCTCAATCTCATCTGCTTTGTTCGCCTTCGCTGCTGGAGGGGTCATGCTGTGGCGGAGAAGAGCTCGTGGCAAATCACGGTCCTGAAGGGCTCATATCTCATCACCGTCAGCAGGAAGAAGTCATGGAAGAGGAGAGGCGCCGAAAAGAGGTACTATCACTTCAGGTTGGCAATGAACCGATGAGTGAAATCCCTCGCCATGTCCAACGCGTCCGAGGCCAGCGGTCCCTTGAAGCCTGTTACGGCGATGTGCAGCACATCAGGGTGGACCTTGAGGCCTCGCGCCCTGGCCTGGTCCTGCATGCGCGTCGCCGCACTCTTCTCGACTCTGGCGAGCCAAACCTTGCGCTTCTCCTCGTCTTCCGACATAGGCCCCACGGTATCGAAGGTGACAATCGGCCTGTCCTTCCAATACACCGTGTCCAGTCCCTCCACGAACCCTTTGGCCTTCTTGGTCATGCGCCCGATCCTTGTGGGGGAACCAACGAACATGAAATCTGCTTCGACGTTCTTGGCTTCCGTCTCCCCCAGATTCAGTGTGTCTGCTGAGTGTCCATCAGCTCTGATCTGATCTGCGATCGCCTCTGCAACTTGCTTCGTGTTGCCATACACGCTGTCGAAAACAACGATTCCCTTCATCCCTATTCCTCTCGCTCCTCATTCGACGGATGAGCCCCAGTCTGCTATCTCGATCTATGGGAGTAGGCCGGCGCCCCTTAGCTCTTGAGTGATCTTGTCGACTGCGGTCTCGACGTCCTCAGGCTTCCTCGCACCAGTGCAGACGAGCTTGCCGCTGCCGAAAAGCAGGACTACGACCTTCGGGACATCGAGCCTATAGACCAGACCAGGGAACTGCTCGGGCTCGTACTCAACCTTCTCAAGGCCAAGGCTGATGGCTATCGAGTTGAGGTTAATCTTCGCCCCGAGGTCGCTTGAGGCAACGATGTTCTGAACCTCGATCTTTGGCGTGGTCTTGATCACGATGCCCGCGGCCTCAATCTGCTTGACTACCTTGCTGATAGCTGTCTTCACCTGCTCAAGGCTCTTGCCGCCTGTGCACACAGCCTTTCCACTTCTGAAAAGCAGAGTGGCCGTCTTCGGTTCCTTGAGTCGGTAAATCAAACCTGGGAATTGCTCAGGGTCGTATTCCGCACCGTCGAGTGCAACCACGATCGCCTGAAGATCTAGCTCCGTCCCGAGAGACGTTGAGGCGACAACGTTCTCTATCTTGATGACTGCCATAGAATCGATACCGGCCTTACTGTATTTAAATAGTATTTCAAGCAACGAGCCCGTAATCGATGATACAGGTCGAAAAACGAGGTTTGAGAGACCGACAGCGGACAGATTCATCATTGGACAGGGCAAGCAGTATTGGTGGACATCATTGCCTCGCGTAAACACCCAAGGCCGCCGACTGAGAACGGGCTATGCGGATAGAAAGGCGATTTGGGAATAAGTGGTTTTGTCTATCTCAGTAGGAGACCATGATGGGGAATGAAGAACGACGCGAGTCTGCAGTTCCCTTCCGACAGACCCAATCTCACCGCCCGCACTCCAGCACCGCGCTGGTTCCCTCTTGGATTCTTATTGGAGACCTCTATGGGGGGCCGAACAGTATCCACGGTGGCTTGGATGCCCCCAAATCCCCTTCTTCAACCTTCCGGTCGGTAATGCACGCGTCCGAGAATATGGTCAGAAGAGTTCATATGTCCCTTCGTGCAAACCGTTGCTAAGCAGGGATGATGCCCTAGGTCAAATCAACTCGGGTTCATCTGAGCTAGTCGCAGGAGAACATGAAGTGTTTAACTTGTGAGACCGAAAACGACGAGACTCACAGTCACTGCCAAAAGTGCGGCCGCCAGCTCGCGGCGTCTGTGGCCAAGCCTATTGGTGTTGCGAATGTGACTCCTCCAAGCTCAGCCGTGGTCTCTCCGGACGATGTCGCCAGGAAGCTGAAGATGGATTACTCACGTGCAGCAAAGGACGAGGCGGACAGATATCTCGATTGCATTCAGCAACTCAGCGGCGAGATAGTGAAACCGAAGCACGATTCAAGGCAGCTGGTCGATTTCGCAGCAAAACTGATCTTCAAACAGGTCCACATCAAGGAAGTGGCGATCGGCCTGAGGAGCGCATCGGACGGAAGGTTCAGATATGTCGCGATGCAGGGCATGAGAGCGAATATCTGGGCACAACACGCCGGGCTGTCTTACACTCACGACACCTTCTTCAGCAACAGCAAGTACAGAGGGACTCTCATAAGCAAGCTCACCAAGTTGCTCCTTGCAGAGGATGAACCATACGACGAAGTGGAGAAGAAGACCTATAGCGAACACCTTATGCGCTCTTCGAAACGAAGAACACCAGAGGACAGCATAGAGGGCGACTACCTCGACACTCTCATATACGGGATAGACGGAGGTCTCATCGGATGGATAGAGATATCCGGGACCTGGGACGACAAGCTTCCGAGCGCAAGGGCAATCAGGGCAATTGAAACTATCGCGAACTTGATGGGGATTGCGCTGTCCCGTGATCCCGCAGTCGCGGGCATGAAGCAACCTGATTCCGGCAACCTCCAACGAAATGTGTGAGACAAAGAACCTCGGAATGGCGTTCTGCGAAAGACTTATCGCCATTGGATAACTCGTAGTTGTCAAGATAGTACAGGCGGACCTGGAAATGGAATCCCATGAAGATTCGATGAAAGGCAAGGTTGTGCTGATAACTGGCGCAACCTCAGGCATAGGAAAAGAGACCGCACTGGGTCTGGCGAAGAGGGGAGCAACCGTCGTCCTCGTCGGACGCAGCAGAGAGAAGCTTGACAAAGTCGCAAGCAGCATTATGTCTGCCACTGGGAGCCGCACGATAGACACGATGATCTGCGACCTGACATCGATGGAGAACGTTCGGAAACTCGCTTCGGGGTTCAAACAAAAATATCAAAGACTGGACGTCCTTATCAACAACGCCGGAGAGATTGTCAACGAAAGGAGGGTCACTGTCGATGGCTTCGAGTACACGCTCGCCCTCGATCATCTCTCCCACTTCCTGCTGACCATGCTTCTTCTGGACCTAATCAAGGCGAGCGCCCCTGCCAGGATCATAAACGTGAGCTCGTCAGCCCACATGCTTGGACGCATCAATTTCGAGGACCTCATGGGCGAGAAGAAGTACAAACCAATGAAGGCGTATGGCCAGGCGAAACTGGCGAACCTGCTATTCACGTACGAGCTAGCTAGAAGACTTGCCGTGACAGGCGTGACCGCCAACGCAGTGCACCCTAGCGCAGTTAGAACGAACTTCGGAAAGGGGATGAAGGGCAGATGGAGGATATTCCTCTGGCTAGGAAGCCTACTCTTGATCGATGCGGAGAAAGGAGCGGAGACATCAATATTCGTAGCATCCTCGCCCGAAGTCGAAGGGATCACCGGCAAGTATTTCGTGAAGAAGAAGGAGAGAAAATCTTCCAAGAGATCGCTGGACCAGACGGCGGCCAGGCGGCTGTGGGAAGTCAGCTCCAAACTGACCGGGATCGAATAGCGCCACACTCCACGAGCGGGCACATCCCCAATATCGCTCGCAACTCAGATGCCGCTTCCAGAAATGACAGCGCAAAGCTTTTGAGTAGCCGTGACAGAATACCCGAACCCTGAGAGAGCCACAGACCTGGTAGGAATTGATGAAATGGAATATCGACGATTCGGAACGACTGGATGGAAGGTCTCTGCGCTGGGCTTCGGATGCATGCGCTTTCCAACGACCGATGGAAAACCGCTTAGCCAGAAGATAGACAGGCCAGAGTCCACGCGGATGGTCCGACATGCCATAGATCATGGAGTCAACTACATAGACACGGCCTATCCCTATCACGGAGGGAAGAGCGAGGTCCTCCTTGGCAACATCCTGAAGGCCGGTTACAGGGAGAGAGTCAAGCTGGCGACGAAGTCCCCCGTCTGGCTCATAACGAAAGGAAAGGATTTCGATACCTATCTGAACGAGCAGCTCATGAGACTAAAGACAGACTATGTCGATTTCTACCTCTTCCATGCGCTCAACAAGAAGAACTGGCACAACGTCATCCTGAAGCACGGTCTCCTCAAGAGGGCGGAAGCCGCGGTCAAGGCAGGCAAGATCAGGAATCTTGGATTCTCGTTCCACGATGACTACAACGCCTTCAAGGAAATCGTCGACGGCTACGACGGGTGGTCGCTCTGCCAGATACAGTACAACTACATGGACACGGAGAATCAAGCCGGGACGAAGGGGTTGAGATATGCGGCCTCGAAAGGATTGGCCGTCGTCGTGATGGAGCCGCTCCTCGGCGGACGACTGGCGAATCCCCCGAAACCCATCAAGACCATCCTCAAGAATCAAGGCAAGGGAATCAAGCCTTCGGATCTAGCACTGCAGTGGCTATGGAACCAGCCCGAAGTCTCGGTCGTGCTGAGCGGGATGACCACGATGGGCCAGGTGAGGGGGAACCTCAGGTCCGCGAACATGTCTGGAACGGCCCCCATCGGAAAGGACGAACTGAAGCTCATAGCGAACATCAAGAAGAGATATCACGAGCTGGTCCCCATCCCATGCACGAAGTGCGGCTACTGCATGCCGTGTCCGAGCGGACTGAACATACCGAGGATATTCGAGGAGTACATCGACGGATTCATACACGACGATGTTCGGACCGCCCGGTCGGTATATACGAGGTTCTTCAAGAAGGAGGAACAGGCCAGCCAGTGCAAGGCGTGCAAGAAATGCGAAGCGAAATGCCCGCAAGAGATACCTATAAGCGAGCTGATGCCAAAGGTGCACGGAGTCCTGGGAAAGGGCCAACCATATCCAAGACTCGGATGATCTGCCTCGATCGTGTAGACTCTCATATCGAAAGATAGGTTCCAGCGGACATGTGGCAAAAGAACTTAGGGAAGCGAAGCGTTTGAGAGGAATATCAGGGGGTTGTGACGATCTCATATCTGAAATTGCCAAGAAGCAAGAACCGCAAGGTGAAGGAACACATCAAGAGGCATCGGAAGGGAAGGCCGAGCAAGAAACAGTAGCGAAGGCGACCAGAACCCGATGACCCGAGAGAGTTCGCCTTGCACCCTGCCTATGTCCGCATCTTGAACATCTCTCTAAGAGAGATGCGTGGCGCGGGAGCTTCACCACGCTGCGCCTTCCTCGCCAAATAGGCTTCCCTCATTCTCAGCACGAGGAAGAGCCCCGGAACCACGAGCAAAGCCTGACTGCTCTTCGACACGACAACGAGCAGAACCAAGGACACGAGCAGCATCCGATTGTTAAGGCTTTTCAGTTTCAAAGCCGCGACAACCGACACGAGAACCAAGGCCACGCTTATGATGGTGGACAGATGGTCGGAAAGCGGCAACTCCGAGAGGAACGTGCCCCCGGACGACGTACCGACTCTCGCTTCTGCGCTCAAGTGGAAGAGTACCGCTGAATTGATGACGTTGTCGATTCCGAAGGGCAACATCAGCCCTATCGCGATCACGCCGCTCACGCCGACACTAGCCGAGACCTTGGCGAACACGCGCCAGTCCCGCAGATGAGCCCGGAGCTGGAGCTCGTAGATGACGAAGAGGACGAACGGAACAATCGCATAGATCTTGGTCATGACTGCTAGGCCCAGGACGATCGTCGCAACGACTCCGTTGTTGGATCTGAGTCTCGAGTAGAGGTACATGGATGGGACTATCAGCAGAAACGTCAGAGAGGCGTTGTCGAATGAGTAGAACAACATCGCGATTCCAGCTATTGGAGCATAGAACCGCCACTTCACTTGGATCATGTCCTGCAGGATGATGAACGCGACGGCCGAGAACATCAGGTTTGCAGCGACGAACCAGAAGGGCATACCCAACCTACCTGCCAACGCATGAATCCCGTAATAGACCATGAGGTCGAGCGACAGGTAGTTGTACGGACCAAGGGACCATGACGGGGGCGAAGTGTATCTGTCCTCGAATCTCGGGACGACGTCGTGACTGTACGGATTCACACCACCGCTCTGGCTCAAGACCGCGGAGTCCACCGCATTGGGTATGTCGTGCATGTCAGCGAGCTGGTTGAAACAAAGACAATAGGCAACCGCGAAGCTCAGGAACATTGTCCAGAGAACCGTTACCAGGCTCGTCGGATGGGTTTTCGCAAAGGCGACCAGCCTGCCGAATCGTTTCGGGCGCTCGCTGAGCAACCACAGAAGAAGAATGGACAGCAGGACACCGTTGTAGAATATGTCTAGCAAATCTGGCACCAACTCAGAGTCTTAGCATCCCGGCCGCCCAGCTCCCCCGCGACCGTGCACCCATCATCCTGACGCCCACAAAAAGGTTTCTACAAATTAATTCTGCAAGAAGTCACGTCGTCGGAATCTGGAGCGAGAACCTTTGGAATCGGGCGAAAGAAAGACAACTGGATGGCAATGACGGAGGGCGAGTCCGATATGCAACAATTGAATAGCCATGTGTCGCCATATCATCTCGTGGAGACGCTCTGATGAGATGCCCTCGGTGCGGCAAGAGAATAGGGTTCAATCAGAGGGACAACGTCTGCCCGAAATGCGGCGCCTGGCTTCTTAGTCGCCCCCCGAGCGAGCATCAGCTGCGGCACATGCAGAAAGGGCCGGGAAAGGACGACTTCTTAAACGATTTCCCTTGGATCGGCGGCTCTCCTGGAAGGAGAGCCTTCGCATTCACTGCCGTCTGGATCATCTCACTTGTCTTTCTTGCATATGGAGCGCTGACCCTGTTCATCACCAGGCATTTCGTCATCGCCGTCATACTGATTTTCGTGATAGCCATCGTAGGCACCCTGCCCAAGTTCTTCCTGATAGGGTCGAGGATCTAGTCTTCTCCCTAGACCACATACAACCATCAGGACAAGCCCATGTCAGGCTCGCCGGGTCAGCGGGACAGTCTCTCGAGCTTGCTTACGCTGTATTCCTTGCCGTACTCCGACAGGAGGCTGTCTATCCTCTTTCTTACATCAGGTTCGAAGGGTTCGGGAACGTGAGAGTCCAGAAGTCTAGCCATGCACTCTCTCGCGCGCCGATTGGTGTCTCCGGAGCCTCGGGCGGTCCATTGCTGTCTTGTTGCCCTGTCCGACAGATTTGGCGCCAGGTGCTCCCTCTTGAATTGCTTCAGAGTCTCCTTCTGCTTGAGGAAGTTCCCCAGATGTCCTGTCTTTGATATGACCTTGACGGAGAGAGTCTCCTCGTTGACCTCTATCCCTTGAGCGATCCTGCTCACATTCGATGCGATCTCGTCGTCGATGATCAACTGGACAGGCGAATAACAGTTGAACGTCTCCGTGGAACCCATGAACAGCTCGGCGAAATCAGCGCCCGCCAACACGGACGTCAGAGCGGACTGCGTTTTCTCGTATGCGGTCTGCGCATCGACTGTCTTCGAATCGCTCTGCGCGCCCACATCACTCGGGAGCCCGTAGTGCTTCGCCAGCTGTACGGAGCCCACGCCGATGAGGGAAAACTCCGGAGCTCCCGTGGCGGCTATTCCAGACGTCATATCGAGGGGGCACGAGACCGAGCCGTAGACCATCTTGGGAGCCTTCGTGGCGCACCTCGCAATCGCGACTGAGCTTAGGATCTCCGCGTTCTGCTGAACGAGGAGCCCCGCGAGTGACGCTGGAGCGGTCCCTCCTGCGAGAGCCATGACCATCACAAACACCGGTGAGTCCAGCTCGGCGTGTCGGAGCAGCGTCTCGATCATGAACCGGTCGTGTCCGAGCGGGCTAATGGGATCGATGTATGCAGGGAATACGTTCTTTCGCCCGAGCTCCCGCCTATCGCCGAACAGTATCTCGACTATCCTCAGCATCAGCTCCAGCTCTGCTTCGTCTCCGCTGCTTCCGTACGTAGGCTTTGACGAGTTCACCAAGCCCGCCATCCACATGACTATGCTCATGGCTTCTGGAGGCACATCATGCGGGTAGATCGGGATGTAGCCAAGAGAGCAGGAGTCCAGCGCGTCCAGCAGCCTGCAGATCAAGATGCCGTCCTGCAAGGTGGAGCTCCGAACTTCCCCGGTATCGGGATCCAAGAAGAAAAGGCACTGCGACCCAGGGCCGAACTTAGTCCTTCCGTCGACCATGTCGACGGAGTGCTTGCCGCTCCTCGCGTGCCATCTCCAGTTCTTCCTGCAGCTCTTGACCGCATCCATGACAGACGATTCGGACATGAACACGATCTTCGCCCTCTTGTCAACTTCGTATCCATTCCTCTGAAGGAGGGCGAGTGTTTCCTGAGAATCTACGAGGATCCCTGTCTTCTCCAGGACCTCCATGGTGGCACCATGGATTGCCTCCAAGTCGCTTTTGTCCAGCAGCCTCAACCTTCTCTTGTCCGAAACCATCTATGGACCTCCTTCGATGACAGACGATGAAAACTCGCTCGCTTCCAAGGATCTCTGTATTTCGCAGACATATCTGCCCACGGGCAGAAATGCCTTCTCATGGCCCGAAGCACTAGAAAAGGCAATAAAGACAGCGGTGCTATCAGTGTCCATCTAAGGCTGACGACCGCGACCATGGCATGACTGTGGCGACGTTACGCAATCGTTCCCGGAGTGCTTGAGAGAATGGTGGGAATTGTAAGTCCAGAATCTGTCATCCGAAAGCTCAAGTTCGACTATCTCAAAGCGAAGAGCGACTCTCACTTCAAGTCAATGGAAGTGATGACGTTGCTCTTGTCGCGCCTTCAGAGATCGCAGTTCGTCGTCAGCGACTTGATCCAAGAGGCCGCGAACCAGATCCAGAGACAGTTCAGGCTCAGGTACACGCTGATAGGCCTCCGCAGTCTTTCGGACGGGCTATATCGCTACGAGGTCATGTCCGGGATGCGCCCAGATGCCTGGACAAGTCAGAAGGCCAGGACATACAAGAAGACGGACTTCGAGCTGCATACGCAGAGTTACAGTGCGGGGGAGCTAAGCAAACAATCGAGAGTCTACCTCGAGGAGGTCAACCCGCTCGGTGAGGCGGACATGACTGTTCTGAATCGTCCCGTGCTTCACGGAACGAGGCGAAAGGAAGAGGGCGAAGCGCTCGAAGCGGATTTCATCGACACGCTCATCCTGGGACCCGCGGACGACCTGCTCGGATGGATCGAGTACTCCGGAACCGTCACGAACGAATTCGCTCCCGCGATTGCCATAAAGAGCATAGAGGTGATTGCAGGAATCCTCTCGATCGCCCTTGTGTCTCAGGGCTATGCGATCCGATGACTGTCAGTGGGGAATCCTTCCTCGGTGCAATAACCCCCTGATTGAGAACCGACCAGACTCGCCAGTTCCCACACAGCTCATTATGAGAAAGACAAAAGTACAAAAAGGCCATCAGGAGCGAGATGTGTCGCATGGGGGTCTCTGAATGAAGGTACTAGTGATAGGCGCGTCCGGACAGATAGGGGCGTGGACAGTCAAGGATCTGGTCGATCACTACGACGCAGAGGTCATAGCAGCGGACCTCAGCCTCGAGAGGGTCAAGAAGCTCGCGCAGCAGGTGGGAAAGGAGAATGTCACACCCATCAAGCTCGATGCGACTGACCCTGCAGCAGTCAGAGCTGCCGGCAAAGGGGTGGACGTGATCCACAACTCCGCCTGGTATGAACTGAACATCAAGGTCATGCCCGTCGCAATAGACCTCGGCGTGCACTATTCCGATCTCGGAGGCTTCTTCGATTACACCTTGGAACAGTTGAAGTACGACAAGAAGGCGAAGGATGCAGGCGTCACATGCGTCCTCGGAATCGGGAGCTCCCCAGGCATCACGAACGTTTGCGGCGCGGCAGGCGCGAGGAAACTCGACTCGGTCAGGGACATCAGCATCTACTGCAGCTGGGGAACCAAGGTCAAGAGCGATAACGCCGCTTTCCCGACCTACTCGATCAGGACTGTCCTCGACGAGATAACCCAAGAGCCGGGCATCGTTGAGAACGGCAAGAAGAAGAAAGTGCCGGCCCTCTCGGGCATGACCGAGGTCCTGATGCCAGAACCGTCGGGAAAGGTCGTCGCGTACTACATCAAGCACTCGGAACCTGCGACGATGGCGGACTTCATTGGCAAGGGGACCAAGAACGTGAGCTTCAGAATTGGTTTCCCCGCGAACGACTTCACCACCTTCAAGACCCTAGCGCAGCTTGGATTCGGAAGCACGGAGCAAATCAATGTCGGAGGCTTCTCGGCATCCCCGAAGGACTTCATCACAGCCATGTATCTGAAGTCGGTGGAGGCTTCCAGGAAAGCCGGCCAATCAGTCGAGGACTTCGACTACTTCAGGATTGATGTCGACGGCACAAAGGATGGTAAGGCTGCGAGGGTGACCTATTACGTCAAGACGTGGAACGACCTTGAAAAGGGCCTACCATCAGCAAGGGACACCTCAGTCCCACCGTCAATAGTCGCCGACTGGCTCATGAAGGGCAAGATCGACAAGAGAGGCACGCTGCCTCCGGAAGCATGCATCGAGCCCGAGCCGTTCTTCAGGGAGCTGGCCAAGAGAAAGATACTCGTGGAAGAGGAGATGCAGCAGACGAAGGCATACTACTGATACCTTCCCGGTTGCCGCATCAACCCATGCCAGTCGCCTTCGACGTCCGAAAGGAGATCAAGCTTCATTCCAGCCATGACAAGACCAATCCGAGACCGCAAGGAACTTCTTGTCCGCATTGCTCATCATATCCCCTATTGACTGAATGCAGTCAAGGAGTGGTGGCCTTTGCGGCTTCCTTCACTATCTGATCGAGTCTCCCCATGATGCCTCTGTCCAGCATGACAGGCTCGTGGTTCTTGAGTATCCAATCGGCCTTCTCCTTCGCCAGTGTCAGGTCATCCTTCTTCCCCTTCCTTTCCCACTGTTCGAAAGGTTCGGAGTTGAAGATCAAAGACTGGTAGAACTGACGCACCTCCATCATGGTTGCCCTCTCCCCAAGGTAGCTTCCCTTCTTAGGGCCCATTCCGAGGATGCCGACTTCCCTGATCATGTCCAGATGCATGTTCTCCTTCGTGACTAGGATCTCCCGCCCGGCCGCGATCGCCCTGCCGACCATATCATCGTCGATGATCATCTGCTCGTAGGAGAGCACAGTCGAACAATCGAGCATCCCGATTCCATTGTTGACCTCCTGGCCGAACAGCGCGCTGGCAAGGGCCAGCATGCCATTCTCCAGCGAGCTCTGCATGCCCGGCGTTTTTGCGTTACATCCGATGCCTCCATATGACGGCATCTTGACGTATCTGGCCATCTCGCCAGCTGCCGCGCATAGGACAAGCGCTTCAGGCGACGCCAACTGGATCGCCCCTGTCCGTGGGTCCATATTCGAAAGGACCGAGCCATAGATAACCGGTGATCCTGGGGTATGCGCTTGCATCGCCGCTGCCAAGGCCAGAGTCTCAGCATGGTTGACAACCAGATTCCCGGGGATCGTCGCTGGTGAGCTGACCCCCATCATCGCCATTCCTGTGATGTGCACGGGGACCTTTGCCTCCGACCAGACCATCGCTGCATCCGTTGCATGTCCGTCGAGAGTCAGGGGGGACATCGTGCAGACCATTGCTGACATGATGTGTCTCTTCATTAGTTCCTCGAACCCGCCTGTGATCTCCGATGCCATCTTGATCTGGAGTTCTGCTTCTTCAGCGGTCGATGTGGACTCGCTGAGAATGTGCTTCCTCGTGATGCCGAACGACTCCTTCATTCCAACGAGGACGTGTATTCTCTGAGGGACGTCCGAGGGGACAACCATCGGCTCATATATGCTGAGGTGCGGCAGCCAGTCGCTGATGATTGCGGTGTTTGTTATGTCCTGAAGGACCGAGAGCCTCCTGCTGCGGGTTTTCTGATCCCAGACGCTGATCCCGCATCCATCAGTAGTGTAGTAGCAGTGCCGGCGGTCAAGAGGAAGGTCATACTCCTTTTCGCGACCCGCCAGTACAATTCCCTGCGGTGCTTTTGAGATCAATGACTTTGTCAGATTTATCGGGAACTTGACGACGCCAGTTCTCTCGTCGACAATAGCTCCTGCCTTCTTGAGTGAGTCACGGGCCACCTTGCTGTGTATCCTGACACCTACGGTTTCCATAACGTTCAGGCCAGTTTCGTGAATCTGCTTCTTGTCCTCTTCTTTCAGTATTGCCACTGGCGTCCTTACTCTGAATCTCTCCGAGAAACCCTCCATGATCCTTCCCCCTGGTAGTCTTCCTCATGGACATTTCACCATTGATGATAAGGATTTCTGTGGTCATCTCAACTGCATTCTGAAAAGCCCTTTCTTCAAATCAAGAAAAAGAATGGCTGGCTCGGGGTGGGTTCAAATCCCCACTCCCACGCAATCGCATCAGATGCTCTCTTCCAAGATCACCGATCCCTAACCGCCATCGTGATCCCTGCCTGCTGAACCGTTCCGTCCCTTGGGCCTCGACAACTGCTTAAACCCCTTGCGCAATCCAGCGGTCGGACGTATGGGACATATGAGAGTCGTTCAACTAGGATGCGGAATAACCGGCCTCGTGTGCGCCGAGTACCTCGAAAAGAACCCGAAAGTGGATGAGCTAGTCCTTGCCGACATGCGAGCAGACGCAGCGGAAGGAATGGCTCGGCGCGTCAAGAGCGACAAGATATCGGTCGTCAAGACCGACGCCTCGGACAAGAACGCACTCAAGAAGCTGCTGAGAGGCACGGACCTCGTCGTTTGCTCGATCACATCTGAGCTGCTCGGGAAAATCGGTGAGGCGGCGATAGGAAGCGGAATCAACTATCTCGATTTCAGCTTGTCTGTGGACTTCACCAAGGAGTTCGAGGCGCTGAGAGAGAAGTGCACGGACAGCGGCATTACCTACATCACCGCAATGGGGGCCGACCCGGGAATGTCGGACGTGTTCGCCAGATATGGCGCGGATATGCTCGACAGCGCTTACGAGGCTCATGTCAGAGACGGAGACAATGCCGTTGCGAAAGGATACGATTTCTTCACTCTCTGGTCGCCCTTGGACATGGTCGAAGAGGCGACCACGCCAGCGGCTGTGTGCACGAACGGCAAGATAAGCTACCTGCCGCCCCTCCACGCGAAGGAGACCTACGAGTTCCCCCAGCCGATTGGTCCCCTGCCCGTATACAACACGACCCACGAAGAGACCTTTCTCATCCCGCGATTCATCAAGGGCATCAAGAACGCGGACTTCAAGATCGCCATTGACGACGAGTTCGCAGCCAAGTGCAACATGCTGCGGAAGATCGGGATGCACAGCAAGGAGCTCGTAGATGTAAAGGGCACCATGGTCAGACCTTTGGACGTGGTGGTCGCCACAATGCCGAGACCCGTGGAGCTTGTCGGAATGGTCAAAGGCTCGGCAGGTATCGTCGTTGAGATCCTTGGCAAGAAGGACGGCAAGGATGTCATGGCTAAGGTGTGGACAACGTTGTCTCACGAAGAGGCCTACAGGATATGTAGGAGCAATGCCACTGGCTACTTGGTTGGCGCGGCAGGAGCCGTCGGAGCCGAGATGATAATCTCTGGCGAGCTCAAGAACAGGGGATTGCTCGTGCCCGAGCAGCTCCCTGCCAAGAAGTTCATCGAGAGGTTGCCCCCAAAGAGACTGGAGGCAAAGAGCAGGATCACACCTCTCAGGTGACACAAGGCAGAGACTCCAACTTCGGTCATCTCTCGATTGTAGCGGGTTCAGATTCTCCTTGCGTGAGCAATTGCAAAGAGAGGAATGATCAGGGCTCGGCGCAATAATCAGTTTATTGACGAACAGCCAGACATTCGAGTTTGTATGCGGCTCATTGCAGACCAGGACCGCCAATACCGCGGCCGACAGGCTTTTTTCCCGAGTCGCCCTACGGCACGTCACCAACTCACGCCGGCAGCGAGGTTTGAAGGATATGAAACCAGAGAATAGAGTCTTGGTGCTCACGAAGGAAGAGATCGAATCCGTGCTGACCATCGAGGATACCATCGAGGTCGTCGAGGAGGGGTTCAAGGCATTCAACTCGGGAAGAGCGATCGTCCCCTTCCCGGTAGCTCTGCAGGTCCCCGACCACAATGGGGACATACACATCAAGCCTGGATACATCAAGGGCTATGACACTTACACGGTGAAGATCGCCTCTGGCTTCTACGACAATCCAAAACTGAACCTCCCGACTAGCCATGGCATGCTCCTGCTATTCGATTCCAAGACTGGATTTCCGCTATGTTTCGAGGTCGACAGGTGCTATCTGACGGACCTTCGGACCGCAGCCGCAGGTGCGGTCGCCGCGCGCGCCCTCTCGAAGAAGTCTATCAGTCAGGTCGCGGTCATCGGCACCGGCACTCAGGCAAGACTCCAGATCGAGGCGCTCAGCAAGGTGCGCAAGTTTGACGAGCTCAGAGTCTGGGAACCTGTACAGTCGACGTGCGCGGAGAGAGTCAAACAGTACGTCGCCGACATGAAGAAGATCCTGAATGCCAAGATCGTCGCCGCAAGAACCGCCGAGGAAGCGGTCGTCGGAAGCGAAATCGTTGTCACAGCTACAATGGCTTCATCGCCACTGGTCAAGGCGGCGTGGATCGGCAAGGGGACTCACATAACCGCCATGGGGTCCGACTCTCCGGAGAAACAAGAACTCGAGACCGCCGTGCTCGCGAAAGCGAACAAGATCGTTGTCGACAGCCTGAAGCAGTGTGCTGGCCTCGGTGAGGTGCATCACGCCCTAGCCGACGGCACCATAACGGAGAAGGACATACACGCGGAACTGGGCGAGGTCCTGCTCGGCAAGAAGAAGGGAAGGGAGAGCGACGACGAGATCACCATTTGCGACCTAACAGGGATCGCGGTACAAGATGTCGTCACATCCCAGCTCGTCTACGAGAGGGCACTGAAGAAGAAGATAGGCACTTACGTCGCTGTCTGATCACCCATTTCGTGATGGGCGATGAAGAATTCATTCCCGCGCGCGCATGACTACAGAAACCTTTTTCATTGGAGCGCGTATGCCGCCATAGCGGTGAAATTTTGAAGGTCGAACTATTCGAGATGGAACGGTGGCAGTCCAAATACGAGCGCATGGTCGACTATGAGCTGTCGGAGAGCGGCGTCCACGCTCTCAAATTGAGCGAGCTCCTAGGAAGCCAGAAGGCGACGAAGGAATTCCTGGAGACCCCTCTGGGCTATCCCCAAGCCGATGGCACGCCAGCACTCAGGTCGGAGATCGCAGCCATGTACAAGGGCGCGACCCCTGAGCACGTCTTCGTGATGAACGGCTCCTCCGAAGCGAACTTCGTAGCCGCATGGCACCTGTTCGAGAAGAATGATGAGGTCGTCATCATGGTCCCCAACTACATGCAGACCTATGGACTCGCGAAGACCTGGGGCGCGAATATCAAGCCACTCAAGCTCCGTGAGCATCTGAACTGGCAGTTCGACCCGGAGGACATCAAGAAACTTGTTACAAAGAAGACGAAGGCTATCCAGGTCTGCAACCCGAACAACCCGACGGGCTCGGTCATGGGCCGGAACCAGCGCAAGGCGCTGATCGACGCCGCGAAGGACTCGGGTGCGTGGATTCTATCCGACGAAGTATACTTGGGTGCCGAGCGGGAGGGCCCACGGACCGAATCACTATGGGGACACTATGAGAAGACACTTATCACCAACGGCCTCAGCAAGGCGTACGGGATGCCCGGCCTGCGGATCGGATGGTTAGTCGGGCCACCGAAGATGATCGAGGAAATCAAGCCCCACCACGACTACCTGACACTGACACCCGCGAAGCTTTCCGACCGACTCGCGCAACTCGCCCTGGAACCAAAGATGCGGGAGAGGATCCTCGCGCGCACTCGATCCATCCTCCTGAAGAACTACCCAATCGTCCGGGACTGGATGGATGACCACGCATCCCTGTTCTCGCACGTGCCGCCGACCGCAGGTGCGATCTGCTACATCAGGTACAATATGAAGATCAACTCGATGGACCTCGCGGAGCGCTTGAGGAAACAGAAATCAGTCCTCATCGTGCCCGGGGACCACTTCGGCATGGACGGCTACATGCGGATTGGGACAGGACCGCCGAAGGATTACCTGCTCGCGGGTTTGAACCGGATAGACGAGCTCCTGCGGGAGCTCAAGGCTGGCAAGAGAAGGTAGCTATCGTATCTCAGCATCGACTGGGATTCGGACGCTTTCCAGTTGTCGAAGCGATAGGGCACCTGCAATCAGCCGCCACTCTGTCGTAGTCGCGGAAGAGACAGAAGGATGGCGAAGAGTCCAATCCAAACCAGGAACACCACGATCAGCAACGGGACGTTCCCGGGGTATTGTCTGTTCAGCAACCAGATGGCTCCCACGAGAGCAACCGTTCCACCCCAGAAGATCATGTACGAGGAGCTGCTTGCCGCTTTTGGATCCTGCTCCCTTTGTCGAATGTAAATCCCAATGACCGCATAGAATACTCCTGCCTCAAGCAGGAAGACAGGAACCACCAATATCCAATCCGCGAGTGACCAAGCGATTGCGATAGAGATCGCAAAGGCTATGATGAGGTATCCGATCGACAAGCTCTCGTATCCGCTGCGCCGCGAACTGCTCATTCTCTCGCCGTCCTCTGCATTGTATTGCGGGTCGGGTTTAAGGCTTTTACCGGCAAAGACGAATCGATCTCGCTCGGGTGCGCAGACAGCGAGAATCATCGAGAAACTGCTCAAGCCAGAAATGACATTCGGGGACGGGAAAGGATCTGCGCCTAACGTCTGTCGGACGCTTCAAACCGGGCCATCATCAACGGACCAGCTCGGATACAGACTCTTGGAATACCTGAGTGTGGAGGTCGACGTCCTTCTTCGTTGTGCAAGGCGAGATCAGAGCCATGTTGTGGAACGGAGTGAGCAGGACGCCTCGATTGAGTGCCATAAGGTGCATCAGCTTCTCCAATTCTGGGTCCTTATGCGCATCCACCTCGGCCGCATCTCGAGGGGCTCTCGGCATGAAACTGTACTCTATCCTGACTCCAAGCCTCGTGACCTGCCAAGGCAATTGGGAGGCATTGATGGCATTGTCAATCCCCTCGGCGAACCTCTCGGCGAGGGGAATCATCTTCTCGAAATTGGACTCGGTATAGACCTTCTGCAATGTTGCCCTCATGGCCGCAATAGCGAGGGCGTTCCCTGAAAGCGTTCCACCGATCCCGCTTTCATCCTCGTCATCGAGGAGCCGATCAATGACCATGTCGTTCACACGCTGGCTGATACCATAAGCTGCGACTGGCACGCCGCCTGCGATGGGCTTGCCTACCGTAATCACATCCGGCTCCAAGCCATATTCTTTCGTGTAGCCTCCGGTGCCGCAGCATAGCGTGTGTGTCTCGTCAATCACGAGCAGCGTGCCATGTTTCTGCGTGAGCTCCCTGAGCTCGTCGTGATAACCCTTGTCGGGGAGGATTATCCCATGGTTCGTCATCGCCGGCTCCGCCAAGACGCAAGCGACATCTTCTGGCCTCAGAGCTTTCTCCAGAGCCTTGACGTCGTTGAATTCGACAGCCTTTGTCGTCACGGAGGGATCCACAGGCGCTCCGATGTTGCCGCTCCTAGGGACAACCTTGCCCTTCTCCAGAGAGACGAGCGCTTCATCCACGCTTCCGTGGTAGCAGCCACTCATGACGAGTATCTTCTTTCTCCGGGTAGCCATGCGCGCCAACCTGATGCAATACCTGTTCGCGTCCGTGGCGGTCATCACGATCTGCCAGTAGGGTAGGCCGAAACGCCGACCCAGCTCCTCGCCGACCCATATCGAATCTCTGGTCGGGAGCATCATCGTGATTCCTTTGCCCACCTGTTCCCGCACCGCGTCCACCACCGCTTTCGGAGAGTGTCCGAACATTGAACCTGTGTCCCCAAGGCAAAAATCCAGGTATCTGTGGCCGTCCACATCGGTGACGCGCGCCCCATGTCCTTCCTCGACGAAAATCGGAAAAGAGCCTGCCCATCTGATCATCCAGTTCATGGGCACTCCCGCCACAAGAACGGATTGAGCTTGCTTGAAAAGCTCTCTTGATCGAGGGTGCTCCTTCGCGAACCGCTTCTCCTCGCTGATCAGCAGATCCCTTATTCTTGCACGCTTGATCTTCCGGATATGCATTCCTACCAAGGACATGATCAGACTTCGGATACTAATCGTCGTAATAATCCTTTTCTGGCCCGAAACGCGGAAAAACGAGATTCACCGCCTTCTCGCACCCAATCAGCGAGGGAAATCCTTTTCATATTCCTCCGCCTCGGGGTGCCGACAAGCTCAGCAGAATGCTGAGGAGGTGTTCGTACGGCTGTCGCACGTTTGAGGTTCTTGGACAAGGGCGAGGAGGATCTGATTGACCAGCAGAGCATGGAATGTCTCGAGACCTTCGGTGTCAAGATCAAGAGCGGGAACGTCCTGAAGATGCTGGAGAAAGCGGGAGCGGATGTGGATCACAAGGCTCAGATTGCCAAGATCCCTGAGAGAATCGTTCGAGAAGCACTCAAGACCGTCCCGAAGGAAATGACACTTCACGGCAGGGACCCGAAGCATAACTTGCGAATTCCCGTCAGCTCGTGGCCGTATGTCGGCACCTCCGGTCTGGGCACGTTCATAGTCGACATCGAGACCGGGAAGAAGCGCGACTCGACTGTGAAGGACATTGCGGACCTCGTGAAGCTGGCAGACGCGCTTACAGGAGCGGACTATGTCCAGACATCGCTGACAGCGACCGAGGTGCATCCCCTGACTCACGGGTTGCACGAGCTTTGGACCGCGCTGCAGAACACGACAAAGCATGTCCAAGGCGTAGAGATATTCAACGCTGAGGACGCCAAGAAGCAGATTGAGCTGGGCGCGCTCATCGCGGGCAGCGAGGAGGAACTCAAGAAGAGGCCACACTTCACAGTGATACACTGCTCCGTTGCCCCCCAGATGTTCGAGCGCGACGCGGTCGAGGCGCTCGTTGAGTTCGCCAAAGCAGGAGTGCCCGTAACAACGATGTCGATGTCCCTCTCGGGTGGGACTGCGCCGGTGACAATCGCCGGGACGCTCGTCAACGCGAACTCTGAGAACCTCGCAAGCCTCGTCATCGGCCAGGCGGCTAGCAGGGGAGCGCGCACGGTCTACTGCTCATCGTCCACACCCGTCAACATGATGACAGGGATGATCAACTACGAGAGCGTAAACCAACCATTGATCGCAGCTGGGTTGGCGCAGATGGCGAAGAGATACGGGCTGCCTTGCATGGTGGGTGACTGGGGACTGAACGATTCGGAGGAGCCGGGAATCCCGCACACCTTCAGCGAGGCGATGGGGATCGCCCTTAGCACCATGTCTGGCACCGATTTGATGGGAGGCATCGGCGCCCTGGACAACGCAAAGGGGATGGCGCTTGAGCAGGAGGTCATCGACTCGTACGTCTGGGAGAATGTTCGGAAGCAGATGACCCCGTTCGAGATAAGCAAGAGCACGACCGCTATCGACATCATCAAGCAGGTCGGCCACGGGAACACCTTCCTCACGAACATGCACACTGCGAGGAACTTCAGGAAGGAGATCATCCAAAGAGATCCGCTCAAGGGCAAGTTCGAGGCGACGCTCTCGAGATCGATGGTTACGGAGGCGAAGCAAATCGCACTTAAGCTCCTGAAGGAACACGAGGTCCCCCAGTTGGATGAGTCAATCATCCAGCAGGGAAACGACATCATAAGGAACTTCGAGAAGCGGCTAATCGAACGGAAGTGAGATCGAGAGGACGCAATAGCTCTAATCCATGCCCTGGGTAGGTCTGAGAAAGGCAGAAAATCAAAAGAGGAGAGGCTTGAGGGCTCGCCTCAAACCCCGTTTGCTGCTCGGACTCGCATCTGTTATGCGCTTGGTGCTTCCCCCCAGTAGGCGTAGAGCAGCTTCATCCAACCCACATCATCCGGGAACGCGAACACGAATGAGTACTTGTCGAGCATCGAGGTCCCACCGATGTTCGCGTTCCCCATAGATCCGTAGGATGTGGGGAACCACACGCCGAGCCCGTAAGCGGACTGAGACTCCAGCGCAGGCGTGTTCCCGACATAGACAGCAGCTGTGAGCAGGTCGAATGTCGTCTTCGCAAGCGTCTTCACATCTGGGTTCTTAGCGAGCTTTGACATAGTCAATAGGAAAGTGCCCATATCGACGCGCCTGTCCCATCCGTTGAGAGACCATCCGAGATTCGCCTTTGCCCTCGCTGCGCTAATGAGTCCTTCGTAGGCGGCGGGATCATTCTCCAGCATGGCATTCAGAGCCTTCAGCGGAGCTGCGATGGCTCCGATCTTCGAGAGATCAATCACCGACAACCCGACCGTGGAGCTGCCCTTGGCCTCTCCGTGAGGGCTATAGCATTCGGCATACTCGTCAGCGAGCATCCGGGCGACCGCTTCAGCCGACCTGACATTCATCGTGTTCATCTGCTCGAGCACGTGGTTGTACGCGTAGCCACTGTTCGGGATGTACTCCTCGCTTGCGACTAGGTAGCCGATCTTGACGCCCATCTCTGACGGAATCAGTGTCAGGTTGTAGGCGATTTCAACCATCCCGATCGTGCAGCCATCGTAGGTCAGGATGTCCAGGTTGCCGAATCCCTTGAGAGCCTTTCCGACCTCCTCAAGGCTGATCGCTTTCGCAAGGGTTTGCCACGCAGGACCAGCGTGATCGTCCCAGCAAGTATACCCGAAAGCATTCCCGTGATCCCAGAGGTCAAGCATGAAATGGTCCGCAGGATACTTCGCCTTGCCGTAGTCCACGAAGGCCTTGAGCACACTCCAATTTGCCATGCTGACCTCCTGGCCGTTGGCTCTCTTCCCGTCGACCAAGAAATCGTTCATGCCGCCGACCGGCGTCACGCCGCCTTTTGTCACCTCATACAAGTAGGCCGGCTCGCTGTACCTATCCCACAGCACGAGGACTTTGACCTTGTCCGTGGAGCCGACCATCTGCATCTCCGCTATATCGCTTACCGAGTCCGGGTCAAGGTTGTTGTCGCCGTCGAGATACACCAAGACGGTCCATGTGTCACCTGTCGCAGCTGATCCCCTGATTGCGGGAACTGCGAATGCCGTCAATATCACACTCAAAAAGATTACTATGCTCACTGACCTGATTCTAGCAGTCATAGCCAGTACTCCTCCCCGTCCGCGTACGGGCACTTGCGCTATATGTCTCTTTTCATCAACACGGCGGGGCTCCTGACAATCGGGGACAATGCGGCGGTGTTGCTCGGGTGCGTCGAATCGTTTGTCGCATGGTCCTTGCACACTCCCAGGGGGAAGGCAGATACGGTAGGAACGACGTTCCGGATACAGAGGGAAGGGCGATGAAGTGCGAAGGTTGCGGGCTAGCGAATCCTGAAGGAATGAAATTCTGCGGCAACTGCGGAAGGCCGTTGGCGGTCCCTCCGACTGTGTCTTTTGACACGAAATCGAGGAACTGCATCTCATGCGGTCGGCCCATCGGATGGGACGCGTTCATATGCATGTACTGTGGACACGACTACAGGGGAAAGCCAAAGCGCGGGACCGAGGGACATTTGTTGACGGGCGCGATCCTAACTTTGTTGGCAGGGATCATGGGCATGGCGCTGCTCCTGACAATCTACACGAACGGTGGCTACGGTACCTTGTCGGACAATCCGATTCTGGTGATGTCCTTCTCGTGCTGTGTCGTAGGAGTGATTGGTGGCTTCGCCGCCCTGATGCGCAAGTGGTTCCCGATCGCCGTCCTGGGCTCAGCCGCAGCGATCTTCAGCCCTGCGTTCTTCTTTGCCGTGCCTGGGCTCATATTGATAGCGAACTCGGCTACGCAGTTCAAGGGCTATGTGAACAACAAATGACGGCGATGGGAAGTGCTACTGGAAGCGGTGGATGCTGATGGGGCCGCAGCCGAAGGCCGTTTCCGACGATGTGTCAAAGAGGATGTTGATGGTCATCATCGCGATGCTCGCGATTATCCTGATCCCTGTGACCGTGGCATCGGTGCCCTCCTCTAAGTTGGTGATCACAATCACCAATGCGGACACGGATCTAGTCACTGGCTATCTCAGCGTATACGGGGCGGACCACCGCAGCGTCGAAATCCTCCTGATGCCAGGGGATGAGCGCGTTCTGTCCTATTCCTTGAAGGCAGGAACCTACCAAGTCTACATCTACTATTCGTTCCAGAACGATTCGGGGTACTATGGCAGGCCGTACAGCACGACCGTCAGCGTGTCGATGTTCGAGACCGAAGAGGTCCACGTCGAACTTGCGAGGGTTCATCTGACCGAGAGTCTGACTGCCTAGCCTTCAGTGCGCTTGATTATCTCCTCGAAGACCGGGATATTCTTGTCTGGCAGGTAAGAGCAGAACTTGACAGGATCGACCGCCTCAGGAGGCTTCACTCCTTTGATATCGATCTCGCCGCGGGCAAACATCTCGACTGCTACTGCGACGGGCATCGCTGTCTGATATGCGGTCGCATGGATTCCGGATAGCTCGTATGCTTGCTCGTGGGACATGTATGTCCAAGTCCTGATCACGGTATCCTCACCACTCATCCTCCCCGCGACCTCGGTCAACACACAGCAGTTGCCTTTGAGCTTCCCCGCCAGATCATCCGGCCGGGGCATCGTAGCGACCACGACCTCAATCGGAGCTACCTCCATGTTCCTTATCTTGATAGGTTTGAAAGACAGCAGTCCGAGCTTCTTCAGGAACTGGACGTACTCGATGAAGGTCTCGTCGAGAGTGATCATGAAATCGCATCGCTTGACCCTCTTGCCGATGAACTTGGGAACCAACTCGCTCTCCTCGTGGTCGGTCATGAAGACCTTCATCGGGCCGATTGGATCAGGGAATGAGTAGACCTCGCTCGTGCTCAACGCTGGAGCCCGCTTCCATTTCCCGTTCTCGTAGTAGAGGGGGTCCCTGATGCACTCCTCGATCATCGCGTCCGGGGAGAAGTAGGTCGCGAACTCGTATCCTTCCAGTTTGCTGTTGTCCGCATCGCGAACCCTCACATAGTCCACAGACTCCATCCTGTCCGCGGCGCGCTTCGCGAAGAGGTCGGACGCGCCGGGGTCTATGCCCATCGAACAGAGGGCGAACAACCCCGCGTCCTTGCACTTCTTGTCGAATGTCTCCTGGTCCTCGAACATTGGGTGGCCGAACTCCTTGTCCCCTGTGGCCATGTCGACGTAGTTGGCACTTCCTTTCAGACACCCTTCCATTATCTTGAGATTAAGCGCCGGAACAGTACCGTTGACGAGAATGTCCACCTTGTCGGCAATCTTGGCAACCTCGTCTGGATTGGATCCGTCGGCCTTGGCGATCTCGATCTTGTCGCTCTTGGTCCTCCTTTTCACGGACTCGGGACCCTTGAGGTTCACGTCTGCTAGAAGCAGATTTGACACCAACTTGCTCTTCGCCAAATCCTGCGCGATACACTGTCCCACTCCGCCGCACCCGAATATTGCCACCTTGATTTCCTTTGGCATAATTCCCCTACTGATGATTCCATCATTTCGGGCCCAGCTACGCTGGGCGGGGGAGATACTGAGGTCCACGATAAATAGCTTTCAATGGGGGCGAGGTGAGGGGTTAAAATACGACCTCCGCGGAGAAGGACGGCACCCAGGGTATTAGTCCAGCCCAATGGACGACCGACAGAGTGAGAACCAGTCTGGCAATCCGACCTATCTACTGATCGATGCGATAGTTTTTCCTTTCCCGGCGTCGTACCGATGCCCGAGAGGGCTATGGTGAATTCAGCGGACCGACAAGGCATCTCGTTTCGAAGATATGCTCCTGAGGATCTCAAAACATGCACAAAGCTGGCGGAGGAAGCTTGGCCTCCCGGCCCTGACCTGGCTAACAAGAATGCGGGAACCTGGGGCATGGAAGGCTACATAGAGTCGTCCCTGATGGACGCCAACTGGACGGATGTCGCATGTGATTCGCAGGGCGTGGTCGGCTTCCTCTTTGGAAGGATAGACAAATACAGCGGAGAGGTAGCGGTTCCAGGGTCATTGTTCGGGGAGCTTCCGACGTTGGCGAGACATATCGTAGGCAAATACAGAAAGACTCCGGGGATCCTGGCCCTCTTCTGGACCCTGCTGTTGACCGAGCTGAAGCTCAAGATCAACATGCCCCGATCGGATGCGGAGATTGGGCTGTTCATAGTGGACTCCAAGCATAGAGGGAAGGGGATCGGCGGCATGCTGATCGATAGATTCTTGCACACCGCCATGGATGTGGGCTCAACACTTGTGACGGTCTACACCGACGACAAGACGAGCAACTGGCAATTCTACGAGAAGTACGGATTCAGGAGGGTGGGGACCTTCCACGACAACGTCACGTCCTATTTCTGCAACGTGGACTCCACAGGAATGGTCTATGTCCTAGACCTTAAGAAGGCCCAGGCAACAGCAGGTTCCGAGAACCCCAAATAGGGGGCACAGCCATCTACCATATGGGCAATGTTCATGTCGAGCTCCTGCGCAGGCATTCATTCGAGGAAGAGACGGGTAGCGTTTCTCAGGAGAGGCGCCAAGTCGATTAACTCCCTAAAGGGACTTTTTGTGTATCTTCTGGAGGAGCACCTGGCAGCCGTTGCAGCGCTTTGGATGGTCTGCTTCCCTCTTATGTACTTCGCTCTCTACGGGGACCTTGTTCAGTCTGCAAGAACACTCGTCGGTATGACCGTCACGTTTGTCGCCTTCTTGATGATCTCCATCACGGCCATGCTTTCTGTCTCATTCTTGGTCTTCTGTTCTTTCGAGCTGCGGAAACGCCGGCGCTTTGGGACAAGCTCTGCCCGAGGAAGGCTTTGGTGAACTCGAATTGGTTGTGCTGCCAGACACATGATTCCTCGATACTCGGGTGGCATGGATGACTACTTGTAGTATGACCAGTTAGACAGTCTTGCGATGAGCGCAATCGGTGCTCTCGCAAGAAAGGAGAAATTGGTAATGAGTTACGGCCAAAACAGTGGCGGTAGCCGCAGATACGACTCAGGCCCCAGGGAGATGCACAAGATCAAGTGCTCCGACTGTGGCGCAGAGTCAGAGGTCCCCTTCAAGCCGACAGAGGGAAGGCCTGTATACTGCCGCGGTTGCTTCGACAAGCACAGACCCCCACGAAGAGACACGTTCTGAGCGCTAAGTTCATCTTCATGAATTATTCGTTCAAACAAGGAAACCATTTCACGATTCTTTTGATTTTGTCAGCTAGACAGACTTGGTCTTCGACATTCAGAGAATGATCTGCAATGGTCGCAATGGAATCTTGTGCCAATCAGCCCAGTCGAGGCAAAAGCCGTGTCTACGAGAGATCTCAGCGGTACCTTGCGAACTTCTCGAGCAGATCGCATATCTCGTCCGTGACTGCTTTTGGATACATGCCTGTCTTCTCTTGATCACGGACGAAGTCTCGGGCAGAACTGATAGACATTCGGGAGCCTTTTGCGATAACACTTGCGATCAGGGAGGATGAAGTTGCCTCGTCGATCTCGTAGTGACTCATTATCTCCCTCATCCCGTATCTAAAAGTCGTGATCCTGCCAAGGTTGAGCATTGCAGTCCTATCGCTCTCACTAGGAGGGTGAAACTTCGGCTCGTTGCTCCTTCTCCCTTTGTATCTCCCGCTGCTCCTGGCCAAATCATCTCTCCGAGTATGCACACGTAGCATTCCTTGATACTTAATAGTTGACTGGATACGCTCCCAAATCGAACCCAGCGTGTGCGGGGATGGACACACATCGTTAGCTGGCCTTTGATTGAATTGGGCGCAGCACCCCTGTCCAAGAACATGTGAATGTGCTCCTCCGACCCGGAGACACTTCCGACAGACCCAATCCTCAAATATCGTCTGGACCGATGCGATGTCATGAAGGAACCGAGGGCAGTCTCCAAGATCACGAGCAGTGCGCCCACTCTTGAGGGAGCGGGCGTTCATCTGAGAAGAGCGTTCGGGAATTACGAGGTCCCGTTTCTGGATCCCTTCCTTCTACTAGACGACTTCCACTCGACCAACCCGCGGGACTACATCCTGGGGTTTCCCTGGCATCCTCACAGGGGGATTGAGACGGTCACTTACATGATTAGAGGTTCGGTGGACCATGGGGACAGTATGGGCAACTCTGGTACGATTGGATCGGGCGATGTCCAGTGGATGACCGCGGGGAGTGGTATAATCCACCAGGAAATGCCTCGACCGTACGATGGCATGATGCAAGGGTTCCAATTGTGGGTGAATTTGCCCGCATCGAAGAAGATGATGGGGCCTAGATACAGGGGCATCACGGATAAGCTGATCCCGATCACGACCCCTTCGAGAGGCGTCGGAATCAGAGTCATCGCCGGGAAGGCAGGGAGAGTCCAAGGACCGGTCAGAGACCTTGTCGTCGAGGCCGAGTACCTAGACGTCGACCTTAAGACTCACGCTGAGTATGAGCACCCGATCCGAAAAGGCAACAAAGCATTTGCATACGTCTTCGAGGGACAGGGATTCCTTGATCCAGACAACCGCTACCCAGTCGCGAAAGAGAACCTAGTCATCTTCGGGGATGGGGACCACATCGTCTCGAAGGCTGGGAAAGACGGGATGCGGTTCCTGTTAGTCTCGGGAAAACCGATCGGCGAGCCAGTCGCATGGCGGGGACCGATAGTGATGAACACCGAGAAAGAACTGGACATCGCTTTCGAGGAATACTGGAACGGCAAGTTCATTAAGCATGTCTCGAGGTCATGAACGATACCAGCATCCCCGCCAACACTGGACAACATTGAACGGGCTCACCGCACTGATTTCTTAGGGGTCGTGAGATGTTCTCAAACGATCTGACTTCAACGCCATGATGCACATTCTTCAAACCGCGCGGTAGATTGACTAGGTTCTTCGAGTCAGATACATATAATGGCACTCAGGACAGCAGCCGCCGACGAGTTTGACCTTCTTCTCGAGCTTCTCGCACTCGGGACACCAAGCCTGTTCATGCTTCTTCTTCATTGGATACCTCAGATGGGAAGAACATCTGGCTTATTTGAGAGTCGCGAAATGCTTGCATTGGCTTTTTGACCTAGCTCGTCTTTCCCCGCTCCATGAGCAAGCGGGGAGAACTGTTGAGTTGCGCGAGACAGATGATCGATGACAGAGAGGTTCTTCAGCTTTCGCGCGAGCTCATAAGAATACCCAGCGTCACAACCCACGAAGAACGCATCTCCAAGTTCATCTTCCAGAAGCTGAACAAATGGGGACTGTCGCCTAGGCTCGTCCCCGTGAAAGGGTTTGGACCCAGCGTTTTCGCAGAGATCGGGGACAGGAAGGCGCCATCGGTTGTGCTCAATGGTCACATCGACACCGTCGAGGTCATGAGCGGCTGGAGGCACGACCCATTCGGAGCGAAAGTCGAGAACGAAATGCTCTACGGCCTCGGTTCGCTCGACATGAAGGGCGGCATCGCGGCTTTGATGATCGCATTCAGATCCATCGCGGAGATTGCGAGTCCGCACTCCTCGAGAATCGTGCTCCAGGCGGTCTCCGGTGAAGAGACCACGAGCGCGGGCACGAGAGCCATGATCTCGAAAGGGGGGTTCAGGAACGCCAAGGCAGTCATCGTGGGAGAAGGTTTCGGCGGACTGAGGGCGATCACTAACGGAAGAAGGGGGGGTTCGTACTTCGACATCGATGTCATAGGGAAAGCTGCTCATGGATCCAGACCCGAAGACGGAGTCAATGCAATAGCAGATGCTGCAAAGATCGTCTGCGCGGTCGAAGCCATGAAGCTGAAGACCGCCAACGGTCTCATCGCAGACGATTTTCAAACCCTGAAAGAGAGCCAGACCGTCCTGAAGATATCTGGAGGGTCCGACACTCTTACTGTCCCAGAGAAGTGCTACCTCAAGCTCATCAGGTGCACGGTCCTCGGGAGCGGGAATGTGGAAGCTGAGCTCCGTGGAGTCATCAAGAACTTGAATCTCAAGAGCAGAGTCAAAATGGAGCTGGAGACCACGCCAGGCAACCTCCTCCACCCACATGTTACAGCTCCGACCTCACCCCTCGTGAAAGCCGCCGCCAAAAGCATCAAGGCACTCACGGGGAAGCAGCCGAGGCTTGTGATCGGCCACTCAGAAGCTGACGACAATATCATCGCACACGATGTCGGAGTCCCTGTGATATGCTTCGGGGCGGGAGAATCTAGCGACCTCGCGAAGTATCACCAGCCAGAAGAGGCGGTCAGCATCCCGCAGCTGGCACTCGCCTCGAGAGCCTATTTCATGACCGTTCTCGAATTGGCCGAGACTGGATGATACTGTGGTGAAGGCCTTGGAGATCATCATTCGGATGCGATCTCCAAAGCGAGGAGTAGTAATATCGATTCAGCAATCCTTGCGTGAAGTTGGGGGCGTTCCAGAATGGTAGAGAAGGTTACGATAAGGAGATACCGCCGGACCGATAGGGAGAGCTGCCGCCGCCTCTGGAGAGACCTGACGGAGCGACATCGCGAGATCTACGGTGACCCATCAATTGGCGGGCAAGACCCTGAGGACCACTTCGACAAGCATCTGAGGAAGGTCGGGGAGAAGAACATTTGGGTTGCAGTCATCAGCGGGAAGGTCGTTGGACTCCTCGGGATGATCATTGACGATGAGGAGGCGGAAATGGAGCCCGTGGTCGTCCGCCATTCCCATAGGGGCAAAGGAGTCGGGAGCGCCCTCATTAGAACGGCAGTCAAAGAGGCTGAAAAACTCGGGGTCAAGTACCTCAACGTAAGACCCGTGGCTAGGAACGCGGAAGCCATCAAGTTCTTCAGAGCGAAAGGGTTCGAGAACATCGGTCGGATAGAGCTTTTCATGGACTTCTCGGACAAGCGGTGGAAGAAGGGAATAGAGGTCCACGACCTCCTCTTCAGATACTGAAGACTACGGGATGTCAATGTTATCACTGTTGATTACCACATGTGATGGTATTTGAAGTTCGAACGCCAAATCGAAAGCTAAGAAGGTCAGGACATGTCAGGGTTGGCCCCGGCCGGTGCTAACGCATCGCGAAGGCGCGGTTCGAACAACGAAGCTGACGCTATCATGGCAATGATGACCAAGGCCATCGATGTCTCCCGTCTGCAACTCATGCGTTTGAAGAAGGATATCGAGAGATACCACCACCTGATGGGTGTCGATTCGGGTTCATCTTCCCCAGGAGCGACCACGGAGGGGAGGTTCCTTGCGTCCTCTGCCGAGACTCGCACAGCACTTCATGCAGACTTGCATCTGCTCTTCATAGAACTCCACGAGGCAGACCAACTCATGTCTCGCCTCAACCATCTTGTATCTCAAGAACCCGAACTCGCCCGCCTGCGGAACAAACACCGAGCGCTCATTAGGAGATGCGACGACTACAGGAGACATCTGGAGAGGGTCGACGAGGATCACATTTCAGACACCGGGAATCTCAACGAGAACACATACTCGTTCCACGGCAGGAAGTTCGATATTGGTCCCGATCTCGAGAAGAACGTGGAGGACCTGCTCAAGGATGTGGTCTCATCTTGGGCGAGGATTCGCGACCGGCAGAGGAAGATCAGATACCTGATCACGAAGGGCCATCCCACAGTAGAGCACTCATCCTGAGGCTCCGAATGGTTTTGTTCTCGAATTGGGGGCAAGGATAATATTCTAGCAAGTGGTCGAGAGCGCCGGAGGATGTATCTTGGCTGAAATACCAGAGGACATGAAATTCAAGAAACTGAGGACCTTCAACCTCGCGATGGGGTTCCTGCATCTGGTCCAGGGAGGGCTGATGCTGTGGCTGAGCAACAGTTACTCATTGCCCGTGAAGGAGACTCTGCTGCGCTATGACTCCGCCACTCAGACCATAGTGTCCAACACTGAGACGCTGGTCAACCTCAGGCTCGGGCCTTTGGTGGCAATGTTCCTTTTCGTCTCTGCGATAGCCCATTTCTCGGTCTCCACAAAGGGGTACGAATGGTACGTTCGGAACCTGAAGAAGGGGATCAACTATGCCCGCTGGTTCGAATATGCGATTAGCTCATCGATCATGATAATAGTCATCGCGATGCTCTGCGGCATCTACGAGCTCTCGAGCCTGATACTCATATTCGCACTCAACGCGACGATGAACCTGTTCGGCCTCATGATGGAGCTCCACAACCAGACGACGAACAAGACCAATTGGAACGCATTCATCTTCGGATCGTTTGCCGGCCTTGTCTGCTGGATAGTACTAGGAGTATACTTCTTCGGAGCACTGCTGGGCGCTTCGTCCTCGGTTCCGACCTTCGTGTACTTCATATTCGTATCCCTGGCGATATTCTTCAACATATTCGCCGTGAACATGATACTTCAGTACCGCGGGAAGGGCAGGTGGAAGGACTACCTGTTCGGGGAGAGAGTCTACATCATCCTGAGCCTCGTGGCGAAGTCCGCCTTGGCGTGGCAGGTGTTCGCGGGAACACTCAGAGGAGCGTAGTCGCGTGGCGGGGCGGAGAAGGCGAGCAGGAGGGAACGATGGTCGAGAAAGTCCACTATGACGTGGTCAAGAAGATAGACACCGTCGAGATACGGAGATATCCGAAGATCCTACTTGCTACGGTAAAGGGGATGCCGGACAACGAGGCGTTCAGCATACTGTTCGACTACATAGCTGGAAAGAACCGGTCCAGCAGGAACATCTCAATGACCGCGCCAGTCATTTCCTCAGAGTACGGTTCTGAGAAGATACCGATGACCGTACCCGTCGTCTCCGGACGGAACTCGTTCTCGTTCTTGATGCCATCAACCTACTCGGTGTACACGATACCCGAGCCTGTGGATTCACGGATGGTCATCGAGGAGGTGCCCGAGAGACGAGTTGCGGTGATCACGTTCAGAGGACGGACAGGACCCAGAACCGTTCAGAAGCGGACGGAGGAACTGCTCGATGTCTTGAGAAGACACAACATCGAGCCGAGGGGCGAACCTTTCCTCATGAGGTACAACCCTCCCTTCACTCCCGGGTTCCTTCGGAGGAACGAGATAGGGGTGCAAGTCGAGGCCTGAGACGCCTCTATTCCTCAGGTCTGAGCTCGACCCCTAGGTCGAACATCTCTTTCTTGAAGCGCTTCACAATTGAAGAGTATTCCTTGGTCGGTCTCCTTCTCTCAACATCCCAGCACTCGTGCATGAGCTTGCCCAGAGGAGGGTTTGGCAGCTTCGATTCGTACTTTCTCAAGAGATCCTTCACGATTTCGTTCGCCTCGCTACGCTTCTTGCCCGCGACGGCGTGAGCGACCTCTGCGGAAATCCTCGGCTCAACTGGTGACATGCGGTCCTCATACTTGTTCGAGGCAGACCCGAGAGACTCGATCGAGAGGCCCGAGGCGACGGCCGCGATGACCGACACTGAAGTCTCACGGAGGATCATCGGAGTGCACGGGCCCGCGGCTGCATAGTTGAGGCTCAGGCTGAGCAGGTGAGTGTTCCTGCTAATGGCTTGACCGGAGGCGCTGATAACCCAGAGGAGGTCTCTGCTGCTGTTCGAGACGTATCTCAGGTGGAGCGGGAACGGTACCAGGTAGCTCGATTGCAGAGTCAGGACGCCCATCATGTGACTCGCGACTGTCGTAAGGGCGGTTCCTTCCGGGCCACCAGGGTATCCTCCTAACAGCGGGGCGAAATCCATTCCAACTGGAGCACCCAAAGAGAGCGCGACAGCGACCTTGTTCAAGCGGTCGAAATCGACCTTCATCGGGTCCATGCTCGCAATCATGAAACCGTCCGAAGGTCGTAGACCGAATCTCGGATGCGTTGCAGAGGCAAGAGCGATGGCAGACTCTGCCGTTGCGAGCGTGTTCATGAATGGAATTCCCTGTCTTCCAGCCCTATTGCAGGCTTCACGGGCCAGCACCGCATTCCGCATTGCGGCCATCACCTCCAGAGGAGAAGCCGGCCTCACCCTTAGGCCACTGACGCGCGTGACTGCAGGAGTCGTGATGGCATCCGTCTCGGGGATCTCGGCATAGCCTTCCATCAGAGAACTGAAGACCGAATCCGTCGAGATCGCCCCTCCAGCGGCTCCCAGGAGGCACCATGGAGGTGTCTTGTCGTTTACCTTTCTCGGCACGAGTGCCCTTCGGTCTCTGCCCTCGCCGAACTCAAGCCTCGAGGGTGCGTTCCTGAGGCCCTCCTTGATCTCGGTCTCGCTGTACGATATCACTCGCCCGGACGAGATGCAGTACGCTCCCACATCTGCCAGCAGCTCAACACCGGCCTCGAAGATATCATCCGCGAGAGAGTTGTCTGAAGGAACGGGATTATTGGGATCGAACTTGATTCCGTACTCCTTCACCTTCTCATTGAGCTTTGGCGAGAAGCTTCTCAATTGGTAGTCGTTCTCGCTCATTGGCTTTCCGTTAAGCGCTTTCTCCATCACATCCAAAAGCTGTACCATCGCGCTACACCCCTAGACGGAACTGCGGGACGATTAGCATCCTCCGAGTTAAACCTTGTCAGGCATCCGCCACCAATAAATAATGATCTTGCGTTCCAGGGTACTGACCTAGCCGGAAGGTCGAGGGGGGAGTCTGACTTGAGAGCTAAAGCACTATTCTTGTCTCTGTTTGCGGTGATAGTCGTTGTAGGAATTGTCGCAGTACCCTGCGTCAATGCGGGAGCTGCTGTTGGGAAGCGCCCAGCAATGATCTCTTGGAAGTTCCTGCTGTATCTCGATGCAGACAACAGCCTTGATGTCTACGCGGGCGCGCATCACGTGTCCGTGGTAGAAAGCGACTTCCTCGAGCTCATGTCAGTGGGTTCGACAAAGGATGCAGTGGCGTACGTCCTTGTGGACAGATATGCAGGGCCTGCGAACCTGTTCAAGGTCCTCCCAGGCAAGATGCAGGAGCTCACGGACTTCGCTTTGAACGGGAAGGAGGCGAACATGGGCGACCCGGCAACGCTCAGGAGCTTCGTGTCGTACACATCCAAGGTTTCTCCTTCCGAGCACACGCTCTTGGTCTTCTGGGACCACGGATCCCCGAGAGGAGTCGCATGGGACGATCATGCCACTGATGCTGGAGGCGCGGACTTCCTAAGCCAATGGGAGGTCGTCCAGGCGCTCTCAGGGTACAAGATCGATGTGATCGGGGCGGACGAATGCAATGTCGGGCACACCGAAGTCGCCTACGAGTATGCGATCGGTCTGCAGACGGAGTACCTCGTCGCGGCCGAGACCTATACCGGCTGGAGAGGCTTCCCGTACGACGCTCTCCTAAGGGAACTGACGAATGACCCGTCGATGACCCCAAGGGAAGTCGCCACCATGATGGTCGAGCAGACGCAGATCCTTCTTAACAAGCCGCCGTACTCGGGAGAGAGGATAAACTCCCACAGCGCCATAGACCTCGCCAAGATACCGGAACTGGTGGCGTCGCTGAAGGGGCTGACGAACCTCCTTACGCCCAACATGGACATCTACGCGGGAACCGTCTCGAAGGCAAGGGGCGCGGCTCAATACTGCTACGGGGCGAACGCCATCAACGTGGTTGACCTGGGTACATTCGTCAAAAGGATTTCGAGCGAGGCGCGCTCCCAGGAAGTCCTGGACGCATGCAGCGCGGTTCTTGCAAACCTCGATGCAGCAATCGTGAGCTTGCATGCGACCAGTTCGACTGACCACATGCTGACAGGCCTCGGGATAGGCTTGCCGAACCATTCGTGGGAGATGTCCAGCTACTACCCGAAGTTTGCATTCGCAGGTCAGGGCTGGATGGACTTCTTGGAGGCCTACTGGGCTGCTGCGGGAAGCATCTGAACTCTAGTTCGTGTCGATCTGGACTCGGAGAAGGGCGTGCCCTGTCACTGAGAAGAGGATAGGGCGCAAACTTCATAGCCGAAGTGTCTGATGATTCCATAGCGGAGGCCGTGAGATGGATGTATTCGATGCGATATTGGCAAGGAAGTCGGTGCGCGCGTATGACTCAAGATCCGTGCCCGACGATGTCCTGATGAAAGTGCTCGAGGCGGGAAGGCTGGCTCCTTCGGCCTCAAACCGTCAGCCCTGGTTCTTCCTGGCCGTCACAGACGAGGAGAAGAGAAAGGCCCTGACTGCGGGGCCGTTCGCCAAGTTCCTGAAGGAGTCGCCCGTGGTAATTGTAGGCATCGGAGACCAGCAGACATCATCCGAGTGGTGTGTCGTGGACGTGACGATCGCTCTGACGCAGATGGTGCTCGCCGCTACGAATGAAGGCCTGGGCACCTGTTGGATCGGGAGCTTCTACGAGGACAAGGTGAAGGAAGCACTCAGAATCCCAGGCAGGCTCAAAGTCGTGGCGATGCTGGCAGTCGGCTATCCCCGAGAGAAGATGGACCTCGTGGCCAAGGTCATGCGCACGAGGAACAGAAAACCGATGGAAGAGATCCTGAGCTTCGAACAATTCGGAAACCCGGTGCCGAAGGGCATGGCCAAGCAGAAGTAGATCTGCACAAACCATCCCCCATCGGGAAAAGACTTATTCTTCCTGCCGAACTGAACCACATAGTGCATTCTATGGCAGACAATGTGAAGAAGACAGACGAAGAGTGGAAGAAGACCCTGAAACCCGATCAGTTCAAGATATTACGCCAGAAGGCAACGGAGAGACCGTTCACAGGAGAGTACGTTAACAAGTGGGAGAAGGGCGTCTACAAATGCGCTGGCTGCGGGGCGGATCTGTTCGCGTCTGATACGAAGTTCGACGCCGGCTGCGGCTGGCCCAGCTTCTCAGCCGCGTCAAAAGAAGAGAACATCGAGATGAAGCTCGACACGAGCCTGTTCACGGAACGGACAGAGGTCCTGTGCAGCAAGTGCGGAGGGCACCTCGGTCACCTGTTCGGCGATGGGCCCGCTCCAACCGGCCAGAGATACTGCATCAACTCAGCTGCGCTTCAGTTCGAGAAGAAGAAGGAAGAGTGACCCGTCAGGTGTGCGGCCGATTCGCTCTCGCATTCGTCAAAGGCGTCTACAGTAGGTTCGAGGTCATTGATCAGCAGGCAGGAATCGAACCGCGGTTCAATCTCGCCCCTACCCAGACTATCCCGACAATCGTACGCAAGAGTCAGAACCATGTTGTCATGATGAGACGGGGTCTTGCCCCGTTCTGGGCGAAGGATCCGAGGATCTTGTCGCACCTTCATCGCAGTGGAATCTGGCTCACTTCTTGTGCGCTTCCTCGGGTGGCCTGATCTTCCTGAAACTGAAGTAGACGGCTATGTCGTACAGTATCTTGAGCGACCCACCGATGAAGAACGGTGAGGACAGAGAGACGAATTGCATGGCGTATCCGGAAAGGGAGGGGCTTGTTGCCTGGGCGACATTCCTCGCGATGCCCGCCGTGCCCGCAGCGATGATCCTTTCCTCCGGTGCTACTACGGCGACAGTGTATGACTGCCTGGTCGGAACATCCATCTGCGATATCGCCTGCCTTGCCAGGAAGAACGCCATCGACAAGATGAAGGTCGGCGCAATAGGTACCAGTATCAGAAGGATGTTCGACGGGATGTGCGTGAACACCATCGTCCTGATGAGGCCTATCCTTTTCGCCAACTCCACGGCTGCGTAGAACGATATCGTCGAGAGAACATTCGCGACGAAAAATATGATTGCGAGCTGCTCCAGAGGAACGTCGTAAGTGGTGTGGAACCAGTAGGATATTATGCTCTGAAGCACGAAGCCCCCCGCAAACGCGTCGACACCGAACAGGATGGAGAGCTTTGTGACTATCGTCCTGGATTCTGGAGAAAGGCGCTTCTTAGGCCCTTGGGACTGCGCCTTCGTCAGTTCCGACCTGCTGGACAGCGCAAGGTACAGGCATCCCGCAGTGATTGCCAAAATCGAGTAGACGAGGAACATCATCCTGTACGATTCGGCTTCCCCCAGCCCAAACCCAGACTGGAACACTGCGATCATCCCGCTGAACAGCGCCCCCGCAGCAGCGGCCAGAGTGCCGACCATGTTGTATGCGGCGAACACGGAATTCCGCTTCTCCTCAGAACATGTCTGAGGGAGTATGGTCTGTTCCATCGGAAGGAATGACCCGACTTCACCCCCGGTTGGACTCAGAGTTCCGATGACGGCGGCAAACAGGATTATCGCGCGGTTCTCCGTCAGGAAGAACAGCACCCCTGAGGAAGCCATCAAGAATGAGAGGAAGATCAGCATCTTGCGTCGGCCGATCCTGTCAGCATAGAGGCTACAGAATATTGTGAAAGACGCTCCTCCAAGGAGCGTCGCGCTCAGGACGACACCTACCAGGACATCGTCGAAGTTGAGAAAGTCGCCAAGATAGATTGCGAGGATGACACTCAAGAAACCGTAACCGAAGCTCCTGACGGCCCTTGTCGTCAGAAGCAGTTTTCCATCCCTAGCTAGCCATTCTAACAATGAGCACCGTCCTTCGGATCGCGATATCACTCACTCTTCTTCTCTTGTTCAAGCTTCCATTTGCAGAACGCGTATAGAGCGTCGTACATGGGCCACTGCTTCGCCATGTTGTCGAAATCATCATCAGAAATGAGCCGAAAACCTGTGGCGATCGAATCGAGCCCCGCAGATTCCTGAGCTAGCTCAGGATGGTTTGTATCAGCTCCACGAACGATCTTAGCGAGCTCGTGCAGAGCGGGGTCCTTCAACTCGTACTTCTTGATTATCGCGTCGAAGCTGCAAAACTCCCCGTGATGTCCCAAATCAACTCCCTTAGCGTCGTATGGAATCGCGTTCTGTTCTTTCGCTGCCTGAAGCACTTGATCTGCTGGCACGAACAGGAACTCCGCATCCGGATCGACGAATCGTTTTATCAGCCATGGACATGCGATCCTGTCAACATGCGCTTTCTCGCGAGTGATCCAATTCATCGTTGTCACCCAATCTAGTTCCTCGGGAACGACTTGCTGGAATTAAAAGCTAGGTTGGCGGGGGGCCTTTCGCCTCCCCTCTGACCTTGCCCCTCGCCAACGAGGCAAAGATGCCGACAAAGCACATCCCCGCGAAGGTGCTGAACGCCACTTGATAGCTCTTGAGGAACTCAGAATAGAGCTGGTGGCTCAGATCGGTATTGCCGACATACAACGCGATGAACAGAGTAGCGATGCCGATGCTTAGCACTTGGCCAACGAGACGCATCGTGCCGACGGATGCGGACGCCACGCCGTAGTGTTTCCTATCCACTGAGCTCATGATCGCATTTGTGTTTGGCGACGAGAACAGAGCGAAACCGAATCCGAGGAATGCAAGGGAGCCGACCACGATCCATACACTCGTCCCTTCGTTCATCAAGGAAAGAAAGACCAATCCGACGGTTGATATCGCCATCCCCACGGAGGATAGGATTCGTGGCTCGATCACGTCCGACAGCCTTCCAGCAACCGGCGAGAAGGCGGCCATGACGACTGGCTGCGAGACGAGTATGACTCCCACCGTGAACTCGGAGAACTCCTTCACGTAATAGAGGTACAAGGACATCAGGAAAGTGACCGCGAACGTGGCGCTGTAGTTTATGAGCGCTGCAATGTTGGAGAAAGCAAATGCTCTGTTGTCCCTGAACAACTTGATGTCCAGAACGGGGTGGGTCTGCCTCACCTCCCAGGAAGCGAAGACAGCAATCCCTGCAACACCCGCAAGAGAAACGAACACGCCAAGGAGGTCAGGAAGGAAAGAGAACCCCAATATGACCGCGGTCAACGAGACCGCGTATATAGCCGACCCCGCAACGTCGAACCGCTCCCCTCTCGATCCCGCCCACTCTCCCTCGAGCCGCCGGTAGCCAACCCAAAGAATAGCTACGCATAGCGGTATCAGCACAACGAACAAGCTTCTCCAGCCGAGGAACTCGGTCAGGATGCCTCCGAGGAAAGGCCCTGAGGAGAGGCCCACATACACAACCGCTGTGCTCAGTCCCAGCACCTTGCCTCTATCCTTAGGAGGGTAGACCGAAGTGAGAATGGCTATCGAAGTCCCGAACATCATCGCGCTGCCGAATCCTTGGACGAATCTGAATCCGATAAGCAAAGTGGATGACGGGGCGAGAGCGCACATGATAGAACCGGCGCCGAAGACCCACATGCCGTAGAGGAACACCTTCTTCCGACCGTGGATGTCTGCAAGCCTCCCGAACGGCAAGAGGAAGATCGCTCCAGCCAGAAGATACGACGTCGCGACCCAGCTGAGAAGTACCGCGCTCATGGAGAACTCGTCCGAAATCGACGGCAGAGCCACGTTTATGGATGATGCCATGAAAGGAGTGAGAAAGGAGCTGAGCATGGCAAGTAGCAGTGCAGATCGCTTCTCCCTCTCATCATCCAAGTATCTCACCGGTCGGGAATGACGGCGACCGATTACTCCGTTTGGATATCAATGTTTACCTGTGGGCGACATCAGTTTTCACGTAGTAGAGATCCGGATCATCCTGCGACAATCATGCTGCCAAGACTCCGCCAGTAGTCGTCCACCCGGAAGGAACTGCATCTGAACAGTCTAAAACCCGCGCGAAAACTGAATGCAACAAATCAACAGAGTTAATACCATATGTCATCCTACGTCCCCGGGGGATGAGCACGACCTGCTGAGCGGGCACGGGCTCGAGCTCAGGGTACCAGTCGCTGAGAGAAGAGTGAGACGAATGGGGAAAACGCTAAACGTGTTGCTGATTGAGGATTCGGAAGACGATGCCATGCTGATCGTCCACGAGCTCCAGCACGGAGGATATGACGTTGACTTCGAGCGGCGCGACAGCGCAGCCGCGATCAAGGACGCCCTCGCCAGGAGAGAGTGGGACGTGATCCTATCGGACCACGCCATGCCGAGGATCTGCGCCCCAGAGGCGCTGCACATCGTGAGGGAGTCCACGGTTGAAACCCCGTTCATTGTCGTCTCTGGATGGATGAGAAGCTTGCTCAGTCCATCAAGAGGGAGGGCGCGTGCGATTTCGTCCCAAAGAACAAACTTGAGCGACTCGTGCCTGCCATCGAGCGGGAGTTGAAGTCGGGCAAGAAGACCGAAGAGACAAGAACGCCCGCGAAGAAAGGGAAGAAGTGAGCCGCCAGCGATTGTTTTATTACTCGCTCGGTCATCACCTCTGACAATGAACAGAGAGCATGTGCCAACCCCACCAATCGCGAGGAAGGTGCCGAAGGAGCTCGTGGCCCATGGCGATGTTCGCGTTGACAACTACTTTTGGCTGAGGGACAGGGCGAACCCCGGAGTCATCGAGTATATCGAAGCCGAGAATCGCTACGCCGATGAAGCGACGAAGCACACAGAGCCGCTCAAGAAGAAGCTTCTTGAGGAACTCAAGAGCCGAATGATCGAAACGGACATCTCCGTCCCGCAGAAGATGGACGACTATTACTATTACACGCGCTCGGAGAAGGGAAGACAGTACCCGATCCACTGCAGGAAGAAGGCCACCCTCAACGCTGAAGAGGAAGTAATCCTGGACGAGAACGATATCGCCAAAGAGAGTGTGTTCTTCACCGTCAACATGCACAAGGTCAGCCCTGACCATCGGATGCTCGCATATCTTGCGGACACCAACGGCTCTGAGAGGAACACACTATACGTGAAGGACCTCAGAACGGAAGAGCTGCTCAACGAGCAGATACCGAACACGTCTGAAATGGAATGGGCGAACGACAACAAGACTATGTTCTATTCAATCATGGACAGTGCGGCCAGGGCGTACAAGGTCTTCAAGCACGTCTTGGGGACCGACCCCAAGGTAGACGTTGAGGTGTTCCACGAGGAAGACCCTGGATTTTACCACCTCGTGCTCTCGAAGACCAAGACGAGGAAATACATACTGATCACGGTCGAGAGCGCAACAACTTCAGAGGTACACTACATCCGCGCGGACCGCCCCAAGGACAGATTCAAGGTCATGAGGGCCAGAAAGCACAGGGTGGTCTACTTCGCAATCCATCATGAGGATAGGTTCTTCATCGTCACGAACGAGAACGCAATCAACTTCAAGATCATGGAGGCCCCGGAATCGGATCCGGCCGCGAAGAACTGGAAGGAATTCGTCCCTCACAGAGAGGGCGTGTCGATCGATGTGAGCGACCCACACCCGTTCGTTGAGGCCTTCAAGAGTCATCTCGTCATATTCGAGCGCGAGAACGGTCAGGGGAGGATTCGGGTCCTCAACCTGAAGGACAAGAGCTCGCACTATATCGACTTCCCCGAGGAGATATTCATGGCATATCCGATTGAGAACCCCGACCCCGAGTCTGAAGAACTCTGGATCAAGTACTTCTCGATGGTAACGCCTGACACGACCTACGCCTATGATCTGAGGGCCAAGAAGCTTGAAATGAAGAAGCAGGACAAGTTCTCGGGATACGACCCGTCGATGTACCATCAGGAACGGGTCTTTGCGAAGGCCAGAGATGGCAAGAACGTACTCATAACCCTCGTCCACAGGAAGGACTTGAAGAAGGAAGGAAGGAACCCGACCTATCTCTACGGATACGGCGCGTACGGCACGTTCGAGTGGGCCACCTACAACACGTTCAACTCCATGTTGATCCCGCTCCTCGAAAGGGGATTCGTTTGCGCTCACGCGCACGTACGGGGTGGCGGTGAGCTCGGGAGGCGGTGGCACGAGGACGGCCGAATGCTCAAGAAGATCAACACTTTCACAGATTTCATCGCATGCGCCGAACACCTGATTGCCGAGAGGTACACATCTACTGATAGACTGACAATCAGGGGCAGAAGCGCAGGAGGGCTTCTGATGGGGGCCATCGCGAACATGCGCCCGGACCTGTTCAAGGTCGTGATAGCGGAGGTGCCATTCGTGGACGCGGTGACGACCATGCTCGACCCATCCATCCCCCTGACCGTTGGCGAATTCGAGGAGTGGGGCAATCCGGCGCTCAAGCATGAGTACGACTACATCAAGACATACTCCCCATACGACAACATCGAGTGCAAAGCCTATCCGAACATGCTGATAACGGCAAGCCTAAACGACATCAGGGTACCGTACTGGGAGCCGGTCAAGTGGGCCGCGAAGCTGAGGGCCATGAAGACCGACTACAACACCGTACTTCTGAAGACTGGGATCGTCGAGGGGCATTCAGGGGCCTCTGGGAGATACGACCACCTCAAGTACTTCGCGTTCATGTACGCGTTCATTCTCGACTGCTTAGGCATTAGAGAGTAGAATCAGCAGTTGACGCAGCCCGAGATCCTATCGGAACAGAAGGCTGTAGATCATCTCCGACGCAGCGAGGTACACGCCGCCGGTGAAGATGGTCTTCACCACCGGCGTCTTGAGTCTCTGCAGACCCCAAGTCGAGCCGATGATGGCCATCACCAAGACTATCGGGGCGAGCACAAGAGCTAGCTGATAGTGAAACACCACTCCCTCTTCCGCGGTCAAAACGTAGGCGAGTATAGCTGCGGGTGTGAGAATGGACCCGAGAAGGGCCGAGGTTCCTATGGCCTTTCTCGGCTCGAACCTGAACACGTAAATGATCAGCGGGACGCTCACGACTCCTCCGCCGATGCCGAAGCTCCCAACAAGGAACCCCGTCAGTATGCTGACGCCCATGCCAGCAATGCGTCGGCGAGTGCTGAAGTCTGTGGGACTTGTGACGTTGTCCTTCTTCGCCTTGTATATGTCGAACATCATCTTCGTGGCCACGATCACCAAGAACGTGGCGAAGCCAGCTTTGACGACCCTCTCATCCACCGTGGAGGTGAAGAGGACACCTCCAGCCACTCCAATGAGACCAGCTGCCGCCAGCTGCAGCCCAAGCCGAAAGCCGACCAGGTGCTTCTTGCTGTGAGTGTAGGTCGAACTCAGCATCGTGACGAAGGCAAACGTGAGAGACAGAGGGATGATATCCTTCATCTCTAGGCTGACAATGGCCATCGCGGCGTTGCCTCCCCAGAACAAGTCCATGATGGGTACATAGAGCTGGCCGCCGCCCAGGCCAAGATTCGAATAGAAGAACGCGACCACGGCGACGAGAATGGCGACGACTATCAGAGAGGTTGTTTCTACGCCGTCGAAGACCATGTAGTTGTCAACAAATCCTGCATATTAAATGAGTACGATTGTACAGTCGTTCGAACAATCGCCTTCATTCACGGATGATTTGCGAAGAATCGCAGGCGAAAATCGAAATATCCCAAATCTTTTTATATCCAGTGGCAATTCGTTCGGTGGCCAACGATGGGGGCTTGGATTCGTGAAAGTGTTAAGAGTTGACCTCACCACTGGTAAGTTCGCAGACCAGGAGATATCGAAAGAGGACTGCAAGAAGTTCTTGGGGGGAAGGGGCCTGGCGGCCAAGATCCTCTACGAAGAGAACAAGCCCAAGATAGATGCTTTCGACCCCGAGAACCGGCTGATATTCATGGCTGGCCCCTACACGGGCACACAAGGTTCATTCACAGCATTCTACAACGTCACGACGAAGGCACCGCTCACTGGGGCGATTCTGTCGGCCCACTCCGGAGGGCACTGGGGCCCGATGTTCAGGAAGACCGGGTACGACGGCATAGTCTTCAAGGGAAAGTCGCCGAAGCCAGTGTATCTGCTAATCACGGACAAGGGACCCGAGCTGAAGGACGCCTCCGACCTTTGGGGAAAAGACGTCTTCAAGACGATCGATGAGCTCGAGAAGAGACACGAGAAGTCCAAGGCGGCCGTCATCGGCCCCGCCGGCGAGAAGCTAGTGAGATACGCTGCAATCATGAACGACATGAACAGGGCTGCAGGCAGGGGTGGTGTCGGCGCGGTCATGGGCTCGAAGAACCTCAAGGCCGTGGTCGTGCATGGTACAAAGGATGTCCCTCAGGCCGATATTGAGAAGCTCAAGGAGACGTTCAAGACCGCCACAGCCACGGTCAAGGAGAAGTCCCAGGCGTTCGCCAAGTACGGCACATCCATGGTCGTGGGGATCACTGGTAAGGCGGGGACCATACCGACACGAAATTTCCAGACGGGCTATTTCCCCGAGTACGAGAAGATCGGCGGGGATACGCTCGTCAACGGCTACAAAACGAAGGACACGGCATGCGCAAGATGCCCTCTTCACTGTGGGAACCTGACCAAAGCCGAGAAGGACTATAAGGTTGAGACCGAGGGGCCCGAGTACGAGACGCTCGCGATGTTTGGCTCGAACCTGGGCAACTCGAACATCGAATCAATCATGATGGCGAACAGCATCTGCAACGAGTACGGAATGGACACGATATCGTGCGCGGATACGATAGCGTGTGCGTATGAGCTGTTCGAGAAAGGGATCATCTCCGGGCAAGACACCGGAGGGTTGAAGCTTGAGTGGGGAGACCACGCTGCGATGGTCAAGCTCGTAGAGATGACCGGCAAGAGAGAGGGCTTCGGGAAGCTCCTAGGAGAGGGATCCAGAAGGCTAGCGGCGAAGTACGGACCCGATGCCGCCAAGTACGCGATGAATGTCAAGGGCATGGAATTCCCAGGATACGACCCGAGAGGGATACAGGGGATGGCGCTCGCTTTTGCAACCTCGACCAGGGGCGCGTGCCACCTGAGGGCGACGATGTACGTGCCAGAACTGTTCCAGGGCAAGCTCGACAGGTTCACGGTGAAGGGGAAGGCAGCCGTCCTGAAGGACCTGCAGGAGCTGTTCACGGTCTACGACTGCATGATCCTGTGCAAGTTCGGCGCGAGGAACGCGTTCGGCAACTCGTGGGACGAGATGGTCACATTGACCAACGCAGCCTCGGGCCTCGGATACAATGTCGACGAGCTCAGGATGGTCGGCGCGAGGTCGTGGACCGTGGAGCGGCTATTCAACCTCAGAGAGGGCATTTCGAAGAAGGACGACACCCTCCCGGAGAGACTGTTCACGCTGGCAATCGACGACGGCCCTTCCAAGGGCGCGGTCGTGAACAAGGCCGATTTCGACAATGAGCTCGAAGAATACTACAAGCTCTGGGGCTGGACGAGCGAGGGAGTACCAACCAAGGACGCCCTCGACAAGCTGGGACTTCGAGCCTAGGACGGGCGCATTGGCTACCTGCACCCTCTCAGACAAGCACTGCTTGTTCTTATTGGCGAATGCCTCAGAAGACACCGTATCAGGACTAATCAGCGTCATCTGGGGGCGGCTGAGCCAACTGCTCCGGGGGGATAGGGTCGTCGTGGGGAGGCATTTGGAAGGGCTTCCTGATTCTCAATACGGCGAGATAGGCAACAACCGCAGCGGCGAGCACGAACGCAACAGAGGGCAGCACCCAGGACAGCCAGGAGAGCCCTCCGTCCGACGGGACGCCGCCCTGACCATACGTCGCCTCCTTAGTCGGCAGGAACCCATAGAGGTAGTCGTTCCCCTCCTCTGCCATCAGACCAGCTGACAGAAACACGGCGGCGCAAAGCAACAGTAGCCAGGTCGCTGACAGAAGAATCACGATCCTGGTGCTCTCGCTGGGCGCGATCAGGTCCTTCGCCTTCCAGGTCAGGCCGTAGTAAACGAACCCGTGCTCCTCGTACCTTTTGACCAGCCCGCCATCCTCCATCTTCTTCAGATGCCTGTAGACCGCCGCCTTGTCCACGCTCACCACCTCGGACAATTGCGAGACGGTCCTGCGCATTGGCTGGAGCGCCTTCAGTATCTCGAGCCTTGTGTCAGAGGCCAAGGCGAACAGTGACTTCTTGTCGAGCTCCACGCGCATGTGCCCTGCTCCAGGCACCGGAACGTGCTTCCGTATCATCAATATAGCACTCGCGGAGACTGAGTCGCTTGATCCCATGTCTCCCTCGCGTCTAGCCGGTCGTGGTGGAATAGGCGTAGTAGTACCACCAGTTCGAGATGTTGTAGATCAGTTCGCCCTGCTGGGAGATGTCCAGGAGAGATGTCGCCTTCACTCTGCTCTGCGACACCGTGTACAGTGTGTCTTCGATGTACAGCGCCCGGAGCACACTGTCGTAGCCGTAAGTATCGCCGTGTGCGACCGTCCCCTTGACAGATACGCCTTTATCGGTCGACACATCGAATAGATAGGCGCCGCTCCAGTAAGTCCAGTTGTTGTAAGGCTCCTCGTAGGAGGATATCGACACCGGAATCACGAGCAGCCCCTTCTCGAAGTCGAACAGAACTGCCTTGGGGTCATATGTGGCGCTCGATGACGACCAGTACGGGAGAAGGCATTTGCTCTGCTCTGTGGGGTTCGTGGGGTCCGAGACGTTGTATAGGGATATCTTCACGGACCCGTTCTCCGACCCTATCCCGAGGACGTGGTCCTCATCGACAGGGTGCAGGTAGGATGAGAAACCCGGGTTCTTCAGCTCGCCGACCACCCACGGATGTGCAGGGTCGTCCAAGTCTATCACGAAGAAGGGGTCTATCTGCCTGAAGGTGACCATGTAGAGAGTGTCGCCCAGGAAACGGGCGGAGTAGATACGCTCATTCGGAGCGAGCTTGGTAAGAGAACCGAAGATGGCGAGGTCGGAATCCAAGACGTAAACGGCGCTCTCTGGGATCGACCACCCTGTCGTTGTGGCCACCCTCAGGTAACCGTCCTTCTCGTCCATCGAGAACTGGTTCAGGAGCCAGCCACTGACGTCCCCTCTAGCGACGTTCACCATCGTGAGCTTGTCGACCGCCACCTTGTATATGGTTGTCCTCGAGGAAACCTCATTTTCTGGAGCGGAATCGGTCTCGACGACGACCATCTCGCCGGACCACTTCTGAACGGAAAGGTACATTGCGTCGAGGGACATGTAAACGGTCGAGGCGTAGCCTGCCAGAAGCGTGGTGGTTGCGTGGTCCCCGTCGACCACGTCCACTGCCAGCAGGTTCATGAACACGCTTGCATCGCGCGTCTCAGGATCGTAGTAGATGTCCCCTACATTGACCTCTTTGCTGGAGTTGCCATCCCAGGCCAGCGGGAGGAATGGCTGCTGCTCCAACATCAGGATGGACGACTGCCCGACTAGGTACACATAGCTGCCGACCATCCTCGATGTGAGCGCGTAGCCGGAAACGCCATGGGAGAACAAGAGCTTGGGGGCACTCACATTCTTGATGTCGAACACTGAGACCATGGCCCTCTCGTGTGACCATTGGTAGGCCGCATGGCCAGCGTAGTCACCAGCCGAATTCCACCATTCGTACGCAGAAAGGACGACGATGAGCCTTGTGTCATACAGGTAGATTCCTGAGATATAGGCGCTCGCGTTCTCCGGCTTGAAACCAAGGATATCCTCGATATCGAGGACCGTGACATTCGCTAGGTCAGAGGATGGATATGCCTTGACTACTGTCACCTTGTCATACGAGGCAATGTACAGGTACTCGCCATCGGTTTTCACGATGTCGTCCTCGTCCACGCCTGCAACCTGGATATTGGTCGTGGAATGGGTCGGTGTTTGGTCATATGTCATCTTCCCCATGGAGTCCGGCGACAGCGTGGGGGACCCATAGTAGGCGTTCGAATCACCGTAAGATCCCATGTCCGCGAGGAACTCTTTGAGCTCGTCATAGGAATAGAACGGCTGGAGGAAGGCATCAGAGAAGGAATGCCCTCCGTCCTTGGTCATGGCATATGTGATTGTTCCTGCGGTCAGAGCGGTCGCGGCCATGCACACAGCAAGAGCGATCCTGAGATGGTTGTTCATGTCGATCGAGGAAGACATGTCCCCTCGAGACTATATGACTACGAGTTTCGCGTTGACCGAGAAGTCAACAAGAGACACCCTCGCGAACGGGCACGCCTCAGGGTCCATGGAACCACGGAAGGGCTACCTGGCATACGAATACGAGGACCTGACAGGCGGGTCCGGCACCGCAGAGGGTGCCGCTGGTTCAGATCCAGTCGACCGCACAGAGAATTGAAATACGATAGAAACACGTTCGCACTCCTGGTGTCACAATGGCGAATGTCAAGCTTGAATCGAGAAAACCGATGACGATAGCCTACATCGAACATGTCGGAAGCTACGGCAAAATACCTTTCGACAGGCTAATCGGCCAGCTCTACGGTTGGGCCAAAGAGAACAAGGTCATGCCAGGATTTCATCCGATGGGCATCTATCACAGCAACCCGAAGGAAACCCCTCCGGAGGATTGCAAGACCAGCATCGCAATCCCGATATATGGGAAGGCGAAGCAGAGTGGCGACATCAAAATCAAGAAGCTTCCGGCGATGAAGGTCGCTAGCTACTCGCACAAGGGCTCTGCGAGCGAGTATCAGAAGTCTTACGACAAGATGGAGACATGGATCAAGGAGAAGGGCTATGTTCTCGCGGCTTGCCCGATCGAGGTCTACAGCAAGATGCCAGAGGTCGTCAAAGGTGAGACGATCGTATACGCCAAGATAATGATGCCAGTCAAGAAGAAGTGACTCGGCCACGTCTTGATAACAGGCATAGCCAGCTAGCATTATCAATCATGATATCCGCTCCTCCGGGGTATATGAACCCCAGCCGACCTAGTCAGACGCTGGTGCATTGAGTTGATTGAGGCCAATGGACTAGTGAAGGATTTCAGTGCGGTCAGAGCGCTAGATGACGTCTCCCTCAAGGTCGGCAGGGGAGAGATTTTTGGATTCTTCGGTCCCAACGGTGCTGGCAAAACCACCTGCATCAGGGTCCTTTGCGGTCTCACACCGCCCACCCAAGGCGACGCGACCGTACTCGGCATAGATGTGAAGAAACACCCCGTCCAGCTCAGGGACAATATCGCCATTCTCTCGGAGGAAACCAGGTTCTACGAAGAGATGACTCCCAGAAGGTATCTCAGCATGTTCTGCAAGTTGATGTTGATGCCAAAGTCCAGCAGGCTTTCTGCCATAAATGAGGCGGCGGACCTCGCAGACCTCCGTGGTTTCATCGACCAGAAAATATCGTTCCTCTCGCAGGGACAGCGCCAGAGAGTCTCTCTCGCCCGAGTCCTCCTTACCGAGGTGCCACTCACGTTTCTCGATGAACCGTTCAGCGGGATCGATATCACCCACAGACGGAAGCTCAGGGAGTTCTTCAAGGATTCCGTCAAGGACGGCAACAGCATATTCTTCACATCCCACAACCTGATCGAGGCTGAGTACATCGTCGACAGGTTCGCGTTCATCAACCACGGGAAACTCACCGCTGTCGGCACAGCTGAGGAGCTGAAGGACAAGTATCTTGCTCCTGCCTACATGCTCAGGGTTTCTGATCCACAGAAAGCGAGGGAGATGCTTGACAGGAGCTTAAGGCTAACATCCATAAGCATAGTCGAGGGCGAAGTTGCACTCACCCTCCAGAGACGTCAGGACGCCCCTCAGGTCGCCAAGATCCTCGTTCAAGAGGGAATCGACCTTTTCGAGATGAGGAGCATGGGCACAATGGAGGAAGTCTTCGAGCGCACTGCAAGAGGTGATGTGGCTTGAACGATGAAGGAATGACGCCTGAACCTCCCGCTCCCCCAAGCGATGATGAATTGCCTCCACCCCCTACGGACGTCGCCGCGGAGTCGAAAGACTACCCAGACATAAAGGTCAAGAAGACGAAGCCTTTGGCAACCATCCGCCGGGCGTTCATCATCTTCGAAAAGGACATCAGAACGATGGCCAAGCACGGGCTCGTCAGCGCAGTGATTCTGTTCATCTTCCTGGTCATCGTGTTCTCGATCATGAGCTTCTCCATGAAGCAAGCGATGCAGTTCAGTTTCGATCAAGGCGGCGACGGAGAGGGCAAGGGGATCCCTAGCTCGGGAGTAGATCTGCCAACTGCTAGAGCAGTCCTATCGCCAAGCGGTCCCATCGTGGCGGGAACGAGCATGACCCTCGACGCATCCACCTCATCTGATAACGGAAGGATCGTCTATTACGTTTGGAGCGTTAGCAACCAGGGACGCGACATGGACTTCTACGGAGCGACGGCTCATGTGACACTCTACTCAGTCGGTTCATGTCACATCGGCCTGACAGTCGTGGACGATGAGTGGAACCTCAACGAGACGTCCTCCGTTGTCGACGTGGTTCGCGCGGCTGGATCGACCGATACAGAAGCCCCGAACGTACCCGGCGGGCCGCCGTCTAACCCCACCATAGGGGTACCGTGGCCTCTCGATGGCTCCATTGCCACAGACGACGTTGGCGTCGTGAACTGGACATGGATTATCGATATCGTTAGAGATGATAGGAACGTGATGGAAAGCGTGCTCTACGGAGAATCCCAGTCATTCACATTCAACTACGCAGGTAACTTCAACGTTGAACTCGTTGTGCGGGACGCGGCTGGCAATACTGCCCAGCAGCGGGCATCGGGCAACGTTCCAAGCTCTGGAGGAGATACCGAACCGCCTCACGCAAACGCAAACATTCCGCAGAGCGTGCATGTCGGTGATACAGTTCAGCTCTCTTCGAGGGATTCAACCGACAATCAAGGCATTTCCTCGACAGTCTGGTTCGTGAAGCACAACAGCACCATGATCACTCTCACCGGGGACACGGTCTCATTCAACGCCAATGAGTTCGGCCCTTACGAAGTGACTTTGATAGTGAGGGACGGTGCTGGCAACTACGGTGATATGGAGGCAATGATCATCGCGACGCTACCGGGGATGGACTTCAACGCGATCTCTTGGACGAGCACGCCGTTCGACATTGACATCTCCTTCAACCTGCTGACCTACTCGTACGGAATCGCTTTGCTGGCTTCGGTCATCTTCGTTGGTGGGCTGTTCGCGAAAGGCTTCACGCACGAGATAACCAAGGGAACGGTCAAAGTGCTCTTCTTCGGTCCAATCTCAGTCACGACGATGATCTTCTCGAAGATACTCTACCCGCTGATAGTGGGCCCGATCTTCATATTCCCAGTCGTGTTCATCGGTCTCTCGCAATTCAACCAGTCGACCATGGACGTGCTGACGATCACACTCGTCTCGTACCTCATGGCTGCAATCACCATGGTCAGCGCTGCGTACGGCTCATGCATGATCTACCTCGTGGCGAAGAAGATGGTGCTCAAGCCGAGCGTCATATCTAGGATGTTCCTCTACTTCTCGCTGCTTGGCACTCTGACGGTCTTCGAATGGCTGTCGTTCGTGCTCGATCAGTGGCAACAGACGACGCGTTGGGACGCGATGTACCACGACAATGCTTGGATTGCGACCCTCTCCCCGTTCCACCAGGGCGGAATGTTCCTCTCCAATTCGCTCATCGGGACGCACTGGGCACTAGACCTCTGGGTGTTCGTCATACCCGCAGCTCTGATCATAGGTGGGGCTCTCGCCTCGAGGAAGCTCTACGGCGACATCTTCGCGAGGGAATAGACCAGGTCGTGCGGCGAAAGGGTAATCTCCACTCGCAAGCTAGCGATGGCACGTGAAGGTCTGCATAGCCTGCGCGTACCCGGGAGGACCGGACGCGGCAATAGTTGATTCCCTGGAGCTGTCCGAGATGCTAGACTTCTACGATCTCCACGAGAACGGGGAGTTCGAGCACACGGCCCAAACTAGGAACTGCCTGGGAGGGTGTGCAGACCCTATCGAGACTATCATGAGACGGAGCACGGAGAGGGTAGTGGTCCTGACTCTCTCCCCCAATTCGCTCCTGAAACTGACCAATTCCGGAGTGAGAATCTTCAAAACGAACAATCCCGTCGTGAGATTCTCCCTCGACCTGCTCTCGAGAGACGGACTGACAGAGATAGACCGCAGCCAGTTCTCGAAGTTGTCTGCAAAACAAAATGAAGATGTTGAAGGGGTTTAGCCGGAAAAGCGTTCGAAGTCCTCAGAGCGCGTCGAGCTTCGCTTTGTTCGCCTGGCTCTCCTTGCCGAGCCTGTCCATGATCCTTGCGGCCTCGGCCATGAGCATCTTCGCGATCTTGGCGGCATCGAGATAGAACCTGGCTGATGTCTCCTCGATCTTCCCCGCGAACTTCGCCGCAGCCTTGACATCGACGCCCTTCGGTGTCCTCGTGTCAATCAGGTAGTTCTTGCCGTTCATGTCCTGGATGGGCTCGAGGATCATCTCGTTCAGTTTCTGTTGCCTAGTGAACTCGAGCAGTTCCCCGCGCTTCTTGTGGGCTGCAGCAAGGGTCTTGAACGTCTCTGCAGCGGGTGCCGCATGAGGTTCCCTGGCCAGTTCCTCGTACACTCCTGAGGCGCCCTTCTCAAGCTCCAGAGCGAACCTGATTACCGAACCGAACGTATTGCACTCCGGGAAATCGCACTCAACCATCAGAACCACCGAGTGATGACAACCTTCCTGTCCGTAAAGAACCTTACGGCGTCTTGACCCTGACCGTGGAGGTCCCCGAAGAACGAATTCTTGTACCCCGCGAACGGGAAGTAGGCCATCGCCGCGACCAAGCCGACGTTGATTCCGACGTTCCCGACCTGACATCTGTATCGGAACTCGCGGGCCAGCTTGCCGCTCTGGGTGTATATCGATGCGGCGTTTCCGAACGGGCTCGAGTGAATGAAGTCTATTGCCTCATCGAGGCTATTCATCCTCATGTAGCCCACGACGGGTCCGAACACCTCTTCCTTGGCAATCTTCATGTCGGGCGTGACGCCGTCGATGACCGTCGGACCTACGAAGTGGCCCTTCTCGTAGCCTGGGACTTTGATCTTTCTGCCGTCGAGCAGGACCTTAGCGCCTTCTTTCTCCGCGCCGTCGATGTATTCGATGACCTTCGTCTTGGCCTTGGCGGAAATGACCGGCCCCATGTTCACGCTCTCATCCATGCCATAGCCCACCTTGATCTTCTTGGATCTCTCCACAAAACTCTTGAGGAGCGGTTCTGCTACGTCCCCTACTGCCACGAGGTTCGAGCCTGCAAGGCATCTCTGGCCAGCGCATCCGTAGAAGGATGCGAGCATATTCGAAATGGTCCTGTCCAGGACCGCGTCCGGCATGACAACAAGGGAGTTCTTGGCTCCGCCCTGAGCCTGGACTCTCTTGCCGTTCTCAGCCGACTTCTTGTAGATGTACTTCGCGACTGGCGTGGAGCCCACAAACGATATGCCCTTCACCTTCGGGTGTTCCATCAGAGTGTCAGACACTTCGTGGCTGCCATTCACGATGTTCAGGACTCCGGGTGGGAATCCGGCCTCCTCGACCAGCTTGGTCAAGTAGTTCTGGGTCATGGGCACTTGGCTCGAAGGCTTGATTATGTAGGTGTTGCCCGCGGCAACGGCGTATGGCCAGAACCAATATGGGATCATCGCGGGGAAGTTGAACGGGCACACTGCTCCGAAAACGCCCAGAGGAGATATCACGGCTTCCTCGTCGATGCCCTCCGCTCCGCCATCCTCAAGACCGTATCCCATCATCAGCGTTGGAATCCCAGCGGCAGTCTCGACGTTCTCAATCGTCCGCCTCGTCTCGCCTCGCGCCTCGTCGATTGTCTTGCCCTGCTCCTGTACCATTATCCTAGCGATGTTCTCGAAATGCTGCTCCATTACTTCCTTGAGCTTGAAGAACACTCTGGCCCTCGTTATCGGAGGGGTCTCTCTCCACGCCCACCATGCCTCGTTAGCTGCCTCGATGGCGGCCTTAGTCTCATCGGCGCTGGACATAGGAACCTGTCCTATGATTTCCCCCGTGGTCGGGTTCTCAATGTCAATGTATTTGCCAGAGGTAGAGTCTATCCACTCCCCGTTCACGTAGTTCTTCAGCTTTCCATAGTTCTTCTTGACTTCGGACAAGAGTGCCATTATATCCTTTCTCCCAAGCTAGTTTCTCATATCACCCGGCCAGGTAATCTGGCATCTGCACGACGGGGGAACAAGCACAGCATGCTGTGATTGCACAAGAAATCTTCCCACTATCCCCCAATTCGTCCTTCATTCTATCTTACCATTCGGAAGACTTTCAGCTTTTCGGGCCTAAATCTGCAGATACATCAATAATCCTTGGCCTCGTTCGCCCGAATGTGCTTCCTCATAATATATGTTGTGGTGCTGAAGGCCTCGTTGAGCCGCCCTGGCTAAGGTCTTCATTCATGATGCTGGCATTCACTTGGAAAGGGAGAAGAAATCAGGGCTCGAAATGCCCTCAGACGAATTGCTAATTCCCGGCCGAGAAACCGAATAAGGGATGATATCCTCGGTAGGCAACATCGCCGTCAATCCTCCGATCGACCTAAACCCATCAAGCGAAGATGACATCTGTTCTGCCTGAACTGTCAGGGGAGTTCCTGAGACAGCGTCCACGCTTCTACATTCAGAAAATGCGAGATAAGGGGTTTGGACGGAAGGGACCGGCCTACAACCCAGCCTTCTTTGTCTCTTCTTTCAGGGCCGACTCGAGGATGTCAAGACCCTTTTCCAGCAAATTCTGCCTGATTATGAGCGGCGGGTGCAGCCTTATCACGTTGCTGTATGTCCCTGCGGTCAGGATGTAGAGACCTTTCTTGAAGCAGTTCAGCTGGATGTTTCTGGTCAGCTCGGGCACGGGCTCCTTGCCCTTCCTTGTCTTCACGAGCTCCATGCCGATCATCGCGCCAAGGCCGCGGACGTCGCCAACGACCTCCACGTCCTCCTTCCACTCCCTCAGGCGCTTCAGCTCGACCTTGTTGATCATCTTCGTGTTGGGCAGAGCCTTCTTCGTCAGCTTGATGGATTCGAGAGCCCCTGCGCAGCACACAGGGTTGCCGCCGAACGTGCCGCCAAGACTCGCGGGTCCAGGCGCGGACATGATCGCGTCCTTGCCTGTAACGCCGCCCAGCGGCATTCCGAGCGAGAGGCCCTTACCAGAGATCAACATGTCCGGGTCACACTTCCAGTGCTCGATCGCGAACATCTTGCCCGTTCTGCCGAATCCAGTCTGGACCTCGTCGTCGATGAACACGACGCCGTTGTCGTCACAGATCTTCCTGATCTTCTCCCAGTAGCCTGGGGGCGGCGGGATGAATCCACCCTCGCCCTGAACGGGCTCAGCGACGAGTGTACACACTTCACCCTGAAGCGGAGACGTCTCCATAATCGTCCTGATCGTATCGGCGCATGCCAGGTTGCACGAGGGGTACTCCAGACACAACGGGCACCTGTAGCAGTTTGCGTAGTCGAGGAGCTGGATGTACGGCACGAGTGGGCCGAAACCCTCTCTGTACGGCTTCTCCTTGCCAGTGAGAGATATGTCCAGGAAGGTCCTACCGTGGAATGCGGTCTTGTACGACAGTATCCACTTCTTCTTGGTGTACGCCCTGGCGATCTTGACGGCATTCTCGATCGCCTCCGACCCGCTGTTCAGGAAAATGCTCTTGGTCAAGTTGCCGGGGCATATCTTCGACATCTCCTCTGCCAGCTTCAGGTATGACTCGTACGGCGAGACCATGAAACATATGTGTATGAACTTGTCCAGCTGGTCCTGGCATGCCTTGACCATCGCAGCTGGTCTGTGCCCGCAGTTGTGGACACCGATGCCGGCCGTGAAGTCCAGATACACGTTTCCGTCGACGTCCCTCATGAACGGCCCCTCGGCGACATCAAGTTCCGCGGGCAGACCTATCTTTATGCCGTTCGTGACATACTTCTCCTTCCGAGCCAACGCATTCTTCGACTTGGGTCCTGGAGGCTCCACCACGATCTTGGGACCCTTCAGTTTGTATGATTTCACCATGTTCTCTATCTCCACATATCTAGATGAATGAAACAGGAATGGGTTTTCCCCGGCGGTCACCTCGGACGGCCGGTTCACTTCGCCTTCATTACCTCCTTGACCGACTCCTCGAGCTTGTCCAGCCCGAAGTCCAGGAGATCCCTCGTGATTACAAGCGGAGGCGCGACCCTGAAGCAGTTCTCACCCGCGCCTATCGCGACCACACCCTTCTTCCACGCGTGGTGGATGATGTCGTGCGCGGCGTCGCCATCCTTCTTCTTGGTCTTCTTGTCCGTGATGATCTCGACGCCTATCATGAGGCCTTTGCCTCGGACGTCGCCGATGATCTCATACTTGTCGACCCACTCTTTGAGCCTCTTGACGGCGTAGTCGCCCTGTCTTACAGCGTTCTCCCTCAGCTTCTCCTTCTCGATGATCCTCATAGTGGCGAGAGACGCCTCGCACGCGACCGGCGTTCCGCCCAAGGTCGTGCAGTGCGATCCTGGAGCCCAGTCGTATATCTCCGCGCGACCTATGGTCGCGCCCAGAGATATCCCTCCTCCGAGCGCCTTGGACATGCAGACTATATCCGGGATGACCCCGAAGTTCTCGATGGCGCACCATTTCCCCGTCCTGCCCATGCCTGACTGGACCTCGTCCACGGCGTAGAGAATGCCGTACTTGTCCATCAACTTCTTCAGGCGCCTGTGGTAGTCCTTCGGCGGAACGATATACCCGCCCTCGCCCTGAATAGGCTCGATCAATGAGGCCGCCACCTCTTCGGGAGGCAAGAACTTCTTCAATACCCAGTCATCTATGAAATCAACACACCAGTAGTCGCATTCTGGGAAGTCCATCTTGTACGGGCACCTGTAGCAGTACGCGTACGGCACATGCTCCACGCCGGGCATCGTCGGGAAGTACCTCGCCTTCTGGCCGATCGAGCTTGCGGTGAAGCTCAGAGCGCCCATCGACCTTCCATGGAATGCTCCTGTGAACGCCAGGAACTGCGGCCGCTTGCTATGCCATCTCGCGACCTTGGCGAACGCTTCGATGCTCTCCGCCCCGCTCCCGCTCAGGAAGACTTTCTTCTGGAAGCTGCCGGGCGTGATCTTCTGCAGTCTCTCGCCCAGCTCCACCGCGTACCGGTAGTAGAAGTCCGTGTACGAGTAGTGCAGCAGTCGTTTCGACTGGTCGCTTATGGCCTTTACCACCTCTGGATGGCAGTGGCCGACATTCATCGCCCCGAGTCCGCTGTTGAAGTCGACATACTCGTTCCCGTCGACGTCCTCGACTATGCAGCCGTGGCCCTTCTCGACCACCATCGGGTAGTAGTAGGGCCTGTTGTACGGCGACAGAACGACGTTGTCTCGCTTCACCCAAGCTCTTGCTTTCGGACCGGGGGGCTCACACACTTTTTTCAAAGAAACCTTTGTCTTTCGATTTGTGTTCAATATACCCCTCTTGGGCTCGCTGAAACACCCAATGCGGAACACCTAGTTTAGACTTTCTCTGTTCCACTGATTCTATGTGAAAGGTTTATTGAAGAACACGGTCATGGGCGAGACGATGCCCACGCTCCTCGTGAGATACGGAGAGATAGGCCTCAAGAGCGCTTCGGTGCGAAGGAGGTTCGAGCAGCAGCTGGTTGCGGACATTCGGACCCGACACGCGCTCGCGAAGACCCCTTGCGTCATCTCCCAGACGAGGGGGAGGTTGTTCGTCGACTCGGACGACTGGAGGAAATCATGCGAGATACTCTCGAGGACCTTCGGCATTGTATCGTTCAGCCCGGTGACCAAGGTATCGAGTGAGCTTTCACCACTCACGAAGGATGTTCTTGGGTTCTCCGAACCTCTCCTGTTCAGCAATGCATCGTTCGCGATTCGTTCCAGGAGGTCTGGGAATCACCCTTACACGAGCCAGACGCTCGCCGAGCACCTCGGAAAAGCCGTGCTCGACAAGTTCAAGGAGAAAGGGATCAGGGTCGGGTTGGACAATCCGGATGTCGAGATCTTCGTTGAGGTGCGGGACAGATACGCATACCTCTTCAGCTCTGCGTTGCCCGGACCCGGCGGGATGCCGCTTGGGACTCAGGGGAGGATGCTCTCCATGCTCGATTCTGAGAATGGGATTGCGTCGACCTGGCTCATGATGAAGCGCGGCTGCTCGGTCCTGGTCGTAACTGAGGACGAATCGTTGGCCGAGCCACTTCGGAACTGGTATCCGAACCTCAAGACCACAGAACCAGAGAATGACATGATGGCGCTGGGCAGCAAGAACGGCTGCATAGGCATCACGCTCTCTTGGGGGTTGGAGGAGATCGAAAAGCACGGGGCGATCAAGGGTTACCTCCCGGTCTTCTACCCCTTGGTCGGAATGAACGAAGAAGAAACAAGGGGTTTGCTGGCAAGGATACGCGGCTAAGTTCCCTGCCTGTTGTGCGCTCTCAGGGAAGGCCGGTTCTTCTCGACTCCCATGCCCCTTGTCCTGACAAGACCTCTGCCCTTCTTGCCAGCGGGTGTGAGGCCCCTGTTGGCGCGGTCGGATTGCTTAGAGCTGCAAATCCAGTTGATCTTGGGGTCGGCCTTGATGACCGGGTGGTTCGGGTCGACCATGATAATCTCGTAGAACTTGTGTCGGCCATCCTCTCCGACCCAGTAGGATGCAAGGACCTCCAGGTTCGGATAGTGCTTTCCAGTCCTCTCCTCCGCTATCCTCTGGATGCTCTTCCTCATGGTGATCTTCAGAATACCCTTCCTCTTGGGCTTGCGGCCTTTCTTGATCCTGTGCTTTCTCAGGCCGCCCTTCCTGACCTTTGCCCTGACGACAACATAGCCCTGCTTGGCCTTGTATCCCAGAGCTCTGGCCCTGTCGAGCCTTAGAGGCTTGTCAACGCGGACGAATGTGCCTTCCTTTCTCCAATCCACGAGCCTCTGCCACATGAGGTCTCTCATCGCATCGCTGGACTGGTTCTTCCAGGCCTCGCCCATGAAATGATACATGTTCCGGGTGCTGCCGCCCTTCTTGGGCTCGCCAGCCTTCGCCTCTGGCTGTGGCGCTACCGGCACCACAACAGGTGCCTCAACGGGTGCCTTCGCCTTTCGCTCCTTCTTTGCGGGAGCCTTCTTTGCCTCTTCTGCCATCTTGTCACATCCAGCTGTTCACGGGTTCACGCCTAAGCGCACATTCCCTTGCGAGACCAGGCGAATCTCACCGCTGCGGGACACTCCAAAAGAGTTGGCTTATATAAACCTGTTGTAGCCCTACATGAAGTTGTCCAGATTGAGTTTCTTGTCTGTCTTCCTAGGCTCGGCAGTCTTCTTTGCCTCGCGCTTGGACTCGTAGTCATTTTCCAGGAAGGATGATTGCTGGATGCCCGACACGAGAGATTTCTCATCCCACCCGAACGAGTCGGTCACGCGCGCAATCGTGGCGGCAAGCCTCGTTGCGTAGTATTTGTAGTCGGGTTTGGCTGTGAACGGTCTGCCCCCGACCCATGGTTCGAACTGCTGAGGGGAGGCCCTGCTGTTGGTGACGACCCACGAGACCTTCATCCCTGGGACCACCTCGTATCCCAGCTCCTTCAGCTTCTTGAAGACGCGCACATTGATCATGTTCTCGCTCGACTTATACTGGCTCGCCTCGCGGACCGAGCGGGATATGACAAGTCTGGAAGGATCAATCTTGCCACTCATGAGATCGTTGATGACATCGCGCGTGTAGGCCACGGCACCCTGGTTGTCACCGTCCAGGACCTTCTCGAAGACCTTGGACAGAGCTTCGCTCTGCAGGTCGAACGAATCGGTCCTTCGCATCTCGTAGCCTCTGACGATGAGCTCCTGCCTCGGCCAGACCATCCTACCGACGTACCTCTTCTTCATGCCGTGTGAGAAGAACGGCTCCATGATCTTCTCGAATTCGAGGACGACACCACCGGACGAGAATCTCTCGGCGATATCTTGGCCCAGTTTAACGCTGTCCTCCAGATTCGGAGTGGGTGAGAGGAAGAACACCGAGTCAGTGTCCGAGTAGATGACCTTCAGGTTCTCCGCTTCGAGCTTTCTGATGAGGTCCTTTGTGGCTTCCCGAGCGAAAGCTGTGATGCTGGCCCCTATCTTGGGGTCGGTGAACCTGTAGAATGAGGATGCGAGCACACCATAGAAGGAGTTCATCAGGATCTTGATCGCCTCCTGGAGACCGTTGTAGTAGTCCTTCTCCTCAAGCGTCTGGGCATCCTTCATCGCCTTCTTGGTCGCCGCACGTTCGTCCATGAGCCTTATGAGTATGCGCGGCAGAAGGCCTTCTCTGACGCTCTTCTCGAGGAACTTGGCACCCGTGGGCGAGACCACAGTCCCTTGGGGATGAAGAGTTGTGAAGCAGATATTCTTGGAGATGATCATGCTCGGGTACATGCTTCGGAAGTCAAGTGTTAGAACCCAGTGGAACAGTCCTGACTGCATCTCGTGCACGTAGCCGCCTTCAATGGCCTCGACCTCCTCTCCGGATCGCATCGTCATGGGCACAGCGACGTGTTCCCTGTCTGCATCTCTGATGAGGATCGAGTCCACGAATTGCGATGTCGTGCCGCTGACGACATCGTCCAGGGGCAGCATCGAAACGGTCGCGAGATCCATGCTCCTCTGGAGAATCGCCACCTTCTCCAGGACCTTCAGAGCGAGCAGAGAGTCGTTCTCGCAGTATTTCATGACCCTTTCCTTGTCGGAGGCCCACTCCTCATCCATCTTCTTGGGATCGACGTCGTGTTTCTCCTCTCCGAGAAGTATCTTTGAGACCGCGTTCAGCGTCTCCTGCTTGGGCTTGAGTATCTTCTTGACGGCCCACCACGCATCGATTATGATCCTTCCTTCTGTCCACCAGAACCGGTTGTTGTACTGTGAGAGCGATCCCGGATATCTTCCCCAATATGGCTCAGGCATCCTCAGGGCCTTTGCTCGCTGGAGTATCTGCGGGATGTCGAACCCGTCGATGTTGTAGCCGGTAATCACATCGGGATCGACTTCCTCGATGAACCGCGTGAAGTCCTCGATCATCTTCTTCTCGCCGCCAGGTCCGTCTCCGGGGAAGTGCCTCCCCTCGACCTTGTCCCCCTTCTTGACGACGCAGCAGATGCAAAAGATCTTGGGCTCCTTCAGACTGGTCTCCACATCGAAGCTAAGAACCGTTAGCCTCGGTCTGAACGCCTTGATCGGTTCGAATCGTTCAGCCTTGACGACGATATCGGTGCGATACGTCTTGTCCTGAAGCTCTTCGCCGACGACTCTAACACACGAGCCGATGCCCATGTCATAGACGAATCTGAAGTGGAACGGTATGTCGGCCGCGAGAACTACAGCTCGAGGCATGATCGTCTTTCGGATGTCCGGCACGAGCCAAGGATAGGTGACGACGACCCTCCTGCACCTCTTCGTCTCGCCCTTGAATAGGAGCTCAACGTCTTCGAGCCGCTTCACCCGCTCATCGTTCTTGAGCATCTCGATGATCTCATCCAAGACTTCCTTTGAGTCAGGCTCGACGAAGAAGAAGTAAGGCTCGAACCCTGTGTATTTGACGGCGATTGACTTCCCATCTTGAGTCTTGCCGTAGAGATGGATCGCGAGGTCTCCTTCCATCTTCTTGTACGAGGCGCCAATCAGCCTGATATCCCACGAACCCATCGGAATCAAGCTCTTGCGACTATCTTGATCACATCGCCGTCCTTCAGGATGTGGTCATGACCTATCGTCATGTGGGTCTTTCCGTCTATCGCCCTAATAAAGTTATCACCCAGGTCCGAGTGGACCTTGTACGCGAGGTCCTTGGCATTGGTGCCTCTGCGCATCAGATAGGCATCCGGCAGGACTCGTTCTTGCTTGTCCATCCATTTGTGCTCGTCCTCGACCGGGTAGATGATCATCATGTCGAGCACCTTGAACACGACATCCTCCAATACCTGCTGAACCCCAGTCGTCCCGTGTGTCTTGATCCACTCACTCATCTTGCTGCACGCCGATATCTGCTTCTCATTGAGCTTCGATTTGTCCTTGACATCGAAATGATCGGTTCCCGGGACGTACTCAATGAATCCCGCCTTCGATGCCCGTCTCAAAGCGAGCTCGAACTCCGCGCTCGTCGGCACAACAGGATAGCCGGTGGCCTTCAACTTCTCGATGTTTTCAGGAGGTGCGATATCGGCCTTGTTGGCTGCTATAATCATGGGTTTGGCTATCTTCTGCAGCTCCTGACAGAATCGCAAGAGGTCTTGATCACTCCAGAGTGTCGCATCAGCGTCAGCAGGAGTGTGCCTGAGAGCTGCAAGTATCTGATTCTCCGTGATAGACAATCCAGTCAGTTTCTCATGAAGCGCCTTCTCGACCTTGGCACCTGCAAGCTTCGACTGTTTCGCTATTTTCGCGAAGTTCTTCTCCAGGATCCCATATATCCAGTACGATATCTCCTTCTCTAGGAAATTGACGTCGAGGACAGGATTGTGGTCTCCAATTCCCACCGGGTTCCCTTCGAAGTCTGTGCCGCCGCTCGCATCGACGACGTGGATGAACGCATCGGCTTGCCTCAGATCGTCCAGGAACTTGTTGCCGAGCCCTCGGCCTGCGTGGGCGTCCGGCACAAGGCCCGCCACGTCGAGCACTTCGATCGGCACGAAGCGAATGCCGTTGTCGCACGGCGAGTTGTTCGGATTACAGGGCTTGCCAAAGGCGACATGCGGGCACACTCCCCGCACGTACCCAACGCCTTTGTTCGCCTCGATGGTCGTGAACGGATACGCGGCGATCTGTGCCGTCGCCAGAGTCAGGGCTGAGAAGAAAGTCGATTTCCCTACGTTAGGTTTGCCTACGATGCCGACCAGCATTCTAATCCCCCAGAGGCCCAATGAGGATATGAATAGAAAAAGGACTCGGTGTCTCAGCCAGCACGTATTCCAGAATTCCGATATCAGGTCAAGAGCTTTATACGGCGAAGGAATTGCCGCAAACCATGGAAACGGCTTTGGTTCTCTGCGAAGGATCATTCAACCGGACAGGAGGGAAGACCGCTGCTGGATTGGTCAGGCACTCTCTTAGGTTCAAGATACTCGGCATTTTGGACAGCACGATGGCGGGGAAGGATGCGGGCGAAGTCCTAGACGGTAAGAAGGCAGGAATCCCCATCTTCTCGTCCGTAAAGGATGCACTCTCGAAGCTGCCTAAGAAGCCGGACTACCTGATTGTGGGAGTTGCGACAGTCGGCGGTATGCTGCCGAAGGCTTTCAGGCCGGCTCTCAGAGAGGCCATCAAGAACAATATCAACATCATCTCCGGGCTCCACGAGTGGTTAGCAACCGACCCAGAGTTCAGCGAGCTCGCCAAGAAGTACAAGGTCCGTATCACCGACATTCGCAAAGAGCCGCCGCTCGAGAAGATGCACTACTACAGGAATCTGGCATCGAAGATGAACGCAATCAGGATACCGGTCCTGGGAACGGATGCGGCCAGCGGGAAGCGGACAACAGCGATCATCCTGACGAAGGAGCTCAATAAACGTGGCATCAAGACCAGCTTCGTGGCTACCGGTCAGACCGGGCTGCTGCAAGGCTCCAAATTCGGGATACCGTTGGACGCGATCAGGGGAGACTACGTTGTCGGCGAGCTCGAGAACGCGATAGACATGGCTTACAGGTCGGATCACCCCAAAGTCATCATCGTGGAGGGCCAGGGAGCGCTCAGCCATCCCGCATATGTGACTGGTTCGAGAACGATAGTCACCGCCTCCGCTCCGCAGACTGTTGTCCTCCAGCATTCCCCTGCGAGAAAGTGGAGGACATATCATGAGACCGAGCTTCACATTCCCAACGGCACAATCGACCGCGAGATGGAGCTGATCAAGGTCTACGCGGGATGCGATGCGATAGGCATCACCATCAACCACACTGGCATGACCCGACAAGAGGTCGAGAAAGCGATTGCAGAGTACGAGGCCAAGTATGGCATCCCTGCATGTGACCCACTCGTAGATGGCACTGGCAAGATTGCCGATGCGATCATCGAGCGGTTTTTCCCAAAGAAGCGCTGAGCTCCAGCATAGCATCTGTGAGCTCGCCGATCATCTCAGGCGATAGCTCCTCAGCCCTCTTCGAAGCGTACGGAAGTCTCTCTAGAGAGACTTTCTCTGCAGACCCGATTATTGGAGCGATCCCGGGGTCAGACAAGAGCGAGTTCATGATCTTCTTCCTCCGATGGGAGAAGATCGCCTTCGTGACCTGGAAGAATGCATCCTTGTCCTTGACCTCGAATGGAGGCTTTTTCGGGACCAACCTGACAACGCAGGAGTCGACCTTCGGCTGCGGCCAGAAGGCGTGTGGGTGCACGTTCATGAGGATTTCGCAATCTGCACGATAGTACACGCCGACGGACAGTCTCCCATACTCCTCCGACCGAGGCTTCGCGACCATTCTCTCCGCGAACTCGCGCTGCAACATTAGCACGGCAACATCGAAGCCAATCTCAAGCAACTTGAATGTGATCGGCGAGGAGATCTGATAGGGCAGGTTCGAAACGACTTTGTTGAACTCGGGCAAGAAGGCCTTCACTGCATCTGCCTGGACAAGCTGGAGCTTGTCCCCAAACCTTCTTGCGAGGAATCTGCAGAACTCGGGATCCTGCTCCACGGCTACCACCCTGGCACCCGTCTTCAGCAGATCCTCAGTCAGGTTCCCGAGCCCGGGCCCGATCTCTAGCACAGTGTCTTTGGAGGATAGGTTCGCAAAACCAACCTGGCGCTTGACCACAGAATCGTCTAGAAGGAAGTTCTGGCCGAGCCTCTTATTCGCCCTCTTGCCGATCGACTCGAGGACAGCCCTGACTTCCTCGGCTCTCATGAAGACTCATCTCGCGACGAACAGGCGGTACTTCTCGTCCGGGTTCTGGAGCTCAGCCTCGATACGCTGGGCCACATGCTTCTCTATCTGGTGAGCCAGGGGCACGCGTTTCGAGATGTCGGCGAAATCCTTAAAGGGACCCTTCTTCCGCTCCTCTATTATGCTCCACATGGTCTTCTTGCCCAGTCCCGGCAGAAGCTCCAACATATGGAATCTCGTGGTTATGGCCTGTGCCTCGTTGAAGAACTGAACAAAGCGCTGCTCATGCGTCTTGATTATCTGCATGATCACGAACGGAAGCTCGCTCTGAGATGCGTTCGTGAGCTCTTGGTAGCTTATCCGCTTCTTGACGTGGAGGATCTCCTGTCTGAGGTCTAGATCCTTGCCGATGTAGACCCTGTCGCCGGTGTTGATGGTCACGCCTTGCTTCGGCACCAGCTCAAATATCTTGAACTGATCCTCTCCCAGCGCGAACGCTACTGGCTCCCGCTTGAACATCTTCTCGTCAGGAAGCCCTTGGGGCAGGTAGTCTAGTATTCGCGCGTAGTCCTCCACAACAATCCCCCCGGGCTCGCTAGAGATACTTCTGTACGACGCTAAGTATCTTTTCGATGTCCTTCTTCTCGACGCTAGCGCGCTCCTTTGAGAAAATCAGTCTGACATCGTCAGCGGTCGACGGCATGATATCTGCGATCTTGACGGCGTTGATCTCGGACACGAATCCGAGCTCGGCAAGTTCCTTTGTCAGCTTCTTGACCTTCTTGGAATCGATCCTGGAGAACTTCTGGGCGTGCTCGAGCGAGAGCTTCTGCTCAGCTGTGAGCTCACCAACGCCCTGCCGCTCGGTGATTATGTCCTTGACCTCTGCCAGTGAGATTATCTTCTTGTCTTCCATGAAAAACACCACCAGTGATCACTTGGACTTTCTGAGGTGCTCCGGCCTCACGATGATCTGCTTCATCATGTCGCCCATGCGAATGTCAAGCAGATAAGACCTTCCCTGCATCCTGACGACGGTGCCAGTCTTGCCGTGGAACCTTACATGAGGCTGGCCCTTGTGGATGCTCGGGTCGATGTTGACGTTCGCCTTCTCGCCGACCTCGAATGTCTGGAACTGTCTTGTGATGGGAGAGAGTCCTCTGTCTCTAGAGCGCTTCTGCATGACGTACCTTGTCCTGCGCCTGTAACCTTTGGAGGCCTTTACCATGACTCTACTCCCCTTTGTCGCCTATAGCTACGACGTCCAGCTCGAGCACCTCGCAGGGGACTCCGACGATGCCCGCGACATTGGGCTGCGTCCGCCCCTCGTCGCCGTGCATCAGTTCTTTGATGTATGTCCCGCTGTCGGCCTCAACGATGAACACTACCTCTCGCCCGTTGACCGATTCGACTTCCAGTCTCCTAACGGTTCTTACGCGCTCGAGGTCTGCCCGTCGATGAGCTACCCTGTTTGGCGTCTGCTGACTTATAGGCTTTCCGGCCAATGCTGTCACTACTTCATTAAGCTTTCCGTGGTCGAAATCGGCCCGGAAACGCACACTGACCCTGTATGACTTAGAGTGGGTGGATTCCTTGATCGCCCTCATCTCTGACCTGGTGGACATCCGAAGGCCTTCTACCTCGACCACTCCTTTTGCACCCTGGTTGATCTCCCGCTGTATCGTCTCAAGGTCGATGGCGCGCTTCCTAGGCTTCCGGACCTCCACGACGAATGGCCTGCCATTGCCGAGCATACGAGCGTCGATATCCTCTCTCCCCATTCCGTGGAAGAAGTCCTCCGTCCCGTCGGCGTGTCTCATCACAATCGGTCCCGTGTAGTCCTGGACGCTCATCTCGTACATCCTTCCCTTGCCCCCACAGTGAGGGCACCCCTTGCCCCTGCACTCACGGCAGATCCACCGCGTCTGAGGAAGTTCTCGAGACAACTTCCTGTACCTGCCGTACACAAACAGAGGTGCCACGTCGAGGACGATCTGGTCGAACCGAGTATCGGTCAGGAAAACCATTTCGGGATTCGCGAAGTCAACGATCTTGCCTAGCCTATTCTCAAGGACCTTCCCTATCTCGCGGTTCATCTCAGATTTGATGGATTCGGTCTCCTTGGCACCCATCTCGGTCCAGAACGCCTCCTCGCGTTCCATCAGCTCAGAGTCTATCTTCGTGCCCACCAGAAAGGTGTTGAACTCGAACCCGCCCGATGCCTTGACCGCCAGGTCTGCGAACTTCCGCACTTCGTCGAACAGGCCCTTGCATATGTAGCACTCAGTCGGGGAGGATGGGGACTTCGGGGCGTCGGGAATTGATAATCGAACTATGGCTCCGCGCTGATCGTTCGAGAGCCCTCTGGACACGGATGCAAAAAGCCTTCCCAGGCAGTGGTTGCACAAGGGGCGCTGAAGCGCTCGCCCTGCGATCTCGAGCCTATCGGACATTGTTGGCATGGGGGACGCCGCCCGCATATATATTGGTTGCCCGACCAAGATTGGCCTCGGCCGTCCCAGACTATATCCCGACGCACTCCAACTTCTCCTTGCAGGTGCTCCATAGCGGCTTGTCGTCGGCCGTCGTGATGGTCTCGAGCCACTTCGGTATCACCTGCTTCAGGCCTGAGAGAGCGCCGTTCAAATCGAATTCCTTGAGCAATGAATCATACACCAGGTAGTTGACGAAGACCGGCTTGTTCTTGACCTTCTCGTCTTCGAGCGCGAAGAAGAGCCGGACTCTCTCCTCACCCTTCTGCACGTATGTCTCGGCGACGAGGGTATGCCTCCTCCTAAATGTACCACCGAGCCCGAGCTGCGCTATGCCCTTGTAATCCACCGTATCGTTCAGTATCCACTTCATCTGTCCTTCATATGTGCCGAGAACGAATTGAGAGGGTGAAAGGTTCAGCCTCTGACCCGACTCAAGGGCCAGCCTCGTCCAAAGTCTGAGGAACGCGTGAGCAAGGATCTTCATGGTCCTGTTCCGATCCGTCTCCCCCTTCGAGAGGATAGGAGGGATCTGCGCCATGTCCGCATCGAGCAGCTTCATAAGGGCTTCGGCCATCGAGCCGATATATTGTCAACCGTGGTATTTCTCAATAGTGCTTCCCGAGGGGGCGCTCAGAAACCCATGCCGTCGACTTTTAGGTGAGCCCGCATCTTCTCTAGGAAGCCGTAGACCGCAGCATGCTCGCTGCCCGAGAGCAGCATGTCGAGAGCCTTGCGCGCGACATCCATCTGCAAGCCGTCGCCGATGATCGCCACCGTGTTGCCATATACGGAAACATAGGCGCCCGTGAGCTCTTCGATTATCGCTCTGGCCTTGCCGCGGGTCCCAATGACGCGTGCGCGCATGCGCATAACGTGTTCTTGCTTCTTTCCCACATAGTCTCGGATGTCGAGTATGTCGAAAAAATAGTCTTCGCGCAGAAGCTTCATTGCTTTCCCAGGCGAGAACCCTCGTCCGATGGCGGTGACCACATTGATGACAGAGAGAGCCATGGCAGGGTCCTTGGCGTGCGTATAGTCTATCTGGATGTCGCCTTCTTCCGAATCGACCGAAATCCTGACGCCTGAGAGCTTCTCGATCCTGCTCTTTGTCTCACCGTTCTTCCCGATTAGAACGCCCACTCTTTCGGTCGGTATCCTGACGGACTGCATCATGCCTTCCTGATCTCCTTGAGCTCCTTGGCGACGTCCATGTCTATCTTGTACTTTCTGAAATACCTTGCCACGTTGCGGACGTCCCTTTCGAGCCACTCCTCCGCATACGGGTGCGCCAGCATGACCGCCTGCCCTACATCGATTATCACGGGCTCTTGATCAAGAATCAGCACGTTGAACTCGCTGATATCGCTATGGACGAGCTTCGCCTTCTGGTAGGCGAGCTTGATGTAGTCCAGGATCTCCCTCGAGACTGCCTCGGGATCGTCCAATGGGACGTCCCTGAGCTCGCGGGCGGGCTCGACCTCGTCCCCGATGTACTCCATCACGATTATGTTCTGGTGGCGAGCGACTGGTTTGGGGACCCTCACGCCAGCCTGGTACAGAAGCTGCAGGTTCCAGTACTCCTTGTGCGCCCACGACAATATTAGCTTCCTCTTGTTGTTTTGAACCCCGCCGAACCTGGGGTCGCCGTGAACGTACTTGGCCATATCTCTGAATGTGGAGGTGGATGTGCGATAGATCTTGACGGCAAGGAATTCGCCCTTTATGTTCGTCGCCCTGAAGACATTCCCCTCCTTACCAGTTGAGATGGGAAAATCCAAACGATCGATGGTGCCGTCAGTGAACAGTTTGTAGATCCGCATCAGATTCTGCTGGTCGAAGACTTCGTCATAGGACTTCCTCTCCTTGGAATCCTTCCTGCGGACACGCCACTTGTCAATCTCCCTCTCAAAAGAATGATAATCATCAGCGCGAGGCAAAGAACACACCAGCCATCAGAAGACATCTATGGACTTGGGGATCATCTTCTTCCTGCTGAGATACATCGCCTGGGTCTTCGTGTACCTGTATTGGATGTTCGCTTTCTCGTCCTGGAAGTCCCAAGGTTGCACGATGACGAGATCGCCCTCTCGGATCCACATGCGCTTCTTGATCTTGCCTGGTATGCGGCCCATGCGATACTTGCCGTCCGCGCACATTATCTTGATCCTCGAAGCGCCCAGGAGCTGGTCCGCTATCCCGAACATCTCGCCCTCCTTCTTGTGGGGAAGACGCACTCTGACGAACTCGGGCATTCCGTCCGCGCCGATCTGTGGCTCCTCTTCTCTCGGTCTGTATGGCAAGTAGTTCTCCCGTGCGCTGGCAAGTATTATGTTCGGCGTACTTAAGTGTAGTGGGGAGAGAAACGATGAGCCAGACGTCCTCGGAATCACTAGCACTTCATCGAGAGGCGTGTTCAGTCGTGTCTAGAATCAGACAACACAACTCTGAGCTTGTTGTGAACATGTCATCACGGTGATATACGCAGACCAGATTCGAAAAGCTGGAGACTGCAGACCATGGAAGGCGCTGCTCAAGCAAACGGAAAGGACAAGATACTGCTCGCGTACTCAGGCGGCTTGGACACGTCAGTGGCTATCCACTGGCTGAAAGAGAAGTACGGCTGCGATGTCATCGCCGTGACCATAGACGTTGGTCAATCAGACAACCTCAAGGACGCGATGAGGAGGGCAAAGAAGATCGGCGCCTCGAGAGCATGGGTTGTTGACGCAAAGAAGGAATTCGTCGACAACTACGTCCTCCCCGCGCTCAAGGCCAACGCATTGTACGAGGGCAACTATCCGCTGAGCACTGCCATAGCTAGACCTCTGATGGTGAAAAAACTGGTTGAGATGGCTCAGAGGCTGGACGCGACCTCGATCGCTCATGGCTGCACTGGCAAGGGGAATGACCAGGTCAGGTTCGAAGTGTCGATCATGGCTCTTGCCCCGGAAATGGACATCATCGCGCCTACAAGGGACTGGGAGATGTCCAGGGAGGAGGAGATCGCATACGCCATGCAACACAGTATTCCGATTCCCGTTACCGTCGACGCTCCATACAGCATCGACGAAAGCATCTGGGGCAGAGCAGTCGAGTGCGGTGTCCTCGAAGATCCGTGGGCCGAACCGCCAGAGGACATATTCCAATGGACAAAAGGGATGGACGGGTCGCCAGACTTCCCTGAATATGTCGAGATCGGGTTCGTTCATGGAAAGCCCGTAACGCTGAACGGCGCTCAGCTGGATTTGCTCTCCTTGATCACCAAGTTGAACGAAATCGCAGGCAACAACGGTGTCGGAAGGATCGACCACATCGAGAATCGTCTTGTCGGAATCAAATCCAGGGAGGTCTACGAAGCGCCAGCGGCGATTTCACTGATCAAAGCGCACCAGGACCTCGAGAGCCTTGTGATGACCAAGGACCTGCTGCACTACAAGAAGATCGTTGAGCAGAACTATTCGGACCTAATCTACAACGGCCTGTGGTTCTCACCGCTGAGAGAGGCGCTCGATGCCTTCATCGACAAGACTCAGGAACTCGTGACTGGCACCGTCAGGCTGAAGCTGTTCAAGGGAAGCGCGGTCGTCGTGGGCAGAGAGTCGCCGTTCTCGCTCTACAACGCATCGCTCTCAACCTACGCGAAGGGCGATGAGTTCGATCACTCCGCCGCGAAGGGGTTCATCTATGTGTGGGGGCTTCCTCTGAAGATCGGGAGCATGGTCAAGGCCAAGGGGGAGGGCAATGGCGCAACGAACGAAACCGCGGTCGATGAGGAGTCGGCCTCAATCTGCAAATGAGAAGTTCCTTGATTTCACAGCCTCGGTCTCGTTCGACCATCGGCTATGGAAGCATGACATAGCTGGAAGCATAGCGCATGCGCATACCCTCGCGCAAGCGGGCGTGGTGACACATACAGAGCTCCGTGAATTGGTCAAAGGGCTCAAGGAAGTGGCAGTGGGAATAGGATCTGGTGCGATCAGCCTCGATCCAAAGTACGAAGACGTCCACATGAACATCGAGAAACGACTGATAGACATCATAGGAGATACAGGCGCCAAGCTTCACACCGGACGGAGCCGAAACGACCAGGTAGCCCTGGATATGAGATTGGTGGTGAGAGAGGAGGTACTCGCCATCGTAGCTTCCGTCATCTGTCTAGAAGAGACACTTCTGCGCAGGGCGAAGGCCGAGTCAATGACGGTCATGCCCGGGTACACCCACGTCCAGCACGCCCAGCCAGTGTTGCTTTCACACCATCTTCTGGCCCATTTCTGGAGACTCCAGAGGGACAGCTCACGACTCATATCGTGTTATGAGAGGGCGAACGTCTCTCCGCTCGGTTCCGGAGCATTGGCAGGGACCTGGTCGAGATTCGACAGGTCCATAGCTCCCAACATGCTCGGGATGAATGGCACAACGGAGAACTCTCTAGATGCAGTCTCCGACCGGGATTTCGTCGCAGAATTCGTCTTTGCGCTCTCACTTCTCATGATCCACCTCTCCTCGCTAGGCGAGGAGTTGGTCCTCTGGTCATCCGGGGAATTCGGCTTCCTAAGATTGCCCACGAGTCTCTCAGGCGGCTCGAGCATGATGCCTCAGAAATGTAACCCTGACGTAGCCGAGCTCGTCCGGGGGAAATCCGGCAGAGCAATCGGAGACCTGGTCGCGATCCTCGCCCTACTGAAATCTCTTCCCCTCGCGTATAACCGCGACCTGCAAGAAGACAAGGAGAACCTCTTCGACGCGTTTGACACCGCAGAGGCATCCCTCCATGCCCTCACAACCTTTCTTGCAGAAGCTGAATTCGATAGGGCGAGGATGAGGAAGGCGGCGGAGGTCGGGTTGATGACCGCGACCGACCTTGCCGACCTCCTCACAACAAGAGGCATCCCTTTCAGGAACGCCCACAGTATCGTGAAGGAACTGGTTGTCAGGGCCGATGACGATGACCTGGTATTCAAAGAGCTCGCCAAGGAGATGCTCAAGAGATTCTCGAAGGACCTCAAGACCTCTGACATGACCTTCCTGAACGTCGAACGTACAGTCGACAGGAGGGGAAGCGAGGGAGGGACCTCGAAGAAGGCAGTGAAGAATCAGATGTTGAAAGCAGAGGCAGCACTCCTACGCTTCAGGCAATCAGCAGGGGAGATGAGGCGGGAAATCTCGAAGGCTGACAGGCTTCTAGGGTGAGAATCACCTGGAGGTCAATGGTGCAATCCTGTCCTCGATGCAGGCGGAGAGGATGTCGAACGCGCGAATCATGTCCTCCCTGCTGACGATGAATATCGTGTCCGTGTAGCAGCTGACGGCCTCGAGGAGGTTGATGCCCTGCTCTGACAACATGCCCATGATGAACGCGAAGGCGCCCGGAGTCTCCTCTATGACCGGAGGGCTCTTCAGAGTTATCTCCCCCAGATTCTCCTTGACACTGATGATGTGATCTTGGCCTATCGCTTTGGTGATGATAGGAATATGCTTGTCCTCCGAAATCACGGTTATGCCGTTCGTGCTCTGCAGGATCTGCATCGTGCTCTTCTCTGCGAGGATCTTCTTCACGACGTCCTCGAGATTCTTCAACACGATCCATTCATTCTTGGCGACGACGATGCAGATGCGCGTCTTGAGCTCAAGCCTGCTTGATTCGAAGACCTTGAGGATATCACCCTCATAGTTGGTCTTCGCGAGCTTCATCGCATATCTGCGGCTGGCGGCCAGAACGGCCTCTTCGTTCTTGACGCCGAGCTCCTTCATGATCAATCGCGAGAGCGACGAGTAGTTGATCAGGTCCTTGCTGATGCAGTCCCGTATGCTGGGGTGTCTGTCGATGTATTTTCTGGTTAGCTCGGCGGCGCTCAACTTTTCTTTCGGCTTATCCATGCACGAGCGGAATTCACAGGACTCACTTTAAGCTTTGTCTAAGCTGGATACCTTCCGGGGAAGAAGACTCCGTCCGAGAAGCATTAAATATGGACAGTTCATAGGGCCGAAAAGCCATACTACCGTGGATATGCTCCCGTAGTGTAGTCCGGTTAATCATTCCAGCCTTTCGAGCTGGATACCCGGGTTCAAATCCCGGCGGGAGCACATTTTTTACCCGTAAGCTAGATATACTCCAGACCTTCTTATAGCCAGCCGA
>Ga0315277_10000309_pt1 | contig 79990 bp, 83 predicted proteins | sample YL17G05_15_MG_FD_203695 | JGI IMG/M metagenome (GOLD analysis project Ga0315277, IMG submission 203695) | Sediment microbial communities from Yellowstone Lake, YNP, Wyoming, USA - YL17G05_15 | ecosystem: Environmental > Aquatic > Freshwater > Lake > Sediment | place: USA: Wyoming | collected...
GACAGCTTCGGGAGGCTTGCTAAGCGCTTGTATCCTGGCATTGTACAATAGACATTCATAACGCAGCCATTGTAACGTCCTTTCATTTCCTCTCAAAGTGTCACCAATCTATCTGAACTAGATCAGGAGCAGCCGAATTGACCGCGACTTGGGGTATTGCTAAAATTGAATTCGGGGATATAGCTCAGTTGGGAGAGCACTGCGTTCGCATCGCAGGGGTCGGGGGTTCGAATCCCCCTATCTCCACCATGAAACTCGTGACACACGAGGGTTATGGAATAGCGTGCCCCTGTAGCTCAGATGGATAGAGCAGCGGTTTCCTAAACCGCGTGTCGGGCGTTCGAGTCGCCCCAGGGGTATTTTTGATATAATTGCGCCGATTGAGGGGCGTAGCTCAGTTTGGCTAGAGCAGCGGTCTCCAAAACCGCAGGTCGCGGGTTCGAGTCCTGCCGCCCCTGCCACTGAAATGTGAAGGCTTCCCAAATTGCCCCTCTTAAGATAAGAGGGGCAAGGGGAGTTATGAGAGGTGCGGAAATAGCGCCTGCTATTCCCCCTTATTCCAGGGGGGGATACTTGAGAGAGAGCTTTCCGGAGAAGCCAAACTGCTGGAATTATTAAGGCCGAGGTGGTGGAATAGGCAGACACGCCATCTTGAGGGGGTGGTGGGCGCAAGCTCGTGGGAGTTCAAATCTCCCCCTCGGCACCATAAGTAAACTACCCGGGATAGCTCGCGATTCCGGCGAGGATACAGCTTAGTTTGAATGGAATCACTCAAACGTCGCCGAGTAGTGACAAGGCCTTTCGGGGTGATACTAGCTTGCGAGAACCAGAAAAAGGCGGTAAAATCTGCTCAAAGCGGAAGTAGTTCAGTGGTAGAACGCCTCCTTGCCAAGGAGGAGGTCGCGGGTTCGAGTCCCGTCTTCCGCTCCAGTGAATTTCTGGCCGCGGCGGTGTAGCCAAGAGGTTAAGGCAGGGGTCTGCAAAACCCCCATGCGGCGGTTCGAATCCGCCCGCCGCCTTTTTCAGCCGTCGCTCAATTGAGCCGAGGTGGCGGAATGGTAGACGCGGCGGACTTAAAATCCGCTTCCTGCAAGGGAGTGTGGGTTCGAGTCCCTCCCTCGGCAGTGAAGGTCCACCCAGTGCTTAACACTCTGCTTAACATTCTGAAGCCTGGTGCTCCAATGTACAATTGACAAATTAACAGACAGGAACAATAATGGCCTGAGAAGAGACAAATACGGTGAAGAAGATAACATTTTACGACAAAGACGAGGCGATAGAATACCGATTGAAAATGAGACGGCTGGGCTATGTCACAAAGATGATCCAGCCAGAAGGCAAATATGAGGTTATCGTGGCTGGGGAAGCGCTCGACTGGAAGACGAGACCCGCAGAGGAAAAAACGTTCAGCGATGCCTCGAGAGACGCTGGCGAACCGTTTTGAGCCACACCGTGGTCGCGAATTTGCCTTACATCAGCGAGTAGTTGTCTATGTTTTCCGGCAGTGTATCTTTTTGAAATCTACAGTTATCGACATTGCTTAGGTCTATAATATCCTTGAATTATCGATATGGGAGGTTTGATAAATGGATACATGGCATTATCTTACGAAAATATGTACCTTGAGAGACCTGGAACACCACGACAAGTTGAATGACCTGGGAGATATAGGTTGGGAACTAATTGCGGTTGAAAGATTAGGTGAATTAAGTGACACCCGATTGGAGTGGCTACTGGTCTTCAAGCAACTTCAAACCCACTGAGACTCAGAAGGTTCACGGAAGTAGTACCTTTCTCTCATTGACACCTGCTATATTGCGAACTATACTCTCTGCAACTGTATGAACGGAGGCAAGGCATGGCACAAGCTGATAAGAGAGTAGAGCCAACGAGGAGTCCCGAAGTCGCAGGCACCTTGTTGGATGATCCCATGGCAAGGAAACTGGTGGCTGAAATGCTGGCAGGCAGAATCGCCAGCATCAAACCTCAATACGATTTCACCACTGAACTTGGCTACACTTATCCGGTCGTTGAGCAGGCGGCCAACCTCAAGGGCAAGGATGCACAGGCGATCATGGAATCTCTGGCCGCCAGAGACATCGTGGCCAAGAGCTTCTTCGACAGGCTCATCCGTTGTCCCCGGTGTCAGGGAGTAAACTTAAGACCCAGCTCCCACTGCCCTAAATGTGGTTCGGGGCATGTTATCCGAGGGCGGATCCTCGAACACTTTGCCTGCAAATACATCGGCGTCGAGGAAGAGTTTACCGTCAAGGGAAAATATGTATGCCCCAGGTGCAGAATGGAGCTGCGGACTATAGGTAGCGACTACCGGAGCCAGGGAGTCCTGTACAAGTGCCACGATTGCAGCGAGGTATTCAACGTGCCGTTCATCAAGTGGCGCTGTCTGAAGTGCTCCTCGCTCGTCACTGAGGATGAGGTTGGAGAGATAGTCATTTACTCGTACAGTTTTGATGAATCGAAGAGAAACTGGCTGGAATTTGAACTTCAACCCAAACTACGGTTCGTTGAGTTCTTAAAACAGCACGGCTACAAGGTAGCGGAAAATGCGAGGGTGCGGGGGAGATCAGGCGCAGAACACTCCCTGGATATACTGGCTACCAGAGATGATGGCGTAATTACCCACACTCTCGCCATCGGGATTGAGATTGCCAGGGAGAGGATAGGACTGGACAGGATACTGGATTTTGATGTTAAAGCCTACGATAGCGGCATCCACGATAAAATACTGATTGCCATCCCTGAGTTAGGCGAAGAGGCGAGGAAATTCGCCAGCTACCAGAGGATAAAAGTGCTTGAACCCAGGGACCTGGAAATATTGCTGACCGGCCGTGCCCAGCCGGCCCGGGAAACAGTGCATCAACCCTTCGAGTTTGAGTCCAAATCACAGCTTATGCAATACCTGGAAAGACAGGGCTACACAGTAAAGGAGAAGACTGAGGTCAAAGGCCGGTCAGGCGCTGTCCACAACATGGACATACTGGCTACCAAAGATGAAGGCATCATCACCCATCGTATTGCCGTCGGCATCGAAAGGGACGAGAAGCCGATGGGACTGGAGAGAGTATTCGACTTCGACGACAAGGCTTATGATGCCGGTATTCTGGACAAGGTCTTCATTGCCGTTCCGGGACTAACCAAGGAAGCCATGCAGTTCGCCAAGCGCCAGGGGATAAGGGTGCTCGCGGTCAGTCGACTGTAGCCAACCAGGCAGGAAAACCCAAAATCCCAAACTCAAATGCCAAATGAAGCTCAAAACCCAAATGGCCGAGACCGTTCTGGAATCTGGACCATTTGAAAATGTAGTGCGAGGCTTTAGCCTCGTGCAGCGAAGGGACGGCACGACCTTGAAAGGTCGTACTACAATCGCTTTGAATTCAGCGGATAAGATTGCCACGCGGAGCTTACCCTGACCGGAGATGAGATTCTTCGCTGCGCTCAGAATGACAATAAGGAAAGGGCTCGCAATGATGAAAGGCACCACCAAGCAAACCCTTCCCCTCTTAAGGCATGTCCTGAGCCAAGTCGAAGGATCAGAGGGGACAGGGAGTTATGACCGTCGTGGAAGTAACCCCCTTAATCCCCCTTACTTTAAGGGGGAAACGTGGGCAAAGAAGTAGCTTCAGCATTTGAGCATTTCGATTTCAGTGATCATTCTAACCCCATCACCTGGATTCCGGCATTTGGATTTCATTTGGCATTTGGATTTTGGCATTTGGATTTCATTTGCCATTTGGATTTGTTTTGGCCTTTGGATTCTGTCATCTAGGCTTCCTTTGTGCTTTGGGCTTTGTCATTTGGGTTTCATTTGGTATTTGGGCTTTGGCATTTGGATTTTCTTCTTGCCCCCCAAAGGTACTATAAGAACGAGGGATTCCCTGCATTTCTGCGACTAATAGTAACAGAAGGGCAGTGGCCCGTTAGTACTATGCAGAATAAAGATGATTCCGCCGGCGACGGAGACCAGCCAATCGCCCCGGCTACAGATTACCGCACCTTGCTCGAGACCACGCGGCCCCTGGTGATTATCAAGAACACTGCGCCGCCACCACAACAGTCGATCTATCGAGATCAGCCCGTGTCGCTCGAAGCAGGCGGTTGCCAGGGTGAGTCTGTGCTGAAGAGAGGCGAGATTATTTGTCCTGACCCGTCGGGACAGACAGCGACAGGCGACCAACGCCCGGCGGCAGCGATCGACCTGCCCCTAGCGAGTTCCAAAATGAGAATCAGAATCTACATAGGAATGTCCTGAACGAGGACGAGACACAGCCCCTGAGCAATGCCAAGTTACAACGTGCAAATGACAAACGGGAACTGAAAGGGAATCAGCGCTTGTAGATATCGCGACGGTGACCGATAAGATGTATGACAAGTTCATGCTCTTCCCGGTTTGCTGTATAGATAACTCGATAGCTCCCTACCCGCAGCCTGCAGAATCCTCCTAACTCGCCTGTGAGTTTCCGAGGGGTAAGATCATCGAAGTTCTGCGATAGCCATTTCAGCTTGTGCAGGATGCGCTGTGCAACTGGTTTACCGAGGTGACGCAAGTCATCGGCGGCCTGAGGCATGAATATTATCCGATACTCTGTCACCAATCCAGTCCAGCTTGCCTGGCTACTTCGTCAAGAGGTACACCCTTCTGCCCGTTCTGCCTGGCAGCTAAGGAACTACGAAGCCTTTCCTTAATCTCTTCTCTGAGTTCCAGCCCGAGGTCAGGATCGCCAACTAGCTCTTCCAGTTTCTCCTCAATTGCCTCCTGAATCAGACCTTTGAACTGTTCAACGGTGAGCTCTTTCACCTTCATTGTAGACTACCTTTGTATGTTTATTGTAAACCAAACGGCAGAGGTTGTCCCGTCCCTTACGTGAGAATGATACCAGATCGAAATTTGTGGAGCAACTTCGGTGATGGTGAGATGGTAAAGGGAAGTTAGGCAGACCTGACCCGAGAATAACGTGAAGCAACGAGAAACCACGAAGCCCGGATCCCAAACCAATGCCAAATGACAGCACCAATCATCTCCCCCCTTGGCGGGAGAGATTGCCAGTGACGGGGAACATTCACCCTCACCTTAATCCTCTCCCACTCGCCTGCTGGAGTCATACGGCGAGCAGGTACGGTGGGCAGGTCAAGGCAGAGGAATCTTGTCAATTCCCAGTCTCGAAGGGCAACCATGAGGAATGTGAAATGAAATAAGGGACGCCTTGGCCACCTGGATTTTGTCAGGTTTTCCGGGATCCCCCTCTTAAGATGAGAGGAGCAAGGAGACTTATGAGTATTGCAGTGATAACCCCCTTTATCCCCCTTACTTCAAGGGTGAGATGTTGCCGAACCAGTAGCTTTGGCAGCTAAGCATTCTGATCTCAACTATCACTTGAGCTTTCACATTCGTAATTCAGCCGACGGGACTGCCACGCTTCCCCTTCGCTATGCTCAGGGCTTTGGCTCACCGCAATGCCACCTCTCGATGCCCCTGCCAGCAATGGGATTCTTCGCCGTCGGCTCAGAATGACAGAATAGAGGGGGCTCAGAATCATCGACTCACCGGAGTTGTCATTGCGAGGGTCTTCTTCTCTTGTCGTTGCGAGGTAGGCTCTCCTCATGTCATTGTGAGGCACGACAGTGCCGAAGCAATCTGGGTGGGGCGATGGGATTGCCGCGCACCTTTCAGGTGCTCGCAATGACAAAAAAGGACTCGCAATGACGTCACCCCTGGTGTCGTTGCGAGGAGCGTAGCGACGAAGCAATCTCTGCTACAATACCCGTGTGACTAGGCAATACTATGTTTACATAATGACCAATGCCGGAAACACGGTGCTTTACGTAGGCGTCACCAATGATTTGATGAGAAGGGTCTACCAGCACAAGGAAAAGCTAGCCGATGGATTCACCAGAAAATACAACGTCGTCAAACTTGTGTATTACGAGATTCTTGAGGACATACAAAATGCCATTGTAAGGGAGAAGCAGATAAAGGCCGGCTCCAGACACAAGAAGCTCGAGCTGATCAATGGTATGAACAGAGAATGGCGTGACCTGTATGATCAACTATGAGATTGCCACGCCCCGACAAGTCGGGGCTCGCAATGACACCCCTTTTCTGAGGTTGCGAGGAGTGAGATTCTTCCCCTTCGGCTCAGAATGACAGCGAGCGCAAGACCGCACGACCTTGAAAGGTCGGACTACATTCGTACCTGGGACCATTATGACGGGGATTGCCGTGCTTCCCTCGGAATGACATCAATGGCGTAATTGCCGAGCTTACCTTTCCTTGCCGCGAACCGTTCTGAATCTGGAATTTGTTTGTTGTTTGGATTTTGGCATTTGAGCTTTATTTGTCATTTGGGCTTTGGCATTTGGATTTTCGATTCTGGCATTCGCGGTAGCGAGCGGTTTTGAGGCTGGTACTACACTCCTATTACTGTTGGGTGATTGACTGCTACGGAAGCTGCGCTATAATCATAACTATTCAATTATGACCTAATGAATCACTGGAGCTAGATCCAGAAGAGAACGAAGGAGGTGAGAACGGGTTACAATATAATATGCTCACAAAAAAGCTGGCTGGGGCTGAATCCAGAAAAGACAAAAAAGGAGGAAAAAGAGGCAAAAATGTTAAAGACAAAATACCCAATATTTAAGTGTCTCCACAGAGGAGAGAAGGGCTTCACTTTGATTGAGTTGATCATCGTGGTAGCTATCCTGGGCATCCTGGCGGCAGTGATAATCCCCAACATTACCAAGTTCCTGGGCGTTGGACAAAAAGGTGCTGCCCAGGGTGAACTGGGTACTGTTCAGCAAGGTACATACGCCGCTATGGCTGAGCAGGGAGTGGGAGCTGTTACTGGGGGCACGGTCAGCAGCACCAATGCAACTATCAACACTGTCCCCCTGATTGACCTAACCGAGTACATGCAAGGCGGTATCGCGGGACTCAAGGGAATGTGGACCGTTGCGGCTACTGGTTTGGTTACCGCCGGTACCTACCCCCGCTTTGACACCCTTGCCATCGGTGCCACCTACTGGGCGTACAACGCCACTCCTACCCCGACCTGGACTCAGAATACGAAGTAAGTCTTAAGGCTGTCGGAATCAGATTACCGGCGGAGTCAGCACCAAAGCGAGCTCCGCCGGTAGTGTTTTTTCTAGACAAGTGGTCAGGGGTCCGGATACAGGGGTTGGGAGTCAGAGGCCCGTAGTCAGTAGTCAGCAAAAGAAAATCTGAATCCCGGGCACCAGGTCCCAAATCTCAAACAATGCCAAATTACAAAGCTCAAAGGCCAAATGAAGTTCAAAGCCCAAATGACAAAACGGCATACTTCAGCCGTTTGGATTTCAACTGTGATCTGGATTCTGGCATTCAGGTCTCCTGAAACCAATAATACCCCATCCTTTCATTCCGGAGCGGGAGATTCCTGCGTTGCACTATGTACAGTTTTCTTTTGACAATGTTCGTCGGCCTACACTACAATGGGCACAGAGGGCAGTCATACTAACGGAATATATTGAAACAGCCATGAGGAAGGCAAAGTATGAAATCCTCTGCGATGACAATACGTTCTACGGATATATCCCCGGATTTGATGGTGTTTATGCCAACGCTGAGGACCTGGAAACATGCCGCAGCGAGCTGAAAGAAGTCCTGGAGGAATGGATTATGCTTGGCATATCGCGCCATCTGCCGCTGCCAGCTGTTGACGGAATCAAATTGGTGGTAGAGGAAGCAGTTTAGCGCCTCGCCTTGGCCCCATAAAAAGAGCCAAGCTAATCAAGTATTTACAAATCCTGGGTTTTGAAGGCCCCTATTCTGGTGGAAAACACCAATTCATGCTCAAGGCATGATTCGTTTGCGGCTTCCCAATCCGCACGGGAGAGAGGTCGGAAGGGAGCTGTTATCGAGGATCCTCAAGCAGGCGAGCATAGACAAGGATAGCTGGGAAAAACTGTAGGCCGACCTAGCTATTGCGAGCAGTGAGATTCTTCGCTGCGCTCAGAATGACAGAATAGAGGGGGCTCAGAATCATCGACTCATCGGAGTTGTCATTGCGAGAGTCTTCTTCTCTTGTCATTGCGAGGCAGGCTCTCCTCATGTCATTGTGAGGCACGAGAGTGCCGAAGCAATCCGGGTGGCAAAGTGCAAAGATGTAGTACGAGGCTTCAGCCTCGTGCAGCGGAGGGACGGCACGACCTTGAAAGGTCGCACTACAACGGTGTGGAACTCACTGGATGAGATTGCCGCGCCCCCTTCGGGGGCTCGCAATGACAAATAGGGACCCGCAACGATAGAGAAGGTCCAGAATTTGGATTCTGACACCTGGGATTTCAAATGTATTTGGACTTTGGGCTTTGGAATTTGGATTTTGGGATTTGTTTGGTTTTTGGATTTTGGAATTTGTTTCTGACTATGCCTTTATCTTGCCGACGAGCTTTTCCACTTCCGAACGGTCGTTGCAAAATTCAAGCACGCTTTTGCCGGTGATCATTCCCTTGAGATAGAGGGCGACCAGAGCTTCGTCAAGCGAAATCATGCCCATCTCGCGGTGTGTACGGATGACGTTGGGCAACTGGTAGATTTTGCCTTCCCGAATGAGGCTCTTTACTGCCGCATTGCCCAGCATGATTTCTACCGCAGCTACCCTCCCCGTGCCCTCGGCCCGGGGCACAAGCGTCTGACACAAGGCAGCCACAAGCAAAGAAGCCAGCCGCGTCTGAGCCAGGTGGCGCTGGTGAGGCGGGAACAGGTCTATTATTCTCTCCATGGCCTGGGTGGCGCTGGGGGCATGGCCGGTAGTTAATATAAAGTGGCCGGTCTCAGCTACGGTAAGAACAGCATCAGCCGTATCCGGGTCTCTCATTTCTCCGACCACAATCACATCGGGGTCCTGCCTCAGGATATGCTTGAGGGCATTGGCAAAAGACAGGGTATCGGCGCCCAATTGACGCTGGGTCACAGAGCATTTAATGCCCGGGTGGACGTATTCAATAGGGTCTTCGATGGTGACCACATGGCGGGTCGCATGATTATTCAGGTGCTGAACCATGGCTGCTATGGTGGTACTCTTGCCGCTTCCGGTAGGTCCGGTGACTATTACCAGTCCCCTCGGTTTCAAAGCCAGCTCTTTACATAGTTGGGGCAGCTCCAGCTCATCTATCGTGGGAATCTTGTGCGGCAGCAGGCGCACCGCCAGGCTGATGGACCCCCGCTGTTGAGCGGCATTGCAGCGCAGGCGCCCGACGTCGGGCATCGTATAGCCAAAGTCAAGCTCCAACTGGCGGTGAAAATGTTCCCTCTCCTCAGGCGTGGTCAGCTGAAGAAATGCTTCGCTTATGTCCTCAGTGGTCAGTGGAGCTATGCCGTTGGCCGACTGCAGAGACCCGTCTATGCGGAAGGCTGCCGGGCTGCCCGCGACCATGTGTAAATCGCTTGCCCGTCTTGATTTACCTACCCTGAGCAATGCAAAAACGTCCATATGTTCTTTTCTCTGTAGTATATTTAACTATATCTACAGTACAGTCTAAGCGCTCTTCACCCATACTGTCAATAAGCCGTTAGTAATAGACATATAGTATTACCCTCAACATCCTTCTGCAGATAACCCTACTTTGTCAGGGAGAACTCAAACTTGGACCCGCTCTCGACTTTAGAAACCCAGATGCTCGAGAACCTGGGACTTTCTCTTAAGTCTCGGGCGTAATCGTAAATGGAATCCACATTTGAAGCCGTCCCGGTTACGGTTATCGAGGTGCCGCCATGGCTGATATTGCTCAGGGACACCTTCCCTTCCGCCAGGTCCACTATTTCACGCAAATCCTCATAAATGCTGGTCCGTCCCCGTTCCATGGCAGCGAGTTCGGTCCTAATTCCGTCGGCAGCAGCTCCCACTGACGCAAGTTGCGTATTCAATACCGCTACTTCACTCTGCAGCCGGGCAACGCTGGTCTCAGTGGCTGTCACATCGGACTGTAATGCCCCCATGTTGGCGCGACCGTTCAGGATGAGAATTACGCCCAGGATAACCAGGCCGATACCGATGACGGCGCCCACGGGGACCAGGACCCGGAAGATAGAGAAACGTGGCGGCACATAGGCCGCGGGCAGGGCATTGAAGTTCACCGTTGAAAAGTTGTCTCCTTCTTTTTCTTCCAGCAGCTCCTTGAGAGCCAAGCCGATATTCACCATGAATTCGCTGGAGTTCAAGCCCTCGGGCAATTCCACAGGCGAGGGCAACGGTGACACCTGATAGTTTCCCTGGCTGATCACTGACTGCCAGGTCTCCGGCTTTTCCGCCAGGTCGCCGCAGACATACACAGGCACGGTCGTATCTAAAGGCTTTTCCATGTGGCCGGAATTATAGAAGGCTACGGTCCTGTTGAACTCTTCAGCGATAAGCGGCAGCCTTTCCTCCAGGGATTCGGCCTCCCCGGGCAGGACCAACCTGCGAATGACCTGGGGCAGTCTATCTGCCACTACTATAACGTCCAGGTGGTCCAACCGGGCATTGACAATGATTGTCCGCGGCTCGTTCGGAATTCGGCACAAGGCCAAAGGAGCCAGGTCCATAATATACGGCTTAACGCCGGCCTGTCGCAGCGTTCTGACCAGAGCATCAACCAGATTACGCGGGAAGGTGACCAGGAAAATGCGACTTTCTCCCTTGGTCAGGGAAGGAAGACGCTGGTATGAAAAGTAGACCTCTTCCAGAGGCGTTGGTATCGTTCTCCTCGCCTCACGCCTTATCGCCTCGGGAAGCACAGCGTCAGGCAACTCCGGAAGAGAGATGATACGATACAGAGAATCGTGCCCGCTTAAAGCGGTGATAACCTTGTCTGCCTTGACTCCTGTCTCCTTGAATAGCTGTTTAACCTTATCTGCTACCTGGGCTTCATCAACGATAAGCCCCTGGTTGACCAGGCCGGGGTCCAGCGGCATGCTGGCCCATTTTTCTATCTTCTCGCCCCTGACGACCAGCAGGTTGATGCCGGTGTCTCTGATAAATAAAGTGGTAGCTCTTTTCGCCATGTTGATTTACCCTTTATAGCCGTAAATATCCAGGGTGATGGTAGCTTTTGAGCCACCAATATCCATATTTACGCTCCTCACATCAGCGCTGGCAAACCTGTCATCAGTTCTTATCGTGTCGATGAACTTGAATATGTTGTCACGTGTACCGCTGACCGGCAACGTCAGAGAGACGACAGAATAAGTGACAGCCCCCACCGTTCTGGCAGCTGGTTTCGGGAAGGTGAGGGAGTCCAGGTTCACGCTACAATCGTCAGCAATCTGAAACAAATACTCACCGTATTCGATGCTTTCCACCGATTCAGGGAATCTCACCCGACTTTCCTCAAGTGATGATTGAGCGGAAGCCAGCTGGTCTTCCAGGTTGTTCTTGCTGGCAGTAAGCACGACCGACCGAGCTTGGGCCGCATCCAGCCTATCATTCAGAGCGGCCCGTTCTCCAGCCTGCCGGGAGTAAAGCACGCCCACAACGACGATGGCCGCCACGATGACCACCGCCCCCAGAACTAGTAACGCTTTCCTGCCTATCTTCATAACCTACTCGGATTCCTCCTAATCTATCACATTCTTAGGCGGCATTTATATGCCGCCCCTTAGCTAAAACCCAAATCCCAAAATCCAAATAACAAATGAAATCCAAATGCCTAAATGCCTAAACTAGTTCTTCTTCTCATTTGGGTTTTGAACTTTGTCATTGATTTGACATTTGAGTTTTGTCATTTGTCATTATTTGGAAGTACGACTCCTATAGCCGGCTAACCTCCCACGAAGCAATGCTGTAAATAAACCGACCTGCAGTACAGCCGGGGAAGTTAATGACGCCAAAACCTGTTTCTGGATAATTTAGGGTTGAACCGGGCTGTAACTGCACATCAACACTACCAGCTATAGAGCCATAGAACTCACCGTTAGGCTGCACAAGGGTTTCGCCCGAACTTGACATTATAAATACGGGGTCGGTCATACCTGCCGGCACCTTTGGCGCAAAATAGATGTCCCCTACAGCTATAATAGCGCCAGAACCGTTCATGTTACACTTCTGGATTTCAAGTGCGTTTTGGGCGCCGGTAATATTACTGCTAACAAAGATTGTATGCCCATTTAGGTCAAGAGTCAGCTTGTAGGGTTCATTGGAAGTAGGCCCATATATTTGTGTCTTACCGGTAGCGTAGATAGTTCCATTAAGGGTTAAAGTAGCGGGGGTACTACTTGAGTTCTTGATTGTCAGTGTGCCGCCTACATATAGCGGCCCCAATGATCGGCTAAGGCCATTAAGGTCTATGGTAGTGTCCGAATAGTAGTGCGTCGCGTCTTCGACATCCTCCCCGTACCAAGCAGCAAGTTCCCCCGCCGTCGGCCAGGCACCACCATAATCCGCCAGTGGGGAATGATTTCCTGTTGAAGGGGTGACCTCAGTCCCAGGTTTGAGGATAATATCCCCCTGACTGGTAATAACGTTATTCGTTATGCCGGAAAAATCACCGGATATACTGGTACCGACAATATAAGCGTCTATTTCGGTCCCGCTGCCATCGCCAGTAGCTGTTGATACAACGTGATAAATTTGAGTTACATTATTCGCCCGTGTTATGGTAAAATCCACTTTCTTGCCATTAACACCAGATATATTGTAGGAGCGGCTCAAGTCTCCACCACAACCAGTTGGGATGTCTACTTGATTCTGTATCTTCCACACCGCATCCTCCGCCCCGGCATCGGCGGCATAAAGCTCAGCCGCCCCCGTCTCAAATACGTGACCGGCCCTAAGCCCGCCAACCATATAGGATAGCACGGGACCGCTGATAAGGCCCACGACAACAAGGACCAGAAGCGCCAGAATCAGTATATATCCCTTTTCGCCTCTGACTAATCTTTTCACGCCAATTTTCCTTACCTGAACCCGCATTATAGCAGATACTGGTGCCTACTAGTATAGCGTAATCGTATTTGGCGTCAATAACTCATCAGTAACAGTACTAAAGTCCCATGATCTTGTCACCCTTGTGTCATTGCGGTGAGCCAAAGCCCTGAGCATAGCGAAGGGGAAGCGTGGCAACCCTACCGGTTAAATTCCAAATGACAAAATCCAAATCCCAAACAAAGGCCAAATGCCGAAATCCAAAGATAATCCAACAGCAATATCGAGAAGCACAGTTTTGATCCTTAACCCCACTCTGGCGTTTGAGCTTCCGGGCCTGGCATTGTTCGGTGGTCTAGCGATGGCGGTTACATTTGTTAACCACCGAGGCTATGGTAAGGTGGGTGTAGCGCCTCCCTTGCTAAATCGCCTTCGGGCCAAAAGCCAGGACACAGGCCGGCCTCACCGCCCGATTCCAGCACTTACCTGAGTTTTCTGACCCGGTAGCGGTGCCTTTCCACAACTGCAATACAGCCACTAAGCTTGGACTCCCCAAACCTAGAGAAGAAATCCGCTAGAACTGGATGCAAAACCTCGGTTGTCTGTGGATGAATGCGAAGCAGAATCAATCCGGGGAGGTCTCTGCCTGAGATGTAGCGGCGCGAAAAGGTTATGTCGAACGTGACGAGAATCAGGTTCTCTTTTGCAGCATGAGCATACACCTGCTCATCACTGGCCCCTGATAAGCCCCTTTCCCTGATGTCATGAGCCTCCAGACCTATATTTCTCAGGAATCGAGCCGTTGTTGGGGAAAGATTCTGGTCGAGGAGTAATCTCAACTGGCCCCTCTGAGAACAACCTCTTCTTCACCCACCACTTCAATAGCGTATTCCAGAGCTCCCTTTATAGCCTCCTGGGACAACTCCGGGTAATAATCCAAAATTTGTGCCATCGTGTAGCCCCCAGCAAAGAGACTCAGGACGTTAGACACCATTATCCTTGTGCCCCGAATGACGGGCTTACCGTGGCAAACAGCAGGGTCAAACGTAATCCAATCTTCTATCATGTATTGGCTCCCATTCTAGCATTGCGCCACTTTGATGGCAACTTCCACGTTCGCCCACCATACCCCGCTATCAACATCCTCAAAAAACACCCATGCGCTGCTCTTTCTCGATGGGATTCCCGACTAAGTCCAGAAACGTGAGGATAGATTGTGAGGGCTTCTGCCCTTGATCACATGTTTCTGGCTTTGACTTCTGTCCCCACCCTGTAATCGCAAGGCGGAGATAAACTCCGCCACTACATTTGACTCACGACACACCCGTTACCATTCCAGGCCGAGAGAGAAATGCAGGGCCTCCTCTACCGCTTTCAACTTCTCAGCACTGAGAGCGGACAATCGTTCACGCAGACCGGCCTTAGCAATTGTGGTGATAGTGTCCAGATTGATAACACAGGCACGGGTCACCCCATCCTCATCTCCCAACGGAACCTCTGATGGGATGCCGCGGATACGGGTGGTCAACGGTGCCACAATTACCAATTCCCGAACGGCATAAGCTTCATTGCGGGATAGAAGTAACACAGGACGCTTCCCGGCAGGCGAAGCCAGTTCCGCCCACCATATCTCGCCTCGTCTCACTACCAGGGCTCCCCAGCCAACACAGTGCTGCCCGCCCTGTGAGCAGCCTCAACCTCTTCAGCTGACTCCGGGTATTGCTGGTACCCGCGCACGTAGTCTTCTATTGCGGAGGACTCCCGTTCCTGTCTGAGACGGCTCTCAACGGCCCGGCGAAAGAACTCGCTCCGGCTTTCTCCTTTGGCTCGACGCTCCATTTCCACAGCGGCTAGAATGTGCTCCGGCAGGCTTATCGCAACCTTAGCGGTCTTACCCATAATAACGACCTCCTGACACTGTTCATACCACAGTATGAATCATCGTTCTCGCTCTGTCAACTGCATAAGTCACCTTCTCCCCTATGCGCTTGTAGTGCCACCCTTCAGGGTCGTGCCACGGTCACGGTAAAGTGTACCACCAGCCCGGAGATTCTTCGCTTCGCTCAGAATGACACGGGCGTCCCGTAGACGCGGGCTTCGTCCCCGCCCTGGCACGAGGCTAAAGCCTCGCGCTACACCTAAAACCTCTTCCTCGCTTGAATCTCTCCCTTAAAGTAAGGGGGATTAAGGCGGTTATTCTCAGATTATTCATAACTCCCCCGCCTGCCAAAGCACTTGTTCGGCCTGCTTACGCCAAAGCTTCAGCGAAGGCAAGCGGGCAGGCCTTGCCCCTCTGACCCTTCGACTTCGCTCAGGACATGCCTTAAGAGGGCGAATTCCTGGCAAGGTTCATGGAATCAGGTCACTCAAGTGGCAAAAACGGTCTAGTTCTTTGGACTTACGTATTTGGTTTCTGAGCTTTGGACTTCGTTTGACATTTGAGCTTTGTCATTTGGATTTTGTTTGAGCTTTGGGCTTTGGAATTTGGCATTCTTCCGGACCTGGATTTCGCAATATGGAGAGGATTAAGGTGAAGGTGAATTTCCCCCTCACTCCGAGTCTCTCCCGCCAGGGGAGAGATGACTATCTCTATTCCGTGAGGGTCAGATTCTGCCTAGATCCACATCGGAGCGGGCATCATCATCCTGTACGTCGTCAGCCTGGGCTCTTCCACCAGAAGTGTTTCAACCTGTCGCAGCAGCTCTTGCGTTATAGTTGATCGCGCCCATGACCTCCAGGTTTCAAGATTCTCCCATGTGCTTACCATGGCGACGAGAGAGGCATTCTCCTCGCTGACAAGGTTTTCCATGCCTTTGAAGCCCTCATATTGCGCAGCATGGGACTTCAGCTTGAGCAACATCGGCTCCAGGTCTGTGTCTTTCCGTACCTTACATCCTACAATACCTTTTACCATTCCGTCTCCTTTACGGTCGTCCCTGCGTAGGCACTGCAGGAGAGACGCCCGCCCTTGCTTGGGGTAATCCCTGTCACATAATTATAGCACAGCCAGCAAGCGTCGACCGCAAAGGCTTCTCCTTTCGATATCTTTGCGAGGTTAGTCTCCTCTCCCTACAAGGGGAGAGGACTAAGGTGAGGGTGAGAACAAGTGATGCTAAGTTTCCCCCTCACTCTAACTCTCTCCCGCTGGGGGAGAGAGGATCAGGCGGATTTCTAGATGCCGGGAGTCAAATGACAAGTGAAAGCCAAGACCCAAAATCCGCTTTACTCAGTAAAGACCTTGCCACTCCTGCAAGGAAATCTTCCTTACCATGATCTGTTCCACTTCCTTGAGAAGCGTCTTGAGCTGAGGCACTGAGTACTCAGCATTGCGGGGAATAGCCAGGGTATGTGTCCCGTAACGCATATAAAAATGACGCCCAGCTGGCTCAGGTGGGCTAAAACCTAATCTAATTAATTTCCTTATGAAAACTCTTCGTTTGCACGGTGCCCATCTAGCCATGGGCTCTAGCTTCCTCAAGTACCGGTATGCCCTTGTTTAAGTCGAGTCCATCTATGATGGGCAGGTAGTCACCATGCCTTATCTTAACCAAGAGCCACCCTTCGAGAACTGCTCTAAGTTCAATTTGGCACCGATAGAGTGTTTGACCAAAAGCAATTGTCCCAGGGCATTCAGGGATCTTGCCACAGTAGGTACCATCTTCAAGCTTTTCATACGCAGCCTTGCTCATCGCCCGCTCAACGTATTCCGTCAACATGATTATCCCTCCGCAGAAATTATATATAGGCCAGTAAATACTGTCAAAAGAAGTTGGGGCAAGTGTAAGTGCGGAAGGCCACTCAGATTGGTTCGGCTGACCTCGTCAGCCTCGCAATGACGAGGGGGAAGTGCCATTGCGGTGAGCCAAAGCCCTGAGCATGGCGAGGGGGAAGCGCGGCAATCTCTCTATCCCGCTCCCCGAGATTGCTTCGTCCCGATAAATCGGGACTCGCAATGACAGAGCAAAGGTTAAAAGTTTTGCGCTTTGATCCGTCATCTTGATTTTTGGATTTCTGTTATGTGCCCGGTCTGGGCTTAACCTCATATAGCCTGGTCTCGGTTCGTCCGCCCACGGTAGCGGTCACCGTGAAATTATACGCACTGCCATACAGAACAAAGCTAGCAGAACTAATATATTCAGCCACTGTAGTAGTAGAATTAAGAGCTAGAGGTGTGCCAATGTAATGCTCTCTCTGGAGTCTCCTAAGTCCGCCGGACATATCTACTAATCTATAAATAACCCCATGCTTATTACTGGCCCCGTCAGTCCAGTTTAAGGTGAGAAGACAATTCGCACATCCGCCGGGCGTCACATTTTGAGCCATCATGACATCCGGGCTGACCCAGAAGCCAGCCTGTTGCACCTGGCGAATAGCGGTCATTTGGTTAGAGATGCGGGTGGTGAAAGTAAACACCTGAAAAGCAGTGGCGGTAATGGCGACGCCGACGAGACCGGCAAGAGCTACAACTATTACCAGCTCAACCAGGCTAAAACCCCGCTGGCCTTTCTTTAGCTTTTTCATCTTCATTTGTTTAGGATTCAGGTGCCTCTTGCTTTGGTTTTTTGGCTTCGTCATTTGTCATTTGAACCCTATCCCTATGTCATGACTATCTTATGTAGCCCTCCAATGTGATTTGGACGCCGTTAGCCCAGTTAGTATTATTATTAACGAAGGTATATATTACTTTATAACCTCCAGCATCTTGGTGCTTAATCACCAGCGCTATCTTCTGAAGAGTCGTGTTAGTGGTTGCCGGCTTATTATCCTTGCTATTCCAGGGTATACCTATTACACGGTCAGTAGTACCACCATTGACGACCGTACCATTACCGTTGATGCTCCAGATAGTGTAACCGACTGGGATGCTTGCGCTTGGAATTTTGGGATAGGTAGCGGTAGAGTTATAACCGTGGTTCTTAACAAATTCCATCTGGCTGCGGGCCAGGCTTTCGGCAATGGTCCTCTCATCAGCATGAATGAGAGCCGAGGTGGCAGCGGACATGAAGCTGAAAAAGGCCACAGCGATCGCCCCTATAAGAGCTATAGTTATCAGCACCTCAACCAGGGTAAACCCCCGGGAGCTGCCCCGAAAGGCTTTCCTTGCCTGGCTAGTCAGTGTTACCTTTTTCATTTTTCCCACATTGCCTAGTCTCAAATCCAAATATCAAAATCCAAATGACAATTCAAATCCAAACGCTTAAATGCCAAAATTACCCCTTCCCTCAGATTTCCCCCTTAAAATAAGGGGGATAAAGGGGGTTACTTCCACAATTTTCATAACTCCCCCGCCTGCCAAAGAATGTGTTCGGCGGGCAGGCCTTGCCCCTCTGATCCTTCGACTTCGCTCAGGACATGCCTTAAGAGGGGGATTTTGGGCTTGATTTGGCATTTGAGCTTTGCTATTTGTCATTTCCTCGTTGATAACCCTCACTAACCTTTTATCTGACCATATACAGAATACAAAGCTGAGAACATGGTTAAAACAATGAGACCGACCACCAAACCCAGGATTATCGTTATCACCGGCTGAATGAGCCCCAAAGCCGTGTTGGTCTTATCATTAGCCTCGGCCTCAAGGCTATCGGCTACAGTAGTCAGCGTATTCTCGAGGTTACCGGTTTCTTCCCCGACGCCCACCATCTGCGTCATCAAGGGCATTACCAACTTTTCCTGGGTCATAGGTTTGGACAAGCCTTCGCCTCTGATCAGTTTCTGCTGAACTCTGGTCATACTCTCCTCAATAGCCTTATTGCCAATACCGCGAACGGTTGCGGCCAAGACTTCCGGGAGGGGTAAGCCAACCTTGATCAGCAATGACATAGTCCGGCAGCAGCGGGAAAGCTCACCAAGCTGGATAATACGCCCAAATACAGGCAAACCAAGCATCATGGTATCCCAGCGGTATCTCCCGGGTGGTGTCCTCCTATAGATATAGATTACAGCGACAACGATTACAAGCCCGAGCAGAAGAAAAAGCCCGTAATGGTTGGTCCAGTTAGTGAAGCCCATAAGCATTTTCATAAGCGTAGGCAACTTAGCGCCAAGTTGAGAATACAGGTGAATAAAAGTGGGAAAAACCTTGGTGACCATCACCACTATCACAACAATCATGACAATGACCACGACAACAGGATAGGTCAAGGCACTTTTAATCCTCTTCTCGGTGACGATCACCTTCTCTATATAATCAGCCATTTGCCTCAACACCACCTCCAGGTTACCACCTTGCTCACCGGCAGCTATTGCCCGAGAGTACATTGAAGAGAAAGCTCGAGGGTGTTTGCCTATGGCCTTGGACAACGAGCTACCACCACGAATATCCGAGGATATCTCACCAATTGTCTTCTTCAAGGTTTGGTTAGTTATCTGGTTCTGTAATAGATCTAATGCAGTAACAATATCGGTGCCGGATTCCAGGAGTAATGCCATCTGGCGGGAAAACATCACTATTTCGGCTGGCTTTATCCGGGAAAAGAGAGATAGCAGTTTTTCCCTATTAATAAGAGGAAGCGTTCCCTTAAGGCTAGCTACCTTATAGCCGCCGTAGCCCAATAGCTCGGCTGCCGCCTCTTCACTGATAGCCGAAACCTTGCCTTTGACTAATCTTTTGTCTTCAGTGTAGGCCGTATAGGCAAAATCCATCTATCACCTCCAAAAAGCTAAGCTGTAACGTAGGCGTTACGCAGCACTTCAGCAGGAGTGGTAATACCATCCTTCACCTTACGCATGCCATCATTCATCATAGAAGTCATTCCGTCCTTAAGGGCCTGAGCCCGGATAACGCCGCTGCTGGCTTGATTACAGATCATTCCTCCTATCGCGTCACTCATATTCAAGATCTCGAAGATTCCGGTGCGCTTCAGGTAACCGGCATAGGCGCAGGACTTGCAACCTGTTCCATACATGAACGTGGTCTGTTTCTCCCTCAATTCCCTTTCATAAGCCATCTGTTCCACCAGCGGGGCCTCAATAAGGCGACCGCAGTCGGGGCAGATGCAGCGCACCATCCGCTGGGCAACAACACCGATAATCGCTGAGGCTACCAGGAAGGGCTCCACCTTCAGGTCAACGAGACGGGAGATCACGCTGGCGGTATCATTGGCGTGGATAGAAGACAGCATCAGGTGCCCGGTCAAGGCCGCCTGGACAGCTATGTTAGCTGTCTCGGGATCGCGTATCTCGCCAACCAATATCACATCAGGGTCGAGACGAAGTATGGACCTCAAGCCGCTGGCAAAGGTAATGCCGGCCTGGGCGTTGACCTGAATCTGGTTAATGTCCTTAAAGCGGTACTCAGCAGGGTCTTCAATAGTAATGATGTTTCTGCCCTGAGTATCGAGGGAGTTGATTGAGGCATATAGAGTAGTGGTCTTGCCGGCTCCGGTAGGACCGCTAATTAGAATCATGCCGTAGGGAATCTTGAGCATGCTTTCATACTTTTCCAGAGTATCGGGCAACATACCGAGCTCCGCTAACCCCAGCGCGGCCAATGACTTGTCCAGAAGCCGGAGGACTGCCGTCTCACCCGAGACGGTAGGAGCGGTGGCGACTCTCACATCTATCTGTCGCCCTTTAGCCTCGGTAGAGAATTGACCGTCCTGAGGACGAAAATGGTCGGCAATATTCATTTCGCCCAGGATTTTAATTCGCGAAATGAGCGCCCGGTGCACACTTAATGGCAGAGACATTGTATCCTGAAGAGTGCCATCTATGCGGTAACGCACTCGCAACCTATCTTCTTCCGGCTCGATATGGATGTCAGAGGCGCGGGCTTTGACTGCCTCATCAACTATAAGGTTGAGGGCCTGGACCAGCGGAGTATCGGTAGTGACCCTGATGGCAAGTCTCTCATCGGTTTCTTCAGCCGATATGTCGATGTTGGAGACCTGCCTTTCAATTTCACTGAAACCCTTGTAATTGAAATCAATGGCATCCCTGACTTCCTGAGCACTGGCAGCGACGGGCTTAATCCTCATCCGACTCTGAGCCGCCAGGGCCTCCAGGGCAAAGATGTCGGTGGGGTTCGCCATGGCCACTTCCAGCGTCTTACCGGATATAGTCAGTGGTATGGCATTGTATCTTCTAGCCATCGCTTCGGGAATCAATTGCAGCGCCTCAGGCTGGGGCATTTGCCTCAGTAGTTTGATGTGGGCCTTACCTGTCTTGACCGGCTTCTCCGCTGCCCGAGCAGGCAGCTCTTGAGCCACAGGTTCAAAGACCGGTTTTTCACTCAATTTAACGACTCTTATATGCTGGTGCTCGGCAAATTGCCGTGCGTCCGGGCTAAGCTCCACCACTACCAGAACGACCTTTTCATCGATACCAACCTCATAGGCTTTGGTATCAAATAACATCACCTGTTCCAGGTTTACTTCCTTGTCCCCATTCAGGAAATCTATGCCCAGCCTGTGCTCCACCTGGCCCTCTTCGGCATGAGCCAGTATGTCAAAGGTATATTGAATCCCAGACCGGCCTTTGATCTTGCCCTTCTCCTTGATTTCGTAGCCGCGTTTGGTTAAAGATTTGACGAGTTCCTCTTTTGTTTCTAGCCTGACAGGCTCCTCCGATTTGACTGGCTTCGCGGGTTTCAGGGTTAATACTTGTCCGATTTGCTCTCCGTCAATAACCTTTATTCGCTGTTTGCGAGCCAGCTGTTTCGCCTCTTCACCAAGCCCGGGAATAGCAACGAGAATCCTGTCGAGGATTCCGCAGTCGTAGGCTCTGTTGGCGAGGCTGAAGATAGTGCCCACTTCTGCCTCACGGTCTCCAGCTGGAGCAATGCCGATAGCAACAACGTAACTGGTAAAGCCGTCGTCTCTTTGAGCCAGCATGTCAAAGGTATGCTCGATCCCCGACTTTCCGACGCGCCTCGCTTCCTCGGTTACCGCATACCCCTGTTGGTCAAGGTAGTCTCTAATCTGTGCCCTTAGCTGCGAACTACTCTCCATCTGACTTTTCTCAACATTCACTTTCTGCGAGTCAGACAAAGTGTAATTCGCAAATTCGTTCAAGTCAACTTTCTTGGCCATGTCTCAATCCAGGCTGATCAGGACGCAATAATCCGCTCTCTTCATACTTGAAATACAATGTAGCACATACTACTGGTTTGTCAATAGAACTTTTGGGGGGTGTCGGCAGGGGTCAGGGTTCAGGGGTCAGGGGATAGGGACTAAGAACCAGGGGTTAGCCAACCGTTTCTGGCAGATAAGGGACCTCAAAACAGACCCCTGATGGCCGAATGTTCGTGCCTAGGAGCCGGCGCTGAAGTGGCGTTCAAATTTGATCAATGTCTTCTGCCATCCTTCGCGGTTTTGCCTCCGGTGAGATCCAGCCGCCGTGCAGGGCGAGAGTGACAGCGTGGGCTCTATCATTAGCATTCAGCTTACGCAGGATAGCGCTGACATGATTCTTAATTGTTTGCTCACTTATTGACAAGATTGCGGCGATTGCCTTGTTTGAATTGCCTTCAGCAACGTAGGTCAGAATCTGGGTTTCCCTCTTGGTAAGGGGAGCAGCCACTCCTTCCATGGTCTTGGCAAAACCGCGAAACTGGTTCAAGACCTGCTTGGCAACTCGGGGTCTGGTCATCAAATTCTCGTTGATGGGGTATTCGCCGCTGCGTACCCGTCTTATGGTATTCGCCAGCTCATCGGCAGTGGCCCTCTTGCTCAAGCAACCCGCAGCAGCAGTCTTAATGACTTCAAAAAGCTCCTCATCGTTAGGGTCGGGGCTCAGCACTATCACTTTCGTATTCGGGTAGTACTGGGAGATTTTTCTGCCCAGTTCAATCCCGCTGAGGCTGCTCAGGTCGGAGCCAAGCAAAACGACATCAGGGAGATTGGCCTCAATTGTTTCCAATGCGTTCTGAGCAGGGTCGCATTCCAATACCTCCAAGTCGGATTGTCGGGACAGTGCCTGGCGGACCCCGGCTCTGAAAATTGCCTGCTCATCAATTATCATTACTTTGATTTTATCCATCAATTCCCTCCTCGTGAAGGCTCAGACCGGTGCTTCAAAGAGCCTCATGGTTATTTTAACTCAGCTCCACCGGTCTATCGTATAACGTAGTTGCTTCCAGTGTCAATATTATATCATCTCGGGTCGTCAAGCATTCAAAGGGCTGCACTAATCCAGCTAGCTAACACTTCACGTGTTTGTAACGTCGGGCGATAACTCTCTATGGTCAATTCAGCCCCGAGCTGGCCGGACATGGGAATCTCTGTTCCCAGCCACGCCACAAGGTCGTCTGGTCGCTTCCGCCCTTCACAACGACGAGAAGAGTCGTCACATAACCATATGAACAGGGACAGAGGTCTTGACAAGCGTCGTTGCCGTAGTATAATAGTAGTAGGCTTAAAGTACCAGATAGTGGTGCGGTATTATGAATCGACGAAGATCTAATATAGAAATTATAGCTGACATGCTCCGAGTCGGTGAAAACGGCGCCGGCAAGACGGAGATTATGTACACCGCCAATATGAGCTATGCCCAGATACAGAAATACCTTGGCTTCCTCTTGAGCCACGGATTCATTAACAAAGTGAAGCTAGGAAATCCATCAGTTTCCTATCAGGTAAGTGAAAAGGGAGGAGAGCTACTTAGAAATATAGACAGCATAGTTGAAGTACTCGAGTTTCGAAACGGCAACAACGGCCACGGAGCTTGAGACTCGAATGTTGTAGAATTACCAGGGGGTGCCTGAAGCAGAGTGAGGTCACCCCTTGTTTAATATAGAAATAATGTAAGGAGCTAGCATGATAGGAGCGGTACATGTCTGAGAAAAGAATGCTGATAGTAGATGCCGAACTGGTGAAGAAAATAGATGACAACCGCGGTGATCTGGGGCGGTCCGACTTCATCAACTTTCTCATTGAGAGCGAGTTGAAGGAGAAGGAAGACGGTAAGAAGCAGGGCAGCATAACCCGGGAAGAATTTCACCAGTTTCAGGAAGGCACGAAGGAGCTATTGCGCAGTTTCCTGGAGTTCTTCATCAGCTATGGGTTGGAGTTAGGCAAGCAACCCAGCGATAGCGAATTCGAGCACCTGAGCCACAAATTGCAGACTCTGGGCGGCTCGGCAAAAGTAAAAAGCTCCTAATCTCCTCGCATTTTCCGCCGCGATCACATTCTCCACAGCTTCAACTAGAACTATCTTCTAGAACATAATCTCTTCCCAAGCTATTCCACTATTGTCATACTGTCATCAAGATAGCTATTTCCGCTTTGTCATGCCGAATGACACGGGGGAAAGCTGGAGGGACAGTCATGACAGGACCGATCGAGTTACTGCGTCAGGGCAGAAAAGAGGAACTGTGGCAGATGTGTTGCGGCTTTCTCAACCTCAGTCTGGAGCAGTTTATGGCTATTCAGAAGAGGCTGCTCTTAGAGCAGATTGAGCTATTAGAGAACAGCGAACTGGGCAGAAGGGTGATGGGGGGTGCTATGCCTGAGACGATAGAAGAATTCCGAACACAGGTGCCGTTGACCACCTACGCCGATTACCTACCAGAGCTTGTGGAGAAGCAGGAAGAGGGATTGCCGGCAAAGCCCGCCATGTGGGTGCACACTGTGGGCAGGATCGGTGAGTATAACTTCAAATGGGTGCCCCTATCTGAGAGGTTTTTGCATGAATTCGAGCGGATAGCGGGTGGAGTTGGTCTTCTGGCTTCCTGCAACCCTCAAGGCGGTTTTTTGGTGAAAGAACATTTGAAAACCCTGGCCACCATGGCATCACGTGATTACGGGTCAGGTATCGTGGCCCATTTGATGCAACAGGCACTCGGCTTCGACCTCTTGCCCTCTGATACAACGGACATGACATTCCAGGAAAGAGTACAGGCCGGCGTCAAGGAAGCTTTATCTCAGGGACTCGACGCCTTCGGCGGTTTGCCGTCAGTCCTCGTCTATGTCGGCGAAATGTTTAGGCAGGGCGCGATACATATGGACGCTCGTTTTCTGCTATCGCATCCCAGGGCATCTGTTTGCTTCTTGAAAGGATTAATCAAGAGCAGAATCGCTGGTCGTCCCTTGTTGCCCAAGGACCTGTGGCCGGTCAAGGTTGTCGTCGGGGGAGGGGCTGATAGCGCAATTTTCGCACAAAGAGTAGAGGAACTGTGGGGAAGGCAACCTCTGGAGATATATGGTGCCACTGAAGGCGGGGTCTATGCCACCCAGACCTGGGACCATGAAGGTATGACTTTCATTCCCAATCTGAATTTCTTCGAGTTCATCCCCGAAAGAGAAATGTTCAAATGGCAATTGGACCATTCCTACCAGCCAAAGACCATACTGCTGGACGAGGTGAAGGCCGGCCAGAAATACGAGATAGTCGTCACCAATTTTCACGGCGGCATCATCACGAGGTATCGGATCGGTGATGTGATAAAGATAACCTCATTGAGGAATGAGAAACTCAATATTGATATTCCCCAGATGGCGTTCGATAGCCGCGCTGACGACCTCCTCGATATTGCCAGTCTTGGTCGGGTGACAGAGAGAGTGATCGGGGAGGCGATTGAAAACACCGAACTTCCTTATGTTGATTGGGTAGCGCGCAAGGAGATAGTTGATAATAAGCCCCTGTTGCACATTTATCTCGAATTGAAAGACGTTTATGTTGCCAGTGAAGAAAGCCTGGCGACAGCGATACGTGAACAATTCAGGAAGCTAGATAGAAAACATCGCTGCAATTTCTATCGGCTTATCGGGGATATGGAGAGTGTGCTTGGCTTGAAGCCTGTGGAGATCACTTCCCTTCCCCAGGGCGCCTTCTCTAACTATGTTGCCCGACGACAGTCTGAAGGAGCGACTATGGAGAGTCTAAGACTCCCGCGTGTTAATCCCTCGGAAGAAGCGTTGTCTCTGTTAAGAGCTCCCAAGGTCGTGGTGGAGGCTGTGCCGGCGACGGAAGCCGAGCGTGCGGCTGCTTGATAGCATTGGTCTAGTCCACAGAAAATTAGGATACCCCGCAAAGACCGAAAGGGCGAGGTCAAGATCTCGCCCTTTCGTTTAGCACTTCAAGTCCTTCGAAATCTTATCGGCAGCAGGTCAGTACGCAAAAGGTGAAGGTTCAAGCCCATCTTGTGCCCAAGAGTCTTGACTGAAAACACTTGGTACCTTAAGGTATTACCTTAGTTATCTTGACAGCTTTCAAATTTACGTGAATAATACTTCGTATTAGAGCGATTCGGGGCTCACAATGGTATTGATCAAGAGCTCAGAATGACGGGAAACTTGTGTTAGAATTCATGTAGCTGATCACATGATGATGGTATTATGAACTCTCAGTATTTTTGGTTTCCGCTAATCGCTACGGTTGTTTATATCCCATTGTTTGTTATTTTGCTAACTAACCGGCCATGGCAACAAAGGCACAGGCTTTTTTTCCTGTTTCTGATTCCTGCCGTACTCTGGAGCTTCACCACGTTCCTTAGTATGAAGGGCTGGCTCACACACATCACGCACAATACAGAGCTCGATGTCAGCATTGTAATTTGTATTGCTATTCTGATGTTCGTCCAATTCCATTACCTCGTACGTTCCTTTTATCAGTCTGACCGCATCAACATGCCATTGGCTTATATCTTCCCGATAGCCACCGCTGTTCTCCTGGTTTTGCCTATCCCACAGGATATCAAGTTTACTTTCAACGGCAACGTTGTCCAATATGGTCCCGGTGTTATTGCGATATATTCACTTTTTCTTTGCACGGTAGGCGCCAAGGATATATATTCCTTAAGGCAGAAACGCAGACTCTCGCCCAATCCAGCAGAGGGTAATCAGATTGTTTATCTATTTGCTTCTATTGCAATCTTCGCGGTGTTCTTTCTTATCGGTATTGGTGGAGGCGAATTTCCTATATACCATATCGGCAACTTAGTCGTTGCCTGCATCTTGACCTATGCTGTGGTAACTCATCGTCTGGTGGACATCAACGTCGTATTCCGCCAGGCTCTTATATATGTAGCCCTCTACGGCACCGGTGTTGGCATTGTATTATCGCTTTTCAGCCTAGCTTACCGATTCACGGGCTTTGAGCTTGACCTTGCCTCTCTAGCGATAACCATGGGCCTGGGAATTCCCTTTATCCTGATTCTTGCTAACAAGGTACATAATGTTTGGCAGAAGAAAGTGGAGAATGCCTTCATGGGAGCGAAATCCTTCTACCGCAGGCAGTTACCTCAATTCATCGCAGGACTGCATAGCGTTCCTTCCTTAGAGCAGATGGGCAACGGCTTCGTATCACTGCTCGCCCAGTCCGTCGATTGTCGGCGAGCTTGCCTGCTTTTGCCCCAGGTTGGAGATGGAGGCTTTGCTGCTCAATTTGTCTACCCTCCCGTGGAGGACAATCCCATCGGGGAGTTGAAGCTGAGGCAGGATAGCCCTGTTGTGACCTGGCTGGAACGCAAGAATACCATATTGCCGGAAAGGAGTCTCACCATCTTTCCTGAATTCCAGTCTATGTGGGAGGAGGAGAGAGAGGAAATCAAGTCGGCCGAGGTGAAGATGTTTGTTCCCTTGATGAACGAGGGAAGAATTGTGGGGATAGTAGCAACAAGCGAGAGGCGAGACGGGAAGCTTTACACCGTCGAGGACATTGATTTGCTGGAGTCCATCACACGTCAAGTGGCGGCAAGCATGGAGAAGGAGTATTCCCGCGAGCGCCTGAGAGAACAAGACCAGGAAACAACCCTGCTTAACCGCCTGACTTCAATTATGACCTCCAACGTGAGTATTCAAGTGATATTTGAAGGTTTCGCCCAAGAATTGAAGAAGGTGGCGGATATCGACTGGGCAACCATTGCTTTGATTGATGGAGATGAGGTCTACTTCATGGTTCTATCCAGCATCATAGGTTCTGCCTGGCAGCCGGGACAAAGGATACCACTCGAAGGGACGGCTACAGAGTTGGCGTGTCGCGAGAGGCATGCCGTATACGAAGCTGATCTGAAACGGCAGCACAAGTTCTGGACCTCGGAGGGTCATTTGCAGCAAGGAGTTCGTTCTGTTGTTCATCTGCCCCTTGGTGTGGCAGACCATACTATCGGCAGCTTGATTTTGGCCAGTCGCCAACCCAATGCCTACAGTCACAGTCAAATACAACTTCTGCAAAGGGTAGCTTCGCAGATTGCTGCGCCGATCGAGAATGCTCAGCTCTATGCCCGGCTGGAACAGAAGTCCCGTATTGACACGCTTACCGGGCTATTCAACCGACATTACTTCGAAGAGCGGCTCAAAGAAGAGCTTTCCCGGCATTCTCGTTACGGCGATGTGTGCTCCATATTCATGATTGACCTGGACAACTTCAAGGCCTATAACGATGTCTATGGGCATCCGTCCGGGGACGTCCTTCTGGGCCAGATAGGAAGAATTATCAGAAACTCTGTCAGGAATGTTGACCTCGCCTTTCGCTACGGTGGCGATGAATTCGTCATCATTTTGCCCCAGACAGGCAGGGATGCCGCCTATGTCGTAGCGGAGCGGGTCCGAAGTCAGATTGCCGATGAGATGGAGAAGAGGGCAATCGCCGTGACCTGCAGCATCGGTTTAGCCAGCTATCCTGCGGATGGGATGCTGTCCGGTGAACTTGTTGATGTAGCTGACACTGCCCTCTATAGTGCTAAGCGGACGGGAGGTAATCGCATCTTTCTCTCCTGCAATATTCTGTCCAAACCGCCGGATGACGGAGAGAGTTTTGCGGTCACTGCCAAACCCGGTAGTTTGACTGAGGTCTATGAAATAGCCTCGGCGGTGGAGACCAAAGATCCTTATACTTATGGTCATTCCAAGAAAGTCAATGTTTACGCCGCGGCGTTGGCGGAAAGGATTGGATTATCGCCCGATGAGGTATCTGCGTTGAGCGCTGCTGCTTTGCTTCACGACATTGGCAAAGTCGGTATTTCCGATAGAGTGCTCAACAAAAAGGGAAAACTCACTAAGGAAGATTGGGAGGCAATTAAGGCTCATCCCAGGTTAGGGGCAAATATCATCAGTAACATACCCAGGCTGGCTCCTTCTGTGAATAGCATTTTGTATCATCATGAGAGGTGGGATGGCACCGGCTATCCTGAAGGGCTGAAAGGCGAAGAAATCCCGCTGGAAGCCCGTATTCTCGCCATAGCCGACAGCTTCGAGGCTATGACCTCCGCGCGCCCTTACCGTCCTGCCCTGTCTATCCAGGAGGTGGTAACCGAGCTCAGGCAGGGTGCCGCGCTTCAGTTTGACCCTAAATTGGTGGAGGTGTTTATTGACATTGTGGAGGCCGGACTTCCGAGAAGGGTGAAGATAAGTCAAGACGCATCTAGCCAACAACCCGGTTCATAATTCGGCCGGAAGCCCAAAACAGTATCAGAGAGTGAAGAATCAAGAACCAAAATGACAGGTCAGAGTTGCTGGAGGCATTCAATCAATGTGTCTATGAATCTGGGAGGAAAATGAAGCAGGCTTGCATTATTGTCTGTCGCCCTGATTTTCTATCGTTGATTAGATTCGTGATCTAGAATGCCATTCTGGGAAATCTATTCGTATTTCTATAGTCTATCCCTGAGAAACCTGTTCCCCTATCGCTCCCTTTTGAAAGACCTGAATAATAGATTGGACATCAAAGAGGGAGACAGTATTCTGGACGCCGGGTGTGGGCCCGGACTGGTAATAGAGAAGGTGCTAGAAGAAAACAGGGGAAAGGAAATCAGTATCACAGGTGTAGACATCAGTAGGACGATGATAAGGCACGCCTATAGGAAATGCAGGAACTTGTCCAATGTCAAGCTTCACGTTGCCGATTTGAATAGAAGCCTCGAGTTTCCCGACAACACCTTTCATAAAGTGATTTGCTCTAACACGCTCTACGCCCTTGCAGAGCCTCAAGCAGCCATTTCTGAGTTTCACAGAGTCCTGAAGCCGGGCGGTGCAATGATTATTGCCAATCCCAAACCAAACGCCGGACAAAATGCGCTCATAAGAGGACACATATCGGCACTTAATAGACTCACCCCCTTTTACAGGAAGGTTTATCAAATTTTCATATCTCTTTTGCTCATCCCCGTGAATCTGGTTGTTATCGCAATCAACAAAGTCATTGTTGAGAAGGGGAGAAGAGGACAATATCACTTTCTAACGGAAGAAGACCTGCAGAGAATTCTTCAACAAGTCGGCTTTACGAATATCCACACAACATCCTGCTATGCTGACCAAAACTGGCTGGTACGAGCCGACAAATAGAAATACAGGCGAACCATATTCACATCGTTGATTATTAATTCTGTACCGAGATGCGATTCCCACGTTGACTTCTGATAAGACCTGGAACTCAGCATTTCTTCAGGAGGACGCATATATTTCGTGAGAAGCTTCTTATCGGGAAACGATAGGACTTTTCTGGCGACATGGTGATGATCTCCCAGTCAGCCTTGATTAGCAGCTTTCTTAGCTCGGCATAGGAGAACAGGTAGTAGTAGCGATAAACCGTTTTCTCCTTCAGCCTCCAAGGCACCTGCTGCTCCTTGGATCTGAACCAGAACCTTGGTTGCTCCCGGTTCCACACCGTCACAAATGCCTCTCCCTTCGGTTTCAATACCCGCCTTAATTCTTTGAATGCCTTCTCTCTTTCCTCTCTCCCTCTGATATGGTGGTAAGCCGCCACTGATATTGCCCAGTCGAAGCTGTTATCAGGGAAGGGCAGGGACACCGCATCACCGGCGACTAGGTTGACATAAAACTTGAACTTGGTCGAATACCTCACGGCTTGTTTGAGCATAGCAGGGGAGGAATCCAGCCCCCACAGTTCGAAGCCGTGGCTGAAAGGCAAAAAATCAGGCCCGTGTGCGCAGCCGATGTTTAGCAGGTTCCCGCCTTGCCATCTTACTGCTAAAGCATCCAATTCTTCCTTCAACAAAGGCCAATGCCTTACCCCATACCAGCTTTCGGCTATTTGGTCGAAAACCTCTCTATTTGTGGTCATATATACACTCTGCTAGACTCTAACATATTATGCCATGAAGAAAGCATCTCGAACGATTTCCGGAGTGACCCCGGTGGCAGTCATGGCCAAGCCGTTTGCCTGCCCGGGGAAATGTGTCTACTGCCCCAGCTCTCCTGAGGCGCCCAAGAGTTATACCATAGAGTCTCCAGCAGTGCTTCGGGCTCGAATTTGTGGCTTTGATGCCAAGAAGCAAGTTGAGATCAGGCTCAAGACGCTGGCTGAGATGGGACATGCCCTGGACAAGATAGAGCTCATCATCATGGGTGGCACATTTCTGTCCTATCCCCGCGACTATCAGTACGAGTTTGTCAAGGATTGCTATGACGGTTTGAACGGCATCACCTCCAGCAGTCTAGAAGAGGCCAGGAAACTGAATGAAAATGCCGAGCATCGCTGTGTGGGACTGTGCATCGAGACCAGGCCGGACTTTTGTGGAGAAGAGGAGATAAAGACAATGCTCGATTTTGGCGCCACCAGGGTGGAGCTCGGAGTTCAGACTTTGGATGATGAGATTCATTGTCTGACAAAAAGGGGACACGGAGTAGCCGAAGTCGTCTCTGCTACCAGACTATTACGAGACTGTGGCTTTAAGGTCCACTATCACTGGATGCCCGGTTTACCGGGGTCAACGCCTGAGCATGATCTGCAGCAATCACGGCAACTGTTTGAAGACGGCCGTTTTCGACCTGATGGGCTCAAGCTTTACCCCACACTGGTAGTTCGGGGGGCTGAGTTAGAGAGCTGGTATCGAGATAACCGGTATCGGCCCTATCGTGATGAGGTAATGACTGATTTGCTTATAGCTATCAAGATTCTGATTCCCAAATATGTAAGGATTTCCAGGTTGATGCGCGACATTCCCGGCAAATTCATTGTCGCGGGCAGTCGTGACTTAGCCATGAGAGGAACTATTAGAAAAGAGATGGAACAAACAGGTCTTCGCTGTAACTGCATTCGTTGTCGTGAATATGGTCATCGCCGAAGGGATGGTTGGCCAGTTGGCGAGCCTTGTCTGACCAGGCTGGATTATGAAACCTTGGGGGGAAAGGAGATCTTCCTTTCCTACGAGGATGAGAACGAGACCTTGTTTGGCTTGCTGAGGTTGAGAGTGAATGGACAAAAAGCAATAGTCAGGGAGCTACACATTTTTGGTCCTGAAGTCCCTCTAGGCAAAAGGCTAGAACAAGGCGCTCAGCACCACGGTCTCGGCGAGGGATTACTTCGAGAGGCAGAGAGAATAGCCGAGGAGGAATTCAAGGCTGCTAAGCTATCGGTGCTTAGTGGCGTTGGTGCCCGGGAGTATTACCGCTCGCTTGGTTATCGTCTGGAAGGGGCTTACATGGTCAAAGAGCTTGGTTAAGCTGCTCACACGCTGTTTGGCAATGTCGGTTCCGTACTGAGCGAAGCGAAGAATTTCAGAGATTCGTCGTTGTCCCGACCCAAGGGCGCTCCACAGAATGACATTGCTGAACGCTCTCCGACCGGTTAAGTATAAACGTGGTTGGTTTGTGTTATAATGCCTATGCGGAATGTTGAAGGGGCTGATAATTGGTATAGCTTGGTCTGTCCTCATCGGTGTCATCATAAACACCCTACTGAATCTAGCCGAGAACAGCCTAGCTAAGAATGTATTAACCCTTGGGCTATGTGTTGCTGGTATCATCAGTCTTCCCTTTCTTGTTGCCCAATTCTTTAAGAAGCAAGACTAGTTTGTTGTCTATCCCCCGAAGCAATCTGTATTGCTTATAGGATGATACTATGTATCCCGTTACGATTATCAGAAGGGAAAGAACAATCCCTACTACGTCCAGCGATGCTGATAGTTCCATCACATTATCCTCATTATTGAAGGCGTTACTACAGTATAGGTCTTCTGCCTTAATTCTCTAGGTCTTCTCTTTGGATGTCTCGTCTTTAGGACAGGCTTTGCTATCGTAGGCAATGCGATGCTCGGCTTGATGGATGGGAGAGTCTTTGTTTGGCCTACCACCTCAGCCCAGTCCTTGATAGGCGTAGCACCCATCTTAACGGCGGGCGGGATATTGCCTAAAGTCGTATGCTCCTTGAAGAAGTTGTAATGCACCAGCCACGCCTGAGTAAGTAGTCTAGCAGTATCCATATTCTTAAAGCCACGTATAACCTTTGTCCTGTCCTTCAGTGTCCCGTGAAACCGCTCAATAACATTCGTGGAATTAACATCGGTGAAAGGTTTACCTTGAAGGTGTTTGGTATCAGCCCCAAATACTAGTTCTATGCCGTCTATGTAGGCTGCCAGCTTGTCAGTGATAATCTTCTTGGGTGATTTGCCAGCTTTCCGCCTAGCCTCGTTCATTACTAACGCTGCCTCTTTCGTTGTCCTGCTATCAGATAGTCTGGAAGCTAATAGATAACGTGTCTTTTCGTCTATCACGTCAAAGAACCAGATATTCCTACCGCCTACCTTCAAGACTGTCTCGTCTGCTATCCACGTATCACCAACAGTAGGCTGGAAGTTAGCTACCCTATTTACAGCCTCTTGTGAAAACCGCCGTATCCAGTTATAGACGCCCATCTCCGAGTAATAAACGCCGAACTGCTGCTGCAAGTGTCTCTGGATAGCGTCTAAAGGCATACCACCGAAGTAACAACTCAAAGCGGTAGATATATGCTCAATAGGTGTTTTCATCGTGGGCAAGGCTCTATTATCGGCAAATTTCCGCTTGCACTCCTTGCACCAGTAACGCTGGATACCCTGAAAAGTGCCGAATTTGGTTACGTTTGGCGATTGGCAGTATTTACAAAGAATATTGGTACTCATAATTATCTAGTCTCCTTAATTACTTAATATCTGCATCAGGATAGCTAACCTTTATGGCTGCTTTGAACTTACCTATTTCCACTGAGTCAATGAGGTTGTAAAACCCGCTTGGATTATCAAAATCTATCCACAACAAATAAGGCGGGTCATTAATGTAAAAGCGCCCTCCTGTAAGTGAATCACTATATGTGGGCTTGTAGTATATATACCAAATGCCTGTCACTGGAATGGTTTGGTTAATGACAATCGCACAATATTCGCCCCTATTTGGGGCAATATGGTTTTCTAGGTCGGGCGGGGAAGACCTATTAAAAACTAGGTCAATTTGATTTGCAGAGGCAGCAAATACTATCGGAGCATATTGGTATGCTGTGTCTTGCCCGTCATTCACAACATATAGGTCTATTTCATTTGCCGAAGGTAGAATATGAGATGAATCAAAATTCACCTCTAGTTGTGGCCTAGGGTGTATAGGATGAGTTGCTATCAAGACTACGGCTACCCCTACGATAGCAACAATCGCAAGTGTTGCCCAAATTCTTATCCGCTTGTTCCCCCATTTGTTTTTCCACCAATAGATAATTGAGCCTATTGACCAGCAAAACGCAATACTAAGTAGTAGATAGGCTATTGGCTGATTAACCACCCCCCCTATTTGCATGGCAAGCCCCACAATCCATAGGATTCCGTTTGTAACGGTGCTAAGCGAAAGCAAGAATCCCCGTGTATCCCCAGTACTTTTAGGCACAGTCTTTTGGGGCCTCTTTCTTGGCATAGTATTGTTACCCCACTACAACTCAGCCACCACCTAGCTAGGCTTTCCTTCCATCCTGATTTCTGTGGTCTTTGACATAACCTTAGTATACATTTTGCTCTGCAATTATACCAACCACCAGTATACTTAACCCTCCGACCAAACATATTGACATCGGGTAATAGCTATACTTATAATGAATTGAAGTTACGGCAGACGCTATCTGACCAATTGACAAGCTCGGAGCCTTGGAGAAAACAAGGAAAGGAGAAGGACCAGATGGATAACGAGGTAAGGCCAACCTGGAGATTAGCCTGGGGACTGTGGTGGAGGATGCTTCTTATTAGCCTGGGGATATGTGTGGTAGTCGGGGGAATCCTATCCGTTCTATTCTTGGTGGGCGCGGTATGCATACCGTGGGGATGTTGCCTTGGATGGTTACCTGGATTGTAGTGATGACTTGTCACTGGCGGCATGCAAGGGTGTGGCAGCCCGGCTCGCATCATGGGCTACGTCAAGAAAATGCACTGCGGCGGCTAGGATCATGAGATATTGACAAGGAAAGCTTCTAACTATATCGTTATGCGAAAGTAAGGAGGAGGGATAAGAAATGGAGAAAACGTGGAAGCCGACAGTCGGTGGTGTACTGGCCATCATTGGGGGGGCTATCGAGGTGATCTTCGGCGTGGTAGTTGCTGCAGTCGGTAGCATCGGATGGTTCTTTGGAATGGGATGGTTTAGTGCCATTGGTGCTCCGCTAATTATAGTGGGAATAATTGCCATCGTTGGTGGTATATACGCCTTGAAAAGAAGGGTTTGGGGACTGGCGCTTGTCGGGTCTATCTGTGCACTCTTTGGTCCTTGGGGTCTTCTCGGGTTGCTCGCCATTATATTCGTCAGCTTGGGTAAGGGAGAATTTGAGTAGAGTCCCAGATTCGGCAAGTTATGTGAATCGGATTTGAAAAACCTTTAAGGAGAGAAAGGAGGCAAGATGCAAAGGTATCCTTTTCTACGGTTTGCGACTACTGTTTTGAGGGTCGTGGGGTGGATAGTACTGATAGGTGGCGTTATTGTTTCGATCTATTTCGGAGCCACGACGGGTGGAGTCATGGGCGCTTTCACGGCTGTTGCGCTCATAATCGGCTCCTTCCTGGCCTGGCTATTCCTGCTGGCAACCAGGGAGCTTTTCTACTTGCTAGTCCAGGTGGAAGAGAACACCAGAAACACAGCTGAACGGATTTCCATTACAGAGAAATCAAGCCAACGTTAGATTCATATGCTTTAGTGGTTGTGTGAAATGACGGCAGTAAGTTCCTCCCTCCTTCGCAAGGTTGTTTCCTTGTTCGGCAAGATCTCTTCTCCGTTTCTCAAGCTGTTTTCTTTGTTCGGCAAGCTTATTCAAAAATTGTCCCTACTGCCGCCCTGTAAGAAGATAGGCTATGTTTTGCAGAGACCTTGGAAAGGAAGCAAGCCGCTCGAGTACCGTTTCTTACCGTACGTGACCAGTGTTTTGAGAGCGTTAGGGTGGGCAGTACTGGTAATTGGCGTTACTGCCTCAATTCTCTTCGGATTGAGGATCATGAATGATGGATTGATGGTTCGCGGAATTGAGCTGATGGGTGTAGGCATGGGCGTCTCCGCGATCGTACTGGGAATGATTGGCTCCTTCCTGGCCTGGCTATTCTTGCTCGTAAACAGAGAACTGATTTACTTGTTTATCCATGTAAAGGAGAACACCAGAAACACAGCTGAGAGCATTACAGAGAATTCAAATTGACATAAACTCTATGCCCTGGCGAGTCATGTGAATCAAGGCAGCGACCTTTTTCTTCATTCGGTAAGGTCATTCAGCTTGGCGAGCGCGTCGTAGGCCAGAAAGCCACCCTTCCTCTTTTTCACCGTGTCATCCGCGAAAAATTAGGACGTCTCTGCGGTATTTTCTGCCCTCAATTACTATAGAGCCAAAGCTGAGTTCATCTATCTTAGCCACGAGATTTGACCTCCTTCCCTCTGATTTTCATCTTACTCTGTAGATCAGCTTTTTGTCTGCCGTCCCGTTTTATGGTCCGGCCCTGCTTGAAACGATTCAGATTCACAAATCCCTTCGCCACGATTCTCCCATCAGATAAAGGTATTCTTCAGCCTGACTATCTCCTCATCAACATCGCTGCCCTGCGCTTTGATATGTTTTATAGCTTGTTCTATCCTATCATGTCTGTAGCTGTCATTGAGATCAGCTAGCCTATTGTACAAGCCAGCCCGCCTACCAACTTTGAAGTTGAGCCTTTCTTCATCTGGCAGAGACAGATACTTATTTATGATATTGAGGCATTCTTCCTTACCCTCGGGCATTCTGCCTTCGACCTCCATCAACAAGTTAAGTGTGTGGTCACTCTTCAGATAGCTGGTAACCTGCAAGTTTTCGATGAAAACAGCTATTTCCTCTACTACTTCATCCTCTGTTTGCAGCTCAAAATCGCCATCCTGTAGTTTGGCCCACAATGGCATGAGCGGAGAGACGTGGAGGCTGCGCAGCCTGATATAGTCAGGGCCAATCTCGTTTAGTACCCTGGCTGTTTCCCGAGCATGCTGTTGAGACATTTTCCTGCCCCCAAGGCCAGGCATAACATATTCGCACAGAGAAATGCCTGCTTCTTTCATCTTCTTTCCACCTTCGATGTGGTTCTCAGCAGTGCAGCCTTTTTCCATATAAGTCAGCAGAGGATCATAGCCGGTCTCCAGGCCGATGTGAATCCTGTCTAGTCCGGCATCCTTGAGTTCCTTCAACTCCGCCAACGATTTTCTAGCTGCCGTATGAGATCGACCATATGCAGTTACTCTATCTAGGCTGGGAAAGGTTTTTCTCAGGAAAGTTACCACCTGGACTAGCTCAGGGGTGCGCATGATTAGAGTGTTGGAATCCTGGAGAAAGGCTGTCTTGCCTCCCGTGCTAAGCCACAAGGCAACATGGGACACACATGGGCCATATTGGGGTTGATTACAGAGCGTCGCTGCTACTTCTCTTACTTTGTCTCCATACCCCGTCTGCCACGCCAGTTCCTTAATACCTTCGCCGATGGCCCTGACCGCTTCAGTATCTCTTATGACCTGTTCCACTGGCCTTAGCTCGAACTTACTACCTTTGTACACAGGGCAGAATTGGCATCTATTCCAGGGACAATTCCTGGTCGCCCTTATTAGAAGAGAATAGGCTTCACTGGGAGGTCTGATAGGACCCAGTTCAAAGGCATGGCTCAGCTTCTCTGTGACTGAGTAACTTAGCATTCTACGTATTTTAACGTGCTCAAGGCGAGCAGGCAAATGGACTTTCGGGCCTTTATCATGATAATATCGGCATTTCAAGATGAGGCCAATTGAATTAATCTCCTTTGATGCAGAGGGGACGCTGGTAACACCCGATTTCAGCGAGACAATATGGCATGAGGCTATCCCTGCGCTTTACGCTCGAAACAATGGACTTGACCTTGCTCAAGCCAAAAAGTGCGTAACTGAGGAGTATAACAAGATCGGTGTCCATAGGCTGGAATGGTATGATATTGAATACTGGTTTAGCTGTCTCGATCTGGGTTCTTCTCAGCCGGTGATACGAAGCTGCCTATCTAAGATATCCTATTATCCTGAGATAACTCAAGTGCTTTCATCCCTAGCCGGTGAATATAAGTTGATCGTTGCCTCAGGTACGCCGCTAGAGCTACTACATTGCCTACTACGAGATATCAAACCTTACTTCGTTCGAATCTTCTCTTCCATTTCCCATTATAGGCAGGTAAAAACCCCTGATTTTTACCTCAGAATATGTGAGGAGATGGGCGTCAAGCCAGCCCAAGTCATCCATGTCGGTGACAACTGGCAGTTTGATTTCCTCAATGCGCGACAGGCTGGTCTGAATGCTTTCTATCTTGACAGGTCAGGGGAAGACCATCAGGAATCTCTTGGCGATTTAACTCAACTAAAACACTTCCTCATACCCTCGGCATAAATATGCTCTCTTGTGGTTCAAGGGTAGGACGCTGACCCTAGACAGGGTGAGCCATCTTGGGCTAAAATCTACTTGACCCATGCCAAAGAAACCATCCCCTCAAAACGCCTCCCCCAGTAACAAATTCAACTTGTCCACGGCAGGGCTAAAGGAAATGGCCAGAAAGCTACGCCGTCATGTAATCACCATGACAGCTACGGCAGGCAGCGGACATCCTGGTGGCTCTCTATCAGCAGCCGATATTATCACAGCACTTTACTTCAGAGTCTTGCGCCATGATCCCGAAAACCCTCAATGGTCAGAGCGTGACCGATTTATATTGAGCAAAGGACATGCCGCTCCAATCTTGTATGGTGCCCTGGCTGAAGCTGGCTACTTTCCCGTGGCAGAGCTGGCAACACTCAGAAGGCTGGACAGCCGTCTCCAGGGACACACTGATAGGAACCTCACCCCTGGCGTGGAAATGTCGGCCGGTTCCTTAGGTCTAGGTTTGTCCTTTGCCATTGGTGTCGCCTTGGCTGCCAGGCTGGATTCCAAACCCTACCGCACGTATGCTCTCCTTAGCGATGGAGAATGCGAGGAGGGACAAACTTGGGAGGCAGCTCTAGCAGGAGCCCATTTCAATCTGGATAACCTGACAGCTATCGTCGACTGTAATGGCATACAGCTCAGCGGACGGACTTGCGACATTATGAACCTTGAACCTCTTGTCCGGAAATGGCAGGCCTTTGGCTGGCATGTTATCGATATAGACGGACACGACTTCGACCAAATCCTGACTGCTTTCTCCAAAGCTGAAAAGACGAATGGTAAGCCTACTGTCATCATAGCCCGAACTACCAAGGGCAAGGGCGTTAGCTTCATGGAAAACAACGTGGTGTTTCATGGCAAAGCACCTACCTGGGAAGAAGCTGAAAAGGCGTTAAGGGAGTTGGAATAAGCATGGCTGAAGCATCCACCCGGGAAATCTATGGCAAAGCTCTGATAGAGCTAGGTAGACAAAACAAGGACATTGTTGTCCTAGATGCCGATGTGTCGCCTTCAACAATGACCAATTTGTTTGCCCGGCAGTTCCCTGAGCGCTTCTTCAACTGCGGTCTGCAAGAGCAGAATATGATTAGTATAGCTGCTGGCTTGGCTGCTTCGGGCAAAACCGTCTTTGCTAGCAGCTTCGCTGTTTTCGTCGTCTGTCGTTGTTTTGACCAGTTGAGGCTATGCATTTCGCAGCCGAATCTGAATGTTAAGATCGTAGCCACGCATGGCGGCATCACCGTAGGGGAGGACGGTACTTCACATCAGGCAATTGAAGATCTGGCCTTGTGTTGTGCTCTTCCCAGTTTCACCGTGGTCGTTCCCGCAGACGCTATAGAGGCTGCCGGAGCAGTAGGGGCAGCCGCAAGTATCTACGGACCTTTCTACATCAGACTAGGTCGCCCTAAGACACCAATTGTTTACCCGGAAGGCTATCACTTTACATTGGGTAAGGCAGTAACTATGAGACAAGGCAAGGACGCCACTATTATAGCCACGGGCATCATGGTGGCTAAGGCTCTGGAGGCCGCAGATATCTTAGCCAGACAAAACATAGATTGCCGGGTAGTCAACATGCATACCCTTAAACCTCTGGACGAAGCAGCCATAGTTGAAGCAGCTTCAGAGACAGGTGCAATTGTTGTTGCTGAGGAACACTTGGCTCAAGGTGGCCTAGGCAGCCGAGTTGCTCAGATAGTAGCCAAGCATAAGCCAATCCCTATGGAATTTGTGAATATTGGTGACAGGTACGCAATATCAGGCAAAGCTGAAGAACTGCTTCAGAGATATGGATTGACGCCCGGGGATATTGAGGGGTTGGTGAAATCAGTGGTCAAGAGAAAATAATATTCTCAGGTTGAGTCCTGGGGAAGAAACCAGGTATCACTGAAATGACGGGAGGCTTGCGCCCAGAGAAGCGCTTTTTGTTCGCTTTGGTTTGTGGAGCTTTGCTTGGCTTGCTCATCGTGTCTGGCCTGGGTTGTGTCAGCCGCATCATCTACCCAGAGAGCGCTGCTACCAGTTGGCTTCCGGCGACCGAGTCTGAATTCAAATCTTACATCACACCCGAATGCCAAGCGGTTAAGGAGACTCTACGGAATATCCTGGGTGATCCCCCCTACACACTCTCTCAACTTGGCTTTGATGATATCCGAGGCTGGGTCGCTGACAATATCGCGTATGAATCCGATGGAGAAGGATGGGGGAAGGACTATTGGCAAACACCCGAAGAAACCCTGGCCTACCGGACCGGGGATTGCGAGGACTTCTCTATTCTATTATGCTCTCTCCTTAGGGCCTATGGCATTGATGCGCAGCGGGTATATGTCGCCCTGGGTGTCGATGGTGAGGAGGATGGACATGCCTTCGTGATAGAAGATTGGTACTCCGACGGGGAGTGGCGGAGGGTGGAATCCCAGGCGGCTGCTCAGATCCCTTTGTATTCGCGGTTGTTTTTTCCTGGATCGTATCTTGATTCCAGACTCGACAAATATGAAATCACCGCGGTCTTTAATGATCTCTATTGGCACGATGAATCTTTTTCATGCGACGAAGTGCAGGAAGACTCTTGGACTCTGGCTGACATGGTGACCGCCATGGGCGACATCCTGCAGTGGTTGTTGCGACTCTTAGGGTCTTTGCTCGGACTCTTGCTGAACTGACACCGACAGGATATGCCTTAGATCAATACATCGGTTCTGAAATCCTTTCCAGCTTGCTCCTTAATGTGAGCAGATTAAGCACGTCTTCTTTGTTGTATTCCAACAGCAAATCCAGTGCCTTTCTGTCATGGTCAATCTGATATCTCCACCAGAGCATTGCTGCCTGTGCGCCCCCGATACCCCGTAGCCGCCGAGGAATACCCAACCGCTGCTCCACCACCTTGAACCCACCGTACAAATTATTCCTCCAGCAATCATGCATCAGGTCATGGTGACGAAAGTGTTCTCTCAGGTTTACGCCCAGACGGAAATTGATAAAGGGAAGATCAAAGCGGCCGCCATTGTATGTATAGATGGTGTCCACACGGCGCAAGGTCCTGACCAGGTTACTTCTGGTTACCTCATTTCCGACGAGTTGAACCAGGTTACTCCTACCATCAAAAGCCAAACAGATGCCTATAACGGTTATTTCGTCGTAAAACGAGCATAACCCGGTAGTCTCAATGTCAAGATAAGCATCGAATGGTGCCTGCAACCTGCCGCCTACCTTTCCAGTACTTTTACTCTGGCATATGATAGCATATGTTGGTGAAAATGAGGCAGCTATCTCAGCCCGTGCTCAGCGCTCGGTATAATTTCGAGTCGGGAGCAAGAAAGAAGTATTAAGCCAGACAATTCTTGAAGGGGAGCGAATATGAGAGAGTGCACTTGGGAGCAAAACAAAGCAAATTGTAACTGTACTTACGAGCCATGCAAAAGAAAAGGCATTTGCTGCGAATGTCTAAAATATCATTGGCGGTCGGGCGAGCTACCAGCCTGCCTCTTCCCCGACGATGTGGAAAAGACTTACGACCGCTCCATAGAAAGATTTGTTGAGACCTACCAGAAGAGAGGGCGGTGGTGAACAACAGTTCAAAACAGTTAGCCAGATTGCGAAATAGTCTGCTATACTTCTTCTACCATGCCAAGAATAGATAACCGCGCCGACAATGACCTTCGCCCCGTGCGCATAATCTTAGGGTACCAGAGTTTCGCCGAGGGTTCAGCTTTGATCGAACTGGGGAAGACAAGGGTATTGTGCTCCGTCAGCATGGACGAAAGGGTGCCCCCCTTTCTCAAGGGTCGTGGCCAGGGTTGGGTTACTGCAGAATATGCCATGTTGCCTCGCTCCACGGTTACTCGTACACCGCGCGACAAATCAGAGGGAAGAAGCCAGGAAATTCAACGCCTTGTTGGGCGCAGCCTAAGAGCCGCGACTAACTTGCCGATTCTGGGAGAGCGGACATTCATAGTAGATTGCGATGTATTGCAGGCAGACGGCGGCACCAGAACAGCGGCCATCACAGCCGGATACGTTGCTCTATATCACGCTTTCCATAACCTAAGAAAACAAGGCGTTCTACCATTTATGCCATTAAACAAGATGATAGCTGCTACCAGCGTGGGTATTGTGACCGGCAATATACTGCTTGACCTTTGTTACGAAGAGGATTACCAAGCCGAAGTCGATTTCAACGTAGTGATGACTGACAAAAATGAGTTTGTGGAAATTCAGGGCACCGCCGAAGGCAAACCCTTCACTAAAGAAACCACTGATGCCCTGCTTTCTTTGGCACGGCAGGGGATAGTCAAGTTGTTCAAAATACAGAAGGAAACCTTAGCAGCTTTGTCCTGAGTCTGCATTCGGGTCCTTCGCTTTTGTGCGTCCCGTCATTGCCTGGACAGCGTTTGCATTCACGATGACCCTGTTTTATACTTTAGTCCTACTGTTCCCTATCAGAGGTTTTTGTGAACATGACCCAATTGGAGTTAGCGCGAAAAGGTACTGCTTCACCCCAGATAAAGCATGTGGCAGAGAAGGAAAGTCTAGAGACGGATTTCATCGTCCGCGGCCTGGTTTTGGGTGAAATCATAATGCCGGCCAACGTTAATCACACAAATCTGATCCCTTGCGGAATAGGCAGAGGGCTCAGAACCAAAGTCAATGCTAACATAGGCACATCTTCAGATTTCTGTGATTTGAACACGGAATTGAGGAAATTACAGACTGCCATCGACTTTGGTGCTGACACTGTGATGGATTTGAGCACAGGAGGTGATATCTCAGGTATCAGAAGGGCCATCGTGCATGCCAGCGCCGTACCTGTGGGCACGGTGCCCATTTATCAGGCTGGTATTGAAGCTATTGAGAATCGTGGAGCCATCGTAAACATGAGTGTGGACGAGATTTTCGGTGTGATAGAAGAACACGCCAAAGACGGCGTTGATTTTATGACCGTCCACTGCGGTGTGACCCAGGAGTCTCTGGCCAGATTGAAAAAGCAGAGTAGGAAGACTGACATAGTGTCTCGAGGAGGAGCGTTCTTCATAGGCTGGATGCTCCATAACGATAAGGAAAATCCATTGTATCAATACTATGACCGCTTGCTGGACCTTGCCCTTGAATATGACTTCGCCTTGAGTCTGGGCGACGGCTTGCGTCCCGGATGCCTGGCTGATGCCACCGATAGGGCTCAAGTCCAAGAATTGATTATCCTGGGCGAATTGGTGGAACGCGCTAGAGAAGCCGGTGTACAAGCTATGGTTGAAGGGCCCGGGCATTTGCCCTTGAATCAAATCGCCGCCAATGTTCAACTGGAAAAGAGCCTTTGTCGTGGGGCACCTTTCTATGTTCTCGGGCCCCTAGTAACCGATATAGGTGCTGGCTACGACCACATTACTGCCGCTATTGGCGGGGCAATTGCCGCTGCCGCCGGCGCAGACTTCTTGTGCTACGTTACGCCTACCGAGCACCTTTCCCTCCCCGGTATACAGGATGTTAAAGAAGGGGTAATCGCCTCTCGTATAGCTGCTCATGCTGCCGATATCGTCAAGGGTGTACGAGGTGCCAAGGAATGGGATGAACAGATGTCCGGGGCTCGGAAGGCGCTTGATTGGAAGACTCAAACTGAATTATCCCTAGACCCAGAACTCTCGCGGCAAATCCATTCCAAGATACCAGCTAGCGGAGCGACTTGCAGCATGTGTGGCAAATATTGTGCTATGGCGATAGTGGGAAAATACCTCGGCATCTCAGCACCCAAATGCTAAGGTGACCGTCAGCTGACACGTTGTAAGTGGAGAATGAAGGCAGAAATAATACCCGTTGGCACAGAGATTCTACTGGGCAATATAGTTGACACCAACTCTTCTTTTTTGGCCAACCAATTACCGCTGCTGGGAATCGACCTGTACTTTATTTCTACGGCAGGTGACAACCAGAAGAGGTTGGTGGATACCCTGAGACGAGCCTGGAAAAGGGCAGACCTTATTATCACCACAGGGGGCTTGGGACCTACTCAAGATGATATTACCCGTGAGGCCATTAGCGAGCTAGTGAATGAGAAACTTGAAGTTGATGAGAAGTTGTGGCAGGAATTGCAGGCTTTGCTCCGCCGTTATCTTGGGGAAATACCACAAAGCAATATAAGACAGGCGACTGTCATTCCTTCGGCTCAAGTAGTTCCCAATCGCATGGGCACAGCGCCTGGCTGGTGGGTTGAGAAAGACGACCACATAATTATAGCTCTACCCGGGCCGTCCGATGAGATGAAAATGATGTGGCAAGAAGGCATTCTGCCCAAACTGGAGCAAAGACCGACGGGAGAAGTCATCCTATCGAGGGTGATTAAGACTTTTCGGCTGGCTGAAGCTAAGGCGGATGAAATGGTGGCCTCTATCTCTAAACTATCCAACCCTACTCTGGCTACTTATATCAATCCCGACGGCGTTTATCTGCGTATTACCGCCAAAGCAAAGGAGAAAAGAGAAGCGCAGCGCCTTATCGCTCAAAGCGAGGAACAAATTCGCAACATGCTATCTCCCTATATTTGGGGGGTGGACGATGATACGCTGGGCACTGTCATTGGAGGACTGCTCAGAGTCAAGAACCGGAGTCTGGCAACTATGGAATCTTGCACCGAGGGGCTTCTATGCGGCACCATTGCCAATGGCCGGGAAAGCTGCACTTATTTCAAGGGAGGATTGCTAGCTGCCTGTGATGAGGCTAAAATGGCTTGTGGTGTCGATGTTGCCACTATGGATGAATACGGCAAGGAAAGCATTCAGGTAGCTAAGGCAATGGCTGAGATTGCACGCAGGAATCTGAGAGCCGATGTCGGCATAGGTGTTGGGGGTAGCATGAATGCCGACACAAATTCCGGCGAGGCATTCGTAGGCTTGAGCAGTAATAAATTCGAGAAGACCTTCACCCATCGGCTCCGTGGGAATCGCTCAAGAATGAAGCAGAGAGCAGTTTACGCCGCCCTTTTCGATTTAAGAAAGATGCTGCTCGAGGAGGTCTAATGCACTTAATTATAGACGGCTATTCCAGCAACCAACAAATCCTCCGAGACGAAGATTTTCTTCGGAAGTGGTTGGAAGATTATCCCGCCAGGATTGGAATGACCAGGATTTCGCCACCATATGTGATTAAGTATATAGGACCAGTGTTAGAGGATTGGGGGATATCTGGATTCGTTTTTATAGCGGAAAGTCATATTGGCATCCATACCTTTGTTGAGCAAAACTACATTAACATAGACGTTTTTTCCTGCAAGGACTTTGATACCGGCAGAGCAATAGAAGATTTTCGACAGGGATTCCAGATGGCTAAGCTGCGCACCTGTCTAATTGACAGAAAATGGCCCAGGGAAGAGACAGCGATGACGAATCCTCAAAGTTTTGTCGACCATGAATGACCATGATCGTCGCCCTGAACCATTTGCCGGTTGGCAGGAGGGGACATTCTTGCCACACGAGGTCTTTGCTGGATTAGAACCACCCTATTCAAATCTACAGGAAGCCAAGGCAGTAATTCTGCCTGTCCCCTACGACAGCACCAGCGAATGGCGAAGTGGCTCTCGCCACGGCCCACAGGCCATTATCAACGCCTCCCAGTATTTGGAGCTTTACGATTTAGAGCTGGACCGCGAGATATATAAAGTTGGCATTTCTACTCTGCCTCAGGTAGAACCCCTGCTGAGCAGCCCTCAGAATATGATCGACCGAGTTTACAAAGTGGTTGAAGGCTTGGTACAAAAAGGAAAATTTGTGGTGCTGCTCGGTGGAGAGCACTCCCTTTCTTTAGGGGCAGTCCGAGCTTTCAAGGAAGCGTTTCCCAGACTTTCTGTTTTGCAGCTGGATGCTCACACTGACCTTCGAAATGTATATTTGGGAACTAAATATGGCCAGGCTTGTGTTATGCGGCGCATCTTCGACCTTTGCCCTATCTCCCAGGTAGGAGTACGGAGCCTCAGCTGGGAAGAAAAACAATTCTTAACACGAAAAAAACTGACGCCCTTTTACATGTCTGACCTGGCATCGGGTACAGCTTCCATAGACCAGATAGTGGACTCGCTTAGCGAAGATGTCTATGTCACCATAGATGTAGATGTCCTCGACCCTTCCATTATGCCAGCGGTAGGCACTCCTGAACCTGACGGCATGTCATGGCGGCAAATCTCAGATATAGTAGAATCGGTCACGCTTCACAAGCACGTAGTGGGCTTGGATTTGACGGAATTCTGCCCGGCGGAGGGGCCCAGTTCCTGCGCCTTTCTGTTGGCTAAATTAGCCTACAAGCTTATTGGTTGGGCTGTGCCGCAAGAACGATGATGAGGGGCAACATAAGTCTGGGTAAGGTCCTGGGGATTCCCCTGCGACTCCATTATACCTGGTTTATTATCTTTGCCTGGGTCACCTTTTTACTCGTGTTTTCCATCCTAGACCAAAACTACCCCATAGAGCAGAGAATAGGTTTGGGCATAATAACCAGTTTGCTCTTTTTCGCTTCCATCGTTATTCACGAATTAGCCCACAGTGTCCTGGCTATTCGTAACCATATCCCTGTCAAAGAGATTACCCTCTTTGTTTTCGGTGGTGTTTCTCAGATAACTAAGGAAGCGACCAACCCCAGAGCAGAACTCTTAATAGCTATGGTTGGCCCTTTAACCAGCCTGGCCTTGGCCGGTATTTTCTACGGATTGCATCTTCTACTGGCCGGAAACCAGCAAATCCTGGCCGCTAGTTCAATGTGGTGGCTAGCCTCGATGAATGTAGTTTTGGCTGTATTCAACCTAATCCCTGGCTTTCCCTTAGATGGAGGCAGAATACTTCGTGCCCTTGTGTGGTACAAGACTCAAGACTACCACAGAGCAACCCGCATCGCTGCCAAAGTGGGGCGAGGGATAGCTTATGCCTTCATCGCCGGAGGCATTGCTCTCATTTTCGTTCTCCGGCCATGGTTTAACGGTATGTGGCTAATACTCATTGGCTGGTTCCTCAACGATGCAGCCAGAGCCAGTTATCAGCAGGTTTTGCTCCGAGATGCGCTTATCGGTATCACAGCGCGCCAGGTGACGGACTATGCTAGTCCCCTAGTCCCTCCTCACATGAACCTGACAGAACTGGTCGAGCAATATGTGTTGCCCACAGGACGAAGTTGCTTCCTGATAAGCTGGGGAGCTGAACTGGAAGGCATGGTTACCCTGCAGCAGATAAAGAAAGTCCCTCGCACCAGTTGGGCAACCACCACGGTACAAGATGTCATGACCCCAGCAAACAAACTCAGAGTAGCTTACGCTGATCAAGACCTCTTGGGCGTGCTCCAGGAAATGAGTGGGGAAAGCACCAGTCACATTCCGGTGATAGAAGCCGGCAAAGTGATTGGCATAATAAACCGGGAAGACATAGCCCGTTTTCTTCGCACACGGGCTGAGTTCGGCACAAGCTCAACGCCCAGATAGCAGACTTCGAAACTGATGCAGAATCCGAAGTGAGCCGCCAGGGTCTCGAACCCTGAACCTGCTGATTAAGAGTCAGCTGCTCTACCAATTGAGCTAGCGGCCCGGGGCAATAATGTTAGCATTAAGGAACAGCGCAGACAAGTAGAGTTACAACGAATGAATCGACTCTATGGTTTATGATAGAATGACCCCTTGCCAATGAAAATCTTTCGTGAAGTTGCCATAACTGTTCTTATCGCTGTGGCAGTGTTTCTTGCTCTTCGGCTCACCGTACAGAGCTACACAGTGATGATGTCCAGTATGGAGCCCAACTTCTACCAAGGTGACTGCATTATGGTTAACAAGGTATGTTACCGGTCCGCTGGTCCACTGCGAGGGCAAGTAATAGTCTTTGATCCGCCCGTTGAGTCCCGGTTCCCTTACATCAAACGCGTTATTGGCTTGCCCGGGGATATCGTGGAGATCAAAGATGGCCAGGTTTTCATCAACGAGATTCCTATAGATGAGCCTTATATATCTCCAGAGCCGCCACAGAACAACAAGGACTATGGCCCAAAACTAATGTCTGACGACGAATACTTCGTCCTCGGTGATAATCGCAACAATAGCAGCGACTCACGTGCTGGCTGGACGGTGCCGCGGGATAATATCATCGGCAGGGCCTGGTTTAGCTACTGGCCGCCAAGCAGATGGGGAGTAGTCGAACATTACAGCTACCCGGAGTTGAACGGAGCCAGTCAGCAACAAATGACGGCTAGCCAGTCGCTTGGGGTGCAATTTGAGTGACAAGGTGCTGGAGATATTCAAGACGGCCGGAGCAATCAAAGAGGGCCATTTCCTGCTCGCCTCAGGATTGCACTCACCTGTTTATTGGGAGAAGTTTCGCATCCTGCAGTATCCACACCTTACTGAGAAATTGTGCCGCCTCATCGCCCGACACTTTAGACGGTACAAAATAGACGTCGTGGCTGGACCGACCACCGGCGGCATTATTCTAGCCTTCGAGACTGCCCGTCAACTAGGAACGAGGGGTATCTTCGCTGAAAAAGAGGGCGCCGTAAGGGTCTTCCGACGGGATTTCGAAATTACGCCTGGTGAACGTGTCCTTATTGTGGATGACATCCTGACAACAGGAAGCTCACTTGGAGAGACGATAAGTGCCGTGGATAGACTTGGGGGGATTGTCATCGGAATTGGAGTGCTGGTTGACCGCAGTGAGAAGAATTTGGACTTCAATCTGCCTTTCTTCAGTTGCCTCCGTGCTCCCACCACAGTTTACTCGCCTCAAGAATGCCCTCTGTGCGCTGCTCACATCCCCCTGGTCAAGCCTGGTGCACCAACCTAGTAGCCGGTCTGGCGTCACTTACCCAGGGCAGTCGCTAAGTAATTACGAATATACTTGCTTGACACTGGAACGGGCAAAAACCTACAATATCTCTGATGCCGAGGTAGCTCAGGTGGTAGAGCAGCGGACTGAAAATCCGCGTGTCAGCGGTTCGACTCCGCTCCTCGGCACCACACATTAAGTTGGACACTGGAACTATATTGGTAGGAAATTGCCTCTAGGGAAGGGGAGGCCATTGAGGAAAGGATTAAGGTTTCGATGGACAGCGCGCCGAAGTGGCGGAAAGGTAGACGCGACAGTCTCAAAAACTGTTGGGGGGCAACCCCCGTGTCGGTTCGAATCCGACCTTCGGCACCAGAAGCTAGTGCAGTGCCGGGTTGTGTAGTGGTAGCACAGAGGACTTTGGATCCTTTAGCCCAGGTTCGAATCCTGGCCCGGCAGCCAACCAATGTCATAGCAAAGACCGATGGGCTGGAGTTGTCTGATAACGGCTTATGTGACTCCGATTGCAGGGAGAAATGTAGATCCTGTACACGCTCCACGGTAACAAGATAAGCAACCTCGATGGCAATAACCAAACGCGTTACTATCTATGCCGATGGCGCATGCTCGGGAAATCCTGGCCCGGGCGGGTACTGCGCAATACTGCTTTATCAGGGTCATAGAAGAGAGCTATCAGGAGGCTATCGCAAGACTACCAATAATAGAATGGAAATAATGGCTGCGATTGTCGGATTAGAGGCTCTAAAAGAGAAATGCGAGGTGACGTTGTATAGCGACTCCGAGTACTTGGTCAAGGCGGTGTCTAAAGGGTGGGTTCAGAGATGGCAAGCAAATGGATGGAAGCGCAATAAACGCGAAAAGGCGTTGAATCCCGACCTCTGGGAGAGGCTCTTGCGACTATGCGAGTATCACGAGGTACAGTTTAGCTGGGTTAAGGGTCATGCCGGAACTCCCGAAAATATACGCTGCGACGACCTAGCCATGCAAGCTGCCCAGGAGCCGAATTTGCCTCCCGATGAGGGTTACATCTCTCAGAGTGAGACAAAGTAAACAGCAGGGTATGCCAGACCATAAATTCGCTGTGGTAATAGAGCAAGATGAAGACAGGCTTTGGGGCAGAGACTCAGGAAAAACATCTTGAGGAAAATTCTAAAAGATGCCAAAATCAGTGTTGGCGGACTTGAGCAGTTGCGCTAAGGTATTTATTCCCCGGTAGCTCAACGGTAGAGTGGGCGGCTGTTAACCTCCGGGTTGTTGGCCCCCAAAATGGGGTTGGTATGCGAACAACCGCTCCGGTTCACCGCGGCCGCCGTTAAATCCTCACAATCGCCCTAGGCCGAGTTGCTTTTGAGGCTAGCTAAATGTATCCTATACCGTAGGGGATTTCATTAGCAGTAGCACTTTGGTACTGAAAAGCAATTGGCATCCACTACTGCGAAGGGTTAAAAGCTGCCCAGAGGAGGTAAAACAAATGGAAGAGACGGAAAAGGTTAGGGCCTTGATAGGGCTATCTTTGGCATTGATGGGTTGTATATTTCTAGCTGAGGCACCATACCTAATTATCATAAGTATACTTGCTGGATTAACGGCATTGCTAGCACTAATGCTCTTGCTTAAAGAAAAGTTCCCGCTAGGTCTTCAGAGACATCTCACAGGTATTTCCGAGAATCTTGGTTTGTTAGCTTGAGGTCTCGGCTTTTTCGGGTTTGGAATCAAGTGCTTCCAAATTCAAAATCAAACTAGGTCAGCACCGTTAGTATGGTTAGGAATAATATTTATACTTGTTTGCGCATTGTTCATTGGGATGACTATAGGAATAAGTGGTAATAAAATTCCGAAGCAAAATCCAGAAGTGCTCATTATTTTCGGCTCTATCGTCTTAATAGGAGGGTTAATATGGTTTGTCATTAATTGGGGGTCGTTAAATACAAATACATTGTTGGGAAAGCTAAATGCTTCTGCTTCTCAACTAACCATAGTTTGTACGGGAATCATTTTCATTTATTTTAGATGTAGCAGAAATAAAAAACCGACATCACCAAGAGAGGAACTGGCAAAAAAAGTCTTACCAGGGCAAAACTAGCCCCACACAGGTCCGATTACAGCTTCCCATGACAATGCTTATATTTCTTCCCGCTGCCGCAAGGACAGGGGGCATTGCGACCAACTTTGGGCACTACTGCCTGCTTCTGTTCGGCTACTACAGAGGCACCAAGTAATAACAAACCCGTCACCTTCGGCTTCATCATCAGCATTGTAGGATTAAGTGACTTTAATATCTCGTGGGTAATTTGCCTAATGGCAGCTTTCTCCGAGCCTTCAAGTGGGAAGTCACCTCTTGGGCTGGTGAATCGCCACGCAAGCGAGTTGCGACGCGAAAGGTCTGCGTACTTTCCGTCCAAAACAGGGTCGACATGGGCACCACCGTCTTTGTTCGCAACTGTAAGAATCAAGTCCTTACGACTGGTCTCACTTCCTTTCTGGTCAACGAAAATCACTTTGTTCCACCATTCATCAAAAGTCACCCAGCGTGGAGGGGGGGCAGGAGGTAACATATCCAAGAGAGCTACATATTTAGCCCCTTCAGGCGTTTGCTCAATGGCGGTAAGCCCACTGTAGGTCATGATGGTTTTGAGGTCACGCGGAATAGAGGTTTCGTAGAATTGGATGGATTTCTGCCCCAGTTGACCTAACAAAGATTTTGAAGAGCCAGTGTCATGCACGAGAACTCTGATAGCAGCAGCGAGCCTATTAGCCTCTCCTTCAAATCCCCCATCAAATGAACGTGAGGATAACTCAAGAGCCTGTATTGTGTCCCTGAGATGCTGTTGAAGTTCCTCTTTGGACTGTATATATTCGCTACTCATCGGACTGTAATAGCCTTGTAAGAAGTCCTGTCTATGATAAAACTGGCTCCCCAGCTTGGACTCGAACCAAGAACACCTCGGTTAACAGCCGAGCGCTCTACCATTGAGCTACTGGGGAATTTCCAAGAAAATGTAGCCTTAATTGGCTTATTAACCATATCTTACTTTAGCTTTGATTTTTTCGCAACTATTAGCTATAATGCTTCCCGCTACCGCTTGGTTGCAGGTTCGAATCCTGCCCGGGGAGCCAAAATTCATCTCACTGTTATCATAATCACTTTGTACGTCACTGAATTCCATTGACAGCGTGGGGGGTGATATAATACGAGCCATGATTGAAGCAACGCATGAGAAACTAGAGCCAGAAAGGGAATGAGAAAATGAGTGAGACCGAGACCTTTGCGCAGTTAAAGAAGTTGATCGTGGAACTGTTGGAGGTTGATGAATCAGAAGTGGTTCCTCAAGCATCATTTGCTGATGACTTTAATGCTGATAGTTTAGACTTCATTGAATTGATTACCGCGGTGGAAGACGCCTTCAAAATCGAAATCCCGGATGAGGATGGCGAAAAGCTGCAGACTGTTCAAGACGCAGTTGACTACGTCGAATCAAAAATCTAAGAGGTAGCGATTGCCGGAGTTGGCACTCGTGCCTCTCCTTACTGCCTGTGTCGATGCTGACAAAACCGGAACACCAGCTTAGCAAGTCTTTCAGCCTACAAAATGAGTGTTGAACGACCGTGAACAGAGCTTTTAGAAGAAGAGTAGTAATCACCGGACTGGGTGCTGTTACTCCATTAGCTACGGGGGTTGAGGAATCCTGGCAAAAGCTGTGCCAGGGCAAATCGGCAGTAGCCAGAATCACCAAGTTTGATCCTTCCGCTCTCAACGTGCAAATTGCTGCTGAGCTCAAGGATTTCCATCCCGAAGATTTTTTGGATAAGAAGAAGATCAGAAGGACAGACCCCTTTATACAATACGCACTGGTGGCTGCTCGCATGGCAATAGATGATGCCCGATTGACTATCAATGAGAATAATGCCAGCAGGGTAGGAGTAGTGCTGGGCTCATGCGCCGGCGGCATGAACATGTATGAAAAGAACCTTCACGCCCTTTGTAATGAGGGTCCAGAAAGGATTTCCCCCTTCTTTATTCCTGGGTTTGCAGCGAACATGGCGGCTGGGGAAGTGTCCATGGATTTTGGCGCCCGGGGACCGAGTAAATGTGTCGTTACCGCCTGCGCCACCGGAAACAACTGCATCGGTGATGCTTTCAGGCTTATTCAATATGACGAGGCAGATGCCATGATTGCTGGAGGCAGCGATGCCTACGTTCTCCCCCTCGCCATTGCCGGATTTGACAAGATGAGAGCCCTATCCCGAAGGAATAACGAGCCCGAGAAGGCAAGCCGTCCGTTCGACAAGGACCGTGACGGTTTCGTAATCGGAGAAGGTGCCGGGGTTGTTATCTTGGAGGAAATGGAGTCAGCTACGCGAAGGGGGGCTAAAGTCTATGCCGAGCTTATCGGTTATGGCTCCAACATCGATAGTTTTCACATAACTGAGCCTGATTGGGAGAATCAAGGACGGTGTCTTAAGCTAGCCCTGGCTGACGCTACCATCTCGCCTGCGGACGTTGAGTATATTAACGCCCACGGAACATCTACCGTTATCAACGATGTATCAGAGACCAAAGCTATAAAGGCGGCCTTAGGGGAACACAGCAAAAAGGTGCCCATCAGCTCCAATAAATCTATGCTCGGCCATTTGTTAGGAGCGGCAGGCGGAGTAGAGGCTATTTTCACTATTCTTGCTATCAGGGACGGTATCATACCGCCGACCATAAATTATGATACCCCAGACCCCGAATGCGACTTGGATTATATCCCCAACATCGCCCGAAAGGCAGAGGTGAAGATAGCGCTTTCCAACTCATTTGGCTTTGGTGGAGTCAATGCCATCCTTGTCTTCAGGAAGTTCAAGGAATAGTAATTCCAAAAACATCGTGCAGAGTATTCCACAACGCCTCCTCACTGGCAAAGGCACCAATTCTTTTGTACCGCACCATGCCCTCGCCATCAATGAATAGAGTAAACGGAATATACCCTCGTGAGTTATCGAAATTCTGGCAGTAGTTCACGAAGACTTCTCCATTTTCATCCAGTGCTACTATCATGGTTGGTTCATAGTCGCCGAAGAAGCTTTGCACACTTGCAGCACTATCAACCATATTGACGGCTATAACCTCGATCTGCCCTTCGGCTTGTTTGGCCACGTTCTCGAGGTAGGGCAGCTGTTGCCTGCAATAAGAACAGGAAATAGACCAGAAATTAAGCACGACCGGAGTCCCTTGTAGCTCAGACAGGGTTACGTTACCTCCTGTCAAGGTAGGCAACGTGAAGTCCTGTGCCTCTGACGGACTGGAGGAATCGCAACTTAGAGCGCTACCAAGTAGAGCAAGAATCGCCATAATCAGGGCTGCCTTTATCGACATTCTGCTGGCCATGTTAGTAACCTCCTGGCATAAGCCTGTTCAGATACTCCAGATAACCGGTCAACATAAGGACTCCTACGCTAATAAGCAGCACTGCAGCTACTACAGAGGTCACGAAAGCGTGCCGACCCAGCCATTTGACGAATCGAGATCTTGCCCCCAACGCTAGCCCCACAGCGATGAAGGGCAGCCCCAGCCCCAAACAATAAGCAAGCAAAAGATAGACTCCCTGCCACACTGTTTGTGAGCTCGCTGCCAGAGTTAGTATACCCCCCAGAATCGGGCCAACGCAGGGAATCCAGCCTAGGGAGAATATTACCCCTATTAGCAGAGACCTCAGATAGCCTGTGCCTTTGGCCCTCGCAAAGTCAAGGCGCTTCTCATAATTGAGCCAGGGTACCTTGCTGGCAGCTACTAGGAATATGCCGAACGTGATTAATAGAGCACCAGCCACCTTTTCCAACACTTTCTGTGGCACCGCCGCTCCCAACAAGCCAAGAGAGGCCCCTAAAGCGGTGAAAACCAGAGAAAAACCAACTATGAAACTGATCGTGTGGAGCAAGATATGTCTTCGATCAGCAAGGTCCGGAGCAAGAACCGATGACCCGGCTATGTTAGCCAGGTACACCGGAGCCAGCGGTAAAATACAAGGTGACAGAAAAGATAGAAGCCCTGCAGCCAGAGCCGTTAATAAAGTCATACTCGGCACCTATGTATCCTCTTTGTTAGTATAGCAGCTATGTCCTCAACTAAAAAGGGTGAACCTTTTGCTCCTGCACAGTATTTGATAGAATAGTTGACCAAGGGGCTGTAGCTTAGTCGGGAGAGCGCCTGCTTTGCAAGCAGGAGGTCAGGGGTTCGAATCCCCTCAGCTCCACCATCGGCAATTGAATCACCAGTATGTAGTCTCGAAGTTCCCAGTCTTCCGGGCTATCGGCTGATCTTCCTCCTCAATCCGAAGAAATCTCATCGCTTAAGGCTACCGCTTTGGCCTGGTAGTGCCAATTAATATCTATGCGAGTTTCATCCCCTTGGCTACGCGCTTGCCCAGTTCAGCATCGGCCTTCGTCAAGTTTTCCACCACCTTATTCTGAATATCTTTTTTGGTCTTGCCCAACGAAGCAACAATGTTGTCCACGAGGTGGGCTTGGTCCACCTTACTCAGTGAACGATAACGCTCGCCAGCTTGCTCGAAGTCATTGGTGAGGCTAATCTTTTTCCTACCAACTATGGCCTCCAGTCGGTATTGTTCGGAAGGGGATGGCGGAGCTTGCCCTGGCATACCATCAGCCAGTGTATTGGGCTCATAGTTCACAGCTCCAGTATGAATGGCTTGCTGCATCGCCCCATCACGCTGATTATTATCTACCGGCACTCTGGGCCGGTTGATTGGGAGCTGCAAATAGTTCGGACCCAGGCGATGACGCTGCGTATCCGCGTAGGAAAATGCTCTACCCTGAAGGAGCTTGTCGGCTGAGAGCTCGATTCCAGGTACGACGGAGGCCGGGCAGAAAGCAGCCTGTTCAACCTCGGCAAAGAAATTCTCCGGGTGGCGGTCCAGGACCATCTTGCCCACCTTTATCGGCGGAACCTTGTCTTCCGGCCAGGTCTTGGTGGCATCTAACGGGTCAAATATCTGCTTCAGTTCGTCGGCAATATCCATTATCTGTACGTATAGGTCCCACTCTACTGTCGTGCCTGAGGCAACGGTGTCATAGAGGTCACGAGTGGCAACATCGGGATCTTCTCCTGCCAGACGCTCGGCTTCGTGGCGGTCAATGGAATGCACGCCTCCCGCCGGCTTCCAGTGATATTTGACGTACATCGCTTTCCCTTCGGCGTTGACCCACTTATAGGTGTTGACGCCGAAGCCTTCCATGGTGCGGTAGCTCTTGATGGTACCTCTGTCGGAAAAGAGCCATGTAATCATATGCGTGGACTCAGGTGTGAGTGAAATGAAATCCCAGAAACGGTTGTCATCAGGGATATTGGTATTTGGTGCCGGCTTAAACGCGTGCGCCATGTCCGGGAACTTGATGGCATCCCGGATAAAGAAAACGGGCAGGTTATTGCCTACAAGGTCGTAGTTGCCATCTTCGGTGTAGAACTTGACAGCAAAGCCCCGGGGGTCGCGCAGAGTATCGGCCGACCCTTTCGAGCCTACGACAGTTGAGAAGCGGACAAAGACCGCAGTTTTCTTCGCAGGGTCTTGAAGGAATTTCCCCTTCGTGTATTTTGCCATGCTTTGATATACCTGGAAGTATCCATGGGCACCCGCACCTTTGGCATGAACCACTCTTTCGGGGATGCGTTCTCTGTCGAAATGAGCCAGTTTCTCGACAAGATGAACGTCCTGTAGCAGCGTCGGTCCACGCTCCCCTACGGTCAGCGAGTTCTGATTGTCAGTAATTGGTACACCTTGATTAGTGGTAAGATGTCTCTTTTTCATGCTCTCCTCCCTCTCAGTTTGCTCTCCAACTGCTTGGCCGGCGCTTCACCTTAGTAATTCTCAGCCAGCAGCTCATAGTATGCCTGTGGATGTTTGCAGGCCGGGCACTCCTTCGGTGCCTCGGTACCTTCGTGGATGTAGCCGCAGTTGGTGCAGTGCCATTTAACGACGGTTTTCTTCTTGAAGATCTCGCCAGCGGCCACATTCTTTGCCAGCTTCCGGTACCTTTCTTCGTGGAATTCCTCCACCTCGGCAATTTCCTTGAACGATTTGGCTATCTCAGGAAAACCTTCCTTCCGGGCGGTCTTTTCGAAGCCGGCGTAAATCTCACTCCATTCCATCTTTTCACCATCCGCCGCAGCTTTGAGATTCGCCTTCGTATTTCCAATAATGCCTGCAGGGTAGGCGGCCTCGATTTCTACGTCACCTCCCTCCAGGTATTTGAAGAAAATCTCCGCATGTTCCTTCTCATTACCGGCAGTCTCCGTAAATATGCTGGTAATTTGTTCATAACCTTCCTTGCGAGCAACACTGGCAAAGAAGGTGTAGCGATTCCTTGCCTGGGATTCTCCAGCAAAAGCTTTCAATAGGTTTCTTTCGGTTTGTGTGCCTTTAACTGATTCGTTCATGTGTTATTTCTCCTATACTGTTATTTTCTGCATGTTTTCCCCGCAGCAGACTAGCGTTCCCCCGCCCACCTTGGTTACGGTGACCTCGTTGCCGCAGACATTGCACCTATATTTTTCACCAACCTTCTTAACTGCCATATTTACCCTCCTTTCCATTTATTCCTGCTGACAGTCATGACATAACCCACGAAACTCGAGCTGGTGGCACGAAATTTTGTATCCTGTTCTATCCGCAATCCTTCGGTCTAACTCCTTGTTTATTGGCTCATCAATGTCAAACACCCGGCCGCACCGTTCGCATCGGAGATGGTAGTGGCTATCCCGTTTTGCCTCAAATCTGCTGACAGTGTCGCTAGGGTCTAGTTCCGAGACCAGCCCCATCTCTCGTAGCACTCTGAGATTGCGATAAACGGTTCCCTTGCTGAGGCTGGGTATCTCTTCTCTAACTTCATCATATATTTGGTCAGCGGTGAGATGACCATAGTCGTCTCTCAAAAGCTTTAAGATTGCCTCTCTCTGTTTTGTCTGCCTGGTCATATTATTAGTAATGAATCTTAATATCGATATGCTAACATCAAATATTCTCCTTGTCAATAACCTGGGTGACTAGCAGGCGATGGCATACATAGTTGCCAGCCTTACAAGCTTCATAACCTTATCCAGAGAGCCCCCTCATCACCTGCGAGCGCCGGTTTGTTGAGAAAGAGCTCGCTCAGCGCACCTTCTGTTGAATCTCTTCAGTCTTGCCCTGTTATATCGCTGAGTCATGATGCACGGCATGTTCACGATAAGGGCGTACCCAATCATGATCATGCTCACCCGCCAATCATTCCAGATGAAGAAAACAAACGAAAAGATAAAGATAACCCAATGTACGAGCTCAGCACGGCAAGTCTCCAAGATAAACCTTTGTATGTAAAGCGCATCTCCGTTTTTCAGATGCCTCTTCCTGAATCCGCTTTTGAATACCGCAGCACCGTCCGGCAGAACCCTCTTCCATTTTTTGACCCCCAGGAAAGCCTTGTATATTTTGCCTTTTCTCTCCCAGCTGCGTCCTCTATAAAGCCACGATTCCGGGTCAAAGGCGTCTGGTTTTATCTTTGCGACCGATATGGATACGCCTAGATGAATAACCAGCCACATGATGAAATCAAGCGCTATGGTCCACGAACTGGGCAAATGAAAGATCATTCCACCAGAGTCTTATCTTTCTTCAGATTTATCGTCATTCCCTTCCACCCTACGCTCCTCCTGATGAAAATCACGAAGAACGAACGTAGGAAGATAATCAAAAAGAATAGCAACGGGAGTGGGTAGAGGACGGCAGTATAGAACTTAAATCTACCTATACGGGACAACATCCAGTAGATTTGAGCTACATAGCCGAGGTACAAGGATGCCCAGGTCAGTATATAAAACGTATTGACGTCGAATAGCGCTTCAACTAAATATATTGTTGCGCCCATACCGCCACCGATCCAGGCCACGACAGCAAGCAGTATTGGAGGGTATGTCTTTGCGGCCCCGGTAGCAAAGCCCTTGCTCCACCCGTCAATCAATTCTCTAATTCCGTTCGGGTACATTCGAAATGAGATAGTACCCTTCCCGCCATAGCAGTGTATGGGAATCTTCTCTCTTTTGAATTTTTCACCAAGGGCGAGGTCCTCCACTACCTCACCCCTCACCTCACTGTGACCACCACTTTCGAAGTAGTGGTTCTTTCTCATTCCTATACATGGACCAAAGAACCCTATCGGCTTCATGTGACCAGCCATCACAGTAAAAGCACCCATTGCTCCCATCATGACTATATTGAAAAACGCAGACAGTTCTTCGTAAAGTCTTTTGGTCCTATGATAAGGCTGTATTGAGACAACGCCATCATTTTCTGTGCACGCTGCCACAATCTCTTCCAAGCCATCTCTTTCGAGAAAGGTATCCGAGTCCAGGAAGATGAGAAGCTCTCCTTTCGCTATCAGAGCACCCTGATAACATGCCCACGATTTCCCAACCCATCCTTCGGGCATAGGTTCAGACTCGATGGTCTTCACGCCTGCCTGCTCAGCGATTTCCCTAGTCCTATCTTCTGATTGAGAGACGACGGTAATGACTTCGCTAGCGACAAAGTGTTGATCTCGAAGGGATGCCAGCAAAATCGGCAGTGACTTTTCTTCATTACGCGCTGGTATGATAACGGAGACGTAAGGATATGAACTGGTTTCTCTCTTGCCTCTATCACAATGTGGGATTCGGAATAGGAATAAGAAACCCAGAACCCAGAAAACGACGTGAACAATCAGACTTACGAAATCCACATTTGCTGGTCTGCATTATAGACGTTGAGTTCGTCAGACACAAATCTGCCGTTGAAATTACTATCCACGCGCCTCTACTTCCCCGTAGGGGATGAGAACACTAACGTTGCGCTTTGGATGCTCACCCCATAGCCGACAATTGTCTTCCAGAGTATTAGAAAAGGAGAAAGAACAACCAGTAGACCAGTGCATTCACTGCCGTTAGGGGAATGCCAACCCTGACAAACTCCCAGAAGGTCAGGGTTTCTCCGGCCTTCTTTTCAGCGTTCTGGATGATGATGACGTTGCTGGCTGCGCCGAGGATGGAGAAGTTGCCGGCGATAGTGCTGCCTGCTGCCAGAGCCATCATTTCCTTAGTTGCGGCGCCCAGGTGGCTCAGCACAGGCAGATAGAGCGCTACCAGCGGTACGTTTGAGATCAGCTGGCTTAACGCAATACTTACCACCATAATGATACCGATGGACCCGAGATTGAGGTCCAGGCTGGCAATAACACTTTGGAAGTATCCCGAGTCCCAGACACTCTGCATCAGAATAAACATCGCCGCAAAGAAAATCAGAGTGGTCCAATCTATTCTACGGAGTATTCCGAAACGGTGAGGACTCAGCAAGATGATGGGCAACGCTGCCGCCAGGGCAATATAGGTAAGCCGGAAATCAATAACAAACCCCAGGAAAGGGGTGGTTATTCTGGCAAGCACGAGGACAACGACAACAATCAAGGATACCTTCGACAGTCGCGCCAGCCTGGGGTCTGTAATGGGCCCGGTCGAGTGATTCAGTGGCTGATTCTGCAAGTGTTCTCTGTAGAAGAACTTCAGCATGACGTATGTCAGAAAAAGACTGATGAGCGTTGGCACCCCCAGGTAGCGGAGGAAAGTTATGAATGGACTGGGGACATTCCCGTTGATGGCAACCAGCAGGTTTTGCGGATTGCCAATGGGACTCATCACGCTGCCGATTGTGACGGAGAAAGCTAGCGAGAGTAGCAGCAGTTTTGCGCGGATACCGGTCTTTCGCGCAATCTCCAACATCACTGGGGTGCCAATGATAGCCAGTGTGTCATTCATCAGGAAAGCCGATAGCAGCCCGGCACCAAACAATATCAACAGTAATAGGCCGTCCGTTGTCTTGGCTCGTCCAAACAGCCTGGATGAAAGGTGAGAAAGGTAACCGCTCTCCTCCAGTGCCTGGCCGACCACGAACATGCCGAACAGGAAGAGTATGACATCCACATTGATTGCTCGAAGGGCTTCGGCCGGAGAGATTTGTCCGGCGACCAATACAACCAGTGCTCCGAGCGACATCGCCTGCCATATTTGAAGACGGAACCCGCCGATTTGCCGCACGGCGATGAGGATAAAGACCACCAATAGAACAATTATCGAGACCATGACTAAAGAGTATGCCAAGGCACACTCCGTCTCAATTATATAATACTGAACAAGGCGGAGCATGGCCGAAGTCTGCTCTCAAATACATGGCGGACTGTCTCAGAAACTGCCCCTGTGTCGTGATGTAACAGTAGTAAGGCAATGGTGTGACCCGAATTCAACTGGTTACGGGTAGCGCAATGATTGGGATTGCCAATCTTGGTACTCCACCCTTATCAGAGTCTGGAAATCACCATTCAGAATCGGCTGCGAAGATTGGCGCACGCCCATAGGTTGGGACCGGCAGAGACGGAAAGCGGAAGGCTCCGATTGACTTGCTTTCCTCCGTGACTTGACCCTTGTAGAACGCTTCAGATTTCGCCAAAGCGGCGCTGGCGGCGTTTGTATTCGGAAAGCGCTTCCTCAATGTCTTTACGACCAAAGTCAGGCCATAATACCGGAGTGAAGTAAAACTCACTATAAGCAGTTTGCCAGAGAAGAAAGTTGCTCAGGCGCGTCTCACCGCCAGTGCGTATAACCAAATCCGGGGCGGGAATGCCAGGGATATCCAGATGTTGTGCAAACAGGGATTCATCTATGTTATCACCGGGAACACCAGCACTGGCGATGCGTCTGGCTGCTCGGACAATTTCATCACGTCCACCATAATCGAAGGCCAGGCAAAGCGTAAGGCCAGTATTGTTTTTGGTGAGTTCAACTGCTGCCAGCACCTTTTCCCTCAGTCCCTGAGATAACCTGTCCAGCCTGCCCAGGTGTACCAGTCGGATGTTTTCTTGGTGAAAAGCCTCAGTTTCCTGGCCAATCTTCCTGGCCAGGAGACTAAGCAAGCCTGCGACCTCTATTCTGGGCCGATTCCAGTTCTCAGTGGAGAACATATAAAGGGTCAGGTATTTCACTCCGTAGTTGGCAAACAGCTTCACCACCGGGCGAATATTCTCACCGCCAGCATTGTGTCCGACAAGCCTGGGTAAACCACGTTTCTTTGCCCACCGGCCATTGCCGTCCATGATAATGGCTACATGCTGAGGAGGATAATCTCCTTGAGTCATGAACTGACCTCACGAGAAAAGAGATGCTTGATTTTCAGCAAGGGATAGGCGGAGTTATGTCTCAGGCCAGTCAAAATTAGCCCGCTGTGCCAGTCAAAGGAGAAATTGTCTGAGTTCAGCAAAGCCTCAGCTGTGCCATTAGAATCAAACACGTCAAATACTCTCTCAATTTGGTGGTCGCTTAGTTTGGCACAAGCCCATCTGAGCCAATATCCACGGGACAGTTCCTGGCCCATTTTCGCCCTCCACTGCTTCTGGTAGCTCGAAAGATGGTTGGCAGTCAGATTATCGCTATGGAGGGCCTCAGCAAGCACCTCGGCTGCGATCTGCGCACCAAGATGCCCAAAATATATTCCTCCACCACTGGTCGGTTTTACCTGCCCGGCGGCATCTCCAATTGCCAATAACCTATCTCCATAGCTGCGAGTCAAAGTCCCAAGCGGAACAACCTTTTGCCTGATTTCCACCTCCTGACTTGTGCTTCTGCCTTGGCAAAAGAGAGTGTTCAGGAATTTCTGCAGGTGTAGCTTAGCCTGAGATATTGCCAAAAGGCCAACGTATGCTCTACCTGCTGCGGTCGGCACAAGCCAGGCAAAAGAACCCGGTGCTATTTTCTGGCCAAAGTATATTTCGGTGTCATCGATGTTTCTCACATCAATCTCAGTCTGAGCGCCGACAAGGAAATTCTTGATTCTACCCAAGCCTAGCTTCCCGGGTAGCTTGGGCCTGAACCCGTTGGCCAGAACCACGGCTCTAGCACTGAATACCTGTCTGGTTTCTGAGAAACCAGTTTCAGCCTGTATGGTATCTCTGGCAGGAATAATATCAGTGACTGGCGAAGAGAAGAAATATTGTGCCCCCTGGGATTGAGCTTTCGAGGCTATCGCTTTGTCAAGTAGAAGTCGGTCAACAATGTATGCCTGAACCCCCGCAGCCTCCAATGTCAAGCATCTTCCCGAAGGCGAGAAGAACTTGGCCGACCTTGCCTGGGACAGTATCACATCCGCGTCAAGACCCAAGGCATGAAAACACTCGGTGCTGATTATTCCCGTACAACACACATTCAGTCCTGGCGCACTCTTTTCTTCAAAAACGGCGACACTGTAGCCCGATGAAGCCAGGACGTAGGCTGCATGGCTCCCGGCCGGCCCCGCCCCCACTATGATGACATCGTAAAACCGACCTGACAATTCCTTGCCAACTTTTTTAGACTTGTAGTAGATAATATAGCATATCGTTCACCCATACCTATGTGTCGTTTGATAGGTACCTTACCCCGTACCGGGGTGGGGAACACTAATGACAGGACTAACTGACGTATTACCTGTGGGTAGGCAGAGCGCGTACGGTCCCGCCTTCCCGGATTACTGGGTACTGAAGGAGCTAGTCTTCGCCCATTAGCATAGGTCGGGCCGATTGACCTCGTTATCTGGTCTTCTTCCCGGTCTTTCCCTTCTCACCGCCCTGATGTTTGGTTTTAGGAGCGAAGGGCTTACTGTATTCGCTCAGCCATTTCGCGAGACCGGCTGATTGCTTGGCCTCGTCTCTCTTAGCTTTTTCGATATCCACCCCCGGTTTGACACATTTCATTGTCCCGTATCCTACTTCCCTCAGCAGATTCAAAAGAGTGAGTCTGTCTTTGTCTGGTATCGGCGACAAGATCTCCAGCATCCTTCCAAACATAGCAATATTCGCTGGTCCCAAGAGCGATTCCGCCTTGCTGGTCTTGCTTACATATACCACCCTGCGGTCGCGTTTGTCCCTCGCCCTTTTGACCAGGCCACCTTTAACCATACGGTCGATTATCATACTGATGCTGTTCGTGCTACGCTCAAGCCACCGGGCTATGTCAGTTATTCTGGCAGGCTCGCCGAGGTACGATATGCTCACGAGCACTGCGTACTGCTCCGTGGTAAGTTCATGTTCCTCAATTACCTGGTCCTCGCACTGCTTCAGCAAGGTGTAGGTTCGGTACAGCTGGCGCCACAATCTCAAAGCTAGCTGTTGGGATTCCAAATCTTTCTTCATTTTTCACCTCTTTTGATTATTCGCAGATGTGTTACTCATTCGTGTCGACTCTATCATAACAGATATCCTATGCAATGTCCATAAACCTCTTCTCCTGGCTTCCGTTGTCATCGACCGCGATTCCAGTCAGGCTGTCACGAGTGGCGGAAGCGTCAATGCCTCAAATTTCTACCTGTCTCTACCACTACCTCCCTCTGCAGGACAGGAATCCGGTTCTTTGCGAACCGGTTTCACCGATCGCTCTATGCCGCCCTGGTGCCTTCATTGAGTGCAATAGTGCACGCCCCCCTGCTTTTATTCATCTGATGACAGTATAGTAAAAGAATAGTCAACCTTCCGTCAACATCCCTGAGAGCACCTGAATAAGGCACAACGGGAGCTTGAATCGCTCCCGTTGCTTATGCGAAAAAGGAGGTAAGTGCTGAGACGACTAGTTAATTGCTTCCCCGCGCCCTACGTGGCCTTGCGCCACTGGCTTAGTGAACGATAGTCCCGTTCCTATTTTCATAGGTCCTAAACGATGTACTGTTATAAGACTAACAGTATTTCAATGGGCTGTCAAGTGGTTGAACAAGGCAGAATCTGAGCCAAAGAACAGTCTTCCAATCACACGAATTGACTCGATGGTCACTCTGATCCGGCCCGGTTCGAGATTTGAAGGGAGAGAATGACAAACCGCGCAAAAGAGGAATGTACGCCCCACGTGATATAATTGAAGGTAAGTTGTGACTGCTACGGTGCCATGGGTTTCTTGCTGTTGGAACAAAGTTACGACGTGATTATTGTTGGTGCGGGGCCGGCTGGGGCAACGCTGGCTTACGAGCTAGCCAAGAGAGGAATTCGAGTATTGCTTCTAGAAAAAGAGAGGCTGCCGCGCTATAAGTGCTGTGCCGGCGGAGTCACCAGCAAGGCGGCCAAACTTCTGGATTTTGACATCTCCGAGGTGGTAGAAGACGTAATTCATAAGGTTAGCTTTACTTTCAATTTGGGCAGTCCTTATCTGGGGCAGCATTCTCAGCCACTTATCCATACTGTGATGCGTGATGTATTTGACCATTTCTTGGTGAAGAAGGCGCAACAGCTGGGAGCTATGCTTATTGATGGTCAGAAGATAACGCAAGTACAGGTGGATGGTGATCGGGTTGAGGTTTCTACCGCTGACAGGATTTTTCGCTCCCCACTTGTGGTCGGGGCGGATGGGGCCAATAGCGCAGTAGCTAGAGAGCTAGGGATCGGTAGGGACATAAGGTATCTCGTAGCAATAGAGTCAGAAATTGTTGCGTCCGCGGAAGAGCTGGCAAAATGGAAAACGCGGATTCAGATAGACCTAGGATGCATTCCCGGAGGCTACGCCTGGGTATTCCCCAAGCGAGACCATCTTTCGATTGGGGTGGGATGTCTTAGCTCCAAGACCAGACATTTGAAGCACTATCATCAGAAGTTCTTGAACTCACTAAATATCGGCAACTATGCTATCACCAGGTCCGGCAGCCACTTGATACCAACATGCACGAAAGGGAGGCTTGTTTGGCAAAATAAAGCCTTGCTCCTGGGGGATGCGGCCGGGCTTGCCGACCCATTAACAGGAGAAGGGATTTACAACGCTATCCTGAGTGCCCAACTTGCCGCACCAGTTATCGAAGACTCTCTGGTGAGGGGCAAAGTCGGATTGCAGGATTACCAGGAGATTGTGGAGAGGAAGATAATGTCCGAATTGAGCATGGCGCGTACGCTATCAAAGCTCTTTGTCCACTTCCCTCATCTGGCGTTTGGAATGCTTAGCCACAGTGACGGAGTGTGGACGGCTCTGCGCAACTTGATGCTTGGCGAGACGGGCTATGCTGCCATCAAAAAAGAGGTAGGCGGATTCAAAGGCATGTTTCTTCGTCTGTTGCGGATCTAGCCCAACAACTCTAGTAGTGAGAGCATGCAAGCGGAGTAGAATTTGCTATAATCAAAAGTGGGAAAGTGTGGTGTCCAAGATACTGGATAAGATAGACAACCCCAGCGACGTCAAGAGACTAGACCAAGATGAACTGGGCCAACTCTGTTGTGAACTCAGGGAACTATTGATAGGCAGAGTTGGTGAAAACGGAGGGCATCTAGCATCCAATCTGGGAGCAGTCGAACTCACTGTTGCGCTACACCGGATATTCGATAGTCCAAAAGACAAAATAATCTGGGATGTGGGACACCAAAGCTATGTTCATAAGCTACTGACGGGAAGAAAGAAGCAATTTCCTTCCCTTCGCCAATACCATGGGTTGTCGGGATTCCCTGATAGAGAGGAAAGTCCTCACGACGTTTTCACTACCGGACATGGCGGCACATCCATTTCGGCAGCTCTGGGCATGGCTCTGACCCGCGACCTTAGTGGAGGCGATTACCACGTGGTAGCTGTCATCGGCGACGGATGTCTCACCTGTGGCATGACCTACGAAGCGATGAACCACGCCGGGCATTTGGATACAAGACTTATAGTGTTGCTCAATGACAACGGCATGTCCATTTCACCCACAGTAGGAGCGCTGGCCAGGTATCTAAATGTAATACGGACAACCCACGGCTATATACAGGCCAAGAAACAGACCCACCGGCTGCTCTCTCCTTTGCCTGGAGGGAAGAGGCTGCAGGAGACATTGCGCCGTCTCAAGGCAGGAGCAAAAGCGGTGGTCATGCCCGGTGTGATATGGGAACAGCTTGGATTCACTTACCTGGGTCCCATAGATGGTCATAACATTGCTGAATTGGAGACTGCTTTGACTCAAGCCAGGAGTTACTACAAGCCGGTCATCGTCCATGTCTTGACTACGAAGGGCAAGGGTTACAAACCAGCGGAGGACAATCCATCTCATTTCCACGGTCTATCTCCCAAGGACGCAGGTGCGGACACAATACCTACTTATAGTCAAATATTTGCCCGGACTGTCCGAGGACTGCTGAGAGACAATCCCAGGTTGGTAGTGATAAGCGCTGCCATGGTTGAAGGCAATAGCTTATCTTCTCTGGTCAAGGATTTCCCTCAACGCATCTATGATGTCGGGATTTCTGAACAGCATGCGGTTACCCTGGCCGCCGGTCTAGCTACCCAGGGCTTCATACCCATTGTAGCCATATACTCCACCTTCTTGCAGCGTGCCTTCGACCAGGTGCTGCACGATGTTTGTCTTCCTGATCTGCCTGTCATTTTTGCCATTGACCGCAGCGGCATTGTCGGAGAGGATGGCAAGACACATCAAGGAACATTTGATTTATCTTACCTTGGCTTGATGCCTAATATGATCATCAGTGCACCTAAGGACGGGAATGAACTTCAAGACCTGCTCTATACTGCTATCAGTACAGAGCATCCGATGGCAATTCGCTATCCCCGGGGTCAGGCAGCAGGCATTCCCCTGGCCAGGGAGCCTCACCAGCTTCCGATAGGCAAAGCTGAGATAATAAGGCAAGGTGAAGAACTGGTGATAATAGGCATCGGCTCTACCGTCATGCCTTCTCTGGAAGCAGCGGAACAGTTAGCCTTGCGCGGCATCGATGCCACGGTAGTTAATGCCCGATTCGCCAAGCCCCTGGATACGGAGCTTATCTTGGACGTAGCTGACCGCGCCAAGAAGATTGTTATAGTAGAGGAGAACGTGCTTAGCGGCGGCTTTGGTGCCGCGGTGCTAGAGCTGCTGGAAAGGACCGCAGCCTCAGATGTCAAGGTGAAGCGATTAGGCATCCCCGATGAATTCGTAACCCATGGAAAACAGGATTTGCTTCGCTCTCTCTATCATCTGGATGCCCCGGGGATAGCCAACGAATGTGTTGACTTCCTGACTCGCGTCCAGGCAGACGCAGAAGGGAAATTCCACACCACCGTCCCTTAATAATAGAAGCACCTGGTCTCACAGAATATTGCCTTCTGCATAGCCCCGTATGAAATTCCTCTCCCTTGAAGTGAGTCCCCCTCTCCACTTGATGGAGAGGGTTAGGGTGAGGCAAGGTGAGGGTGAAGTGCCCCCTCCCTCTAACTCCCTCCCGCCAAGGGAGGGAGAATCATAATGATTTATGCCGACCCCTTGTCCTCCTGAGCCATTCGCTTGAGTTCGTAGAGTTTGGTAATTGCCTCTAAAGGAGACATGGAATCAATGTCAAGCCGGGCAATCTCTTCCGCCAGCAAGGAGCCTTTCGAGAAAAGAGGAATCTGGAGTGATGTCTTACGATGCTGCACTTTGTTTCTCTTGGAAGAACGGCTCTCCAGCTCAGCTAAGACTTCCTGAGCTCGGACGATTACCGATTTGGGTAGGCCGGCTAGCTGAGCCACGTGGATGCCATAGCTCCTGTCAGTACCCCCTGCGACAATCTTGTGTAGGAAGATAACTTTGTCTCCTTCCTCCGCCACCGCTACGTTAAAGTTTTTCACTCTGGGCAGGATACCAGCCAGGTCCACTAGCTCATGATAGTGGGTGGCAAAAAGGGTCTTGGTTCCAAGCTCAGGGTGGTTGTGGATGAACTCGGCTACTGCCCAGGCGATGGAGAGTCCGTCATAAGTGGAAGTGCCGCGCCCGATTTCATCCAAGATTATGAAGGAGCGAGGGGTAGCATTATTCAGGATATTTGCCGCCTCAGTCATCTCCACCATAAAAGTGGATTGTCCGGCGGCTAAATCCTCCTGTGCGCCAATGCGAGTAAAGATGCGATCGACAATTCCAATAATCGCGGAATCAGCGGGGACAAAGCTTCCGATCTGAGCTAGAAGGATGATCAAGGCTACCTGTCTGAGGTAGGTGGACTTTCCCGACATGTTGGGGCCGGTGAGTATAATAAGCTGATCATCTCTATTGCATAGATAAGCATCGTTCGGAATGAAATTGTCCTGTCCTATGCTTTGTTCCACAACAGGGTGGCGGCCTCCCTTGATGTCAATGACATCTTCATTAGCGAGCGTTGGCTTGACATAACCATGACGCACTGCAATTTCAGCAAGGCAGGAAAGAGCATCGATTTGAGCGATGGCTCCGGCGGTGGCCAAGATTCGTTCACTCACAGCGCCTATCTGCTGGCACAGTTGTCGAAAAATGGCAGATTCCAGGTCGGCAATTTTCTCCTGAGCATTGAGAATCAGCGATTCGTATTCCTTAAGTTCGGGGGTGAAGAACCTTTCCGCCTCTGCTAAAGTCTGTTTACGAATATAATCTGGGGGAACCAGGTTGAGATTAGTCCGAGATACCTCGATATAGTAGCCAAATACGCGGTTGTAGCCTACCTTCAACGATTTAATCCCTGTGCGCTGTCTTTCCCTTTGCTCCAGGCCAGCTAGATACTGTTTGGCTTGCCGGGAATTACGGCGAATTTCATCCAGCTCAGGAGAGAAACCTTCCTTCATCACCCCACCTTGCTCCAAATCCCCCGGTTCATCCGCAATAGCCCTGGCGATTAGGTCCACGATGTCAGGACAAGGCTTGAGTTCTTCCCTTAGCCGCTTTGTGGCGTCTCCGTTTGTCATCGCCGTTTCCAAGTCCGGCACCTTTTCCAAACTGGAGCGAAGTGCTAGCAGTTCTCGGGGCATGGCTCTGCCACTTATCACTCGATTAACGAGCCTCTCCAGATCAGCAATGTCTGCCAAAAGGGAAATGACTTTCTGTCTAGGTAGACTGTTCTGACCGAACCAGGCGACTGCCTCCTGCCGTTGGTTCAACGCGGCAAGGTCAACAAGAGGATGTCCTAACCAATTCCTGAGCAGCCTGCCACCCATGGCGGTCTTGGTCAGGTCGATGATGGATAGGAGGGAGTTCCCGGCTTCTCCCCACCTGCCCCCTTGAAAAAGTTCCAGATTGCGCATTGTCTGACCATCGAGGGTCATAAAGGAATCTGTAGAGTATGTAGCAAGTTTGCTTAGCTGGGGCAGCGTCTCCTTCTGTGTTTCCTTGACATAATGTATTAAGGCACCGGCAGCCCCTATAGCTAAAGGTAGGTGAGCACAGCCATAACCTTCCAGGCTAGACACAGCGAAGTGCTCGAGCAAAGCTTCCCGGGCAATTTCCAAATCAAACCAGTAGTCGTCAAGCCGGGTTATGGTAAACGGCAATTGGGCGTAATCGTCGGCATCTTGGGGAACCAGAACCTCGCTCGGCTGGAGCCGCTCCAATTCAGGCATGGCTCTTTCGACAGGAAGCTGCGTGGTGGCGAACTCGCTCGTGGTTATATCAACATAGGCAATCCCCGCTCGTTCGCCTTCAAGGACCAGGCTGGCTAGATAGTTATTGCTCTTACTGGCAAGCAGACTGGGCTCGACCACCGTGCCCGGGGTCACCACGCGAACAACGTCCCTTTCTACCAGTCCTTTACCCGGTGGAGTAAGCTGCTCACAAATAGCCACTTTGTGACCGCGGTTGATGAGTTTAGCCAGATAGTTATCTAAAGCGTGATGAGGTATCCCCGCCATAGGCACCCTTTGCCCCTTGCCCATCTCCCGGGAGGTCAGGACAACGTCCAGCTCTCGCGAAGCAACCTTGGCATCCTCGTCAAAGGTCTCGTAGAAGTCGCCTAAGCGGAAGAAGACTATGGCCTCGGGATACTTCTGTTTGACCCTGAGATACTGTTTTCTGAGAGGTGTTACAGCCATCTATGTTATTTTACTACATTCATTGATACCGACTGAATTGCCTGCTATGATATTCTGTCGGGTGATTTATTGTGAAGACACAAATCGGCATCCACGTTGAGGACGAATTTCGGGCGTCGGTGGATGGAAGCTGGGTTAAGAAGATAATTCGCCAAGTTTTCAGAGATGAAGGAATTCCTTCTCCCTACGAGGTGAGCCTGGTTGTCACCGATTCTGAGACGGTACAAAGACTCAATCGAGACTATCGCGGGATAGACGAACCTACAGATGTGCTGGCGTTCTACATGCTTCCGCAGAAGGGAGCTGACTTTTCCTTCGCACTTCCTCCCGATGGTGTGACTCGTCTAGGAGAGGTGCTCATCTCCTATCCCCAGGCACTGGCACAAGCCAAAGAGCAAGGACATTCACTAGAAAGAGAGCTGGCATTGCTGGTCATCCACGGGATTCTTCATCTTTTGGGCTACGACCATGAAAAACCGGAGGCAGAACACAAGATGAGGGAAAGGGAAAGAGAACTTTTGGAGAGATGCTTCACCCGGTAATGATATAATATGAGTACAGAATGGGGTTGAGGATGCCAAGCGCTCCACTTATTCATTGACTGGTATTCCAGCGTCATTTAGTGCAGGCACAAGCGGGACCTGAGCCGGGGTCTTACAGGTGCAAAACAGCGCAAAGGAGGTAAAAGATGGCTAAATTCGTAATGCTGACCACCCTCACTGATGAGGGAAGAAAAACCATCACGGAAAAGCCCGAAAGGATCAAAGAGGTCAACAAAGAAGTGGAGGCAATGGGGGCAAAGGTTCTAGCTCAGTATGCTGTGCTAGGACCGTATGATTTCATAAACATTCTGGAAGCCCCCAATAACGAGGCAGTGTCCAAAGTGGCAATAGCGTTGGGTTCAAGGGGCACGCTTCAAACCATGACCCTAGCTGCCATGGATATTGATGTTTTCATCGCCACTCTCAAGAAGCAGAAATAATACCCGGCTACCCGCTTGTGCTGTCAAATCTCAAGGCTGATTGGCACTCCGCATTGAAGCACGACTGGCACAAACACAGAATTGGAAGACTGCTAGGTTGTGAACATGTTCAATCCTGGAGATTCAGGGATTAAACATGGTTGAGAACTACGGTTTGCGTGCTGCTGGGCAAGGACGACAGTGTAATTGAGAGTTTGGACTTTGCTTCTAGCTCTCTGATTCTCATTGTATCCAAGAATTTGTCCAGAGGACCGAGATTACCGGTGAATGCCTTTGTCTTATAGTGCATGGGAATGACAATAGGAGGCTCTAATTGCCTTATTATTTCCGTAGCTGTATCAATAGGTATAGTCGACACCTCCCCGACGGGCAGGAACAGTATGCCTACGTCTCCTATTTCTTCTATCAAATGTGAATCCAGAGGATGCCCCAAATCACCCAGGTGACATAAAGTCATACCGTCCATCTCAATAACATAAATGGTATTCCTGCCTCGAACCTCCCCCTTCCTGTTATCGTGGAAAGAGGCAATTCCTGTGATAAAAGTCCCTCCAATTTCATATTCTCCGGGGCTTCTTATTTGTTTGGGGTCGTTGGCGACACCTTCGACGTAGCTATGTCCACGATGGAAATGGCTTAATGTCACTATGTGCGCTTCAGGGTTACCCAGGCCGTAGCCCAAATCCGGATGACATGGGTCTGTTATGATGGTTTTGTCTTTCCCTTTAATCAGAAAACAGGAATGCCCCAGCCAGGTGATCTCCATTAGCGTTTAAAGAATAGCTTTTTCCCTTTTCATGCGACCCCTCTCGTTCGAGATGGAGTATTTCCCATCGTATTACAGGAACATTGCAGAGATAATAATATGCAAAGCAGTAGAAATAGTCAACCAACAGGGTAATTGACAAAGACCAGTGCAATGGTTAACATCTCAAGAACAAGGGTTAACAGAATGAAGGGGCAGATACTTGAAGCTCTGAGAGAACGTACTCACTACGTTTCTGGCCAGGCACTTTCTCATCAACTTGGCACCTCCAGGGTCTCCATCTGGAAGCATATTCGTGGCCTGAAGGAGGATGGCTATGTCATAGAGGCTTCGGCTAAAGGATACAGACTGGTCTCCTCTCCAGATTTGCTACTTCCCTATGAATTCCCCGGACTGGAGCAAAGGATTCACCACTTTCGAGAAATTAGCTCGACCATGGACGCGGCAAGAGAGCTGGCTAAAAGGGGAGCAAGAGAGGGGACAATTGTGATTGCCGAAGTCCAGACCCGCGGACGGGGAAGATTAACTCGGGAATGGCTCTCGCCGGAAGGAGGAATTTACTTCACAATCGTTTTACGCCCCAGGATAAGTCCCGCATATGCTCCCCGGATAAACTTGATGGCTGGTATTGCGGTGGCAGTCACAATCAAAGAACTGTACGGGCTAAAGGCCAAACTGAAATGGCCTAACGACGTCTTGATTGAAGGCAGGAAGGTATGCGGCATACTGGCGGAGATGGATGCCGAAACGGATGTTTTGAACTTCGTGAATGTCGGCATAGGTATAAATGTTAATACCTCAATCCCTCGCTTTGAAAAAACGGCGACCTCCTTAAAGGATGCGCTAGGAAGGGAAATCTCCAGGAAGGAATTTCTAAGCGCATTGGTAGTGGAAATGGAGCGATGGCTGCCTTTATTAATGAAAGCAGATTTGCTCGAAGAGTGGAGAAGACTTTCTGCGACGCTAGGTGAGGAAGTTAGAGTAATGAGTTTAGGTGAGGAGGTAACAGGACAGGCTATGGATATTGATACCACTGGAGCACTCCTAGTAAAAGACAGAGCCGGGTCTCTAAGAACCGTTCTTGTCGGCGATTGCATCCATTTACGGGAGTAATATGATTCCACTCATTATAGTTGTCGTTTACTCCCTGGTCATGATAGGCGTGGGACTGGGGGCGAGGAGAAAGGTAAGAAGTCAAAACGGTTTCTTCGTTGCTCAGCGTCAAGTAAGCTTACCATTTATCGCTGGATCGCTTATCGCCACCGCTGTAGGAGGCTCAGTAACCGTGGGAATGGCCGGCCTGGGGTTTGGCCGAGGCTTGACCGGCGCCTGGTGGCTCCTTGTTGGCTCTGTGGGTCTCGTGATCCTGGGTATCTTCTTTGCCAGGAGAGTAAGAGGTGCTGCACTCTATACCCTTCCTGAGCTAGTGGAAAAGCAGTATGACCGTCGTGTAGGTTTGGCGGCTTCAGTCCTCATCGTTATCGCCTGGGTAGGGGTGGTAGCGGGACAAATTGTAGCTGCCGGGAAAGTCCTATCCATCCTCGGGATAGGTTCCGGTGCTCTTTGGATGGTCATCTTTACCATAGTTTTTGTTGCCTACACTGTTATAGGGGGACAGCTCTCGGTAATTCGCACTGACCTTTACCAGGCGATAATAATTTACCTCGGCATCTTTATCGCTCTAGCATTGTTTCTTCCCCAGGTAGGAGGATTAGACGGATTAAGGCTTTCTCTGCCCCAAAGCTATTTCTCTTTCCCGGTAAGCTCTCAATTCGACTGGAAGGCGCTTCTATCGCTTCTGATTCTGGTGGGAGCAACCTATGTGGTGGGGCCCGATATGTACACCCGGCTCTTTTGTGCCAGAAACGAGAAAACTGCTCAAAGGGCAACTTTCCTATCTGCTTTCTGCTTTATTCCCTTGGCTTTTGCCATTGTTTTGATCGGAATGGGCGCCCGAGTCCTCTACCCGAATATTGCTCCCGAGCAGGCTTTTCCTCAAGTAATAACCGGAGTCGTTTCCCCCTGGCTGGGCGGGGTAATCCTCGCTGCCCTTGTTGCGGCGCTAATGTCTTCAGCGGATACCTGTCTCCTCAGCCAGGGAGTTATCCTGACCCAGGACATAATCAAGCGGTTTCACCCTTCACTTAGCGAACAAAGGACCATCTTTCTTACCCGCCTTAATATCATCTTGCTAGGTCTGATAGCGCTGGGACTGGCGATGATTCTGAAAGGCGTGATCTCATCCCTTCTTTTTGCCTATACCATCTTCACCTGTGGCCTGGTCGTTCCCGTAATCGCCGGGTTTTACAAGGAGAAGCTAAAGGTGACACCACGAGGTGCCCTGGCTGCTCTCATAGGTGGCGGGGTAGTAGGTTTGATGGGGAAGATACCGGGTCTTGATATTCCTCTCAAAGGAGACCTTGGCCTCATAGGTTTTGCTGTAAGTGCCGTGCTCCTTTTCGGAGTGAGTTTCCTTGACCTAAAGAGGCCGTCCCTGCGAGGCACAAAATAAACAAAAGCTTGGGCGGGTTTTTCCCCGCCCAAGCTCCTTACCATTCTAAGCTCTCTTAGCTTGGCCTAATTCCGCCAGATATCCCCCGCTGCTTCAACAATCCAAACAATGGGGTCAATCAGGAGTTCCCTGACCAGAGTCCTCAAAAGCTCGTGGCTGGCTATGAACTCTGCTACGGGAGGGCTAAACCGGTAGTAGAGGGTGACAAATTCAGAACCTATTGTGCTTTTTAGCAGCACTACGTCCCGGAACTCTCGAAGTACATCGATTTCTTTAGCGGTGGGAGTACCGTAGGCTGCGGTGGCGATAAAGCATCCTCCACTTCCCCAGGGCGGTGGTGTGCCTGTAGTGAATTGAAGGGTAGTACCCTCAATCACAGTGTCGTCATACTTAAGCTGGGCTGTGAACTCATACTTGGTGTTGAAATTAAGCTCGGTGAGCGACTCAGCGTGGGTGCCATCTGTTGATTTAGACACCCAGGCAGTATAAGACCACTCCGTGTCGGCGAATTTCTTGTAGGCAAAGCGCACGTCCAGCGGGCTGAAGTCACCCACCGTGTATTGCATATTCAGAGTGGCTGAGTTAGTGGTGATGTTGGTGGCGGCTTGTGTGGTAACCGTCGGATACACTGGAGGCGGTATCTCCTCAAACTCGGCTGTGACGGAATAGTCGCCGTTCATGATGATATTCGTCTCAGCAGCATAGACATCATAAATGGTGCTCACATCACCAGCCCACTCGACAAACCGGTAGCCCTCCTCAGCCTCGGCTACCAGGTCAACTACCGTTCCTTCATCGTAGGTAAACACTTCCTCACCAGGCTCGGTTACCGAGCCTCCTTCCATGCTGGAGATGGTCAGGTCATACTGTCTGAGAAACTCGGCTGTTATGGAATAGTCGCCGTTCATGGTGATAGTGGTCGCGGCAGCGTGGACATCAGCAACGTTGCCCACATCACCGGTCCACTCGACAAATCGGTAGCTCTCCTCAGCCTCGGCCACCAGATCAACTACCGTTCCTTCATCGTAGGTAAACACTCCCTCGCCAGGTGTGGTTACTGAGCCTCCTTCCGTGCTGTTGGTGGTGAGGTCGCGTGGTTCTGGTCTAACCGCTATGGTAAAGGCAACCCATTCCTCCCATACTGGAATAGTGAAAGCACCCGGGTTTTCCGAGGCAACAGCAAGTACCCTGCGGGCTGAATGTGTTCGGCAAACCCCCGTCGTGGCAGGATCTGAAGACTGTGTACTTATCCCATCTGCATAACTAGCCGGGTAAGCCGTAGTTCCCGACTGGTCTCCTCGGTCCTGTCCCGCCACAGCTAGCCAGAGGGTGTCTGCTACATCCCATCCGGCTGGGTCAAGAGAAGCCGGGTTGGGCGCCGTACTTGTGCCGGTTGCAGCTGTTGAAATCTCTGGTGGGGTTGTGCCATGCCAGTCTGTAATCCTGTAGACCTGTGCCGCCGCCTGCTCTGCTGCGGAGGTTACAAAATTAACCGTTGTGCCACCCTCTGTCCCTGCGGCTATCTTGTAGTAGATAGATAACCTGACTGCTGTTCCAGTGGCATTTGATGCCAGTAAACTCCATCCATCGGGTGCAGTTACTGTTGCGCTCCCGTCATTGGTGAAAAGGACAATCAGCAAGTCGCCCGCGTTAGCCGTTGCTGGCATATCGACGTAGTGGTCTGTTGCATCAGTGCCAAATGCTGTTTCCGTTACTGAAGTCACTACTGGCGCTGCCAGCGTCGGCACCGCTGTCACCAGACTGAAGATCAGCACCAGCGCCAGGGCTGTGGCTAAATATTTTAGCTTTTTCATAATACACCTCTCTTCTTAACATATTTCAATATGTCTCATATCTATATAGGTCTCATATAATATATATATAGCAGCTATCCAATCCCAGGGGAATCACCCATCGGTACTGTTTTGGTACTGTTTTGGTACTGTTTTGTCTAGAATTTGGCAATACGACTTTTTGCCTGGGGCTTATTGGCTAGGGACGCTCATAGGCTTGCGCACGACATCGTATAGAATTCCTGTACCTTGATGGGCGGGATTAAGAGCCTGTGCTGAATTTATCGAAGAATGAGGGCGAAATATCCCCTATGAGGCTAAAGTCCCGGATGTCATTACGAGCCTTCTCTGGGTGGAGATAACAATAATAAAAGAGCCGCCCGTGCTTGACATTGAGTGGCACGGACGGCTCTTTGCCATGACAGGTGTGCTGTCCTAGACTAGGACTGGTGCGTCACACACCTGATACCACATACCTCCCTAGTTCCGCCACATGTCCCCAGTAAGTTGAACCATCCAGACAATGGGGTCAACAAGGAGCTCCCTGACCAGAGTCCTCAAAAGCTCGTGGCCGGCTATGAAATCGGCCACGGGAGGGCTAAACTGGTAGTACAGGGCGACAAATCGAGAGCCTAGGGTGCTTTTCAGCAACACAACATCCCGAAATTCTCGCAGCACATCGATTTGTTTAGCTGTGGGAGTCCCGTAGGCTGCGGTGGCGATGAAGCACCCACCCCCGGAGGGTGGTAGAGTTGATGTGGTGAATTGAAGGGTAGTCCCTTCAATCACAGTGCTGTCATACTTGAGCTGGGCTTTGAAATCGTACTTGGTGCTGGAAGTAAGCCCACTAAGCGGCGCGGCATAGGTGCCATTTGCTGATTTAGACACCCAGGCAGTATAAGACCAGGTCGAGCCGGTGGATTTCTTGTAGGCAAAGCATACTTCCACCGGGCTGAAGCTCCCGACGGTATAGCCCATATTCAGGGTGGCTGAATTTGTGGTGACTCCGGTGGCGGCTTGAGTGCTTACCGTCGGATACACTAGAGGCGGCGGCACCAGTTCGAAGCGGGCGGTGACGGTTACATTCTGAGCAGGCATGGTGAAAGTGGTCGTGGCGGCAGTGGCATTGCCAAATGTGCCCGCTGGCGCGCTCCAGTTGAGAAAACGGTAGCCTGCAGCGGCTGCTGCTTGTATGTTGACTACAGTGTTTGCTTTGTAAGGTGAAGCGCCAGTCAAATCAGTTGCCGTTCCGCTACCACCGGGAGACACTGCCATGGTGAGGCTATAGACCGCCACAAAGTTGGCAGTCACTGTTACGTTTTGAGCAGGCATGGTAAAGGTAGTCGTGGCGGCAGTGGCATTGCCAAATGTGCCCGCTGGCGCACTCCAGTTGAGAAAACGGTAGCCCGCAGCGGCTACTGCTTGTATGTTGACGACAGTGGCTGCTGTGTAAGGTGAAGCGCCAGTCAAATCAGTTGCCGTTCCGCTACCACCAGGAGCTACTGCCATGGTGAGGTCATACATGCTCACACGTATGATGGTATCCCCGCCAACGGGATTCACCACCCCGCCGGCAGTAACTGTGCCGCTGACAGTATACTTTCCTGGCTCGGCATCAGCAGGCACGGTGAGGGTATACGTAACTGTCTTGGTCGCACTCGCCTCCACTCCAGTCCAGAGCCACTCAATCGTGCTATTCTTAAAATTATTGGCATCGTCGGTGCCACGGGTGAACCCCCACCCCTTGGGAAAGACTTCCTGCAGTACGAAGCCTACCTTGTGGTCGACCAGGCTCGTAAACTCAACTGTAATGTCTACCTCTCCTCCAGGCTCTACCATCTGTGGGTCTATCGTGCGAGACGCGTCAGCCGTTGGGTCTGCCGCGAGAGCAACACTGAAGAGCGAAAGAAGAAGCATCACCGCTACCATGGCCGAAGCAACCACGGTTCTTATGTTCCTGTTTCTCATTTTATTACCTCCTCTTCAAGATTCTTAAGCATCTGTTTCTCCAGTCTCTTGTCTATCAACCGGAAGCAAGCCACTCGTCAATAAGCTCCAGCAACTGGAGCGTGGTAATGGGCTCCTCGAAACAGGGCGGCACCACATCTGCAATCCAGTCGTCAACAGCAGCAAGGAGCTCCATAGTGCTGACCTCATCCGGGGCACCATACAACCCTCGGTAATATGCCAGGATATCTGCGTATTTGGGTGTGTGGACGCAGACTCCATTCTCGCAGGTATCAATGGTGCAGGGATTTTCGTCATCGCAGGACTCAACAAATTGCTCGTCGGTATAGTAGTTATCAACCTCAACGCATTCACCATCCACACAGGAGAAGTCGTGGAACATTTGGTGCTTCCAGACCTCACCGTCACTGCAGTAATACTCCCAGTCATCGTAGTAGTCCAGGTCGTCGCAGTCCTCGACCCATTCGCTCTCCGGAATGACATCTTCCTGGCATGTGCCATTGAAGCAGTAGTAGTCGTGGAAGTCTCGTGTCCGCCAGATGCTCGTGCCATTGCAGTAGGAGGCCCAGTCCGTGTAGTAGTCGGCCGGGCAGTCCTCTACAAACTCGCTCTCCGGAATGACATCTTCCTGGCATGTGCCATTGAAGCAGTAGTAGTCGTGGAAGTCTCGTGTTCTCCAGATGCTCGTGCCATTGCAGTAGGAGGCCCAGTCCGTGTAGTAGTCGGTCGGGCAGTCCTCTACAAACTCGCTCTCCGGAATCACATCTTCCTGGCATGTGCCATTGAAGCAGTAGTAGTCGTGGAAGTCTCGTGTTCTCCAGATGCTCGTGCCATTGCAGTAGGAGGCCCAGTCCGTGTAGTAGTCGGTCGGGCAGTCCTCTACAAACT
>Ga0315277_10000311_pt1 | contig 79836 bp, 70 predicted proteins | sample YL17G05_15_MG_FD_203695 | JGI IMG/M metagenome (GOLD analysis project Ga0315277, IMG submission 203695) | Sediment microbial communities from Yellowstone Lake, YNP, Wyoming, USA - YL17G05_15 | ecosystem: Environmental > Aquatic > Freshwater > Lake > Sediment | place: USA: Wyoming | collected...
TTACTGAAAAACCTTTGGTTTTCTAGAGATAGGTTTTGAAAAGGCTGATACAATGAGGATTCGAGACCGAGAAAACACTAATTATATCAACAGCTTAAACGATCCAACCGTCGTTTGACGCCGTAGCCTTCTTGCCCTTCCTGGACGTACGTTCTGCGTGGCAACGCCATGGTTCACCTCTTTCAATGTTTCTAACTGCAAACTCATGGAAAGTGCCAAGAAAAAAATGCAGAAAAATGGGTGTCCAGATCTTCTGACGTGAATGGACTGGCGGCTGATTTTCGGGGTCGGTATCGGTATCGGGGTCGCAATCGGAGTCGCAATCGTGATCGCTTTTATGCATAGCACGAAATGCCGTGGGCGAATGCCGAAACCGATTGCGACCCCGATACCGATACCGACCCGTGCGAGGCGAAACCGAGTTGTGCTGGAAAGAGGAATGTCGCCGGGCTTTGGCCGGGCTTTGCCCGGAACAGGACTTGAGTCCGTCACACCGAAGCCACCGCCTTCAGGCGGTGCAGTATTCACTTCTTCACTGCAGGAGAAGAAAAACGATCAAGAGAAGAAAACGATCAAGAACAGATCACCTATAAGGATCGACGATCGTGCGAAGATCCATATCCGGATATTCCCGGAATCAAGACATTTTCCTGATTGGCAATCACGTCCCTCTGCGGCGCGCCGGTTGAGAGGAGGGCCCGGCATGAAAGCCCCCGCTGGTGCAAGCGATCATTCGTTGGTCTCGGACAGGAGTATGCTGAGGGGTTCTACGAGAGGTGGCAAGTCGTTCTGGATGGTGTCCCAGACTACCGAGGGCCGCAGGTTCCAGTAAGCATGAACGGAGAAGTTGCGCAGGTCGACCATTTGGCGCCAGGGGACTTCGGGATGCCGGCCGGTGATTTCCGCGGGGATGTGATTGGCGGCTTCGCCGATAACGGTGAGGTTGTGGATGACGGCATCCATGATTTCTTCGTCGTTTTCGAAGGTGTCAAAATCGACGTTGGAAACGTAACGCCGGATTTTGGCGATGGCGTCGAGGATGTCCTGGATGCGGAAAGCCCAATTTCTAGGTGGCATAGATCGCTTCCTGCAGAATGCGATCTTTCAACGCCGCTTTGATGCCATCGCGCAGTACCAGGTCCACTCGCGGCACTCCGAGAATTTTCTCCAGGTAATGCTGGGTTCGTGACAGGTGAAACAGTCCCACCGGCCGGCCGTCAAACTCGACGAGCAAGTCCACATCGCTTGACGCGGTGGCCTCATCGCGCACGACGGAGCCGAATAACGCCAGGGACTTGACGCCAAAATCCCCGGCCAGCTCTTCCCGATGGTCGGCGATAATTTTCAGGACCTGGTCGCGATTCATATCATTCTCCAGCAAGAATCCTAGGCTCTGCCGGCCTTTTCAAGTACGGTGTCGAGGAATCGGATCACGAACTCCTGCTCTTTGCGGGGAAGAGGACGTCCTGCCATAACGTCTGGATTTAAGAAAATGTCCGCTGCTTCCATTTTTTTGCTTGCCTCGATTGATATATACCTATCATTACGCCTCAGAACTATCAATCGGCTTTTTCCTGGGAAAATAGGACGCTGCCCTATTATCCTTTTCTGAAGTATCTATCTTCGATAAAGCAGCGGCTTGCGATGGCGCGCGCCGGTCATTTCTTTAGCCGCGTTTCATGCAGTTTTTGAGTCCGGAAGGATTTGACAGCGGATTTGGGTTGTTCTATTGTTGCCGGCAATCGCGGCCGCCAAGCCTGAAGATTTCCCCTCTCAGCAGCCCCAGCATCTCGGCCATCTCCACCTGGGTAATGCCGCGCTCGCGGCGCAAACGTGCCAACCGCTGGCCAATGGTTTCCTCTGTCCATAATGAGCGGGGCCTGGCGCCCCGCGGGATGGCCGAGGGCGGCTACAGGACTCCGGCCAGATGATAGAAGAAGGCGAAGATGGCACACACCGCCTTGACCTTGGTCCACCAGTCCAGCGGCTTTTCCCATGGATGGGTGTGGGTGAGGAACGGGCTTATCAGCAGATAGGACTTGGCACTCGAAATCCGCTTCTGCAGACGGATGCTCTCCTCCGGCGGGATCAGGTCATCATAGGCGCCATGGGCCAGAAACACGGGGCAGCGGATTGCAGCGGCAGATTTGCCGGTGTCTAATCCTGGATAAAGAAGCGCGGCAATCCGGTTTTCGATGTTCAGCGCCAGCTCCGGATCCGACGCGTCTTCGCGCAGGACCGCGAGCTTGAGCCACCGCCGGCCGGTTTCCGTCACATCATCCGTGGGAGCGGGGACTGCCTTCTGGAGGAGCAGGTCGCGCAAGGCGGTTTTGACAAACGCGCGATCGGCCGGTTCCGCAAGCAGGTCTGCCGCCGCAAGCATGAGGACCCATTTGGCATAGTATCGGGTCGGATAATATCCGGGACTGACGGTCACCGGTCCCGCGTCGAACCAGAAGCGGCTGCAGAGCATCAGGTCTTCAAAAGCGCCGATGGCAAGGACATAAGCTGCCCGGCCGCGATTCTGCACATCGCCGGCTGCAATCAGCGCAAGGGTGCCGGAAAAGGAAATGCCGGCCAGACCGATGCGCCGCATCATCTGTCCACCATCCAGTCTTGCCGACTCATGGAGCCAGAAGGAGATCTCATCCAGCGGCGGAGGATAAATCTGGAATTCACGGAATGTCCTGATGTCGGGCGTGACGACGAAGAAGCCCGATTTCGCAAGCGCCCTGGCCAGCGATACCAGCCGCGGATGATCGCATCCCAGCTCACTCACTCCCGGGATCAAAAGGATGCCGCTTGACGGGGAACCTCCCGCGGGACGGTAGACAACGGCGCCCAGTAATTCCGGCCCCGACTTGCGGATGACCCTGGTTTCCTGAACGGCGGGCGAAGCCGGGATCTCTCCGGAAGCTACCTGCCGCACAACCAGGAGCAGGCGGACCGCGGTGATCGCCCGGCGTGCCGGAACATAGGCTACGGCTGCTGCGAGGATCGCTGCGAGGAGCAGATATTTCCGTCTGATGGTTCCGGCCCTTTTGCGCACGCGTCTAACCTATAAGCGCCTCCCGCTGCTTGTCAAGGCTCGTCAGTAACGGGGCGGGATCGGTTCTGCTGCAAACATGCAAATATAGCAAGACGCGGCCGCCGGAATGAGCGATAATCAGCCGGTGTTTGCGCTGATTCGGGGCAATCTTGATCAGGAGGAACCAGACGTTCATGCGTGCAATACGATTGGTGGAACAGAAGAAGCCGCTCCAATTACAGGAAATCGACATTCCACGGCCGGGTGAAGGGGACGTGTTGATCCGCGTGCAGGCCGCAGGGATCTGCCATTCCGACGCCCACTACCGCTCGGGCGTCACAGGGACGGGGCCGCTGCCGGTCACCACGGGGCATGAAGTGGCTGGGATCGTGGAAAAAACCGGTCCGGGGGTCTCTCTGGTCAACCGCGGGGACCGCGTCTGCGTGCATTACCTGGAGTTCTGCGGGAAATGCCACTATTGTAACAGCGGCCACGAGCAGTTTTGCCGGTCCGGAAAAATGATCGGCAAGCATCGTGACGGCGGGATGGCTGATTACATTTGCATGCCCGAGCGCAGCGTTTTCCGCCTTCCTGCCGGGATAGCCACCGAACATGGCGCTGTGATGATGTGCTCCTCCTCCACGTCGCTCCATGCGTTGAAAAAGGCCAGGCTCAAGGGGGGCGAGACCGTCGCCGTGTTCGGCATCGGCGGGCTTGGATCCTCGGCGGTGCAACTGGCCTATGCGCTTGGCGCGCAGCGGGTATTTGCCGTGGACATCAATCCTGTGAAGCTGGCGCTGGCACAGAGTTTCGGCGCCGTCCCGGTAAACGCTTCGGAATGCAATCCCGTCGAGGAGATACGAAGGCAGACGGGAGGCCGGGGTGTCGATGTTTCCGTCGAGGTGATCGGGCTGCCGCAAACCATGAGGCAGGCCGTTCAATGCCTCGCAGTGCACGGGCGCGCCGCGATCGCAGGGCTGAGCAACCGCACCTTCGAAGTCGCCTCCTACCCCGAGCTCCTGGGCACGGAAGCGGAAATCATCGGCGTGGCCGATCATCTGGCACAGGAGATCCCGTTGCTCCTGGAACTGGCCGGCCGGGGAAAGCTGAATTTGCATCCTATCATCACCCGTCAAGTGCCGCTGGATGCGGACGCCATCAACCGTGTTCTGGATGAACTGGATCAGTTCGGTGACCACGTGCGCACGGTGGTCATCCCTTGACTGCGCCCGGCAACAGGTTATGTTGAGTTTGCGAGAAGTCAGGCATGCCGCCTCGGCCCTGCAATCACTCCTGATGGGATCGAAGCTGCAGCGCATAGTCCAACCCGATGAGTTCCGGCTGGTAATGGAGTTTTACCGGCCGGGCGGATCGCAGATCCTCCTGTTTTCCTGCAGGCCTCCGTTTGCCCGGGTCAGCCTGATTGAAGAAATGCCGAAGGCCCCGCAGATTCCGCCGGCTTTTGTTCAATATGCGCGGGCTCATTTGCTCAATGCCGAGTTTGTTCGGATTGCGACTGCGGCCAACGATCGGCGCCTCGGCATCCAGGTCGGATTGCAGGACGAGAGTTATGAATTGATGCTCTCCATCCTGGGCCCCAGAAGCAATATCTATCTCCTCGATCGAAACCGAATTCTCGTCTTTGCGCTGCGGCCGCTGGCAGAGACCAGGCGCGCGTTGGGTATAGGCCGGCCCTGGATCGATCCGGAAGGGATGCCAAAATCGGAAGGGGAGGATCGCTGGGCTTGCAGCCCGGAACCGGCCTATCTGCGGGATATCGAAAGGACCTACGCCGGACTGGAGAAAAGGGCCGGAATAGAGGCGCTGGCCGGCAGGATTGCAGGCGCACTCAGTAAGGAAGCAGATTCCCTTGAGCGCAAGGCGGTGAATCTGCAGCAGGACCTGGGGGATGCCCTGCATGGGGAGATCCGCCGGAACACGGGGGAACTGCTCAAAACCGTCCTGCATTTAATCCAGCCCGGATCCGACTCGATCACGGTCGACGATTTTGAGACCGGAGCCCCGGTTGTCATTGCACTGGATCCGCGGCTTTCTCCGGCAGAGAATCTCGAGGCCCACTTCAAGCGCTATCAAAAGGAGCTGCGCGGCGCGAGAATTCTCCGCGAGCAACTGGAGAGGCTGAGGGGGCTGCAGGCAGAGATCAGCGGATACCGGCAACGGCTGGATGAAATAGCCAGGACTGACGCGCCGGACGAGCAGGCGCTTCAGTCGCTGGCGGCCGAGCCCCGTGTCCGTAAGCTGTTGGCCAGGTATTTCCCTGAGCGAAAGCACAAAGCGGCGCGCACGCCCATGCAGTCGGGGAGCAGAGAGATTCCCGGCCGGCTGCGTCCCAAGCGCTTTCGGACAGACCAGGGCCTGGAGATCTGGGTCGGACGCAGCGAGGACGGCAACGATTACCTGTCGACGCGGCTGGCGCGCGGCAACGACCTCTTTTTTCACCTGGAGGGATACCCCGGCAGCCATGTGATCCTGCGCACGGAAGGGAAGACCGATCCTCCGCCGGCTTCCATTCTGGATGCCTGCGAACTCGCCGTTCACTTTTCGAAGTTGAAGGATGCGCGCCAGGCCGATGTCCATATGGCGCCGGTCAAGAATATCAGGAAACCCAAGGGCGCAAAACCGGGGCTCGTGCACGTCACCGGCGGGAAAACCGTGCACTTGAGGCGGGATCCGGCTCGTCTCGAAAATATCCTGTCCTCCCGCCTCGATGAATAGGGAAAAGGAGAACGCAGCGAAACCACGGAACGGTGCACTGTATCTCAGTGCCCGCAGCGACGAAGTTCCTCAAAATGCGGTGGTGTCCTGCACGATCTTTGTTTCGGCGAGATTGCGCGGCCGCTTGGCGGTAAAGAGCAGGCACTGCAGTCCGGAGGCTTCATAGACTTCCAGTGCGGGGGGCTTTTTGGATTTGAACATGTGAGCGCGGCAGCCGTATGGAAAAGTCGGGTCCCAGGTGATGGCATAGTAGCGGCACTCCCGACATGCGACCGTGTGTCCCGTTGATGTATCTTGATTCATGGCATTGGTCCCGGCCTTCCTTATCTTATCGGTCTCTTGCCGCCAACGCTTCACCAGTATCGATCGCAAAACTGACTTGGAGGGCGGCAGCAAGCCCTGCTCCTTATACGAATTTTCAGCATCCCAACAAATCCGCATCAGCCGGTCCACATTGGAGTATCGGCACATCCAGGAGGGTAATCCTCCAACCCAGGGCCGAAGGCCCGCTCCATACCAGCCTGGGGCAACGCCCCAGGATTCAGGCGATCCTAGCCCGCATTTCTCACCAGGTTTCAACCGCGGCGGCGGATCCGGGCACGCCTGCTTCTCATGGGTCTCATTTGCCGGCCGCCGCCTTGTGGCTCGTTTTGCCGCGCGCCTGTGCGAACTCGACGATTTTCGCCAGTGTCCGGGAAAACGACATGCCGGCTTTTTCGGCGGATTGCATGAAGGACACTCCCTCCGTCAGGTCCGGATTGGGATTCACCTCGAGCACATAGGGCACCTCCGCCTCTGACAGGCGAATATCGACGCGCGCATAGTCGCGGCAAAGCGTGGCCTGATACGCCTGCAAGGAGAGATTCCGCACTCTCTCTTCCACCTCCGCATGCAACCGGGCAGGGCAAATGGCGTGAACCCTGTGATAGGTAGGGTCGAGAGGATTCCATTTGACGTTGTAGGTAATGATGGCAGGATGGTCCTCCGGCAGCGATGAAAAGTCGAATTCGATGATGGGAAGTATCTGGGGCTGCTGGTTACCCAGGATGGATACGTGCAGCTCCTTGCCCTGGATGAATTCCTCCACCAGGATCGGGGGCGCAAACAACTCGAAGATATGGTTGACGCGGGCTGTGAGCTGGGCATAATCGTACACCACGGAGCCGTGATCGACGCCCAGGCTCGCGTCCTCACGAGCCGGCTTGACAACGAGCGGGTATTGAAGGCCGTGGGACCTGGGTATCTTCGACGAACGCAGAAGCCGGTACCGGGGAGTTGCGACGCCGTCTTCGAGCAGCACCTGCTTGGCTATCGACTTGTGCTGGCAGAGCTGCAGGCCAAAGGGATCTGCCCCCGTGTAGGGCACACGGTACAGGTCATAGATGCCCGTAACGGCCGCCTCAAGCCGCGCATTGCCGTGAAACAGCTCCACCAGGTTGAAAACGGCGTCGGGCGGATCCTGGCTCAAGAGTTCGATGAGGCGGGTAAGATCGTCCTCGATGTTGAACAACATTGCATCGTACCCTTCGGATCGAAGGGCCCCGGCAATCGCATGGTACTCTTCCTGCACGGTTGCCACGTTTAACGTATAGACGGGAGTAAAATGCAGGGTTGCCGGATCAGTCTGGCGCAGTTGCTCGAAATGATCTTCCCCGATGATATTGTAGATAATGGCTACGCGGGGCTGCTTGGGGGGATTGCGGCGGGCCATGAGAAGATCAGCTCAAATTCTGAATTGTGAAGCGGAATCGCTTCGCTCCTGAATTCTGTTATTAAAAAATGTCACATCGTATTTTCATGCGTACGCAGCGATTAAAGCAGAATTCTGGAACTTTGTGAAGGTCGGAAACGAATCGGGAGCCTGTCTATGGGATTTTCTCCGCAACACGATCGCTGGCAATGCGGCCCTTTCGCATTGAAACACGCCCTGATCATGCTCGGCATCATGGCGGAGGAAAATGCCATCTCCACGCTGGCCGGCACGAATCCGCTGTCCGGCACGAACGAAGTGCAGCTGAGGCGCGCCGCACGGAAATTCGACTGCGACCTCCGGATGGAACGCAGCGAAGATGCAGGGGAGGCGCGGAGGAGGCTGATCGAATATTTGCGCCAGGGAGTTCCTTGCCTGGTTTGCATCAGTGAATGGAGCCACTGGATCACAATCGTCAAGGAAGAAAAGGGCCGGTTTATCGTGCTGGACAGTTACGATGAAGCGGTGCTCCTGATCCTCACCGCCAGGCAGCTGGAAACGGACTGGGTTTACCACATGGACGACTCCGGCGCGACCAGGACGCTCTATGATTTTCACCCGGTCGTGCCCCGGTTTCGCGTGCAGACACGCGCGCGCGTTTCGCTGGCACGCGCCCGCTTCCTGCGGCGGCCGGAAAACCGGGATTTCGCCCGGCAATGGGACAAGTACGTGGAGGACCTGCTGGCAATCTGCCGCCCGCGCACACCGTTAAGTTCCCATGTGATCTCTCTGGGTGAATTCCTCCGGCGTCACGGGGAAATGGTTCTCGACCAGGTCGCGTTCTGGCATGGATGGATTGAACGCCGGCACGCCGCAAAGGTGCTTGCCAACCTTCACTTCGTGGCGGACACCTACGGTCTCGTCATCCATGAAGAGGATGAGAAGCGGGCCATTGCCGGCATCACCTCGCTTTTGACACTCTGGGCAGGCGGAAGATATGGGGTGACTCCTATTTATCAGGAAGCGCCGGCCAGACACAAGGCGAACGCCCGCCGCGCGAAAAAGCGAATCTGATTTTTATTGAGGTAAACCGCCGCTCTTCGGCGCTCCGCGCAAGTAGGTCCCGGCCGCCGGCCGGGACCAGCGGCCGCCGCGGTCCCGCCATGGGTCGGAGTTCTGTATAGGTCCCGGCGGGCCGCCGGGACCTACTTGCCCGCCTCCACGGTTTCTCAAGCGGCGACACGCCATTCTTCAGGCGAGCGGTTCGGACGGCAGTTCCGGCGCAGGCGGTTTGCCGGCGCGCCGCAGCCAGCCGAACAGCCTTGCCGGGCGCCATTCTCTCAAGTCGTCAAAGTAGGAATAAACCACGGGAGTCACCAGCAGCGTCAGCAGCAGGCACAGAATCTGGCCGCCGATGATCGTGACCGCCATGGATGCCCGCGAGCCCGCGCCCGCGCCCTTTCCGAAGGCGATCGGTATCATGCCTGCGATAATCGCGATGGTGGTCATCAGAATCGGCCGGAGCCGGACGTGGTTGGCGGCCAGGATGGCTTCGTGACGCTCAACTCCTTGCCGCCTGAGGGTGTTGGTATAGTCTACCTGAAGGATTGAGTTTTTCTTCACGATGCCGAACAACATCATCAATCCGATGGCGCTGTAAACGTTGATTGTCATGCCGAATGCCATCAGCGCGAGCAGGCCTGCCGGCAGACTGAGCGGCAGGGCCGTCATGATGCTCAGCGGGTAGATGAAGCTGTTGAATTGGGAAGCCAGCACCATGTAAATAAAAGCGATCGCCAGGATGACCGCAATAAGAAAATCATTGGACGCTTCGTCCAGGGTCCGGGCGCTGCCGCCGAAAACCGCCGAGTAGCCGGGCTTCAGATTGAGCTCTTCCACTTTCTGGCGCGTGGCCTCGATCGCCTGCTGGAGCGGTATCCTGTCCAGATTGCCGCTGACTGAAATCTGCCGCTGCCGGTTGTATCGATCGATGGACGCAGGTCCGTTCTCGAGCGTGAGCCGGGCGACGTCACTCACTTTCACGATGCCGGAGGCCGAAGGCACCAGCAGCTCTTCCATGAGCTTTGGATTGTTGCGGAACTGCTCGTCGAGCCTCAGCTTCACCGAGTACTGTTCGTCGCCCTCTTTGTACTTGGAGACTTCGTTGCCGCCGACCAGCAATCCGATGCTGGAGGCGAGCGAGTCGATCGAGACCCCGAGATCCGCGGCGCGGGTTCGGTCCACGTTGACCCGCAATTCCTGCTGGGTCGGCTCGAAGTTGGTATCGACATCCACGATCCCCGGAATGCCCGTCTGGGGATCCCGGATTCTGCGCATCAACTCCGTAACATAGACCTGCAGCTGGTCGATGTCCGGACCCTGAATCAACACGCTGAGCCGGTTGCTGCCGCCGCCTCCCCCACGGCCGCCGGCGCTGGATGCTCCTGACAGATCCGTGCCGCCGGAGACGCTGATGCGGGCGGATCTGTATTTGCGGAGCATCATGCGGGCCCTGCGCATCATTTCCTGCTGGGACACCTTACGGCTCTCGAGCGCCGTCAGGGCTACGTAATAATTCGCGCTTCCCGGACTGATGTTAGTCAGGATCATCTGCACTTCGGGGCCGAGCCCGCGGAGTTCGCTCTCGATCTCTTTCACGTACTCCTTGGTCCGCAGGTAACTGGTTCCTCGAGGCAGGCGCACGTTTACGCTGAATTCGCTTTGATCGTCATCCGGCACCAGTTCCTTGCCGACCTTGGGATACAGATAGCCTGCCGAGACCGTTACCGCAAGAGCGATGGCGACCATCACCATGCGGTGGCGCATGGACCATCGGAGCAGATAGCCGTAGTTCCGGTCGATGAATGCATAGAAGCCGCGTGACTTCGATTTCTTGCGGTGCGAGCCGGCATCGGCCGGGCGCAGGAACGTCGCGCACAAGGCCGGCGTCAGGGTAAACGAAATGAACATGGAAATCATGATCGCGCTGGCGGATACGATGCCGAAGCTGAAGAAGTACCGGCCGACCTGCCCGGTCATATAGGCGACGGGAAGAAAGATGACCACCAGCGACAGCGTCGTGGCCATGACGGCCAGTCCGATTTCCGCCGTGGCTTTGGAGGCGGCTTCGCGCGGCGACACGCCGCGCTCTTCCACATAGCGGAAAATGTTCTCCAGCACGACAATCGCATCGTCGATCACAATCCCCGTGGCGAGAGAGAGGGCGAGCATCGTCATGTTGTTCAAGGTGAACCCAAGAGCCTTCATGACCGTGAACGTGCCGATGATCGAAGCCGGAATTGCGAGGGCCGCAATGATCGTCGTGCGCAGGTTGCGCATGAAAAGGAGCACCACGAGGCTGGCCAGCAATCCCCCCTCGATCAGGTGGCGCCGGATGTCGCTGAGCGACCGCCGGATAAAGCGCGATTGATCGCGAATCGGAGTGATGCGGATGTCCGACGGCAGGCTGGCCTTGAGCTTCCCGATGCGATCGGTCACGCGGTCGACCACTTCGACCGTGTTGGTGCCCGACTGCTTGCGTATCATCAGCGAGATGCATGGATTGCCGTCGAGTGCCGCTTCACTTCGTATTTCCGGAACCGTGTCCACCACGCGTCCGATGTCACCGAACGTGATCACCGAGCCGTTGCGATAGGTCAGGATGATGCGGTTGAAATCGCTCACGTTCTTGATCCGGCCCATCGTGCGTAGGGCGATTTCCGAAGGCCCGGCAATGAAAGTCCCGCCCGGGATTTCGACATTCTGCCTGGAAACCGCGGTGCGGACCTGATCGACGGTGAGGCCGTAGGCGCTCATCCGGTCGGCATTGAGGAGCAGCTGGAGTTCGCGGCGGCGCTCACCCATGAAACTGACCTCGCCCACATCCTGAACGGTTTCGAGCACCTCCTTGACTTTCTTGTTTACGATCTCGGTGATTTCCTTCTGAGAACGCTGGCCGGATATGACCAGCGTCAGGATCGGCGAAGAATCCGGATCCATCTTCTGGATCACCGGGGGAAGGGTATCGCGCGGGAACTGGTTGACGATGGTTGCCACCTTGTCGCGCACATCCTGGGTTGCCGCTTCGATATCCCTTTCCAGCACAAAGGTGATGGTGACACGCGAAGACCCCTGGTCGGAGTTGGCGCGCAATTCGTCAATGCCGTTGATCGTGTTGACCACTTCTTCAATCGGCTTGGTAATCTGCGTTTCAATTTCCTCGGCGCTTGCCCCCGAAAGGCGCGTCATGACCGTGACCATGGGGTAGTCGGTCTTCGGCATCAGGTCAACGCCGAGCGTGCGGTAGGAAAAGACGCCGAGGACGACCAGTGCGATCGTCATCATGAAGGCAAATACCGGTCTTCTGATACTGACATCCGCTAATTTCATTTTTGCCGGCCTCCCCGGTTCCTTCCTTCCGGCCTCGATGGCCGGCCTCTTTCAGAGGAACCGCCCTGTTCTGCCGGGCCTCGCCCCTTGCCGATGGCCACCGCGACGTTTTCCGCCAGTTCGCTCAGGTTGGTTGCCGCCAGGATCTCATCCCCCTGGAGGGCAGTGCCGGGGACGCCCTTGATGCCGCTGTCGACGATCTCAATGGCGTTCCCGACGCGCGCGCCCAGGATTACCGGCGTTTTTCTTACCCGGTTTTTGTTCACGACGAAGACGGACGATTCGCCGGCCAGAGTGACCACAGCGGACTCCGGCGCCGCCAGGACGTTCTCATCCAATCTGGTAAGGATGCGGCCTTTGGCGAAAAATCCCGGCTTCAGCCGGCGATCCCGATTATCGACCAGGATCTCGACCGGAAAGGTCCGGGTCGCCTGGTCCACCGCCGGGCTGACGTAGGCGATTCTGCCGGGGAAAGTGCCGCCGGGAATCGATTCCACCCCGAACTGTGCTTCCAGCCCAGGGTGGATCATAGCGGCAAATTTTTCCTGCACCGCCGTCTTCAGTTTCAGCGGGTTCATCTGCACGATGGTTACGACGGGAGTGTTTTCGCGGATGTATTCGCCCGGCTGCACAAGACGTTCCGCAATCGATCCTGCAATCGGGGCTTTGATGGTGGCATCGCTGAGCTTTTTCTGTGCCAGTTCGTGGGCTGCGCGGCGTTGCTGCAGCGTTGCCTTCAGGCTGCGCACGGTCTCCATCGCCGCCTGATGAGCGGCCTCGGTCACCTTCACCCTGGTTTGTGCGGTGTCATAGTCGGCCTGGGAAATCAGCCCCTTCTTGATCAGCTGGCTGGCGCGCGTCGCCTGGGCATAGGCGTCGTCACGATTGGCAATCGCGGTGCGGATCGTCGAGATTTCTTCGTCGGGAGGCGGATCCGAAATGTGCGTGCCGTCCATACCCAGTTGGGCTTCGGTCTGGCGCAGTTGGGCTTCAGCCTGCCGCAACGACAGTTCAAGCTCGCGCGTATCCAGTTTTACCAGGGTCTGGCCCTGCCGGACCTCATGTCCCAGTTCCACCAGCACTTCCTGCACGCGTCCGGCAACCTCGCTGCTGACCTTCGCCTGGTCCGGTGAAATCAATGTCCCGGCCAACTCCACCTGCCTCTGAAAGGAGACGCGCTGGAGCGAAGTCACCTCGATCCGGACGGCAGGCGGGCCCTTGGGAGCCTGCTTCGTTTGAGGTCCGCTGCGGTTGCAGCCCGTCATTGAAAATCCCGTCAGCGCCAGAAGCGCTGCCAGCTGCCAGATCAGGCTCTGGTACCCTGTAGCCCTTGCTTTTCCCATCATTCCCTGTAATCCAATGGAAGCGGTCCTACCAGCCCGGCGGCCCGCCAGGCTGCAAGACGGCAACAAATGTTACGAATCGGTGCGAGTCCTTTTGTCCCGGGCAAAGAGGCGGATCGCCGGATCCTCCGGTCAGCCCGATGCCAAACTACACTCATCCCGGTTTCCATTCAATAAAATATGGGAGAAAAAACAAAGTATACACAGCATGCGGGATAACCCTAAATACATTTCTTCCGACAGCTTAGAACCGCCTAATGTCGGGATTGGGCGGCTTCATTCCCTACCGACCCCGATTCCGACCCCGACGCCGAGGGCTGCTTCGGATTGCCCCGCTATGGCTACGGTCTGAATCGCAGGCTTCTTTCCCTTGTGTCTGCCCCGGTGATGCCGTAATATGAAAGTGCGGTGTTGAACTATCGGGCCTCGGGCCCTGTGCAATATAACCCTCGAACCATGTCAGGTCCGGAAGGAAGCAGCATTAAGAGGCCCGTTATATGTGCCGCAGGTTCCCCGGGGCCCGGCCCTTTTTCCTATGCAATACCAAGTCCTGGCACGCAAATGGCGCCCCCAGAAATTTCATGAACTGGTGGGCCAAGAACACGTCTCGCGCACCCTGCTCAACGCGCTCCAGGGCGGGCGCATCGCCCATGCTTTTCTTTTTGCCGGCCCGCGCGGCAGCGGCAAGACAACCACCGCCCGCATCCTTGCCAAGGCGCTGAACTGCTATCAGCCCGAATCCGGCGAGCCCTGCGGCACATGTGTCGCCTGCGTCGAAATCACGGCCGGCAACTGCATGGATGTTCTCGAGATCGACGCCGCCTCCAATACCAGCGTGGAGAACGTCCGGGACCTCATCGAAGAGCTGCAATACCGCCCGGCCCGCGACCGGAACAAGATTTACATCATCGACGAGGTCCACATGCTCAGCATGTCGGCATTCAACGCGCTTCTGAAAACGCTCGAGGAGCCTCCGCCGCATGTGGCCTTTATCCTGGCAACGACCGAATACCACAAGATTCCGGCGACGATTCTGTCCAGGTGCCAGCAATACAGCTTCAAGCTGATCCGATTTCCGCTTGTGCTGGAACGGCTGCGCGCCATCGCGGCAGCCGAACAGATCGAGATCAGTGTCACATCGCTCGAACAGATTGCCTTTTCGAGCGGAGGCAGCATGCGCGATGCGATGTCGGCGCTGGATCAGGTGATCGCATTCAGCGGCCGGACCGTGCGGGACGAGGATGTGCCTATGCTCCTCGGCCTGGTGGAGCCGGCCGTTCTGGGCCGCATGGTGCGCGCAGTCGCCGGGAACGATACGTCCGCGATTCTGAGCATGGTCAGCGACCTCTCCGAGGCAGGACAGGACCTGCAAAATTTCTGCCGCTGCCTGCTCGGCAGGTTGCGTGATCTCATGGTGCTCAAAGCGGGCGTTTCCGAACTGGCGGTACTGGGCGTGCCGGAGAGCATGCTGCCTCAACTGACCGAACAGGCGGCGCTTTTTTCCCGCGAAGACCTGCTGCGGTTGTTTGACGCACTGCTCAAGGTTGAATCCGACCTGCGTAATGCCGCGCAAACCCGTTTTCAGCTCGAGATGGGGCTGGTGGAATTGGCGCAGATCCCGAGGATGCGTTCTCTCGAGGAGTTGATCGCTGATTTCTCAAGGCTGGTGAAGGAGGGAACGCCCGGGGGCCCGGGACGGCAAGCCGCGGGAGATTCGCTTCCCCGGCCGCGAGCCCGGTTGGCGCCGGACGTACCGGAGCCCGCCGGGAAGGAATCGCTCGGCTCCACGCTGCCGGCGCCCAAGGATGCCGGCCCTGTGCCTTCGCCTCCGATCGCGGCGCCTCACTCCCCGGGGCCGCAAGCGGTCCCGCCGGCCGCGGAATCAGGGGGGGCCTCCAGGGAATTGCTGGAGCAGATCGCTGGAGCGGTCCATAAGGAATCGCTGGAGGCCATTTTGCACTCACTGCCCGCGGCGAGGTTGCAAGGCGATGCCGTCATTCTGGACCTGGAGCTTCCGGTCAACGATTTTTTGCGCCGCCAGTTGAAGGACAACCTGGCGGTGATTGGGCAGGCAGCCTCGAAAATCCTCGGCCGGACCGTTCAGGTGTCTCTCGGCGATGTGCCCGCAACGTCTGATTCCGGACCCGCTTCTGCAAGCGCCGCGGGAAACAGCGCGCCTGAGGAGAATGTTCTCGAGAGGGCCAGGAGAGATCCGGCGGTCCAGTCCTTTCTTGATATTTTCCCCGGACCGATCAAGGCCGAAAAACTATGACCGCCGACTACGCCGAACCCATCGCCCGCCTCATTGACGAATTGCGCAGAATGCCCGGCATCGGACAGAAAACCGCCCAGCGCCTCGCCTACAGCATTCTGCGGCGCTCCCGCGAGGATGCCGAACGCCTGAGCCGCGCGATTCTCGATGTCAAAGAGAAAATCCGCTATTGTTCGTGCTGCAATAATTTTTCCGATCAGGATCCCTGTCAATACTGCGCCGGCCCCGGCCGAAGCCAGGAGATCATCTGCGTCGTCGAGGAGCCCAACGACGTCTTGGCGATCGAAAGGACCCGGGAGTTTCAAGGGCAGTATCACGTCCTGCATGGAGTGCTCTCGCCGATCAACGGCGTCGGGCCTGAGGGCCTCAAATTAAAGAGCCTCCTTGAGAGGCTGCGCGCGGGCAACGTGCGGGAGATCATCCTGGCGATGAATCCCAATGTGGAAGGGGAGGCCACCGCCATCTACCTGGCCAAACTGCTGAAACCGATCAGTGTCAAAGTCACCCGCATTGCGCTTGGATTGCCGGTCGGCAGCGACCTGGAATTTGCCGATGAAGTGACGGTCAGCAAAGCCCTCGAGCACCGCCACGAGCTTTAGAAATCCGCTCCGGCCTGTGCCTTGCTTCCTTCAATCCATTCCTCCCCATTCTCGTAAAACTCCTTTTTCCAGATCGGAACGGTTTTCTTGACTGTGTCAATGGCAAAACGGCAAGCGTCCAGCGCGGCCGCGCGGTGTGCAGCTGCCACAACGATCGCGATGCTGCACTCGCCCGGATGGATCCGACCCAGCCTGTGCCAGATGACGATTTCCCGGATGTCGAATTTGGATTTGGCGAGGGCGCCGGTTTCCTCCAGTTTCCGCAAAGCCATCCCCTCATACGCCTCGTATTCCAGATAGCGCACCCGTCTGCCGCGCGAGTGATTGCGAACCAGGCCTTCGAAGATGGCCATAGCGCCATCTTCGGGGCGGGCCAGTGCGCCTCGCAATTTGGCGGCATCGATGGGTTCATAGACAAAACGAAACATCTCATCCACCACTCATGGGAGGGAAAAAGGCGACTTCATCGCCGTCGCGGATCGGAGAATCCGGGCGTGCGAATTCTGAATTCACGGTATAGAGGACGGAGTTGCGGTGAGGTTCCAGCAGCGGATAGCGGCGCGCAAAATGGTTGAAGATGGAGCCCGTGTCGGGATGCAGGGAAGCCTCGACCCGAGTCTCGCGCACTCCGGTGATATCGGCCAGGGTGGCAAAAAAAAGGACACGCACACTCATCAATACTGGTTCACAAATAAGGCGCAGATCTCGTCAATGGTCCGGCGCGCAAGATCCATCGATGCGCGCACGTTATTCGCAAATATGCTGAAAACCAGATTGCGCCCCGATTTTGTCTTCATGTATCCCGATAGCGCGGTCACATTGTCGAGCGTGCCGGTTTTCGCATGGATGACGCCCGGCGTGGAGGACAGGCGATTGCGCAAAGTCCCGTCCATGCCGCTGACCGCGAGGGAATTCAGGAACAGTTCGAAGTAGGGGCGAGTGGAAAGAAACATCAACAATGAAGTCTGAAACCTGGGTGTGAGGAGATTGGCGCGCGACAGGCCGCTGCCGTCCTTCAAGCTGATCTTGTCGTCATCCTGGATGCCCGCGCTCACCAGGAAATCCCTCACCACGTTCAGACCGGCCCCGTCGGTGCCGGCGCCGCCAAACTCGGCGCCCAGAACCCGCAGCATCATCTCCGCATGCAGATTCAGGCTGCGCTTGTTGATGATCTCCAACGCACGGATGAGCGGGGGAGACTGGTGCTCGGCCAGCAGCTTCCAGTTGCGCCGCACCTCAGGAGAAACCTCGCCCTGGTGGATGGCCTTGACCGACCCGCTCACCGACAGGCCGGCCCTTTTCAGTTCGTCCTGGAACAGGGAGGCCGTCACTTCCGCCGGACGGTCCAGCGGAACTTCCTGGCCGTAACTCTGGCCTGCCGGCAGCACGCCGGAGATCACCAGCCGGCTGGTTCCGGGAATTACGCGCGCCGAGATCGTGCGGCGCGCCCGCGCGCTGCCGGTAACGGCGAGGTTCCGGATCTGATAATAAGTGTTCTGCGGCTCCATGCCGACCTGGACCAGCTGGTTTGCTTTGGTTGCCCGCGCATGCACACTAAAAACATTGCTCTGGACGCTGAGCGCATTGATCGGGGCTCCATACGTGGAGCGCAAATCCCGTTCGGTCAATCCCTCGCCGTCAGTTATGAATTCGAAATAGCTGTCGTCGCCGATGATGTTGCCGCGGATTTTCTTGATGCCGAGTGATTGAATTTTCCGGGCCAGCTCCTTGAGAGCCGATTCGGCCAGCAGCTCCCTGGACGGATCCAGGAGATTCGGATCGCCCCGGCCCACCAGAATCAGGTCTCCCAGGAGCGTGCCGTCCGGCAGCAACGTGCCGGCGGTGTAAATCCCGGTTCGGAACCGGAAATCCGGCCCGAGCTTCTCGAGGCAGGCCGAGGTGGTCACCACCTTGAGCACCGACGCCGGCAGGAATGTCTTGTCGGGATTCACGGCCAGGACTACCTGGTGGGTGGCCGGATCGAAAATCTCGATGCCCCAGGCCGCGGTACGCATGCCGGGACGCTTCAGGAATTGAGCAATCCGGTTCTGGATCGTCTCGAGTTTGGAATCCGCGTAGGCTGGAAGGGAAAAACCGGGTGCCAGGAATCCGGCAAAAAGGAGAATGGCGGCCGTTTTGCGCAACCGTAATCCAAGGTGATTCATCCTGCTCTTTGTCCTCCCCGGTCCATTCACAAAGTAACCGTCGGGCCGTTTTCAGGATAAAAACATCCTTAAGACCGGTTACGGCCCGCATGAGCATACCACACCCGGGGTCCATGTCGATACCGGAGGTTTTTCGCCGATCCCACGCAAAGGCGTCCTGCGTCCCGTTGGCGAGGTTTACAAGAAAAAAGCCACGGATTCCACAGATCTATAAAAACACCTTTGAATCCGTGTGAATCCGTGGAATCCGTGGCGTTTTTCTGTTGTTACGGTCGTCTTGCTTTGCCTTGGACGATCACTCGGCCGGAATCTGTGCGATGAGCGCATCATTGAGCGATACGGTTCCGATTCGGGCGCCGACCCCGATGAGCACGGAACCTTGCACCCTGGAAACCGGGTTGAGATTTGCCGGATCGGATACAAAAGCGTATTCCAGGCTGGCCAGCGGCTCGTTGCCGATCACCCGGCGGATCTCGTTGATCAGTTTCCGGGACTGCCGCTCACCGCGGGCAATCGCTTCTTCCGCGGCTCGGAGGCTCCGGTAGAGCACAGACGCCGCGCCTTTTTGCGATTCGTTCAACAGGCAGTTGCGCGCTCCATGGGCGAGGCCCGATGCATGTCTGGACACCGGGGCGACAACCACCTCGGTGCCGAGGTTCAGGTCCGTGATCATCTTGCGCAGGATGGCGCCCTGGAGCGCATCCTTCAGTCCGAGGAACAGGAATGAGGGGCGGACGATGTGGATCAGCTTCAGATTCACCGTGGTCATGCCGCGGAAATGGCCTGGGAGCTGGATCCCGGGCAGTTTTTCACCGAAGTTCTCTACCTGCACATAGGTCGAAAAGTCCCGCGGGAACATTTCTTCTTCGTTGGGATAAAACACGTAATCGACGTTGTTCTGGCTCAGCAGGTCGACGTCCCTGGTCACGTCGCGCGGGTACTGCAGATACTCTTCCTGGCTGGGAAACTGGAGGCGATTGACGAAAACTGAAACCACCACCAGGTCCGTCATCTCGCGCGCGGCCTCGATCAGACTGATGTGACCCTGGTGAATCACCCCCATGGTGGTGACCAGTCCGATCTGCACATCGCTGGACATCAGCTTGGTGCTGACGGCCGCCATGCGTGCCACTCGATTGATGATCTCCATAGGAGCGACATCATAATCCAAATCGCTCCCCATGCAAGGCATTTCAGGAAAATCCCGGCGCCGGGCGAGGCGTTCCTGAAAACTCCGGATTGCGGCGATGGGACTACTGAAACACGATGTCCGGGCGCCTGAGATTGCCGAAACTGCCGATGCCTTTTAAGCTGAAGGAGAATGTCAGCCGGGTTTCCGTGCGCACTCCCAGGTCGTACTGCTGGAACTCGAGCGAGACGCCGCAGCAGTTCCACACATAGTTCAGGCGCGAGTTGCTGTTGAGGAAGGTCCTGGTCTTGATGTTGTAGCTCAAAATGAAATTGGAGGAGAATCCGCGCATGGCGTTTCCGTACAGGAACTGTCCCTGCACATGGTTGGCCGAGAACATGCTGGGCTCGAGCGCGTTGGTCTTCACGTAGGTGCCTGCCAGCTGCACCTTCCCCTTTTGCCAGCTGCCCCAGATGCTGGTGTCGCGCAACCGGCCGAGCTTCGTGTCGTAATCTGCGCGCAAATCGTAGCTGAATCCCGGGCGTGGATTGAGCCTGAGGCTGATATGGGTCGGCGACAGCATCCTTTGAATGCCGGTGGAAGAGAAACCGGAAATGGTTCCCAGCGGGTAAAAGGCGTTGAATTCTCCGGGGCGGAATGCGCCGCCGAAAGTCGGATCAAAGAAATATTTCTGCGCCACCGAAAGGACCAGGAACTCGTAGTTCTCGGTGAATCCAGGTCTGATTTCTCTCGCGCGCATGACGCGGTTCACGATTCCGTATTCAACTTCATTGGTGTCGGCGATGGCGTCCTGGTCATCGAATCGAATGGTCTGCGCCAGGCTGTCGATGCCGTCAATGCGGCGATAGGTGAACAGCGGTTCGATCGAATGCCGGAAATTCCCGAAGCGCGCGGAGCGGAAATCTCTCTCCAGGACCGGAGTGCGCAGGTCAATCTCGACATCGGTATATTGACGGCGCATGGGTCTGGAGAGCACGGCAGGATCGGGACCCTCTGACAGGTGAGCGCTGTAGTAGGTCTCCCGCAGGCCGACAGAGGGGAGAAGCGAAAATCCCCAAACGGACGGCAAGCGCAAGGCCACCCGCGGATGAAAATCGAGGCGTTGTACCACAAGCGGCGTTTCGATCGAGCTGTCCCGCCGGTACATCCCTTCCGCGGCCCCTCGGAAATAAAAGACCAGCGGAGACCGGCCCAAGGGCTTTCCGAGTGAGACGAACTCCAGCGAAGGCGATTTCCTGAGAACCAGGGAGCGGCCCGGGAAGAACACCTCCCTGCGGTCAAAGGAAAAGCCGGCGGAAAAACTGTCGAAATCGCGCGTGGCGTATACGAGAGCCTGCTCTTCAGGAATGGTGGCCGATCGCAGCCCTTCAGAAAAAGCCTGGCGAAATTGGAAATTCGTCGTGATATTGATTTTTGCGGCCGCCCTGAAACCGTTTCGGAACACGCTGTGGCTGTCCACCACCAGATGCATGCCTCCATGTCCCAGGCGGTCATTGACGCCAAATGCCTGCACCGCAAGGGTGCTCTGTTCTGTGGGGCGGGCGCGGAACTCTCCCGCAACGCCGAGTCCGCGCAGGCTGAAATAGTTGCCGGTCAAGGTGAGATCCGCGCTCCGGCCAAGTGTCTGGTAGTATCCGAGGCTGAATTGCCGGCCTTTGGTGCTGGACGTGCCGGTGTGAAAAGGGAGGAAGCCGCTGCTGCGTTTCTTGTTTTCAAGCGGGACGATCAGGTAGGGGAAATAAAAAACCGGCACGCCCTTGAGCTTGAAGAGCACACGGTGCATCCGCACCGTCTGATCGAGATGGATATTGGCCTTGAAAACGTCGAATGCCCACTTGGGATGCGGTTCCTCGCACGCGGTCAAGGAAGCCCGATCCGCACGATAGGTTTTCCCCCCGGTTTTTAACACCACCTTGCTGCGGATATGAAACTCCTCGTCCGTATATCCGACCACATCGTAGAGCGTGGCGGTCTGCGCGGTCAGATTGAATTCGGATCGAGAGCAGCGATACCACTGTTTCCCCTGGGTAAACGTGGTTTTGCCGGAGGTCGATCCGGTGCGTGTGGTCTCGTCAAACTCGGCAACGTCGCAGGTAATGACGAGGTCCTGGAAGGCGATGCGGACACTTCCGGAAGCCTGCCACTTGTTCCCATCCCTCTTCTCCTGGCTGCAGGAGGTCAGCACTACCACCCCGTCCTTATAGGGCATCCTGGTTTCGGGGACTTTACAGTCGCCCTGCGCATGCGCAACCCCGGCACAGGTGAGCAGCAGTGCCATAACGAAGAGTGGAACGTGGCGCTTCAACACAAGAATTCCTCGACCGAAGTCCTCAACGAGAATGCAGAGCAAAAGAATGAAGAAACAGCGCCCCGCGGCTTTCATTGTCACAACGGCATCCTGGCGCGTGGGCTCAGAAAATCCAATCCATAACCTAAATTACAGGAGAGGCGAACCCGCTTCAATTCGTTTTTTGCGGGCGGAACGCCCAATGTCGCATGGTGATTGCTCCGAGCGGACAGAGACAGCGCCCGAAGGGCGTTTTGGAGTGTTGCGCCCCGGCCTGCTCTTCATAAGGACTTATGCGCGGCAGATAGCACAGGCGATGAGTGCAAAAAGCGAAGCGAGCGGATGGAGTACATCCAATCGCCGCGACACTTCGCCGTCATCAAGACGGGGCCGGCTCGTTCTGGAGTGCGGTGACTGGTCGCCGCTTTGCGGAGCCCGATACTGCCGCATACCGGCGGCTTGCCGCCGGGATTCGCCGCAACACCCTTGCTGCCGTCGATGGTGTTCCGCGGACCGTGCAGCAGGGCGGCAAGCCGCCCGGTTTGGCGGTTGACCGAGGCTGAGCAAGCGGCGACCAGTCGCCGCACTCCAGAACGGGCCGCCGCCATCTGAGTATTATTTGCCGCGATGGAAATTCGTATAAGGAGCAGGCCGGGGCGCCGCACCCAAAGGCGCCTTCGGTGCCATGCTCTGACGCATCCTATTGTATCTGCAGCGCGCAAATAGGGATGTCGAAACGGGAATGGTCATGATATTCTCATGGGTCCCGTTCATCCGGCCGAATAAACCCAAACGGGGATCTGAATCCTGCCGGCTATGCATTGTCGAACGCATGCCGATTCGTTAGAATAAGGGACTTGCATAACTCAATCGACTCATTACACCAGGAGGTCTTATCATGCCAATCAGGGTGGCAATCAACGGTTTCGGGCGGATCGGGCGCAATCTCGTCCGCTGCTCGCACAACAATCCCGAGGTCGAATTCGTCGCGATCAACGACATCACCAGCCCCGATGTGCTTGCCCATCTTCTCAAGTACGACACGGTCCTGGGCCGGTTTGCGGGAAGCGTTGCGGTGAAGGATGGCGGCATCATCATCGATGGCAAGCCGCTCAAGGTCTTCAGCGAAAAGGATCCGGGCAAGCTCAACTGGAGCGACCTGGGAGCCGAAATCGTGGTCGAGTCCACCGGCCTGTTTACCGATGCCGAAAAGGCCAAGGCCCACCTCAGGGGAACAGTGAAAAAAGTCGTCATTTCCGCGCCCGGAAAGAACGTGGATGGAACGTTCTGCATGGGAGTGAACATTGAGAATTACGATGCGGCGAAGCATCACGTTATCTCCAATGCCTCCTGCACGACCAATTGCCTGGCGCCGGTCGCCAAGGTGCTGGATGAGAGTTTCGGAATTGAGTCCGGTTTCATGACCACCATTCACAGCTACACCAACGACCAGAATCTGCTCGATTTGCCGCACCGCGATCTGCGGCGCGCGCGTGCAGCCGCCCTGAACTTGGTTCCCAGTTCCACCGGCGCCGCCAAGGCCATCGGTCTGGTTCTGCCCCGGCTTTCAGGAAAGCTGGATGGGATCGCCATTCGCGTGCCGACCCCCAATGTCTCAATTGTAGATCTGGTCGTGCTTTCCCGTGCGCAGACAACCGCCGCGGATGTGAACCGCGCACTCCAGGCCGCATCGGAAGGATCCCTCAAGGACATTCTCGGCTATTCGGAAGAGCCGCTGGTTTCGTCCGATTACCTGCGCACTTCCTTTTCGGGCGTTGTCGACGCCCTGGAGACAAAAGTGAACGGCGCCCTTATCAAAACCCTGACCTGGTACGACAATGAATGGGGCTATTCCATGCGGCTGTTCGACCTGGTCCGCTACATCGGCCACCGCCTCTAAAGCAGTGATGAGTGATGAGTGATCTTCACTTCATTTGGGAGGAAGTCCAATGAGCAAGCTGGCAATCACGGATCTTGATCTGAAGGGCAAGCGCGTTTTCATGAGGGTGGACTTCAATGTTCCCGTGAAAGACGGCAAGGTCGGCGATGATCTGCGCATCCGGGCTTCGGTGCCCACGATTCAATATGCAATGGACCGGGGGGCTGTCCTGATCCTGGCATCCCATCTGGGCCGCCCCAAGGGGGGGGTGGAGCTGAAATACAGTCTGGCGCCGGTTGCGGCCAGGCTGACAGAATTGCTCGGCAAAGAGGTGAAATTCATTCCGGATTGCGTGGGCTCCGCGGCCGAAAACGCAGCCGCCGCCGCCCGCTCCGGCGATGTGGTGTTGCTCGAGAATCTGCGTTTTTACAGGGAAGAGGAAGACAATGATCCCGGATTTGCACAAAAGCTGGCACGGCTGGCGCCGCTGTATGTGAATGACGCCTTCGGCACCGCCCATCGCGCCCACGCCTCCACCGAGGGGATTACTCACTGCGTTGAAAGAGCTGCCGCCGGTTTTTTGATGGAGAAGGAGCTCCGTTACCTGGGGGACGCGCTCGAAAAGCCGCAGCGGCCGTTCGTCGCGATCATGGGTGGCGTCAAGATCTCCGACAAGATCGAGGTCATCGAAAACTTGCTCGGCAAAGTGGACACTTTGCTGATCGGCGGCGCGATGATGTTCACGTTCCTCAAGAGCCAGGGGAAAGAAATCGGCAAGTCTCATTACGAACCCGACAGGCTCGACCTTGCCCGTGACCTGATGGCGAGGGCAATGAACGAGGGCGCTTCAAAGATCCTTCTGCCAAAGGACGCAATCGCCAGCACCGGCATTGAGGACGAAGCATCAGCACACCTCGTGCAGGCCGGCCGGATACCGGATGGGGAAATGGGGCTCGATATCGGCGCTGAAACCCTGGCATGGTACTCGGCCACTATCCGGACGGCGAAGACCATCGTCTGGAACGGCCCAATGGGAGTATTTGAAAAGGATGCCTTCGCCGCGGGAACGCTTGGAATCGCCCGGGCGGTTGCGGGGAGCAAGGCAATATCCATCGTTGGGGGAGGGGATTCGGCTGCTGCGGTCGCCAAGGCCGGAGTCGTGGATCAAATCACACATATTTCCACGGGCGGCGGAGCTTCTCTCGAGTTTCTCGCGGGCCGGATTTTGCCCGGGGTCGCCGCCCTGACCGATAAGTAATGAGGGGTGAGACATGCGCCCGGATTTTGAAGTTGATGTTTTTAAGAGCTCTTATCAATCTTCTTGTGGGGCCGGGCTTTAGCCCGGCAGATGGATCCTTTTGGGGAGCTAAGTACACGGTTTCATAAATATGGTCACGTATTCTGCCACAGGGGCAGAATGGAGCAGGCTTCGCAGTTTCACGGGCTGGAAGCCCGTGCCACGACTGCCTGTTAACGTGGCACGGGCTTCCAGCCCGTGAATCCCCGAGGGGCGAAAATACGTTACCGTATTTATGAACTCCAGTACTAAGGCCCGCCCCCACTGTGGAGGAATCATGAGAGTCCCTGTGATCGCCGGGAATTGGAAAATGAACAAGACGCTGGCCGAGGCACGGGAGCTCAGCTCGGCGATCCGGGATGGAGCAACAGGCGCAAACCATTGCCAGGTTGTGCTGGCTCCGCCCTTTACGGCCTTGTCCACTGTGGCTGAGGTGCTGCGCGGGACGCCCCTGATCCTGGCAGCACAGGACGTATTCTGGGAACCGGCAGGGGCTTATACCGGCGCGATCAGCCTTCCGATGTTGGAAGATGTCGGCTGTGGCATGGTGATCGTCGGGCATTCGGAGCGGCGGCAACACTTCGGAGAGACGGATGCCACGGTCAACCGGCGGCTCAATGCGGTCATGAGATCCTCCCTGAACCCAATCCTGTGCGTCGGTGAAACCCTCGAGCAATGGGAAGCGGGAATCCAACAGGAGGTAATAGCTCAACAACTTGCGGGCGGGCTCGTTAACTTGACACGTCAGCAGCTCTTGCGTATGATTCTCGCCTACGAGCCCGTCTGGGCGATCGGAACGGGGAAGACTGCCTCGCCGGAAATCGCTCAGGAGGTCCATCGCGGCATACGTGCCTGGATTGCCAGGAAGTATGATGAAGATGCGGCCCGGCAAATGAGAATTCTATACGGAGGCAGCATCAAGCCCGAGAATATCTCCGACTTGATGCGACAGCCGGACATTGATGGTGGGCTGGTAGGGGGTGCGTGCCTGGATGCCAGGAGCTTTCTGCGCATCATCCACTACTGATTCGGCCGAATGGCGGAAAGCAGGTAATTAGAGAGCATGTTACTTTATTACATCATCGCGGTAATTCACGTGCTGGTTTGCCTCATTTTGATCCTGGTCGTGCTCCTGCAGTCAGGCAAGGGCGCGGACCTTGCGGGAGCTTTCGGCGGCGGCGGCACGCAGACTGCCTTCGGCAGCCGCGGTCCGGCATCGTTTCTTTCCAAGGCAACCACGGTGGCTGCAGTGGTGTTCATGATTTCGAGCATTCTGCTTTCCGGTCTGAACACACGCAGTGCCGCCAAATCGATTCTGGAAACAACCGGGAAAGGCGCGGCTGCGCCGGCGCCCAAACTGCCCGCGGCGCCCGTCGGACCCAAGGGTGAGAGCCGGGTGTTGACTCCGGAAGAAATCAGAAAAAGGGTGGAAGAAGCTGAGGCAAAGGCAAAGCAGCCGCCGGCTCCGCCCGTGGTGATACCGGCCGCTAAGGAGGCTCCGCCTGCGAAGGCGGCTCCCCCGGCGGCGAAGAAGGCTCCGTAAAGCAGCCACCTTCAAGGATCGGGCCCGCAGTTATTATAAGTGCCGAAGTGGTGGAACTGGCAGACACGCCATCTTGAGGGGGTGGTGGGGAAACCCGTGGGGGTTCGAGTCCCCCCTTCGGCACCAGACCAACAGGATTTCCTTTTGTTGCGACCCACAGAAGCCGGCCTGCCGGCTTTTTTCATTTCACGCTGAAACCACGGCATTTGACCGTTGCACGACCGCGGGTTCTGACGGCGCCTTTGGAGTGCGGCGCCCCGACGCCGCTTTGTCGACCCGAGTGCTGCCGCGATGGGGCGGCTTGCCGCCCGGGATGTCCACGGTTCGCATGCCGCTACATTCCGCTCGGCTGACGGCAGTTCGGAGATGGCGGCGGGCCGCCAGTTGCGGGTCGTCTGCGGCCTGTGAAAGCGGCGCCGGAGCCTGCTCCTTATACGAACTTTTTTCGCAATAAGGAAAACTCAGGGAGCGGCTGCCCCGTTTTGGAGTGCGGCGACTTGTCGCCGCTTTGTGGTGACATCCTATTGGCCCGCATGCCGGCAGCTTGCTGCCGGTTTCAAACGGGAAGGCAGACTGCTTGCACGTGCTCTTCCATAACGGCGGCAAGCCACCCTGCGCCGCGGCAGACCGATCGCCGAAAGCGGCGGCGACTCGCCGCACTCCAAACGGGACAAAAAAAAGGGCCCCGGCGTTGCGCCGGGGCCCTCGGACTAGAAAGCGCGGTTTGAGCTAGAAGATGAACTTCAGCGCGAACTGGATGTTCCTGCGTTCGGCAGCGCTGCCCGTACCGCCCCTGAGAGCCGGGATGTAATCCACCGCCGAAATGTCCGCGGATGCGGTATCCGCCAACAGATTGGAGTGGTTGAACAGGTTGTAAGCCTCGGCACGGAACTGGAGGCTGTAGCCCTCCTTGGGCAGCTTGAAGTTCTTATAGATGCCGAGGTTCATTTCCCAGAAGCCCGGGGCTCTGAAGATATTCCGGCCGCTCATTTTCGCTGGATAAGGGCCGAAATCCGCAGTTCCGGAAATGGGATGGAAGTAGGCGTTGTCTCCGGTTCCCGACAGCTGCGAAGTGAGATCGAGGAACTTGAACTGATTGGGAAGCGTGGAGATAGGTGTTGCCGTACCGGTCGTTTCCATGGAGCTGACCAGAATCATGCGATTGCACAGGTAGTAGCCATTCCAGCAGTCATAGATGGAATAGGGCGCGCCCGTGCGGGCTGAGAAGATAGGCGCAAGGTTCCAGCCATCCAATACGTGCTTGGCGAATCCAGTGATGTTCTTGGCATACGGGAGGGCCCAGATGCCGCTGATCGCCACGCGATGGCGGACGTCAAAGGCCGCGCTCCCATAGTCCAGGCTCGGATTGTAGGGATCGAGCAGACCAAGGTTGAAGTAGTTGTTTTCGTCACCGAAGGTGGAGCTGTTGTTGTCCAACGCGTGCGACCAGGTCCAGTTGAACGTCAGCTGGAGGCCCTGGTTGAACAGGTTCTGGCTCCGGATTCCGGCAACCATCCCATGGTAATTCGAGTAGCCATCCGCCGTGCGGTAGTTGACGACCGCATACTGGGAATTGGAATACGTGCTCAAAGGGCTGCCCGTCTGGCCGAAATATACCGCTCCCGAACCGGGCTTGTTCATCCGGTCAATCGTGTAGAGCCCGACACCCTTCGAGGCCGTGTACTCAAGGCTGAACACGGTGTTCCGCATGACCTCATGTTCCAGAGCCGCGCTCCAGAAATGGGCATAGGCGGTCTTGATGTTCTCGTTGACCGCGCGCAGGCTTGAGCGCGGCAGAACTTTCGTTCCACTTGAACCCGCCAGGGGGCCCATATTGTTGATTGTCACAGGCAGGTTGCCGCCAACGTCGCTGGGACCCAACTGCACCACAGCGTAGTTGGGCGGATTCTGGATCACGTTGAAAGTAACGTTGCCGAAGTTCCTTTCATAGCTGATCCCGTACCCGGCGCGCAGGCTGGTCTTGCCGGTTCCGGTAACATCCCAGGCGAAGCCGAGGCGCGGAGCGAAGTTGTTCGTGTCCTTGGCCCACAGCCCGCCGTTGGGACTGTTGGGAGCCAACATCACTTTACCGTTCTTGAACTTTTCCTCCAGCGTGGCGCCGGTGCCGAGGTAGAAGTTGGAATCCTTGAAAGGATCCTTGTTGTGCTGTACGCCGTAGTACTCCCAGCGCAATCCCAAGTTGAGTGTGACGCGCGGTTTGACGCGCCAGGTGTCCTGGGCATAGAACGCGAAGTCATGGTAGCGGTTGCTGCGGGTGAAGTCAGGCTGGCCCACCGGCAACGTGAGGGTGTCACCGGGGAATTTGCCCTGGGGATAAACAGCGGCCTGGAAAGAGGACAGCTGCCCCAGCAGGAAATTGTCCATCGCGCCCTTCAGATTGGTGCCGAGCTGCTCGACGGCTTCCTGGTAGGCGCCGAAGGCGCGGTTGTCACGCAGATATATGTACTGCCCGCCGAAGCGCAGAATGTGCGCTCCTGCAACCCAGCTCACATCCTCATACAGCTGGCTCAGATTCTGAGGGCCGCCGAAGGGGATTGCGTTGCCTGGGCTGAAAGGCAGATATCCGGGCAGCGCCACCCGCTGGCCGAGCACCTTGGAGGTCTGGCTGGCACTGGAGAAGTAAAGCGTCGGGCCCGCCACATTTTCACCCAGCGGCTGGAGGTTGTTCAGCCGGTTGTGAACGACTTTGGATTGCGACACCAGCTTCGGTGAAAAAGTACGGGTGACATTCAACAAAAAGTTATTGTTGAAGTTGTCGGTGCCGGTATCAAAACCCTTGTAAGGGCTCTCGCCGTTGGTTCCGATGAAGAAGTTCTGTTTCTGGGTCGCATACCGGCCGTAAATCGTGGTCTTGTCGCTTATGTTGTAGTCGATGCGCGTGACGGTCTGAATCTCGTTGCGCGGATCCCCGCCGCCGGCATCCGCCGGAACCGGATAATTCACGGTCCCGAAGATTGGCGTGCTTGCCGGGAGATTGGCGCACGGCCCGGTTGCGTTGCACAGGTTCGGGATCATGGCCTTCGTATAGATGATCCCGTTGGGCTGGATCTTCAGGTTGCCGTAAGTGGAAAAGAACTGCTGCGTGTTCGTCGCCGCCGCCGATATGAATTGCGGCATGGGAATCAGGGCGGTCTGCGTCGAAGTGCTGCGCACCCGGAACCACTCCGTATTGTTAAAGAAGAACAGCTTGTCCTTCTTTACCGGGCCACCCACGGAAAATCCAAACTGGTTGCGCACGAAGGGGCTCTTGGGAATATTCTGGGCGTTGTTGTCGAAGCTGTTGGAAGTCAGCTTGGAAACTCGGTTGAATTCATAGAGAGTGCCATGGAACTCGTTGGTTCCCGACTTCGTGGCCACGTTGACGACGCCCCCGCTGGCGCGCCCGTATTCCGCGGTGAAGCTGCTCGAGACCACGCTGAATTCCTGCACGGAGTCGAGCGGCACACTCTGGCCGACGCCGGCCACAAAATTATCGTTGTTATCCGATCCGTCCAAAAGAATGTTGGTGCTGGCGGACCGCTGCCCATTGATGTTGAATCCGGTTCCGCGAGAGTAGTCTCTCGAATCGCCCGGCGAAGCGTTCCCCGCAATTGCCACAAGGTCGTACGGATTGCGCGTGATCGTCGGCAGTTCCAGGATCTGCTTGGTGCTGATGACGTTTGCGATCGATTGGGACTCCACGTTTACCTGTATGGCAGCTCCGCTGACCACGACGGTGGTTGGCTCGGCACCCACGGTGAGCGCAAAATCGGCGGTTGTGATCCCGCCAACCGCAACCGTCACCTGTCTCTTGCCTGTGTTAAAACCCTGCTTGGCGATACTGACTTCATACGCGCCGGGCTGCAGATTCGTCACCACATAGGTGCCGTCACCGCCCGTCATGAACGAACGCTGGGAACTGGTAGCCATGTTCTTTGTTGTGACCGCAGCGCCCGGCACCACTGCCCCGCTTGGGTCCTTCACGGTCCCAATGATCCTGCCGGTCTCCTGCTGGGCGGCGAGATTCCCCGCCAGCACCAGAAGGGCCAAAGCCAACAATCCGGCTTTCATTATATTGGCTCTCGTAGCCTTCAACCTCATTGGTTTTCCTCCTTTATGGATCGATTAGAGTACAATTCGATCCCATTCATTTGCCTCCTACAACATTGCTCGCCCTGAATATTCCTCTGGCTCAGACAAGACAGATCAAGCAAGATCAGAACCACATTCCATGCACTCAGCACAATCGTGATCCACGATCCTAAATGTTGCAAGTGAATAGGTTATCCGATATGCTCCGGCTGTCCGCCCCGGGTACGCATGGAATCCGGAAATGAATTGTCCAATATGTTGATAATTCACGTTCAAAATATTGGATTCTAGCATAAATCCAGTGCAATTCAAGTTGTATCCTGCCGGGCCGGACTTCCTTTCTCCGGATTAACCATGGCAGGCAAGAGATCGGAGAATGCCGTGGAAGTTTTTTCAGGGTGATGCTAACTTCGTGCAGGAACAACGCAAATGAAAAAGCCCCTGGTTCTGCTTGCAGCGCTCGTCCTTGAAATCGCCGGAAACTGTGCCGGACAAGGAGTGAGCAGTCTTTCCTATGAGGACGCCCGGGAGATCGTGCGTGCAATGGACGAAGTTGTGCCTCCGGAACTGAAAGGCAAAAGCCCGGAAACACAAGCCGGGATCTGGCCCAATTGGCTGGCGGGCCTCAATTCCCAAATCCGCAAACGGCTCCTCCAGGGTGATGAAGACACACTGATAAACTTCCTTCTGTTTGGCGCCTCTTACACCAGGCAACCCCGTCTTGGTCCCGCCGATTTCAAGCCCGCCGAAAAGCAGCCGCCGGCGGATCCGAAATCGCCATGGTCTCTATTCCCGTCCCGCACCAGGCAGATTCTGGGAGCGCGCATGGAGGATTTCATCCGCGCCCTGGCGGACTCCAAAAGCAACGAGCGGCTCCTGTTCTTCAGATCGCTGGTGGTGCAGAAGGGGTTTCCGCCCGGCGGCGCCGCCGAATCAGCGCGCATTCAAAACTATTTGGAGATGAGTCTGATCCGGGTGCTGAAAGAGTCCGCGGAAATTGCCTCCTCTCTGGAAGCGGCGCGCAAGCTTGGCGATGCAAGCGCGGAATTCGCTGAGCGGTCCACATTGTTCCGGGAACGCGGCCTCTCTCTGGACACATCCCTGCCTCCCGACTTTGCGCTCGAGGAATCCCTGGTTGAATTGAAGGAAAAGAAGCTTGTCGGACCCGGGAGTGTCCGCCGCGTGGCCATCATCGGGCCGGGGCTCGATTTCATCGACAAGGATGCGGGCTACGATTTTTATCCACCGCAAATCCTTCAGCCTTTTGCCGTGATCGACTCGCTGGTTAGGTTAGGGCTAGCGCGACCGGAAAGCGTGGATCTGACCACGTTGGATGTCAGTCCGAGGATCATCGAACATCTGCAGCGCGCGCGCCAGCGGGCAGTGCAGGGGAATCCCTACACGGTGCAGCTGACGCGCTCCGTCCCGGTGGCCTGGAGCCCTGGTTACCTCCGCTTTTGGGAGAACTTCGGAAATCAGCTCGGCCGCCCGGCGCCCGCGCCGACTCAGGCAATAGCTCCGTCAGAGGCGATTTTGAGAGCGGTGAGCATTCGCCCGGATGTCGTGCTGCGCATCCATCCGATGGATTTGAATATCGTCACTCAGCATATGACGTTGCCTGCCGCGGAAAGATTCGACCTGATCATCGCCACCAACATTTTCGTCTATTACGACGTGTTTCCGCAGAGTCTGGCGCTGGCCAATGTGGGGAAAATGCTTCGTCCCGGCGGCCTGCTGCTGTCGAACAATGCGTTGCTCGAACTGCCGTTTTCACCGATTCATTCCATTGGATACAAGACAGTCGCCTATTCGAATCGCCCGTCGGATGGCGACACCATCGTCTGGTACCTGCGGGCAAAGTAAAGCACGCAGATCCAGCGCATCCCCGGGGCCAGGATCAAACATCGCTTCAAAGAGAGCTGGCTGAAAAGGTACGACAAGGACTGGATCGCCCCTCCAGAGGGTCTCAGTGGGGGCGATCCAGCGGTTTGGGCCTACTCGCCGTACATGGCGATGATGTCTTCTTTTTTCTTGCCCAGGATTTTGTACTCCTTGCCTACTTCCTCGAATGCGGCGAGCGCCTTGTCGATGTGCGCCTTCTCGTGACCGGCAGACAGCTGTACCCGAATCCGCGCCAGGCCTTTTGGCACCACCGGATAGAAAAAGCCGACCACGTAGATGCCCTTGTAGTACATGCCCCTGGCAACATTCTGCGAGAGCGTTGCGTTATAAAGCATGATGGGCACAATCGGGTGTTCGCCCGGCTTGATGTCATAGCCGATGCGCGTCATGTTCTCACGGAAGTACTTCGTGTTCCACTCAAGCTTATCGCGCAGAGCGGTAGTCTCCGAGAGCATGTCGATGACCTTGATGGCCGCCTCGACCACAACCGGGGCGAGGCTGTTCGAAAACAGGTAAGGCCTCGAGCGCTGGCGCAACATTTCGATGATCTCCTTGCGCCCGGAAGTGAAGCCGCCGGAGGCGCCGCCCATCGCCTTGCCGAGCGTGCCGGTGATGACGTCGACACGGTCCATGCAATTGCGGTGTTCGTGCGTGCCGCGTCCCGTCTTGCCGATGAATCCCGTGCAATGGGAGTCATCCACCATGACCAGCGCATCGTACTTCTCGGCCAGGTCGCAGATCTTGTCGAGCTGCGCGAGGGTGCCGTCCATGGAGAAAGCGCCGTCGGTGCCGATCATGCGATAGCGCGCGTCCCGGGCCTCTTTCAACTTGGCTTCGAGGTCCGCCATGTCGTTGTTGGCATAGATGTAACGTTTCGCCTTGCAGAGGCGAATGCCATCGATAATCGAGGCATGGTTCAGGGAGTCGGTGATGATGGCATCCTGCTCTTTCAGGAAGACCTCGAACAAGCCGCCGTTCGCGTCGAAGCAGGATGAGTAAAGAATAGCGGCGTCCGTGCCCAGAAACTTCGAGATCTTCCTTTCCAGTTCTCGATGAATATCCTGGGTGCCGCAAATAAAACGAACCGACGACATGCCGTATCCGCGCTGGTCCAGGCCCTTCTGAGCGGCCTCGAGCACTGCGGGATGGCTGGAAAGTCCCAGATAGTTATTAGCGCAGAAATTAATGACCTTTTTGTGCACTGCGTCTTCCGGGTATTCGACCTCGATATCCGCACCCTGGGGATTGTGAATATACCGTTCTTCCTTGTAGAGCCCTGCTTCGCGCACCTTCTGGAGCTCTTGGATCAGGTCGTCCTTCAGTCTTCCGTACATGCTGCCTCCTTGCTAAAGCAATCAAGTAATATTGAGCAATTCTCGCTGCACTTCGACATTAAAACCACCTACCTGCTTTGTTTCATTCTCGGGTTTGTGACTGGGCTTCATCACAAAAAATCACCTGGCATACAATTTGCCCTGCGCCTTCCGCGCCTGCAGATGCTCCAACATATCCCGGGTCATGGAATCGAGGTCCCACTCAGGCTTCCATCCCCATTCCTGACGGGCTGCGGAGTCATCGATCGAGTTAGGCCACGAGTCTGCGATCGCCTGCCGAAAATCCGGTTCATAGCGCACCTCGAAGTGGGGAATATACTGTTTGATCGATGCAGCCAGTTCGCCGGCGCTGAAGCTCATGGAGGCGAGATTGAAATCACAATGATGTTGCAGCTTTGAAAAGTCAGCGTCCGCAATCTGGATGGTGGCGGCGATGCAGTCCGGCATGTACATCATCGGCAGCATCGTGTCTTCCCGAACAAAACAGGTGTACTTGCCTTTGTCCACAGCCTCGTAGTAAATGGCGACCGCGTAGTCTGTCGTTCCGCCGCCCGGCAGCGTCTCGTAAGAGATGATTCCGGGGTAGCGCAAACCGCGCACATCAAGCCCGAAACGTCGCACGTAATAATCGCCGATCAACTCGCCGCAGACTTTGGTCACACCGTACATGGTGGTGGGTTTCAAGACCGATTCCTGCGGGGTGTTATCGAGAGGCACGTGCTTGCCCCAGACCGCAATGGAGCTGGGAATAATGATGGAGGCCATCTCATACTTCAGACCGAGCTCCAGAATATTGATGGTTCCTTCCATGTTCACGCGCCAGCAGCGCTGCGGGTTCTTTTCGCCCACCGCCGAAAGGATGGCCGCCATGTGAAAGACCGTGTCGATATTGTATTTCTTGACGATCTCCTCGACGCTGTTGATGTCGTCGACATCTATGAAATGGAACGGCCCTGAATTGCGGAACTCTTCCGTGGGCGGGGTTTTCCGGCCTGTGGCGACGACATGGTCCGCACCGTACCGCTTGCGCAGCGCCACTGTCAACTCTGAGCCAATCTGACCAACTGCACCGGTAACAAGAATGTTTTTGATTTCTTTTTTCAAAATGCACACCTCCTAGCAAGAGGGGCTCGGCGCGAACCGCCGCCCCAGGGCCGATGTCAACAAGGACCGGCAGTACTATAAAGCAGGAATGGTGTTGGATTGGAGAAAAAAAGCTATCCGCCGTCGTCGGGTACCTGCAGGCAAACTGAAGCCGGCGGATCCATTCAGCCGGTTCATCCGGCTTTGATAGGGACCAGGAGCAGCGGCCGGCTGGACTGGGACTGCACTTTGGCCGCGACGCTGTTGGTCCAGAAGGCTTCATTGCCGGCTTTGCCGTGGGTTGCAAGCACGATCAGGCTCGCGTGCAGGGCTTCGGCAGTCTCGGCGATCATAGGCGCCGGATCTCCGCGTCCCAGTTCGGCATAAGCTTCAACCCCCGCCGCCCGGATGCGGGCCACCTGCTGTGCCAGATAGGATTTCAGGTCATCTTCAGCCAATGCCAGGAGCGCCCTGGTTGTGCCCGGCATGAATTTCCCCGTGGTCGCGTCCTGGCCCGCCAGGGTCCCCATGGTGGGCACGACGGAAAGCAGCCGCAGCCGCGCGCCCGTAACGCGCGCCAGCCCGAGGGCGATATCGAGTCCCTGCCCGTGGGAGCTCTTTCCGTCCAGCGGAGCCAGCAGCACGGTAAGTGCGAAGGGCCGGGGCTTTCCTCCCTCGCCCGGCCGGATCAGCAGGACAGGCCTGTCCCCGGCAGCAACAATCTGCTGGGCGATGCTGCCGAGAAACATCCTCTTGAGGCCGCCGCCTCCATGAGTGCACATGATGATGAGATCGGGAGAGAGCTCCTCCTCGTGTTGCACGATCCCTCCGGCAACATCGGCCGTGGTCGAGGCATGTACATGGCAGTCCACCTGCGCGGCTGGCAATCCGGCACGCCCGCGGATGCCGTCCAGGTAGGCATCCGCTTCCTCCGGCGTGCGCAGGTGGCGGTCTCCGTGGATCGTGAGAGGCGCATCTTCCTCAACGACATGGACAAAGGTCACTTTCGCCCCCAGAGTGCCGGCAAGGTAAACCGCGGCGGGGAGGGCAGCCTCAGCCAGTTCGGAACCATCCAGCGGGACAAGGATCTTCTTAAACATACGTAGGACTCACAAGAAGTTTTCAGCCAGGAGAAAAACGTTCAATGCCATGATCAGCCCCGCGATGGCCCATCCCGCAATCGTTGCGAGGCGGCTGTTCACCAGATCGCCCATGATGCTGCGGCGCTGCGTGAAAAGAACGAGCGGGACGATAGCGAACGGCAGGCCGAAGCTCAGGAATACCTGGCTGATCACCAGGGTTCGGGTGGGATCCAAACCGGCGGAGATCACCACGACCGACGGCAGGATGGTCACCAGGCGGCGCACCCAGATCGGTATATGGCGCTTGATGAAGCCCTGCATAATCACCTGTCCGGCCATCGTCCCCACGGTCGTGGAGGCCAGTCCGGAAGCCAGAAGCGAAATCGCGAAAATGGCGCCCGCAGCCCGGCCCAGGAGAGGCTGGAGCGTGATATAAGCCTCTTCCAGCGAGGCGATGTGCGCCAGGCCGAAACGGTGAAACGTGCCGGCTGACATGATCAGGATCGCGGCATTTACGAATCCGGCCACACCCAGGGCGATCGTGATGTCAGCCACCTCGAACCTCACCAGGCGGCGCTTTTGCCGGGGATCCTGAACCCGGATGCGGCCCTGGGTCAAAGCTGAGTGCAGGAAAATGACGTGCGGCATGATGGTAGCTCCCAGGATGCCGGTAGCCAGAAGTACGCTTTCAGAGCCTGCGAACCGGGGCACGAATGCGCTGGCGCCGATTGCATGCCAGTCGGGCCTGGAGATGAAAAGCTCGAGCACATAACACCCCGCAATCACCCCCAACATGGCGCTGATGACCGCTTCGAGCGGCCGGAATCCGCGTGCCTGCAGCGCCAGGATCAGAAACGTCACAATGACGGTCGGGATGCCGGCTAGCCACAATGGCATGCCGAAGAGCAGGCTGAATCCGAGCGCGGCGCCGAGAAATTCGGCCAGGTCGGTGGCCATCGCCACCAGCTCCATCAGGATCCACATTCCCCACACAACCCAGGGACGGAAATGAATCCGGCACAGCTCTCCCAGATTATGCCCCGTGGCAATGCCGAGCTTGGCGGACAGGGATTGGACAAGGATGGCCATCAGGTTGCTGGCCACCACCACCCAGAGAAGTGTGTAGCCGAATTTCGCGCCCCCCTGAATGTTGGTGGCGAAATTCCCCGGATCCACATAGGCGATGCTGGCGATGAAGGCGGGGCCGAGGAAGGGCCAGAGGCGGGCCAGTCCCCACCTGCGGCTATCTCCGGAGAGCACTTCTCTGGCTCTCGAGATGGTAACGACATCGCTGGATTCGGTCGATTCCACTTCTTCAAAATACCAGAGAAGAGCTGAACCGCGAAGACCTCAAAGACCTCGAAGTCATTCTTTGAGGTCTTTGAGGCTTATTGCAGGCTAAAACCACGGCCAGAGGCCATGCGACCCTGAAAGACTCAGCCGTTGCGGAGAGCCGTCGTTGGTTTTCGGACGCCACGAGCCAGAGCAGAACATTCTCGGGGTCGGGATCGGTATCGGGGTCGGTATCGCTATCGGTATCGAATCGAGGTCGGTAGCAACCATGCTGTCCATCGTTCCACCTCAGGTTCCAATGCCGATTACGATAGCGACCCCGATACCGACCCCGACCCCGAGAATTGCTCCGATCGGCCCCGCTATTCGGGGCAAGCCACGCCTGGAAGGCGTGGTCGATTACTTACCGGATGTTCTTGAGGATGGCGAGGAGGAAGGTCCAGAACTTCTCGACCGTGTCGATAAAGAGCTTCTCCTCAGGGGAGTGCACGGCTTGCAGCGTAGGTCCGAATGAGACCATATCCATGCCCGGGAACTTCTCGCCGATGATGCCGCATTCCAGCCCGGCGTGCACGGCCTTCACTGCCGGCTCCTTGCCGTAAAGGGATTGGTAGGTTTCCTTGGCGATCTTCAGGATTTCCGATTCCAGATTCGGTTTCCATCCCGGGTAGCCGTCGGATGATCGCACCTGGGCCCCGCCCAGGTCGAATACGTTCGCCACCATCCGGCTGATCTCGATGATTTCCGAAGCCACCGAACTGCGCTGGCTGGTGGCCACCGAAATCGACTTTCTGCCGGTGGTTACGATCGCGACGTTGGTGGAAGTTTGCACCAGTCCCGGGATGTCGGGACTCATCTTGATGACGCCATGGGGGAGCGCCGAAAGGGTCTTGAGCAGTTTCTTCTGAAACACGCCCTTTAAAACCTTGCCCTTTTTTGCGCCTTTGATCGCGGTCAGTGAGATTTCGAGCCCCGGCTCCACGGTAGCGTATTCGGCTTTGACTGTGGCGTTGAATTCGCCCACCAGGTTCGTCGCCTGATCCCAGGATTTTTTCGGGATGTACAGCTTTGCCTCGACCTCCCGCGGAATGGCGTTGCGCTTATTGCCGCCGTTCAGTGTCGAGATCCTGGCCCCGAGATCGGCGAGCGCCATCAGGATGCGATTGATGATCTTGATGGCGTTTCCCCGGCCTTTGTCGATTTCAAGGCCTGAGTGGCCGCCGCGCAAACCGGCCACCTTGAGCAGGCCCGGCACAGCCTGGGCGGAGGAATTCACGAACTCGACATTCCAGGAGCCCATGGCGTCCCGGCCCCCGGCGCAGCCGACATAGAGTTCCCCCTCCTCCTCGGAATCAAGGTTCATCAGGATTCTGCTCTTTACGAAGTCGCCGCTGATGCCTTTGGCTCCCGTCAGTCCTCTTTCCTCATCCACCGTGAACAGGAATTCCAGCGGACCGTGCTCCAGCGATTTATCTTCCATGATGGCCAGGTTGGTGGCGACGGCAATGCCGTTATCCGCTCCCAGGGTAGTGCCGTTGGCCATGATCCAATTATTGGTGCGCACAAGCTCGATTGGATCCTTATCGAAATTGTGAACCTTGTCTTTGTTCTTTTCTCCGACCATGTCCAGGTGGCCCTGGAGAACCACGCTGCGGACGTTTTCGCGCCCCGGCGAGGCGGGCTTGCTGACGATCACGTTGCCGACCGGATCCATCTTGGCGGCAAGTCCGAGACGTTTCGCAGTCGCCGCGACATATTTGCTGATCGCGGCTTCATTGCCGGAACAGTGCGGAATGCGGGCAATTTCCTCGAAATACTTCCAAACCAATTCCGGCTTCAATCCATCCGTAGCTTTGGCCATTCTGCCTCCTCGAAAGCGAACCGCTCCCTTACCTGAAAACACAACGTATGAAAACAATTATGAAAGAACGCGGCGCGGCATAGCCGCGGCCATAAGGAAACCATGAAACAGCATGCGCATTCTGCGGAGCCGCGCGCGTCAGCAAGCGGATGCGTAACCATCCTCTCCGCCTGCGATTCCGGTCTCCGTCGTCAAATATCCGCTTGCTGACGCGCGCGGCTCCGTCATGGTTGCCGGGCCATCGAGGGTCGACGGCGCCGGCTTACATAATCGCCGTCGGCGGCGCCGGTTCGTCCGGGCTGCCGGCATTGGCCAGCGGCACTCTCACCATCACCACCACGAGCGCGATGGCCGCGATGATCATGCCGATCCAGTGGGGCGAAGCGAAAAGCTGCGGCGTCTCCCCGCGCCAGATCGCGGCAATCACGAGCCCACACAGCGCCTCGCCCGCGATCAGGCCGGACGCCGTCAGAACTCCGGCATTTTCCACGCGCGCTTTCTGGGCGTCGTTGAACTCCCGGCGGTCCCGGAGCTTGTCGGTGATCCATCGGACAACGCCCCCGATGAAGATCGCAAAGGTGGTCTCGACCGGCAGGTACATGCCTACCGAAAAGAGCATCGGGCTCTTGACCTGGACCATGATGAGAGCGATCCCCATGCAGATGCCGACGATGACCAGCGGCCAGGGCATGTTGCCGCCGACTATGCCGCGGGAAAGCATCGCCATCAGTCCGGCCTGCGGCGCCGCCAATTGCGGACTGCCGAAATGATACGCCTTGTCAAGCAGCATCAGGACGAAGAACAGCGCCGGTGCCGCCACGATCACGCCGAAGATGTCGCCGATCTGCATTTTGGACGGCGTCCCGCCGAGGATGTGCCCGACCTTGAGGTCCTGGAGCATTTCGCCGGCAACGGCCGATGAAACGCAGACCACCGCCGCCACCCCCAGCACCGCGGCAATTCCGCCCAGGCCGGCGACGCCGAGCGCAACCATCAGCAGCGCCGCGACCACCAGCGTGCACAGCGTCAGGCCGGACACCGGATTGTTCGAGGAGCCGATCATGCCCACCAGATTTCCGGAAACGGCCGCGAAAAAGAACCCCAGGATGATCATGACCGCGGCTGCGCCGATCGCGCCGACCACGATCGTGGCGGTGGTCAGATTGCCGGCCCGGGAAATGAAGAAGTAATACAGGCCGATCATGGCAACGAACACAATGGCAACCCCCAGGAAGACGGCCCTCATGTTCAGATCGCGCTCGTGACGCTCCGTTGCTTCATGGGCCGCGGCGGATTTTTTCAGGTCGGTGATGGCGCGCGCTATGCCGAGACCGAGCTGCTTGCGCATGCGGAACAGCGTATAACAGGCGCCCACCAACATCCCGCCCACCGCGATCGGACGCACAATCGAGAAATAGACGGCTCCGGAAAGCGTTCCCCAGCTGACATCGGCTCCTGCCGGCAGCGACGCCTGCAGTTCCGGGCCCATCAGATAGGTCAGCAAGGGGACCAGCAGGCCCCAGGAAAGCAGGCCGCCGGCAAAGTTCAATGCCGCCAGGCGCGGCCCGATAATGTAGCCGACTCCCATGTAGGCCGGGCTGATTTGCGGCGAGTTGAAGGTGCTCATGCCGCCCGTAGTCACCGTTGTGACATTGGGATTCCGGCTGGTGCGCAACAGCAGGCTCCTTCCCAAATCACCGATATTGATCGTGAAGGTCTTGATCGGTTCGAAGATGTTGAGGGCGCCGAGCGCGTTAATCAAGGCGCCGAAGCCCATGTTGGCGAAAAGGATCTTGGCTGCCTTCGAGCCCTGCTGGCCCGCTTTGTGGATCTCAGAAGCCGCGACCGATTCGGGGAAGGGTAGTTCCGGATCCTCCACCATCACCCGGCGCAGCAGCGTGACGAACAGGATGCCGAGCATCCCGCCGATGATCATAAGCGCGACTGACTGCCAGAACTTGTCCATGCCGAGTCCCGGCCACAGCTCCGCGAGTACAAAACCCGGAATCGTGAAGGCCGCACCCGCGGCCACCGACTCGCCGATCGAGCCGATCGTGCGAGCCATGTTTTCTTCCAGCAGCGACCCCCTCATCAGTCGCAGGACCGACATGCCGATCACGGCTGCCGGGTAGGTTGCGGCAATCGTCATGCCCGCCCTCAGCCCAAGGTAGGCGTTGGCAGCACCCAGAATTACCGTCATGATTAGTCCCAGAATGATAGCCCTGAGGCTGAACTCGGCCATTTGCATGTCAGCCGGAACATAAGGCCGGAATTTCGGCTTGTCTCCGGGCGGAACAGCTTTGGATTGAGTGCTCATCGAGAATCCTCCGGATGTGGTGGAAACCAGGCCAATCCCATTAGAGAATTCGTAACTTAGCACACGATTTTCGCGAAAAACAAGGATATTGCCTTATCACCAGAAGAATTGAACTTCCAGGATTCCCCTCTCGTAATGCAGAATAGGAAGCAGTCGCCGATGGACGGCCTGCAGGAGGTTGGGAATGATCGGGAATTCATCATCCGGAAATCCACCGGCGCAGCCCGAGACGCTTGAAGACGGCGGATTTTTCGGCGCTCTCGCACGCTGGCAATCCTATGTGAACATCCTCTATCTGCTGATCTCCTTTCCTTTGGGAATCACCTATTTTGCTTTCATCATGACGGGCCTCTCGGTCGCATTTGGCCTCATGATTGTGGTGGTGGGATTCCTGATCCTTCTCCTTATGCTGGTTGCAATCCGGGGCCTCGCGTCCTGGGAGCGCCAACTGGCCAATCTTCTGCTGGGTGCCCACATCCCCCCGCCCGATCCCAATCCGCCGGTCTGGCAGCATCCGCTAATTGCGCTGAAGAGGTATCTGACGGATTCCTATTCCTGGAAATGCCTTGGATACTTCCTGGTGCAGTTTCCCCTGGCGGTTGTATCGTTCATGGCGGTGGTGTTTTTTGTGAGCCTCACCCTCACGCTTCTGACTGCGCCCCTGCTATACAATTTTGTGCCCATTCATGTGTTTAACTGGCGAATCATGGAGGCTGAGGAAGCCTTGATATGCGCCGTGATCGGCCTGGTTGTGGGTGTGGTTGGGGTCCACGTCATGAATGGATTGGCCGCGCTCAGGCGCGCGCTTGCCACCGCACTGCTTTCCGGCTCCACCAGGCATCACCCGAATCTGAAGTCCGGTCCGGTGATTATCTCTTGAGGTTCCCTGGCCGCCGCTGAAAAAGTGTCCGGGCCCTTCCGGCTCCTGGCCCGTTCATTCCGTTTCTTCGTCTTTGCGCGCGTGGATCAGCGTTTTGACCGCGAGGATCGCAAACAGGCACAGCACGGCGGCGCGCAGGATGCCGTCGAGTGCAAGCGCGCAAATGAGAGCCAGGACGGCATAGCAGGCGAGGGCCGCGGCAAGGCGCCTGTGAGCTCTGTCGGTAAGGAAGGTCATGAGTTTCATGGGGGGCAATTATACTCCAGGGATGAGGCCGGCGATGCGCAAATCAGGCGTCTCCGTTGCCGGAGCATTGGCGCCCATTTTTCCCGCAATGAGGATTGCATTGGATTTGCTTAATTATTATTGAATCTTCACCTCCATCTATGTATAGTCAACGCCAACCCGATCAGGTGTTTGCCTGCGTTTTTAACGTCGGCCGCAGACTCTTGAACAGGGCGTGGCGTTTCACGTCCGGATCCCGCGAACAAGCGCCAGAAGATGGAATGTCTGTGATCCGATTAACACCTGCCGGCGCAGGAAATGTTTTATAAGAGGAAAAATGAAAGAACAAGGTACTGTGAAGTGGTTTAATAACGAAAAAGGCTATGGATTCATCAAACGGGCATCCGGGGATGATGTGTTTGTGCACCACTCCGCAATTCAGGCTACAGGCTTCAAATCGCTCAGCGAAGGCGACAACGTCGAATTCACAGTTGCGAAAGGCCCCAAGGGCCTCCAGGCCCAAGATGTGGTGAAGCTCTAGCGAGATGCCTCCGGGGCTGGAAAATCCAGCTCCGCTGCTGCCTTCCGTCTGAGTCCCATACCACGAAAGGATCAAGACCGCGAGAGGATCCGCGGTGGGAGTCTGTCTACTCAACATGGGATCGGACCTCGAAAACTATCTCTTGATTTTGAAAGATGAGGTTTCCGGGTCCGACTTCATGCCGAAGCGCAGTTTTCTCCCTGGCGTGAACCTGTCGATCATCGGTGCGGGCGCGCTTATGCTGCGCGGCATGGCACAGCAGGAAGCCGACCGGCTTGTTGCGGAATCCATCGAACAGGGCGTCAACTACTTTGACGCCGCTCCTTCCTACGGCGACGGTGAATCCGAAGAGAAGCTCGGCCGGGCGCTGGAGCCTTATCGTCCGCGCGTTTTCCTGGCCTGCAAAACCCTGCAACGCTCCGCCGCCGGCGCCCGTCTCGATCTGGAACAATCGCTCCGGCGCCTGCGCACCCCCACCCTGGATTTGTACCAGTTCCATGCGATCCAGAGAGCCGAAGACCTCCAGTACATTTTCTCTCCCCATGGAGCCATGGAAGCCGTCCTCCGGGCGCGAGACGAGGGATTGATCCGCTTCATCGGTTTCTCGTCGCACTCGGTGCCGCTGGCCGTCGAGATGATGAACCGGTTCCGGTTCGACTCGCTTCTCTTTCCCGTGAATTATGTCTGCTATGCGCGGGGAGATTTCGGGCCGCAGGTGGTCGAGAGCGCGCGCAGGCTCGGTGTGGCTCGTGTGGCGCTCAAGGCACTCGCGCTCCGGCCGTGGAAGCGCGCGGAGGCAAGAACCTATCCGAACTGCTGGTATCGCCCGATTGACGATCCGCGCCTGGCCCTGCAGGCGATCCGGTTCACCCTATCGGAAGATGTATCCGCGCTCCTGCCTCCCGCGGACGCCCGGCTGTACCGGATGGCGCTCGCTCTCGCCCGCTACGTCACGCCGCTGAGTCCCGAGGACCGGCGCGGCCTGCTCGCAGGCGCCCGTTCCCTGAAACCGATCATGACGGCAAAAAGGAAATCGTAACTCCATCCGCCTGGAGCAGGGAGCGTTTGGAGTGCGGCGACTGGTCGCCGCTCTGGAAATCGTGTTCTGGCCGGGAAACGGCAGCTTGCTGCTGTTTTCGGCGGAGACCCATGCTTGGCTACAGGCGCACTGCGGCAATCCCGGCAGCAAGCTGCCGGTGTGGGGCAGCACCAAGCTGCTGAAAGCGGCGACCAGTCGCCGCACTCCAAACGTGCCGTGGGCGCCATGCGTCAAAAACTCTGCGGCATTGGGCGTCCCGTCCGCCATTGTCTGCTCGAAATCTCCGGCTGATTTTTCTCCGCGCTTCATGATAGGATGCGATCTTCTGTAAGGTTACGGTATTTTCTTGCTTAACGCTCTTCACCGTCAGGTCCGGGATTTGCCCTCGGACCTGGCAGGCACTGCGCTATGGCCAACCCGACCCCATCCGGCGCCCTGAGCCGGCGGTGCTTCCTGAAATTCAGCACACTGCTGGGCTCATCGTTTTTTTCCGTATTTCCCAAAGGCCTCTTGGGCGCCGATCCTTCCCAGGACACGGCCGGCGGCGAACGCATCGTTCGCGTCGGCTGTCCTTCGCACAATTGCGGCGGGCGCTGCCTGCTGAAAGTCACGGTCCGCGACGGCTTCATTGAAAGAATCGAAACGGATGACCGTCCCGCCGACACGCTCGAAGATCCGCAACTGCGCGCCTGCATCAGGGGCCGCGCCTATCGCCGCCGCCAGTATCATCGCGACCGGCTTCAATACCCGATGCGCAGGACGGGCAAGCGCGGCGAAGGGAAGTTCGAACGCATCACCTGGGATCAAGCCCTCGACAAGATTGCCGGCGAACTGGCGCGGGTCAAGAAGGCCTATGGAAACTCGGCGATGCTCGTGCCCTATGGCACCGGCAGTTATACTCAGATCAACGGCCGTCAGACCGCCCAGCGGCTATTGAATCTCTATGGCGGCTCGCTGGGCCAGTATAACAGCTATTCCTGGGCCTGCATTTCCGGCGTCACCTCCACGGTCTACGGCACCGACACAACGGGCAACCAGCGCCAGGATTGGGTGAATTCCAGATACATCCTGATGTGGAGCTGGAATCCGTGCGAAATGCGCGACGGCACCAACACCGAGTTTTTCCTGCGCAAGGCCCGTGAAAAGGGCGCGCGCATCGTCTGCATCGATCCGCGCATGACGTTGAGCGCGGTGGCACTTGCGGATGAGTGGATTCCGATCCGGCCCGGAACCGACGTCGCCATGATGTCGGCGATGGCCTATGTGATGATCAAGGAAGATCTCGTTGATGCGGAGTTTGTCAAGAACTGCTGCAGCGGTTTTGACGAGACACAGATGCCCGCGGACGCCAAAGATGCGGAAACCTATAAGGACTATATCCTGGGCACGCGCGACAAAGTCCCCAAAACTCCTGCATGGGCTGAAGCCATCACCGGCGTGCCGCGCGACACGATAGCCCGCGTCGCCAGGGAATATGCGACCACAAAGCCGGGCGTCCTGTATCAAGGATACGGCATGCAGCGGCGTGCTTACGGCGAACAGGTGGTCCGGGCCGGGTGTGTGCTCGCGGCCCTGACCGGCAACGTCGGCATCCCGGGTGGATGGGCCGGAGGCATGGGGCTGCAGGCTCGGGACGGCGGCCCCCTGTGGAATGTTTTTCCCACAGGTTCCAACCCGGTACGGGCGAGCATCCCGTCCTTTCTCTGGACCGAGGCGATCATCCGCGGCAAAGAAATGGGGCGCGAGTCGGGTGTGCGCGGGGTGGAAAAACTCGACAACAACATCAAGCTTATTTATGCCGTCGCCTCAAACCTGCTGGCAAACCAACATGCCAATCTCAACCGCACCGGCAAAATCCTCCAGGATGAAAAACTGGTGGAATTCATTGCCGTCCAGGACAACTTCCTCACGGCGACGGCGCGCTTTGCGGACCTGGTTCTCCCGGCATGCACTCAGTTCGAAACCTGGGGTGTGGAAGACGGCTGGAAGTACGGCGACGAAGTGATCCTGCTGCCCAAGGTCGTCGATCCGCCGTTCGAAACCAAGAGCGACTACAAAATCTGCTCCGAGATCGCGGAACGGCTGGGAATCGCCAAGGAGTACACCCAAGGGCGCGGCGAGCGCGACTGGATCGAGTGGTGCCTGGCACAACTGCGGAAGGCGCGTTTCCCAAAACTCCCGGAACTGGCCGAGTTCGAGAAGAGCAATGCCGGCGTCTACTCGGTGCCCGTTACGCAGCCCGCCATCGCCTTCGCCGATTTCCGCAAGGATCCCGTGAAATTCCGCCTCGGCACACCTTCCGGCAAGATTGAGATCTATTCTCGGAGGCTGGGTGCGTTCAACAATCCCAAGGAAGTGCCGCCCATCCCTAAATACATCCAGGAATGGGAAAGCCCGTTCGGCCCCGAAGCGAAGAAATTTCCTCTGCAGGCGGTCGGGCATCATACGCTGGCGCGCGTCCACTCGACGATGGCCGGCGTGGACTGGCTGGAGGAGGCGTTTCCACAGCGGGTCTTCATCAATCCGATGGATGCCGCCGCCCGGGGCATCCAGAACTCCGCCGAGGTCAGGGTATTCAACGACCGTGGCGAGATGAGAATCCTGTGCCGCGTGAGCAGGCGGATCATGCCCGGTGTGGTGGCCATCCCCCAGGGAGCATGGTGGAAACCGGATGAAAAGGGGATCGACCGCGGCGGTTGCATCAACGTCCTCACTTCGGAACGGTGGACTCCCTATTCGTTCGGCAACGCCCAGCACACGATCATGGTGGAAGTGAAGAAAATCTGAGGAACGGCTGTGGTAAGTCAATTCGCATTCTTCGTCAACGCTGATGCCTGCTCGGGCTGCAAGACCTGCCAGGTGGCCTGCAACGACAAAAACAACCTTCCGGTCGGCCAGCATTGGCGTCGCGTTTATGAGATCACAGCCGGCGCCTGGCAGAAGAAGGAGGATGCCTGGGTCTCCACCGTGGTTGCCTACAACCTGTCGATGGCCTGCGTTCACTGTATCGAGCCGGACTGCGCCATCATTTGCCCTTCGCAGGTCATCTGGAAGCGGGATGACGGGATTGTGTTGATCGACCTCACCCGCTGCTCGCGCTGCCGCCGATGCGAGTCCGCGTGCACCTATAATGCGATCCGCTACGATCCGACCACGGATGCCCTCCTGAAATGCGATTTCTGCCTGGATTACCTTGACGCAGGTCTGCCTCCGGCCTGCGTTTCGGCCTGCCCCAACCGCGCCCTCGATTTCGGCGAGTACTCCGAACTCAGAAAGAATTACGGGGATGCCAGTCGGGTTTTCCCCCTGCCGGACCCGAGCGTCTGCGGTCCTGCCCTAGTCATCAAGCCGCACCGCAACACGGCGCTGGTCCAGAGCCGCGAGCCCGAAGTGGCCAACTGGGGAGAATTGTAAAAGCAGGAGGCAGGAGGCAGGAGTCAGGAGACAGTAGAAAAGCCGGATTCCACCCTGCAAACGGGCTGCGGCAAACCGCCGGCAGTTTTGAAGTGCGGCGACTCGTCGCTGCTTGGACACACGACGGCAGCGTGTGAGATGAAAGTTCGTCCCTCGGGAACACCGCTTCTCGCATTACCCAGGATTCCGAAGTGCTGGCTTGACAAACGAATGAAAAAATATGGGGCCGGGCTGAAGCCCGCCCCCACTGCTTTTTTTCAGCCGATTCTTATTCAGCGGATTTGGTTCAGACAATTCCCTTCAACTTCGAAATCCGGAATTCCAGCAGAAAAAACAAACATCATGCCGGTGCTCCGGCCCTTTGGGCAAGACGCCTGTGGCCCCGTTGCTTTTCTCCTGACTCCTGACTTCTGACTCCTGTTTTTTACTCCGCGCGCAGGGCTTCCACCGGATCCAGGCGCGAGGCTTTGATGGCCGGCCAGGTGCCGGAGAGCAGGCCGATGATGCCGAAGGTAATGAATGCGGTCAGGAAGACACGGGTGTTGACGAGCAGAAAAATATCCCCTTGCTGGCTCTTGTCCTTGAACAGCTCGCTGAGAAAGGGAATCGCGCCGATTTGATGCGCGACCAGGATGGCAAGCAGATAGCCCACGATTCCGCCGATGAACGACAGGGCGAGCGCTTCACCGAGAAACTGCATGCGGATGTGCCGCTTTTGGGCGCCGAGCGCCTTGAGCACGCCGATTTCGTGCGTGCGCTCCTGCACACAGAACAGCATGATATTCATGATGCCGACGCCGGCGACGGCGAGGGTGAAGAGGCCGATGACGTTGAGCAGTCCTTTGATGGCCATGCTCAATCCGTTGATGATCGCGAAGCCCTCGCTGAAGGGGTCATAGATGAGCGCCTTTTTGTCCGCCGGATTGAATTTGTGAATTTCCCCCAGGACCTGCTGCACCTGGCGCACAGCCGCATCTTCCATGTTGTAGCTCACCGGCTGGAACACGAGCACGCTGTTATAACGGATGTCGCGCAAGGTTCCCATCACGTTGACCGGGATCATCGCCGAATTATCGTCCTGGGTGAAGTAATTCGAGAGCGCGATCTTTTTTTTCAGCACGCCGATGACCGTGAACCGCACGCCGCTGAGAAACACATCCTGATCCAGGGCCGGGGACTGGCTGAAGAGTTTCTTTTTGAGGTCGTATCCGAGCACGATCACCCGGCGTGCGTAGGCCAAGTCTTCATCGTTCAAGAACCGCCCTTCGCCCATGAACATGCCGCGAATCACCCCATATTCATTGTTTACGGCCCGGATGCCGGCGGTCGCCATCCGGTCGCCCCAGCGCAGGGGCATTTCATTGTAGACTTCGGGGCTGATCCGCTTGACCAGCGAGCAGCGCTGGCGGATCATCTCGACGTCGTTCGGTTCGGTGCGGATCACGCGCCCGGCGCGGGCGCCGCCGGCCTGCATCGAAGTCTGCCCGTTCCACACCACGACCACATTGTCACCGTAGTAGCGTATGCCCAACATCATGGCTTTGTGAAAACCGTCGCCGTAGGCCATCAGCAGGATGAAGCAGGTGATGCCCCAGGTAATGCCCAGCACCGTCATCAGCGAGCGCTTGCGGTAGGCAACCAGGTTTTCCAGGACCCGCTTCACGATTTCGATAATCATGTCCCTGCTCCCCTGCTTCTTTTCTGGCCGGCCTCACTCGTAGCGCAAGGCTTCGATCGGATCCACAACGGATGCCATGAACGCCGGGTATATGCTCGACAGCACGCCGACAACGGAAAGAAAACCGAACGCGATCCAGCCGACGGCCGGTGTGACGATCATCCCGGCAAAGAAGTCGATGGGCGGCAGCAGATTGATCAGGCTGCACAGGCCCCACCCGAAGAAAACCCCAACCAATCCGGCGAAGAAAGTCAGCGCCATGGATTCGGCGAAAAACTGCATCAGGATACGGCGTGTGGTTGCCCCGACCGCCTTGCACACACCGATTTCATGGGTCCTCTCTCCCACCGAGAGGAGCATGATGTTCATCACTCCCACGCCGCCCAGGGCGAGCGTTACGATTGCCATGGCGCCGAGAAAAACCTTGAGAGAGGAAAAAAGCTTGCTGATCAGCCTGGCTTCCGTGATCGTGTTCCAGATGGGCAGGGCATCCTCGTCGAGAGGGTCGAATCCCTTGATTCTGGCCAGAATTTGCCGGACTTGCAGCTCGGCTGCCTCGCCAACCTCAGCGCTGCGTGGCTGCAGGATCATGTTCGAAAGCTGGTACCTGCCGTCGACGGCGCGGGGCAGGGGAAAATCCTTGGTAATGGTATTGAAAGGGATGAAAATCTTTTTCTTGTCCGGCCCGCTGTAGTTCGAGTTCTGATCCTTGTGGGCAAGCTCGCCGATTACCAGATAGGGCAGCTCGCCGATGATGATCGTCTGGCCGACGGGAACTGTCTTGTTAAAGAGCTGTTCCTTGACTTCCTCCCCAAGAATGCATACGCGCAGCGCGCCGGCGTTATCCCTTTCGCTGATCTGGCGGCCTCCCGCGTTCACTTCGATGGTCCGCATCTGCATGTAATCGGGGAAAACCCCGTGAGTGTTGAAAGTGCCGTTGTTGATATGCGACTTTGCCGGCAGCGAGCGACGCACTTCGGGACTGGATCGCTGCAGATAGGTGGCCTGCTGCTTCAGCCGGAAGTAGTCCTCCAGGGTGAGGCGAATGTCCTTGCCGGCGCGGACCCCCTGCATGCCTTTGCTGGTCATTCCGCCCCAGACGATCATGATGTTCTGGCCGAGCGCCCGCGCCTTCTGCTTTTGCGCCACCCACATGCCTTCGCCCATGGCCGTCATCAGGATCAGGCAGACCAGGCCCCAGGCGATGCCGAACATCGTCAGCACCGATCGCGTCTTGTTTGCCTTCAGATTCAGCCATGTCTGTACGAGCAGGTCCATCCCCGTGCCTCCGGGCGGAATTGTTCAAAAAATCCGGTTACTGGAGCACCACCCGGTCGCCGAGCTTGAGCCCGCTGACCAGCTCGGTACGGGCGCCGTTGCTCAGTCCGGTCTTGACGGCCACCTGGCGTCTTCCTGTCCGTGTGCTGGCGTCCGGCACTTCCACGGAGGTCTCCCGCTTCTCGTTGTAGATCAGAGCGCTCTCCGGTATCACGAGCACGCCCTTGTGCTCCTCCAACACGATTTCCGCGTTGGCGCTCATGTTCACCTTCAAGAGATCGAGGTCGTTGCGGATGGATACGCGCACCTCGAAGCGGGTCACGTTGTCTTTCTCGACGCCCATGGGAGCGATGCGGAAGACCTCTCCCTCGAAAGTGCGGTTCTTGTACGCGTCGACGGTGACGCGCACCGGCTGCCCGAGTTTTACCAGGCCGATGTCGGTCTCGTCGACCTTGCCTTTGACATAGAGTTCCTTGACATCACCGAGCGTCATGATCAGTGTTGCATTCGAGCCGAGCTGGAGTATGGACGACACGGCGTCTCCGACTTCCACCTCGCGGCTCAGCACGACCCCGCCAAGCGGCGAACGGATCGATGCGTATTTGAGGTTCTCTTCGGCCTGCTCGCACTGGGCCTGCGCCTGCACCAGCTCCGCCTTGACCGTATTGATGGTGCGTTCGTTCTGTTCGATTTCGGCTTCCCTTACCTTCACGGCAGCCAGCAGCGACTTGCGGAAGATTTCCGCGGCCTTCATTTTCTGCTCGGCGCTGTCGAAATCCGCCTTGGAAACCAGCCCATGATCGAGAAGCCCCTGGAATCTCTTGTATTCGGCAATCGCGAAGTCATAGTCCTTGTACTCGGCCTCGAGCTGCGCCTTCTGAAGACTTGCCTGCAGCGTCTTGGCCTGGGAACGCATCTCTTCGAGTTTGCTTTCCGCGGCGACCTGGAACGCTCTTGCCTGTTTCAGCTGCGCCTCGAGATTCTCCTTGTCCAATTCAACCAGGAGCTGTCCCTCGCGTACCGGGTCCCCGGCTTTTACATAGAGGAATTTTATGATGCCGCTGGCCTTGGACTTGATCTCCACCTTGGAGAGCGGTTCCACCTTCCCGGTGGCAACGACCGACTTGGCGACCGAGCCTTGTTCCACCTTGGCCAGCTTTTCCGGCGGGATCGTTTTGTCCACGGAAAACAACATGCCGAAAACCCAGTAGCCGCCGAAAACTACCAGGAGTCCCACGATCGACAGGAATGAAACAGTGAAGATCCGTTTCTTGGCCATGAACTCACCTCCAACTCGTGAAACGAATAAAAGCCGCAATTAGTTCTAAGTTTTTCAGCGGCTGCGTGCGGTGCCATATCCGATAACACCTGACAATGGCGGCAAGTTTGTAGCCACACGCTAACTGGTTTGCCTGCCTGGAGATCTTCAGAAGCGCCCTGTGACATGGATTCACAGGTGTGAGAAATTTGGAGTGCGGCGCCCCGGCGCCGCTGGGTCGATGCGGCGGGAAAATGTTCTTTTCTCAAACTTCCGTGCGTGCGAAATCTGCCGGCCTTTGCATGAGGATGAGGCTGAGCAGAATCAGGCAGCCGCCGGCCGTCTGCCAGGAGTTCATGCGCTCGTGAAGGATCAGGTAGGCCAGCACCAGGATGCAGGGGAGCTCGGCGATGCTGACCACGGATGCATGAAAAGCGCCGATTCTGCGAATGGCCGCATACATCAGATTCATGGGTAACACGGTCGACAACAGTGCCAGCGCGACGATGAATAGCCACTGTTCCGCCGTGAAATCGACGGTGAACCAGTGTCTTGCCGGCATGACCGCCATCATGGCGATCGTGGATACCGTCGATGTTACGGAAGTGATCACCTGCGATGGAAGAGCGCCGGTAAGCCTCTGTCCATGGATATTCATGAAGGCATAAGAAGCTGCGGCTCCTATCGAGAGGGCAAATCCCCAGCGATCAATCCTGATTCCTGCGCCATGAAACGGATCCGCGGCCAACGCCGCTCCAATAACAGCCGAAAACAGGGCGAGCCATTCCCCGCCCGATGCCCGGCGCTTTTCGAAAACGATCTGATACCCCAGCACGAGCACGGGGTAGGTAAAAAGGATCAGGCTCAGAAGGGAAACATCAATGCGCTGCGCCCCCCAGAAGTAACATACGGAGATCGCGAAGTTGCCGCCGAGCCCCTGGACGATCAATCGGCAAAGCTGCTTTCCAGGTAGGTGCGGCCTGCCCTGCGACAGCAGGAGCATGGGCCACATGATCAGGATGGCAACAGCGTTTTGCAGGGTGAGCAGGGAAGCGGGATGCAGTCCTGCGGCGTACGCCAGCTTGATGATTATGGCAGCAATCCCGAAACTGCATGCCGCCAGAAACATGAGTATAATGCCGCTAAGGTGGGACATCTATGTCAATCCCTACTCCCAGGATCACAGAGAATCTCCAGGCCCGGACAAACCTCACCGCAAAGGCGTAAATCGCCGTTAAAATACGCGTAGGTTTATATCTGGTGACTGCCCCATGAGCAAGCGAAATTGAGTTCCGGCGGCAATAGCCGGGAAGTAAAAGCCCAGCGCAGAGCCCCTGCAATTATTGCATGCCGAATTGCGGATTCCGTGGCATTTCTGTAATTGATTGTGGAAATTCGATTAACAGGGAATCAGCCTTGCCATTCCTATGCATGTTTTGCATCCGGGGAATTCTACCGGTCGAGCTTGAAGCGGCGGATCTTGTAGTGAAGCGCGCGCAGGCTGATCCCGAGAATCTGGGCGGCCAGGCGGCGATTGCGGGTGATTCTCGAAAACACATTCTGAATCACAGTTTTTTCCAAATCTTCAAGCGGCTGGTCGATAGGGATTGTGATTTCCGGATGGCCGCCGGCGTCGTGGTGGATTGCAGCCGGCAGATCGCGTGGTTCGATCGTGTCTGCACGCGCCAGCAGCACCATGCGCTCGACTACGTTGCGCAGTTCGCGCACGTTGCCCGGCCAGCTATATGCGAGCATGAGCTCCATGGTTGCATTGGAGATCTTCTTTAATTCCTTGTGGTGCAGGCGGCAGAACTCCTCTAAAAAAGCCTGGACGAGCAGAGGGATATCTTCCTTGCGCTCGCGCAGCGCCGGCATGACGATCGGGACTACATTCAGGCGATAATACAAGTCCTCGCGGAAGCGCTTTTCGGCAATTTCAACCGTCAGGTCCTTATTGGTAGCGGCAATAAAGCGCACGTCGACCTTGATGACCCTGGAACCTCCCAGCCGCCGGATCTCGCGCTCCTGCAGTGCCCTGAGCAGATCCACCTGGGTTTTGGGAGTCATGTCGCCGACCTCATCGAGGAAGAGCGTGCCGCCGGAAGCCATCTCGATGCGTCCCATCTTCATTCCCGCGGCGCCCGTGAAGGCTCCTTTTTCGTAGCCGAACAGTTCGCTTTCCAGCAGGGTGTCCGGCAGGGCGCCGCAATTGAGAGTGACAAACGGGCCGTCACGGCGCGCGCTGCGCATGTGGATCGCCCGCGCGACCAGTTCTTTCCCGGTGCCGCTTTCGCCGGTGATCAGCACGGTTGCATTGGTCGGCGCAATCTCCGAGATGATTTTGAAGATCCGGCGGATCCGGTTGCTGCTGCCGATGATGTTGGAAAACTCTTCCTTCACGCTCAGGCGGCGGCGCAGGGTGCGGTTTTCCGTTGCAAGCCGCTGCTTTTCGAGCGCTTTCTCGATCAGGAGAAACAGGCGGCGGCGGTCCACCGGTTTGCTCACGTAGTCATAGGCGCCCAGCTTCATTGCTTCCACTGCGTCTTCCACGCTGCCGTAGGCGGTCAGCAGTATCATCTCTGTTTCCGGGCAGTTTTCTCGCATCCAGCGCAGCAGGTCCAGCCCCGACTGCCCGTCCATGCGCATGTCGGAAATTACGACCTGGAAATAATCCTGTCCGAGTTCAGCCATCGCCTGCTCGACGGACGCTGCGGTGCTCACATCGTAGCCGTCCTCTCCAAGGATCGAGGCCAGCGCCACCCGAATATTGATTTCGTCGTCGACGATCAGAATCCTGGGCCGGATTTTGGACATGATGGGTTCCCTTTCATTCAGCCGTTCGGAGTCCGGGGATTGAGTCTGTCCTCCGAACCAGGCAACTCGACGGTAAAGGTGGAGCCTGCGCCCGGCGTGCTCGCCACCCGAATGCGACCGTTGTGTTCCTCGACGATGCGATGGACGATGGTCAGTCCGAGCCCAGTCCCCTTGGAACGAGTCGTGAAAAAAGGATCAAAGAGCTTTGGGATCCGATCCTCCGGGATTCCGACGCCAGTGTCCTGGATCTGGACGACGGCCGCGCCTTTCGAGCGCTCCACCCGGATGCGGAGCGACCCGCCGCGCGGCATCGCCTCCATGCTGTTGATCACCAGGTTCAGGAAGGCCTGCTTGAGCTGGTCTTCCGATCCCTGCACCACGGCAGCATCCGCAATCGACAACTCGATATCGACCTTGTGGGCCTTCGCCTGGTTTGCCAGCAGTTCCGCAATCTGCTGCAACAGGGGACCCAGACGCACTTCCGACACGGGCGCACTGCTGGGACGGGCGAACGTAAGAAAATTCTCGACGATCTTCGCCAGCCGCGAAATCTCCGATTCGACAACCTTGACATATTGGGCACTCTTGCTCTCTTTGGAACCGCCGGGCATCAGTTTCGCCAGGCTGCGTTCCAGAAGCACGAGATTCAAATCCATCGCCTCGAGCGGATTGCGGATTTCATGCGCCATCACCGCCGCCAGTGCTCCGAGAGAAGACAAGCGTTCGGCGGTGCGCATCTGCCGTTCCATGCGCACCACATCCCGAACGTCCTGCACCAGCAGAAGGGTGCCGGTCGTGCGCTTCTGCGGGTCCTTCAGAGGAAGGGTTGTTACCCGGATCGGCCACGGCTCGGCGACCGTCCCCAGATCCTGCGCCACATCCCGGCAGTACCTCTTTTGCTCGGCTGCAGCCTTCACCAGGTCTCGCAATCCGGTGCGCTTTGCCAACACGCTCAGAATCTCCGCCACCGCATATCCCGGGGGAATCTCCGGCAGCAGGCGGCGCGCACTGTCGTTGGCCATCACCAGATGATGCTTCTGATCGAGAACCAGCACGCCGATCTCGAGGCTGTCAAGGATCTGCAGCAGGAGCGTCCGGAGCCGCTCGCGCGCCGCCGTGTTTCTCCGATCGCGCCAGATAGCCGCCGTGCTTGCCACCGTCAGCAGCGTGCATCCTAAATAAATCATCTGAATGGGCACCGGCTTGACGGGAAACAGCTGGGTGCCGAAATAAAAAGCTTCGCGCGCGCGCAGCGAAACCTCCAGATGAAACAGCAGCAACATGATCCAGAGGGAAGCGTTGAAAACCACCAGCAGTCCCCAGAGAAACATGCGGGGCACAGGACGATCTGCTTTCAATCTTTGACTCAAGAGCGCCGGCATGGATTTCTCCCATCTGAAGTGCGGCGACCAGTCGCAGCACCCCAAAACGGCTGAGCCCGCCAAGGCAGCATGGCTATGAACCGCGGCCTAATTCGTATCGGTCGCGAAACTGGCATAATTCTGTCGGCAGGATTGACGGAGCCGCGCGCGTCAGCAAGCGGATATTTGAAAGTCAAACAACTCGTGTCCAATGCGGCGGCAAGGACTGCAGATATCCGCTTGCTTACGCGCGCGGCTCCGTTCGCTTCTATGCCATCATGCACGCAATGCCCACTGCCTGAATCGCAGTTCTTGCTCATAACGAGAACAAAATTCTCGTAACGCAGCATATCACGGCAAGGGCTGCGTATATGCAATTTTTGCAGTCTTATGAGCGCATGAGTGCCAGGCAGATGAGTCAGCGGCCCTGACCGGACAGTTCACAAAATGACAGAAGATCCATTAAATCAATTAAATACAATAAATTGACTCTGGCGATTGAATCGACCAGGAGGAACTGGTCCGCGAATTGCTCTTGGTGAAGTGACCACCGTAATAATGACGGACGGGCAAAACCATGGATTTGATTCCAAAGAAAAGGAGTTATCATGAGCAAGTTTTCGATGAGACTGGGTTGGGCAGTGATTTTTTCCCTGGCAGCGTCCCTGCTTTTTTTCGCTTGCGCCTCCGCGCCCAAGGAAGAGATCTCGGCTACCCAGAGTGCGATTCAGGCTGCACAGGCTGACGATGTTCGGACCTATGCCGCAGACAGCCTGAAGGATGCGGAAGACACGATGGCCAAGGCAACCGCGGAAGTGCAGGCTCAGGACGCCAAATTCGCTCTGTCCCGCGACTATAAGGCTGCCTCAGAACTTCTGAAGCAGGCGAAAGGCAAGGCTGACAAGGCGCTGACGGATGCGACCGCCAACAAGGCCAAGGTCAAGGCCGAAGCCGAAGCCCTGATCGGCACTTTGGCTCAGACCCTTGCCGATGCCAAGAAGGCGCTTGCGACCGCCCCGAGAGGGAAGGATACCAAGGCCGAACTGGAAGCGATGCAGAATGATCTGAAGAGCGCTGAGGAAGCGGCCACGGCAGCCGGCACCGGCATGTCCCAGGACAAATTCGCTGAGGCACTCGCGCAGGCCAACACCGCGAAAACCAAGGCCATGGGCATCATTGAGCAGGTTACCGCTGCGAAAGAGAAGCTGCGGGGCCGCAAGTAATTACATAGTCGGCCCGGGAAGATCATGGAGTACGGAAAACGTGGAGTCGTCGTTCTGTTCTGGGCCTTGCTGATCCTGATTGCCGGGGTGGGGACGTATGGGCTGTGGGTTAACATGGCCCTGCGCGACCGCCCCTGGCAGCTGGAGTTTCGCACCGATGCTCTCGCCGGCAAGTGCCGGACCGGTCCCGCGGCTCTCGCATTCCGGCCGGAAATCGCATCTCTGAATGCGCACATCGACGGGGCGAAAAAATGCTTGTCAGAGGTTGACGGCATGTGGCCGGCCCGCCGCGATTACACCTCCTGCGTGCAGCGGCTGCTGGAGACCTCGCTGCTGGCGCAGCGCATTCGGTGGAATCAGGAAATCCGGGCCTCCGGCGTCAAGGTCCGGCTTGCAGCCGCGCTCCAGGTTCTGGAGAGCGAAATGAAGGCGGATGCCGGCCCGCAGACCGGGACGGTCAGAAACTACTCCCAGTTCCAGGCGCGCACGCTGCTCGAATCCGCCCGGAACCTGGCGGCCATGGGTCAGGCGGAATCCGCTCTGGTAGCGGCCATGAAGGCACAAGCATCCTGGGCTCAGAGCGAGATCTTCGTCGCGGCCGAGCTGGCGCGCTTTTATGACGAGCCATTGCGCGCCCGGTGGGAGAAGCTGGCGCAGGATCTCCTCACATGGACAGCCAGGAACCGGCGATCGGCTATTCTGGTCGACAAGCTCGAGCACCGCTGCCTGCTCCTGTCCAACGGCCGTGTCGAGCAATCCTATGCCGTCAATTTGGGCCGGAACTGGTTTCGCAACAAAGTGCAGGAGCAGGACGCCTCCACTCCCGAAGGCGAGTACGAGATCACCCGGAAGTTCGCTTCGACCGCATTTGGCCAGGCTCTTTTGCTGAACTACCCGACTGCCGCCGAACGGCAGAGGTTTAATGCCCTGAGGAAATCCGGCCAGATCCCGGCCAGAGCCCGCATCGGCGGCGGCATTGAGATCCACGGAGGAGGGAGGCCGAGTTCGGATTGGACGGACGGCTGCGTTTCGCTGGATAACCGCGAAATGGCCGAACTGTACAGTAAGGCGTACGTGGGTATGCCGGTCACCATCGTGGGCACAAGCAGCGTGAAATAAGATGTGGTCGTCTCGAAGCAAAAAACTATGCGGCATTGGGCCGGAGGCCCGCGCTCCACTTACTTTGTGGTCACAGGTCACTGAATATGACGAATGGTTGCGGCACAATGAGGCACGGGCGATGCGCGGCGTCTCGCCGGAGAATCAACATGCACGCTGGAAAGTTCATCGTCAGGATCCCTGCCGGCCTGTTCGTTCTGGCCGTGCTGCCGATTGCCATCGGTTGCAGGAGCGCCCCGAATCCGCAGGGGGATGTACCGAAAAACGAAAGGATGATTGCGCGCGGAGACCTGGCAGGCCTGCGCAGCCAGGTGCGTCTGCTCGAAGCCAGGATCCGGCGGCTGGAAACCTCAATCAGCCGCTCGTACCCGGGCAGCCCGGTGATTCTGATCGATACTTCCAAAAGCCGCATTGCCATGATGCTGGGAACGCGCGTGATCGTGGAGGGGACGTGCTCCGGCGGCAGCGGCATGGAGCTGGCCGATGCCGCCGGCAAGCGGACTTGGACGTTCGACACGCCGCGCGGGCACTTCCGGGTGCTCGGCAAAGTGGCCGATCCCGTGTGGATCCGGCCCGACTGGTCGTTCATCGAAGAAGGTGAACCCATCCCGAAGAATTATTCGCAACGTGCAATGGCCAACGTGCTCGGCGATTACGCGATCGCCTTCGGCGACGGCTACTATATTCACGGCACGCTCTACACGCGCCTGCTCGGAAGCAACGTGACCCATGGGTGCATTCGCGTGGACGACAAGGTGTTGAAGAAACTCTATCAGGCCGCGCAGGCGGGCACGCATATCTGGATCTATTAAATGTCGACGAGACATTCCGATGCCCAATCCTTCAGCCCGGTGCGGACAGGCAGGCTCATGATGGTCGCCGCCGTCGTTTCGCTGCTTGTTCTGTTCTCGTGCCGCAGCCAGCAGAGCGGCGGCGCCGCTGCGTCCGAGGAACAGATGCTGCGGGACAAGATCGCGACGCTCACCCGGCAGGATCAGATCCTGAGCGCGGACTACTCGCTGGCCAAGGGTCCGACTCCTTACATCTCGCTCGATTATTCGAACCGGAAGATCGAACTCAAAGTCCACGGGCACCCCCTGCGCAGCTTCGGCATAGCCAGGATCCAGCGCAGCGGCGGGGCGCCGGCATTGGCCGAAGTCTGGACCAAGGTGGAAATCAAACCTCTCCAAGATACGACCCGGCAAAAGGTCGTGCCCGGCTCAGGCGAAGCGACGACCGCCTCGACGGCGGCCAAGGCGCCCTGGGGCCCGCGGAGCATGCCCTCCGATTACGACGTGATCTGCAAGGCAAATCTGGTGCTGGAAATCCGCGCCCTGCCGGCCGAATCGCGCAGCCGGTTTGCGCGCTGGTTTGTCGGCGGTTATCGCCGCTTTTCGGACTGGACCCGCGAAGTCTTCGGCAGGCGCAATGTGGGCTTCCACGAGGTCATAGAAGTCTGGATGAGCGAGGACGATGCCCAGCTCCTCTTCTGGTCGCTCCCCAAACAGTTCGGCATCCTGCTTGTGAATGTCTCCTGACTCCTTCAACTTACCCGGTGGACCTTGAGGAAATTCGTCGCGCCTTTTACGGCAACAGGCATGCCGCCCAGGACCACCACGGTGTCGCCCTCGGCAGCCAGATGTGATCTGACCAGTTCCCGTTCCACGCAACCGAAGAGCTCGTCCGTGCCTTCTACGAAATCGACCATCAAAGGCGCCACTCCCCAATACAGGGCTGTGCGGTTATAGACGCTTCGATCGTGTGTGAAGGCCAGGATCGGCGCCGAGGGTCGTTCTTTGGATACCAGGCGGGCCGTGTATCCTGATTGGGTGAACGCGCAAATGGCCTTGAGCTCCAGGTCGCCGGCAATGCTGCATGCGGCATGCGCGATCGCGTGCGGGTAGCTCCGCTGTCCGTGGCCGGCTACCGGGCAGCCTCTCCCGCTGGCCTCCGCCTCCAGGGCAATGGCTCCCATCATGAGGACGGTTTCGACAGGATAGCGCCCCACTGAGGTTTCCGCCGAGAGCATGACGGCATCGGTGCCGTCGAGGATGGCGTTGGCCACATCGCTGGCTTCCGCACGGGTCGGCCGTGGATTGGAGATCATCGATTCCAGCATCTGAGTGGCGGTGATGACCAGCGCGCCGTGACGGTTGGCGGCCTCGATAATCCGCTTCTGCAGGATCGGCACCTTTTCCGGCCTCACCTCCACGCCCAGATCGCCGCGCGCCACCATGACTCCTTCGCACACGTCGAGGATGGCGTCGAGGTTTTCGACCGCCTCGGGTTTTTCAATTTTTGCGATCACAGGTATGTCGGCCTGATGTTCGCGGAACAACCGTTTCACTTCGAGCAGGTCTGCCGCCCGGCGCACGAAACTCACGGCGACGTAATCGACGCCAAGCTCGATGCCGCATGCCAGGTCGGCGATGTCCTTGGGGGTGACTGCGGGCGCGCTCAGGGCGACTCCAGGCAGATTCATGCCCTTGTGCTCGCCGAGCATGCCTCCATGCACGATGCGGCAGCGCACCTCAGTGGCTTCCGTGGCGAGCACCTCCAGTTCCATCAGCCCGTCGGCGAGCAGAATGCGATCGCCGGGGCGGACATCGCTGCAGAGGCGGGCATAACCGGTGGAGATCCGCTCTGCATTGCCCGTGACCGGAAGCGTCGTAATGGTGATCCCGGCGCCGTCGGCAAGTTTCACCTCAGTTCCATTCTGCAGAGTACCGGTGCGGATCTTGGGGCCGCACAGATCCTGGAGGATCGCGACCGGCCTGCCCAGGCGCGCGCCGGCAGCGCGCACTGCCAGTGCGACCCGGGCGTGCTCCTCGCGGGTGCCGTGGGAAAAGTTCAGGCGGGCGACGTCCATGCCCGCCCTGATCAGGGCCTCGATCTGCTCCTGGCTGCGGCTCGCGGGGCCGATCGTACATACGATTTTTGTTTTCCTCATGGGGTGAATGCTCCCGGCAAGCTTCTGAGTCCCGCCCCTAGTGTAACAGACATGGGGGTCGCACCACGATAAGTCATTCGTGCAGCGAGAGAAAGACTGATTTTGGCACGAAAATTCCGGCCTTGCAGCCGGTTTTTGGGCCAATTTTAGTGATGCAAGAATGGTCCACGCCGAAAAGTGCAAGGCCCCTCAGCATTCCTATTCGGCGACAACAGGGTCAAAAACCGGATTCCAAACCGGGTTTTGGATGCCCAGAATGGAACGATCTATCGTATTTCCTGTAAGATGCCGTGGTCCGACCCTAAACGTAACGCAAGGATGGCCGAGAGATTTCGCATCAGGAGCCCCAAGTCCTCGGACAGGCCAAGCTCCTTCCATCTGGCCAGAGTCTCCGGCCGCAGCGGATGTTCAGCATCAGGGCGGAGAAGCTGTGCGGTCTCCTCTTCTGAAAACCGGGCCCTGTCCACAATCCTATTCTTGACTTCCCGGTTGGCTGGGCAGACGCGCTGGCACAGCATGCAGCCAATCAGGCTGTCGTGCCAGCCGGATCCAAGCCAGCCGGGCAGCGGGCATGTGCGCTCGTTGTGGAAGGTGATGCACCGCTCCGCGCGCAGGAGGAAACGGTCCGGGCTGATGGCGCTTGTAGGACAAATCCGCGTGCAGGCCGTACAGGATTGGCAGCGTTTCATCATGGCCGGTTTCTGCCAAGAATCCTCGCCGCAAGGGAGATCGGAATAATAGGCGCACAGCTGCAGGAAGCTTCCCACCCCATCGTGGTAGAGGATGTTATTCCGGCCATAGTCGGCAAGACCGCCGCGAGCGGCAAGGATCTTAAGTGGGAGCCTCGTGTCCGCAACCTTGAATCCCTCCCCGCCGAGGAAGGCTGCCAATCGATCCCGCACCTGACCGGTCGTGCGGCGATATCCGGCGTAGGTTGGCGGCAGCACCAGGGAGATTTGCTCGCCTTGCCAATGAAAAACCACCCTCCCCTGGGGCGCCGGAACCGCGACCACAATCAGCGATTGGGCCCCGGGCAATTCCTCGGGGGGATCGAAGGAAAACCAGTTCAGCTGCTCCTCAAAGAACTCTTCGTTGAAGAGTCCAAGATCATGGCTTCCATGGATTTCATCACGGAGATCCGCCAGATGTGAGATGGAAATCAATCTCCCGGACCAGCCTTCCCGTCCCAGGTGACGCCACAGTTTATCTGTCACATTCCTCATTCCGGCCACCCCTCTTGCTTCCCGCTGTGCAGACCTCCAAATGCGACGCCGCATCTGCAGCGTGCATAAGGTCCATTATCGACTTCCATCCCGCGCCCGGGACCTGCGATCTCGGCAGCGCAGAAAATGCCGGTGCGCTTTGGCGCGATTGCCGCAGTCGCCCATTGCACACCACCTCCGGCTGCGGTTCTTGCTGGTGTCGAGGAACAGCCAGCCGCACCCCCGGTCGTCCGCACACTGGCCGACGCGGATTGCATCCGCCGAGGTAAGAAGACCGGCTGCCGAACAGGCGATCGGCCAGAGCATTCGGTCCAGTTCCGCCTCCCCGGAACGCCAGCTCCAGGTAAAGTTATTTCCGGCAGGGATGACGCAAAGGCGCCGCTGGGCCTCGGCAAGGGCGTCATTGAGAATCCGGACGTCTCCTGGGCGCGGGCGCTCATGGCGCGCCAGGGAGTGGAAGATCCGATACAACGCCTCCCGCAGCGCAATGGCACGCGTGCGCACCCGCTCGCCATCCGCCGGCCTCTGGTTCGCAATCCGCAGAAGACGCCTCGCCTCGATATCCGTCAGCATGCCGGCGCGCCGGCTCCAGGCCACCAGGTCCGGATAACGGATGAGCGTTTCGCGCGGATTCCTGCTGGCATGCCAATCGGCCGTATTGGCAAAATCCAGGCACAGCTCCCCCGCGATGAACCCGGCATCGCCGGCTCCCGGCCGGCCAACAGACGACGGCAATTTTCCGCGCATATAACCTCCTATATACATTATGTAGGTTATACGAACCGCCGATGGTTTTCAAGCCCCCTGGGATGGAATGATGACGAATGAGCCGACCAGGCCCCGGCGGTGAGGGTGTAATCCGGCTCAACGGATAGTGCAGTCAAAAAGAATGAGGCTCAGTTCCCTTTCCCCTCACTTCGCCGGCTTCGCGCGATCCACATAGCGGATGCTTTCCACCTCCACGCGGATCAGGTCGCCGCTCTTGATGAACTGCGGCACCAGGAGCTCGACATCGTTTTCCAGACGCGCCTTTTTCCAGGTGCTGTCCTGCTGCCCGTGCACGGGGGGAGCCGTGTCGGCGACGCGCATTTCCATGATGTCGGGGAAGATCACACTGATGGGCCTGCCTTCCACCGATTCCACCGGCAGCCGCATGCCCGGCTGCAGGAAGCGGCGCGCCGGGCCGATCACCGAATCGCCGATCCCGATCTGTTCGAAATTCTCCGGATTCATGAAATAGCTTTGGTCGGCGTCCGAGTAGAGGAAATCCATCCCCTGTTTTTCCACCGGCACCGGCTCCAGCTTCAGCTCGGAACGGAAGCTGTGCTCCCAGAGTGCGCCTGTTGAAAGGTTCCTGAGCCGGGCGTGCACGACCCCTCCCATTTTCCCCTGCCCCGGATGATTCTCGCAGCTGATGATCTTGTACTGGTTGCCTTCATAACGAATGGCCATTCCCGGACGCAATTGCGATGCGATTACCATAACGGTCTCTCCATGGCCTGCGCCAATTATCGAGGAGCGACTTACCGCTCATGCGATTAAGGTATCGCTGTTGAGGGCGGGAACAAAGAAAATAACCTCTTTTGTCAATCCCGGGCGCTGCCGCCAGCCTGAAGGAGGGCGGAAGACGCCGCCGGCGACGCCTTCAGCAGATTTTCTTGGCAGGTTGCGCCTGACGTGAATCGCCCGGCAGCTGATTTTCGGGATCGGGGTTGGTATCGGAATCGCAATCGTGATCGCTTTTGTGCCTGGTAAGAAATGCAGCGAGCGAAAGCCGAAACCGATTGCGACCCCGACCCCGACTCGCGCGAGGCGAAACGGAGGTGTGGTGTAAAAAGGAACGTCGTCGGGCTTTGCCCGGGTCAGGACTTGAGTTCGTTACACCGAAGCCACGGCCATGAGGCGGTGGAGTATTCACTACTAACCAAGGGGCTGCGCCCCTTGATATCCCGCCAAAAAGCGGCGGGATATCGGAAGCCAGGAGCCAGAAGCCAGAAGGGATCCATGGAGGTTCTTTCTCCCTGATCGAAATGGACTCGACGCAGAGATTCTGGCTTCCGGATTCTAACGAGAACAAAATTCCCGTTACGCTTCGCATAACGGGCTAAAGGGCGTGGCCAATTTCCAATAAAATGATGAATCAGGCGAAAAGCTCCGATCGCGCTGATTCCGAGATGGCGATGACGGCCGGATTCTTGAGCTTCCTTTCCACCGATACGGCGTAAAAACGCTCGCGCACCCCCTCGATCCTGCCCAGGGACCGGACGCCGAACTGGCGCCGGATCTCCTTTTCAATCACCGACGGCGCCGCGAACACGCCGGCGCCGGTGGCGCCGAATGCCTTCACCAGGGCGCTGTCCTCCATTTCGCCGACGATGTGCGGCCGGATCGACTGCTCGTCGAACCATTGGTCGAGAGACCGGCGCAGCGCCGTGCCGGCCGTCGGCAACAACATCGGCGCGCCGTTCAGCGATTTTGGGAATCCTTTTTTCAGACGGTCCGCCAGCCGTGCGGTTCCGAAGATCTGGATGCCGCATTCACCGAGGAGATGGTTGAATGCCCGGATGCGCACCTCAGGGCCGGCGGGAGCGTCCGCCAGCACGAGGTCCAGCCCATGCGTCATCAGTTCTGCCAGGAGTTGCTGCGTTTTCCCCTCCCGGCAGATGAGATGCACCGGCTGCGGCAAGCGCATGGCCGGCTCCAGCAGGCGATGGACGATCAGCTTCGGCATGGCATCGGTGATGCCGACGCGGAAGCGGATCGGACGGCCGCTCGGCCTGCCCTTCAGAGTGTCGGTAAGCTCGCGCCCGAGAGTGAAAATTTCGTCGGCGAAGCCGTAAACGAGCCGGCCGATCTCGGTCAGCACGAGCTTGCGGCCCGACCTCTGGAGGAGTTTTTCCCCCAGCTGGTCCTCCAGGGAATGCAACTGCGCGCTGATGGTCGGTTGCGCCAGGCGCAGCTGTTTGCACGCCTGTGCAATGCTCCCCTCCCGGACGACGGTCCAGAAGTACAGCAGATGGTGGTAGTTGAGCCATTCCATGAGCTGGATTATACATACAGAAAATCTATAGGTGAAGCACATATTATCTATTTGTCGTGGGATCCGGGAAGTCCTGATAATAACGGTTTGCCGCGGAATGCGGCCGGAGGAAATGAAAGATGAATCGGACCGGGACCCCGTTATGGATGGCGGCCTTGACGGCGCCGCCTGCCAACCCTATTCCGATTGAAGCGTGGGAACCACTGTGAACCTTGATCTCTTCCCGTTTGCGCACTACTGGTGGCTGTACGGATCTTTTACGATTTTTGTTTTAGCGCTGCTGGCGCTGGATTTGGGAGTATTTCACCGCAAAGCGCACGCCGTTTCCTATCGGGAGGCGGCCATCTGGAGCGCTGTCTGGGTGGCGCTGGCGCTGATCTTCAACTATGCCTTGTATCTGTTTTCCGCCTGGCAATTCGCTCGCGATCCGAGGCTGGCGGCGATTCCCGGCTTCAGCGCGCCGGACAGCGCGCGCCAGGTGGCCCTGGAATTTCTCACCGGCTATATCATTGAAAAGACTCTTTCGATCGACAACCTTTTCCTGTTTGTGGTGGTTTTCGGATTCTTCGCGGTGCCGCGGATCTTTCAGCACCGGATTCTGTTCTATGGCGTGCTGGGGGCTCTGGTATTTCGCAGCATTTTCATCGCCCTGGGATCCGCACTCCTGGGCTATCACTGGGTGATCTGGGTTTTCGGCGCGTTTCTGATTCTGACCGGAATCAAGATGTTGTTTGCCCCGGAGATATCGGTCCATCCCGACTGTAATCCCGTCGTTCGCCTGTTCCGGAGGCTGGTTCCCGTCACGATCGAAGCACAGGGACCGAGATTCCTTGTGCGCATTCGGGGAAAGGTCCACGCGACGCCGCTATTGCTCGCCTTGCTCTTCATCGAACTGACCGATATTGTTTTTGCCGTCGATTCGGTTCCGGCCATCTTTGCCATCACGCGGGAACCGCTGGTCGTATTCACGTCGAATGTCTTCGCCATCCTTGGCCTGCGGTCACTCTATTTCATGCTCGCAGGGGCGGTGCATTCCTTCCACCTGCTGAAGTATGGCCTCGGTCTGGTGCTCGTTTTTGTCGGCCTGAAGATGGCGTGGCTCAACCAACTCTTCGGCGGGAAGTTCCCGACCGCCATTTCCCTGGCCATCATTGCGGGCATCGTCGGAATGTCGATCCTGCTGTCATTCCTGATTCCTAAGAGGGCGCGTCCGGCAGCGGATGACATTCACCGCGCCGCCTGAGCGGAGATATCTCACTACTTCTGCGGAGCCCACCGGCAGCGCGCCTTGCGGACATTCCCGCCTGCGCCGCCTCGCTATGAATCCTTGGGAATCGGGGATGTCATAGAGTGCCGCCGCTTTTCCTACTTTTTTGCACCGGAGAGCAGCCGGGAGAGATCCAGGGAACCCTGGCGCACGCGAACGGTGAGGTCGGACCGGCCTTTCACGGATACTCTGATCCTGCTGGATCTGCCCGGCCGCAGCTGCTCCGGATCGATGACCCAGCCCAACAGGTAGTAGCGGGAAATTTCCGTCAAAGTAGTGATCATAGCGGTGTCCAGGGCGTTGGTATTCTTCAAAAAGCGTCCGCCTGTATCCGAGGCGAGGGCGTTCAGCGCGTCTTGTTGAGGCATTACCTCGCTGTAGCCGCTCTGCGCGAGATACCCCTTGGTATCCGGCCCCCTCTTTTTGGCCGCTTCCGGCAGGCCGACCACGAGGCCGCGCGTATCCAGGCTGTAAATCACGATCCCGGCGCCGGCCGCGGCATCGGTCAGCTGCTGCAATCGATCTACGACGTTGCCACGCTGAGTTTGCAGGACGAAACCGTCGGACAGGAAAAAGATCGCCTTGCGGCCCGGCAGGACTGCGAAGGAACGAATCAGATCGCGAAGCGCGGCTATGGTTCGTTCGCCCATGGCGGCAGAAGTATTGGCGAGTTGAGCGGCCCGGTCGCGGATGATTTGGATCACCCTGGAACTGTTTATGGTCATGCCGGTATAGCGGTCGCGTTCGGCCATCAACTCCAAAAAATACTGGATTACATTCGGATCGTTCTTTTCGATCATGAACGCTTGGCCCTCGGTCATTGGTGGGTAGGAAAGGTCCTCGACTCCAGCGCTTCGGAAACTGAGCTTTTCCAGGGATGCAAGCAGTGCCGCCTTGTCGTTCGTGAGCGGCCTCGTCAATCCAAGCTGTCCAGATGCCGCGAAAATCGCGATGCTGTCATCCGGCCCCACCGAAGTGCGGATCAGGTTTTCGAGCGCCATCCGGGAGCGCATGCAGCTCTCCGCGGACAAATGCCAGTCGTCCACAAAAAACAGCAGCGTGCGCCCAGGATTGGCACGCCCGGAAGCGGGCGGGGCAGCAGCCGGAACCGGCTTGTTCCCGGCTTTCGCCCACACCTCTTCATCGTGGGGACTGCCGGCGGAAACCATTTCGAAAAACGAAACCGGCTGCACCCTGCCATCGACCCGCAATTCAAACTGATCCTTCCGGAGTTCAGGGACGAATTGCCCCTTTTTGTCGAAGACCATGACATCGGTCTGGACCAATCCCACGATGACCTGCACGGTGGTGCCGGCCTGCCCCGGCTTCTGCCCTGCCGGAGGTTTTTGCGCTTGAGGATTGCCCGGGAGCGCATAAGATAAGAGGCAGAGCACAAAGCAAAGGGATCGCCGCATTCTTCCAGCAGGTTCAAGACAGCCCATCAGGATCTTCTCCGGTCAGGCATCGCCATCGGCCCTTTATATAAGTATACCCAGAGATTCAGACATCCCAAACCGCAGAAGATTTCAGACTGGCATGGCCGTATGGCGCGCGATGGAAGAGCTTCGCTGCAGGATTTGACAATACGTCAAGGAGCCCGGCCGCGCGCAATCCAGCAGACATCCCTGGATCCGCCGCAATGCTGTTCACTTGAGCGAAATCCGGCCAGGGATGGAGCGCGGGCGTCCAGCCCAGTGCCGCATACATTTCGACGCCTGGCGCCCATGGCGCGTTTGGAGTGCGGCGACTGGTCGCCGCTTGCAACAGCCTGGTGGTGTCCATGTCAACCACGCGGGGATCAAGCCTTGATCCGATTTTGGGGATGATGGGATCCTTTGACAATCACGGGCGGATCCCTTGCATGATTCCCGGCGGCTACTTGGTGTGATATCAGGAGGGTGCAGCTCCTGCCTGCTCAGCATTGGCTTGACTCCGCCGGCAGGGAACCCTATAATCCTAACCGTATCGCGGGGTGGAGCAGTCTGGTAGCTCGTTGGGCTCATAACCCAAAGGTCGACGGTTCAAATCCGTCCCCCGCAACCAACGGATTCATAAAGCACTTACGAGATTTCATTCATACCAAAAAGGGGGCCAAAATGGCCCCCGCACTAACACGGCGCTAACAACTGGTAAGACGGCTTCCCAGACACCCCAAGAATTCGAGAGTGTGCAGGGATGTCAAAACCTTGCATGGAGACTCAACCATGGTGACGGAGAATGTTTTTCAGGACGGACCTTATCTCGCCGCGGCTCTGCTCTGCGAGCGAATCCTGGTAGAAAAGGATGGCGTAAAAAGCTTGATAAGGATTGTCAATCGCATAACCTCCAGCGTCCGCGGAATTGAGGTCCCAGCGAAAATGCCGCCGTACAGGGCCATGTTATCGCTATACCTGGCGTTGAAGACCGGCAGCAGAACCGGCAAGCATGAGATTAAGGTCCATCCCTCGCGACCTGACAATACACAAATGCCGCCATTTGTTCATAGCGTAAACCTAGAGACACCCGAGAATCGAGGTATTGATCTGATCGTAAACCTAAATCTGATCCTGGACCAGGAAGGAATTTATTGGCTCAGCGTTTATTTTGATCAATGGCTTATGACCAAAATACCGTTGCAGGTGCTCTACATCACGCAGAGTACAGGGGGGGAGCAATCACCGATGTTGGTGCAATGAGATCGTCTTCTGTGCCTTGGTCGATACTCAACAGGCTAATATCGGAGGAGTACAGATCGCGTTCTATGGTCTCGGCGTTGGCGACGAAACCAGAGATTGCATTCAAGATATCTTTTTCGGAGGCCACGCCGACGCCAATTTCGATCAAGAACGCGTCAACTTGATCTATCATGGCAATGGCCTCTTGGTCTCCAGAGTTGAGTATCCCTTGGATGTGCGAGAGGATCCAGTCCTCGAGGTTACTCAACCGCATTTTCCCGGAGAGGTAGTCTCTGAAGATCTGAAGGATCTGGTCTTTATCCATGAGTCACCCTAAGACAGAATCAGTTTACTACGTTTCTCTTGATATCATACGAAAAAAATTCAATGAAGGTCCATATCCAGAACTGATCAAAAAGGGTGAACTAAACAAGAAGATAATCGGCAACAGTCATCTGCCCAACCCCTCGGAATCTCAAGGACCTTTTTGTACCCACTCCCAGGTTGTCCGATATTACGATGACAACAAATGGCTTATCGTCGAAATCCACCAATACCTTAGACCAGACGGAACACTCGGTGCAAGCGGAAAACCAGATCCGAAACGCCTTCGAAGCGGCAATGACCTAATTGCTGTTAGGGCCAAAAGCTCCCCTTGAGTAGGTTTGGGCATTGGGATCATACTCCAAAAATCATCTCATCGGTCTTCGCTGCCGCCTCTGGGTTGCGTTCCTTCAGTTGATGTGCGTAACAGGTTATCGTGACCTGGATTGAGCTATGTCCCATCTGCCGCATCACGTAGTACAGGTTCTCCCCCTGATCTATTTTCCATGACCCGAAGGTATGCCTCAGGTCGTGCCAGCGGACCTTACCTATTGCTGGCAGTCCTCGGCTGATCCGTTTGGCGTCTGCCGCCTTTAATGCATCGGCAAAATCCCGCTTTACCAGATTGTCGGCGTCCAGGGGGTTGCCCCCGCAGTTGAACACCAGCCCTTTCTTGCTGCCCTTCATGAAGAGCGCAAGCAGTTCCTTCCTGAGTGCTGGTGATAGGTCGATGTCCCGGACGGATTCAGCCGATTTCGGAGAAATGAAGGAATACCCCGGCGATCCTTCTTCCGGCTTCAGGTACTTGCCGTAGTGCATGAACAACTGCTGCCGGACCTTGATCACGTTGGACTCGAAGTCTACATGCTCCCACATCAGCCCGAGAGTCTCTCCGCGCCTCATACCAGCAAGCGCCGACATCATGAAGATCGGGCGCAATCGTTCGCTGCATTCCTCCAGAATCGCGTTGAATTCCTCGGGCTTCAATGCCCGTCCCTTATTTCCCTTGGGCACATCGGGCAGATCCACATCGGCCATCGGATTGAAACGGATGTAATGCGCCTTCTTGGCTTCCTTCAGGATTACCCCGAGCAGGGTGAGAATGTTCCTGATGGTTTTGGCCTTCAGCGCCTTCCGTCCCTCCGAACCTTTCAGAAGGCGCGTACGAAATAGGCTGATCTCATCATGGGAGATCGCCGCCATCGGAAACGAGCGGAATTCCGGGAGAAGGTGAGATTCCAGAATCGAAGCGTAGGAATTGAGAGTCGCTGGCTTCAGGGGTGGAGCATTCAGGTTTATGCCCTTCCAGATCTCCGCGTATTCCCCAAAGGTTGCCTTCTTGAGATCCCGATAGGTGCCGTCCCGGATCTCAGGTGATAGGTTGTCCAGATGGTTTTCCGCGTCCTTTTTGCGGTCCCAGGTGCGCCATTGCTGCCGACCGTTGACCCGGATAATGGTTCTGTAACGCTTCGTGCCGTCCTTGGTCGTTGTGGTGATTATCGTTCCGCGTGCCATACCTTACCCCCGATCCGAATGATGAAGGTTATCATGATGTTGGTTGCTGATTTTGGATGTGAGGATATGTAAAATGTTCGCAGTCATCGCGTCCTCTGATCCAGGATGCGCTGATAGGATCCGGTGCCGGGTTCAGAGCCGGTGCCGGATCCGCTTCAGCGGTAACACCACGATATGCCCCTTCACCGGCAGTATCAACAGAATTCGCGTTCCCGATCTCCAGAATGCCGTCCAGGCTGCCCCAGGACGCGTCAAAACCGCATGGCCCTATAGCGATGTATTCCTGAAATCAGAGGCCACAGAGCCACCGCGCTGCTGTCGGCCCCGTCGGCGGAGCCGGGCTGATCGGTGCTAGGCTTGCTCGCCCCATGCCAATTGACTTTTGGATTAAAGGGAGGTTAGAATCGCATTCAAGGACGGCGGCAATGAAAGTGCATGGACAGTCCATAGGATCTTTTGCCATCTGCTTGCTGCTAACCGCAACATCCCATACTCTCAATGCCCAAACATCTTTCAAGATGCAGCTTGAAGACGGGGTGTATGCTATCCACTGCGTCGTAAACGGACTACCTCTCAAAATGATCTTTGATACCGGGGCGGCAAATGTTTGCATTTCAATAGTTGAAGCTGCCTTTATGCTGAAGAACGGGTACCTTTCCGTAAACGACATTTACGACAAGGGATCTTTCATGGCTGCCAATGGTGAGCTCGTCGAGGGGATCAGGATAAACCTTCGCACGATCAAAATAGGCGACATTGTGCTCGATAATGTCAGAGCCACCATCGTTACAACATCCACCGCGCCATTGCTGCTGGGACAATCCGCTTTGAAACGACTAGGAAGATTTGAATTTGATTACAACGCCAATTTGATTACGATCTATCACCAAAGCAGCGGCGCATCTTCACCCAGATATGTGCCCGCTGACACGGTAGGGATCGAGCCCGCCAAACCGGTAGATATGGAGAGATGGCAGGGTGAGGTTCTGTACGAAACGGCGCTTGATCCATCTTTCGCTTCATTAGATGTCTATTTGTGGAAAGGCCCTGATTTCAACTCACCGTCGCTATTCAAGATCAGCACGAAACATAAGATTCAAGTACTTGCGAGAGGCAATCCTTTTTACAAGGTCATGATTAATGGGTGGGTTGGATTTGTTGGCAGAAATGTTCTCATAGAAAAGTAGTATTACAGCATATCTACTCATTACCCATCGCGCTAATTTTCCAGTTTAGCTCAGGGCGCCGATATGGTCTGCGCCGCTGTGAAAGCATGAAAGCCGGTGGCGCCATCTCCCGACTGGCTGGGGCCGGGAAAGTCAAAAAGTGACGGTGGCGCCGCGTCCCGGCGGAGCAGCCGGGAAAGTCGCGGTGATAAGCTTTGGCGAAGGCCAGCCGGGTCCCCGTACAATGTCAAACACTGGCCTTCGCGTCGCCGGTTTTCAGGCCCGGCACCTGCCCGGATACCCCGTCCGCGGTGCGGGGAAAGGGCGGCATTATCCTGCACACAGGCCCGTGTCGCCTCGGGTGATCAAATCGTTAAAGCTTCGGCAGCGGCGCATCGAGTATGCGCATGACTTCATAACGGCGCATCAAAAGATCAGTTTCATCTTCGTCGCCGGATCGTGGCGCGTCGAGGATTCGTCGAGCTTCTGCAAGCCGCGCACGGCGAATCGACCGCAATAGTGCAGGTCGGTCCGCAGTCATACTTGCTTCCAGCGCGGCCATTTTTGCAAAAAGCTCATCATCCGTGATGCTCTGAGGATTCATGGTATATCTCGCGGTTACGCCCTCAGTCTGCGGATACGCCGGAAAGGTCACGACCGACACATCGAGAAGTGTAGCCTTCCGGATGGTTCTGATCGTATCCTCGCCGCGCCGGTCCATCGTTTTGTCGACGATGAAAAAACCGAACGACGAACCCGTTATATCTCCCCGTTGAATGCTCACCAGGAGATCACGAGCAGCCTGTGTATCCGGTGGGGTGATTTCGTACCACAACCCCTTATTGTCCTCGCGCAGCGCAAGCGTCCCCGCCTTCAGTCGCCCCAGTACAAAGTTCTGATCGTGATTAATCAGACCGCGAATATCATCATTCCGGATCGTATCGGCGAAAGCGCCCGGAGCAATCTTCTCCCGCATACCCGGGAACAATGTGGTTTCCGCATTGAATACTGCTGCGTATCCCCGGATCTTCTTCCCGCCAGTGGCCGCCTGGCCGTCTGTCGTTGATATTGACGAATCCAAAAAACGCCGCTGGAATGCGTCATTGTCTGTGAATTGTTTGCCGTTCATATTTTGCCTCCTATGGCCGCGCCCATTTCGGAATCGCGCCGGGGATTTCGACAATTGTTTCGGGTTGGAGTTCGTCCAATTCCAGCGACCGATACCACATGTTATGCTCGTCGATCTTCGTCAGAATTTCGCGCAATGGCTTGTCCTGCATTGCAAAAATCGCCGTGCGATCTGCAAGGATGCGGTCGCGGATTTCATCAACAGTTTGCTCGTTGGTCCGAATTTTTCTGGTAATCTGATCGTTGAAATAGTTTTTCGACTCGCCCACCGCTTCGGTTTCGTAAAGCTTGATCACTTCAGCCGTGCGCCGGGTGAGCTTACGGTGGGCCTCGGCCCTGTAGGGCGAAGAGTTCTGTGCGATCCGATCCAAAATCCTTTGGCGCTCCCGCTCGGCTATACCTTTCTGCCGGTCGCGCTCGTTCATTTTTGCAACGAGCTGCTTCTGAATATCGTTGGCCTTCGGTGAACCGCACTTCTCGGCACCAATCAGCCGAACAGTGAGCCGAATGCATTCTTCGTCAAGTGCATCGTCAACGACCACAGGCGGCAATTTGGTGAGTTCCGCGAAGAGTCGATCTGATTCTTTGAGGTCTTTTTCCTTTTGAGTAAGTCCTAGCATGATTTTTCCTTTCCGCCGGATCCGCCGGCGCGGTTATTGCACTGTTTCACTCACGTCGGGCGGCCAGGTCGCGGACCTGACTCCCGATAGTTGCTCCTCGATCCAAATCGGATCGCCGGGATAAAAGCGGTCGCGCCAGGCGCGCACCTTATCCGCATGGTCATGCCACGCGGCAACCATCTCTGCCCAATCTATAAATTGCCAATGATCTACATTCACGCTAAATCCGGTGCATAACTCCCATAGTTGCGCCGGGGTGAGCTCCATTCTGGCCTTGGCTACTCTCATTTTCCGGGGCATTACTTTTTCCCTCCTCGGATTGATTTCAATACTGGCGCGGTCGCTCCGTTCTTGAACTGGTCCGCGAACGATTTGGCTTCCTCTGCCTTGCGGACCTGCTCGGCGTGCTTGGCGTCCAGCTTGGTCAAGCTCTCGGCGATAGCCAAACACGTTTTGAAATCATTCAGATTGTAGGACCGTTGAAAAAGATGCTTTCGGAGTCTCACGCTATACGCGTAAAGTTCGGCGGGGTCGCGGTCCGCGTCGGCAATCCAGCGGTTTAGGATCTCCGCATAACAGGCGTCGATCTCGGTGCGGTCGGGGAGTTCTGCGCCTGCCGCCGTCGCGGACCGCTGAATCTGCTCCTCTACTACGCTGCGGACCGCTCCTTGCAAAAGCGCGGCCTCGACTGTGGCAAGCAAGTCGAATGATTTGGTCATAGCAAGTCCTCGAACCATGTTTTATAAAAGTCGAACAGTTGCCGGCTGGGGGTGATTACGGTCTGCTCGCTGCGGGGATTCGTCGTAAAATTTGCGCTCCCTTCCACAGTGAAATAGCGATCTCCCGTTGTTCGCATAACCAAAAGTTTGCAGTGATTTTTGAATAACTTGAGTCTGCCTCCGTGGCGGCTGATAACCTCGATGAGCGACGCGTACACCGACGTTTCCCGGCTGGCAAAATATTCGCCCGTAAAAAATGTGATCTGCCGGATGAGACCGTCCGCAAGATACTTGTCGATCAATCTGCAATCTTCCCTGCTCATTGTCCAGGTGCTGGCGTAAAGCTCCGCGATGGGACCGTGCCGCTCGATAATCAGAGTAAGATAGGAAAGTGCATCTATGTCGCCGCTTGAAATTACATGGTAGCTGAATCCCTCCTCCAGCATCGGGAATATCTTCCGAAGGTTCTCCTCCCGGGCCACTCGGATCAGTTCCAGCTTGGCTATCCTGATAGCGACTGCTGCCGATTCGGGCGCCTCCTCGATTTGATCCTCAACCGCGGGCTCAAGAAAAAGGTGGTCGAGGTCCAGGTGCATCTGGTCAAGCGGCATTATCGGCCTCCCTTGATGGATCGAAGCGCCGGCGGCCGGGAACTGGCGGCGGGTCCTTCGAGGTCAAGATCCAATTCTCTGAGCAACCGTGCGAAGGTTGCCTTGGCGTCGCGCTCGATCAGGCATTCCGGGCGTATCTTGGGCTGCCCAAACCTGTCAAAATAGACGGCACCTTGCTGGTCAATTATGGTCCTGGCGTTCGTGGACCTGTCCCATGCTTCGCCTGCCAGAACCAGCAAGCGGCGGTGGTGCTCCTCCAGCACCCACGTCTGTAGCACCTGGCGCACCCACCTTCTAGTCGCCGGTTTCAAGTGTTTTGGTGCCCTTTGTGTCGGTTTTCGGATCATTTCAACCCCAATTCAAGCGTTTTCCAATATTTTGTAGACGGGGGAGCCGCGCATACGAGCGGTGGCAGTGGCCCGGTTCGTAGGCCCACCATGGGGGTATTTACCTCCCCCTACTACCTTATTAGTAGTAGTCTCTTTTCCAGGAGCGTAGCACGCAAGGGCAGCCTCAACCTGCGCTGGCGTGCATCCCTTCCTCCTCCAGATCCGCACCTTGCGCCAGGGCTGCGCCGCCGGTGCCGGTGGAGTCATTGCCACGTCGGCACCAACCCTGCGCTTTCCTGGCTTCTGCGATAGCAGCGGTCTGAATGTCATCTCCATCTGTTCAGTCATTCGCATTTCCTTCTTAGTTGTGAAAGGTGGATGAAACATATGTTTTGGACACGTTTCACAGAAAGGTGGATGGTTGTGTCCCCCCTTCCCCCTTTAGGGGACACCCACCTTTCACAACCACCTTTTCACAAGAGTACCTCCCGTAGTCGATATGACGCTAAAACGCCTCTGCCGCCCGCATCAACCCGGACCAGCTTTTCATTCCCAGCCAGCTTATAAACGGCCCGCCTTGCCGCCTCTGGCGAGCAGGAATCGGCATTCCCCATGATGTCTGTCATTGTGGCCGTCTGGTTTGGCTGTTTCTCCAGGAAGCCGATCACGTACCTTTCCGACCGGCTGAGGATCTCAACCGCCCGTTTTGCTCCGGCCTCGCTCAACCAGAAACGCCCGATCTCAAAATGCGTTTGAGCGGTGAATGGGGTAACAAGAGAATCCCGCGCTTTGTCGGCAGTAAACTGGATCAGGTTTGACGTGGTATCGGAGTCGCAGTGCAGCATGAGATCGACCAGCCCTTTGATGCTGGAGTGCCCCCGATACCCGCCTTGCTTATTGAGGTGATGAACCAGCCATATGGCGCACTGGCATGACTCCGCGATCTTGCGCAGGCGATGGATCACGGGGGCCATCTCTTTCCCAGAGTTCTCATCCATGCCCAAGGCGAAGTCCTGCAAGGCATCCATCATCACGAACCTTGCGCCCGTCTCCCGAATGACACTGTGGAGAAAATTTGCACCGTCCTGGCAACTGAGGGTAATGCCAGCAAGGGTAGTGAACCTTATGGGGAGGTCGGCTCCGGCCTCATGCCCGCGCATGCAGTCGCCCAGGCGCATCTTGAGCCGTCGTTCTCCGGATTCCTCATCAACGATAAGAACGGTCGACTTGAATGTGCGCCGCCCGAGCCATTCTTCGCTCATTGCCACGCACACGCACTGGTCGAGGTGGCTCCATGTCTTTTTTGACCCGGCATCCCCGACGGTCACGGCAACGTCACCGGGACCGATTAGATCCTGAATGACCCATTCCCGCGCCGGTTGCGGCTCCAGCGCTTCACGCGCCCAGTGAATGACGAATGGTTTCGGCACATTTTCGGCATCATGGCCCTGATCATGCGGTACGCCATCGTCATCGAAAGCATCCCAGGAAGGGTCGATGGTGATCTCCGGTCCCGGCGGATAGATTCCGTAAACGCTATCCACGATTTTCGTAACGTTCTTTTCCTCTGGCACCGGATTGAATTTTCTGCTCGCTTCAAGAACGGTAATAACAGCAGCTTCATACGGAACAGCGGCATTGCGCAATTTTCCTGTCAATGACAGCAGGGTTTTATACCTCTTGCCCTTGGGTGCGTCGGCGAAGGCTGATGCCGTGTCGAACGGCGGCTTCTTTTCACCCGGCTGGCCGTTGATGAGTTCGACCAGCCATCCCGGCGCCTCTGCCAATTCATGCTCGCCGGGTGCAAATTCATATCGGTTGCCGCTTTTGTGAAGGCTTGGAGGTGCGACTACATAGCCTTTCGATATGGCATCAATCCCCGGCAGGACGCCAATCCGCTGGCTGATTGAGACGCCATTCGTCATGAACCAGTAGTGATTTCCGCCTCCACCCGTGCGGACGGTAATCGTCGGCGGAAGCGCCCCATGCTCCTCGACAAGTTTAGTGAACGACTCGCCGCCACGGTTCTTCGGGTCAACGTCGAAAAACCATATTTTCCCGGCTCGGATCCCGATGTTTGAATCGGGCTTATTCGTCCACCATGCCCGAATCCGTTTTTCGTCGGTTGTGGCATCATTCACACCATGCGGGACTAGGTCGCCGTCAGGATGCTTGCCAGCATTTTGCACACATGCCGCATCACCGCAGCAGCACCGCCCATCCACCACCGACCACAGCGGGAGGACCGGGATGTCCCGGCGGGCGTAACCGAGAGCGGCATCGATCATGATGGTGGCGCTGTCGGTCAAGGTCGCATTCTTTTGAGTTCTGTTTTTTTTGATATTCGCAAGTTTCGCCTTGATTAAATCCCGCACGTCCTGAGGAAGCTCGTGGGTAGTGCTCATGCGGCCCCCTGAACCACAGTACTTCGCCGGATGTAGTCCAGGATGTCGGTTCGGCGGAATCGGACATAATGACCGACTTTGACATAAGGGAACGGCAGGGATTTGGTGTGGATGCGGCCGTACAGCCAGGACGCAGGAACGTGCAGCCGTTGTGCGGTTTCCGGAACGTCATCAAGTTGATCGTTCGCGTCCATACCTATTTGCCTTTGCGTCCAGCAAGAAACTTCTGCACATCCTTGGGATCGAATAGCGAGATCCCGCCCCGCGTTTTTGCTACAGGTGTCAATTCGCCCCGGCGCACCGCCTGCGAGATCGCCTGCGGACTCTGCCGCGCATCCTTGCTGATATCTCCGGTGGTAAAAAATTCGCCCATGTCGTGTCCTCCAATTCCAGAATTGCTATGGGGCATCCTGATACAGCTTCGCCCCCTGACTCACATGCCAATTGTCGAATAGGACTTGCCATCTGTCAACGCATAATGTCATAATGCGTGGAAACTTGTTTTGCTGCAAAATACGTTGACGGAGGCGAAGAAATGGCTGATGAACGGAAGCAAAGGCAGTATGTGAGGCGGCATCAGGAAGCGTCACACGATGCGGCAGCCTGGCTGTGGATTACACTACTAAGGGTTCGATGGGAGCGCCTTCAACAAGGTCCGGAGATAGGGATATGGCCCGATATCAGACTTTCTTTTCAGGATATCAGAATGCGGAATATATTCCGCCGCGCTGGTGCCATCACACCGGATCAAATCGAATCCCTGCCCCCGGAGTATGCGGCCGTCTGCCATATCTTGCTGGCCAGGTGCGGGGGTGAACAGTTCTCCCGATCCGATCTGAACATCCTTACTACTAGCCTGAACTGGCCGCTTCAACTGCGAGCCTCAGATGATCACCGGATCCTTTTCCAGAACAAGATGGAATCGCGCCGAGCTGCGGAACTGCTAATGGAGTATATGGATTCCTTGATATGGTCCCATGTGCCGCAGGCCATAGGGGTCTGCGAGTCGTGCCGGGGATTGTTTCTGAGGATCAAGGCGAATCAGGTAGCCTGTTCAGATTCATGCCGCTTTCAGTCCCTGAAGGAACAGAATTACTGGTCACCTTTATCACGGGAGATTCGACGCCAACGGCATGAAAAGGCCAATGCCAGAAAGGTTAAAATTGGTCGGAAAAGGTGACCTTTGGGTTTCTTACCCAACGTGCCGTAAATAGGATATTAGCATCCTGTGCTAACACGGTGCTAACAAGCGCAGCCAAAACAGCAAAGATCAGATAAAATCAGGTGCATTTGAGAATGGCGGTAAATGGCTGATTTGGCAATATGTTATAGAATAGGAAAAACTGAGATAAAATTACATGAAAATGGCAAAGTCGATCTCATAACCCAAAGGTCGACGGTTCAAATCCGTCCCCCGCAACCAACGGATTCATAAAGCAACAGCTATTCACAACTTGAATGGGAGCAAGGGGCCTTCGGGCCCCTTGCTTTTTGCAGGGCGTCTTTCGTTTTTTCCAATCCGGCCCGATCACGACCACTTGCCGGAGGTCCCCATTTTTTGGGATGGCAATAAGTAGCGAGGGAAGAACCCGTCCGGTCAGGTGATATAATACGGCGTGATGAACGAAGACCTGCAAGGGGACGCACTGTCGCCGGATGAATGGGCGGACGCTGTTGAAGAGAGGCTTTTCAACAAGCAGCTGCGGCCGCTGG
>Ga0315277_10000312_pt1 | contig 79739 bp, 66 predicted proteins | sample YL17G05_15_MG_FD_203695 | JGI IMG/M metagenome (GOLD analysis project Ga0315277, IMG submission 203695) | Sediment microbial communities from Yellowstone Lake, YNP, Wyoming, USA - YL17G05_15 | ecosystem: Environmental > Aquatic > Freshwater > Lake > Sediment | place: USA: Wyoming | collected...
ACGATAAGCGCATCCGGGGTACGGGACGAGTCAGCGGACTCGAGAGTATTGTCAGACTCGGCGATGGCTTCCAGATCCGAAGCATATACACCTATGGCGATTATGAGACAGAAGACAAGCGGCTGAAGATTGAATTGATGGCGTCCTCAGACGCTGCTCCTTCCGAATTAGTGAGCCAAGATGTGAAGGATGCCGCGGCCCTCTTCTTCGTCGTGGGTTACCTCGGTGCGTGGAAGGGTGACGGCCGAATTGATCGCATCTTCTACCTGGGGGCCGGGATTCGATTGCGGCTGGATGGGTTCTTTGGTGGCGGAGACAGCGCACCGTAGAGCGCGGATTTGGCTGGTGGCCCTGACCTTGGGGCCTGTTGAGAAATATCACTCGTTACGTGATCGAACCTGCAGGTGTCATCGGGAGGGCGAGCCTCCCGGCGAGCCGTGCTTCCTGTTGCATGGACATGCGGCTCGGCAGGAGCCTCGCCCTCCCGGAGCCATTGGGTGTCGTTCGAGTGTGGTGGGCTTCTTGGACACACCCCTTGGCCGGGGCGCTTCGCCCTCACGCCCCGCACCGCGTATCCGAACTGCAGAAGCAGGGAAAGCGATAGAATCGCTCCCTCACTGCGCGAGGCAAACGCCGCCGACAGACGGCGTCTGCCGCTTATTGCCCAAGCTCCCCAGTCGCCGAAGCCGGAGGATGCTCTTTCATCTTCTCGGGGCTGAGTTCGCGTATGGTCAGGAAGTTCCCGCTCGCAGAGCGCAGGGCACGCCATCGCCGCAAGACCGAGATGCCGTTGGGTACGAGTTCGGCCAGGAAGTAGTCCGAGGCATTGAAATCGCTGGGAACGCTGAATAGCGAGTCCGAGATTCCCCGGTAGACGCTTGCCTGGTAGGCCCACGCTGAATCCGGATTAGAGCTCTTGCCGGGCAGGCGCATCCTAAGCTCGATGGTCACCCGATCCAGCATGGGATCGAGGGCAATCCATCGGTCGGACCCCAGGAGGGATTCGTAAGCGAACGAAGCCCACCCGCTGGGTGTCCAGCCATAGGCGACGACAGGCCAATTGTATGCACTGATGGTCCCACTCTGTGCCCCTTGTGCGCGCAACCGCTCCATGGCCGCCTCGTATCCGGCGGGCAGGGACAAATGGCGGGCGGGGCCGTCGGATCCCCCATGCACAAGCAGCAATGCAGCCAGCGGGGTCAGAGCCAATCCCGCGTATTGGCGCCACGAGGGACCGTGCTTGATCTTCTCACTCACGAGGCGAACCAGGGCAGCGAGCCCCACGGCAACGCATACTGTCAGGAGCGGGAAGAGCACGGCGAAGAACCGCAAGGCTTTCAGCACACCGAACAGCGAGTAGAACAGTATGGGGACCCCTGAGATGAGGACGGCGCTCCAGAGGGCTCGCTGCGATTGGTGCTTGAGGCCCTGGATATGCCTTCGCCCGAAGGGCGCGGCATAGGCCATTGCCGCGACCACGACTGCGGGTAGTGCACCGAAGATGGCCAGGTAGTAGATGAAGATCGGTGATGGCTCAAGACCAGCAAGACGGCTGTGTGGGAAGACATAGTTGTAGAGAAACTCCGTGTATGGCCGGTGAATCAGCATCGCCAACCCGATGACCGCCATCGCTGTCAGCCCCGCCAACGCGATGTGCACCGCGCGATTTCGCAGTGGCCTGCGCCTCTCAACAATCAGCTCAACAGCCATGAACGCCAAGGCGGCAGGCACTGCCCACTTGAAATCGACAAAGGCAATGAAACCGACACACAACCCGGAGAGCCAGAAGCGTCGCTGCGCGCACGCCATCCAGAGTAAGACGAATCCAAGCGCCGCTTCGGTCGTTGGTCCCACATCGGCTACGTATTTCCCAAACATCGGGCTGAACGTCAGGAATGAAATGGATGCAACCGCAGTCAGCAGGCCAAAGCGGCGGTAGGCGGCCGCTCCGAGGAGGAGCACGGTCAGAATCCAGAACGCGGTCGACAGATACATCACGCCATTCGCGCCGAACAGAGCCGAGGACGCGGCCAGTGGAAGTCCATATCCCAGTTTCGCCGGGGCATATCTTACGATCTCCCCGCGATACGGCTGGAACAGCCAGCTGGGATCACGCACATCGATGGCGTAGATCCCCTCGTCGGAGAAGCGCGGAAAGAACGAGGAAGGATAGTTCGAGACAAGCTGGACGATGGCCCAGATGGCCAGCCCGAGCAGAGCCAGGATCGTCAGCTTTTCGGCCGGGAGGAAGTCCGCCCACGATCGGGCAGCACGAGCCGTTGTGCGTGTCTTACGGCGCCGCTTGCCCATGCGTCAATCTCTGAGATGGGGACACAGAGGAGTCTGAGTTCAACTCCGTGTGAGGGTGGATGGGATCGAACCATCGACCACCTGCTTAAAAGGCAGATGCTCTGCCACTGAGCTACACCCCCAGCCACATCCTAAGTATACGCGCCGAAATCGGTTGAGTCAAAAGCATTCCCATCGTCCGGGGCCGCAGGTGTGCGACAGAGAGACCCGGGCAAGCCGTTCCGAGGGAAAGCAGGTTCCTCGCTGCGCTCGGAACGACAGGGGAATCCTCGCAGCCCCGAATTCTATTGTCACCCCGAGCGACTTGTCCCGAACAAGGTAAGGGAAGCGAGGGGTCTGCTTTTCCGCGAGCAGAGTCCATTTCGCAAGAGCTCCGTGGGCACTCTGGACTGGCGCGGCTGCACCGTACCAGTCTTGACATGGCGTGGCGCGGGCGGTTCTTTCGCTGTCGGAGCGAATGCCGCTGAACTCAGAGAGGATCGAACGATGGAATACGATATCTGTGTGATCGGGGCGGGGCCGGGGGGGTATGTCGCCGCCATTCGTGCCGCCCAACTGGGACAGAAAACCGCGGTGATCGAACGCGCCAAAGCGGGGGGAATCTGCACCTCGTGGGGATGCATCCCCTCCAAGACACTCCTGCACGCCGCCGGGACTTTCACGGCGATCAAACACGCCAAGGAGTTCGGCATCGAGGTGGGTGAGGTCAAAATCGATCTGGCCAAACTGCGCGGAAAGAAGGGCCGCGTGGTCGACCGTCTGGTTAAGGGGGTCGAGTTCCTGCTGAAGAAGAGCGCCATTGAGTGGATTTCCGGTGAGGCCCGTTTCGTGGGGCCGCAGGAGTTGGTTGTCACGCATTCCGATGGTAAATCGAGCATGATTCGGGCGAAGAACATCATCATCGCCACCGGGGCACGGCCGGTTGAACTGCCGCATCTGAAACCGGACGGGAAGAGCATCATCACCTATGTCGAGGCGCTGGAGATCGAAGGGCCGCCCAAGGACTTCGTCGTGATCGGCGGCGGCGCCATCGGGTTGGAGATGGCGGAGGTGTACGCGACGTTCGGGTCGAAGGTCACAGTGGTGGAGATGATGCCGACTCTCTTGCCCGGCTTCGATGCCGACTTGTGCAAGGCGGCGGCCGAGGGGTTACGCAAGTCGGGAGTGACGATCCTGACCGGCACGAAGGTATCCGCCGCGTCGAAGGGCAAAGACGGGCGCTGGAACCTGACATTGGAGAAGAGCGAGGGCACAAAGGCGGACACGCTGTTGGCCGACCGGGTGTTGGTCGCCGTCGGTCTGAAACCGAACTCGGATGGGCTGGTGCTCGAAGCGGCGGGGGTGAAGACCGATCCGCGCGGGTTCATCGTGGTCGATGCGCAGATGCGCACGGATGTGCCGAGCATCTTTGCGATTGGCGATGTCGTCGGCAAGAAGCTGCTGGCGCATAAGGCCTCGCGCGAGGCGCATGTCGCCGCTGAGGTGGCGGCTGGTCACGACGCGGCAATGGACTATCGCGCCGTCCCCGGCACAGTCTTTCTGCATCCGGAAATCGCCACTGTCGGCCTCACGGAAGAAGAAGCGAAAGCCGCCGGGCATGGAGTCGCCATCGGCCGGTTCCCGTTGGCGGCCCTGGGACGCGCAGTGGCCACCGGGGCAATGGATGGGTTTGTGAAGATGGTGGTCGACAAAGTAAGCGACCAAGTTCTCGGCGTGCACATTGTCGCGCCGACCGCCGGGGATCTGATCGGCGAGGCGGCGCTGGCGCTTGAATTCGAGGCCACGGCTGAGGATTGGGCTTCGACTATTCATGTGCACCCGACCTTCTCCGAGGCCCTGATGGAAGCCGCCGCCGCCGCGCGCGGCGAGGCGGTGCATATTGCGCAGTGACCACGTCGGTTTTCAGGAGGGCAGACATTCCTGTCTGCCCAGGACAGACAAGAATGTCTGTCCTCCTATCCGTGTACATACCGGTCACAGGGGTAACAGATTAGGAACGTAGGTCAGGAGCCCCGCGCTCCTGACGCCTCGGGGTACGCCGAGATTCCGCAGGAGCGGGGGGCTCCTGAGCTGCGGAACTCAGCAAACGTCCAGGGGTAGGCTCTTGTCGAGTTCTTCTAGGAAGCGGTATTCGTCCAGACTAATTCCCCTTCGAATCGGATGCCCCACAGGCCTGCGGATGCGGTTCAGTCTTTCGAAGCCGCTTAGTCGTGCTCTTCTCTGCTTCCCACCCCAGCATTCTGCACCAAAGACGTCTTCAAACAGAACCCAGTTCTTTTCGACGACGCTCTTGAAGTCTATGAGGTCCATATACGCGACTGCTTCCTCCCTATCTGAGTCGTATTCTCGCTTTCCGGCCAGTTCGGCGCGCAACTTGTCAGGGAATCCCCTGACATACCAATCAGCTTCTGAGGATCCGAAGTGGTTCTCGAGTCTCTGACGCACAAGCCGATGGATCGCATTCTCGATCCGTTCCAAGAGTCGATAGGAGACGAGTTTCGGTTCGGCTGAGAAGTGGTACCTTGCAAGGCGGCGCCCCACTCGTTCAACCCACCTTCCGAGTTCGTAGTCAAAGTCATGGATGAGTGCCGTGCCGCCGTAATACTCATTCCAAATGTCACCCATCGTTACAGTCAGAATGCTATGCAGCGTTCCTACTGAAATTTCGCTCCCCTGAGCCATCTTCGTCTCGAGAACCTCCGCGAGGGAGTGATATTGCCCACTGTCCGGGAAGTCGCAAGCGCTGCCCCTGACGTAGGCCTCAAAGGTGATGACTCGGCTCTCCATTTCTTGGTGTATGAGGCGCAATTCCTCATCGTGTTTTCCAGACTCGAAATACTCCTTGCACCTGCGTTCGTACTCTTCATGTGGGACCCCTGAATCCGACCGCCAGCACGTTATCCAGTGGTATTGGAGCCCGAGTTCCGTGCTGATCTGGTCTTCGATCATCGGCTCGACATCGGCTGACCATGTCCATTCGAGACGCCAATCCTTCGAAGTGCGCGGGTACGAAAGGTCATTCGGATCGGGTGACTTCCAAGTCTCTCCAGCCCCGATCTCCCACTTGCATCCGAAGACGAATGCGCACGCATCGATGAAATCGTAAATGAGCGCTGCAATGTCATCGGCACCCTGTTCGTTGAATCGAAAGACGGAACGAATGCGCAGTTCCGCCGCGAGTTCCCTCAGGACCTGCCACTGGTACCGTTCAAGGTCGTTCAGCAGAGGGACCACGGCCTCAAGGAACCCTGCCAGCAGTTCCCTGGTAGGCGCGCTTTTCGTGTCGTAACGGGAGGCCGGCCAAAGCCGGTACGTTTCTCCCTTTCGGTCCGCATCCTTGCGCAATTCGAGCGCACGTTCGAGGGCGGCGCTTGGATCGTGCACGCAGAAAACGTCCTCAAGTCCGACTTGTACTCCCTTGGCCGCCATCAAGTACCCCGGCGCCGGTACTTGATCTGTCCAGAGGCGGACGTCAAGCGCACAGGCGGCGGAGTCTGCGAGTACCTCGAATGCTCTGGTCACTCCGTCAGAGGTCTGCGGAATACCTACCCGACCGTATGACAGCAGAGGAACCCTACGCGGCAGAAGCCGCGCGTCCTTGACAATGTCTTCCCACGTCAGCATGCTCAACTCCGTACCTGCCTTGCCAGCAATCGAGTCAGTAGTCCGTCAGGGCCTTGTCCCGGATGTGGAAAATACAGCATGCCGTCCTCGTTCCGGAATCGGATATTGCGGTGAGGGTGCCGAAACCCCTCACCCGGTTCGGCCCTGTCAGGGCCGAATCGACCTCTCCCGGAGGGAGAGGTTATCATTCTCCCTCTCCCACCGGTCGAAGATCCCGAACGAAATTGAGGGGGAGAGGGTCGGGCTTGCCCTGAGCGAAGCCGAAGGGGTGAGGGAGATTGAACTCCCGCGAACAACAACAGAGATCGAATGACCCACAGGTCTTCCAGTCGCCTTCCGCCACGCGCATGACAGACAATCCGGGCGAGACCACCAAACGCACTGTCCTTCTGATCGCCACGCTGGCGGCGTTTGTGACGCCGTTCATGGGGGCGTCGATCAATGTGGCGTTGCCGTCGATTGGGAATGAGTTCGCGCTCGATGCCATCACGCTCAGTTGGGTCTCGACGTCGTATCTGTTGACGGCGGCGATGTTCCTGGTCCCATTCGGGAAGATAGCGGACATCCACGGGCGGCGGCGGATCTTCACCTATGGTGTGGCCACGTACTCACTGGCATCACTGCTGTCGGCGTTGGCCGGGTCGGAGACGATGCTCATTGCGGCGCGCATCGTGCAGGGTGTCGGCGGCGCGATGCTGTTCGGGACCGGCATGGCGATTGTCACCTCGGTTTTCCCCGCCGGTGAGCGGGGGAAGGCACTGGGGATCAATGTCGCGGCGGTCTATTTGGGATTGTCGCTGGGGCCGTTTGTCGGCGGAGTGCTGACGCAGCAGTTGGGGTGGCGCAGCATCTTCTGGACCAACACGCTTCTGGGACTGGTACTACTCATCCTCACGCTCTGGGGCTTGAAGGGAGAATGGGCCGAGGCCAAAGGCGAGAAGCTCGACTGGCCCGGCTCGCTTGTCTATGGCCTGACGCTGGTGGCGATCATGTATGGCCTTTCACTTCTGCCGCGCTGGACGGGTGCGGTCTTCATCGGCGTCGGTTTACTCGCAGCGGCGGCATTCGTGTGGTGGGAATTGCGGGCTAAACACCCAATCCTGAATATGACCCTCTTCCGTGGCAACGTCGTCTTCGGCTTCTCCAATTTGGCGGCGCTGATCAACTACAGCGCGACGTCTGCGGTGGCGTTCTTCCTCAGTTTGTACCTGCAGTACATCAAGGGATTCTCACCCCAGGAGGCGGGAGTGATCTTAGTCTCGCAGCCGGTCATGATGGCCCTCCTCTCGCCCTATGCCGGCGGCCTGTCGGACCGGGTCGAATCGCGCATTGTGGCCTCGGTGGGGATGGCCCTGACCGTCATCGGTTTGGTGTTGCTGACGTTCCTGGGTGAACAGACTTCGGTGCCGTACGTCGTCGTGAGCCTCGTGATCCTGGGCATCGGCTTCGCGTTGTTCTCCTCCCCCAATTCCAACGCCGTTATGAGTTCGGTGGAGAAGCGCTTCTATGGGGTGGCATCGGCGACTCTGGGGACAATGCGGCTGGTTGGCCAGATGCTGAGCATGGGCATCGCGATGCTGATCTTCTCGGTCTTTGTCGGCAGGGCGCAGATTACGCCGGAGTACTATGGCCCTTTCCTGCACAGCATCAAGTTCGCCTTCGGCGTCTTTGCCGTGTGGTGTTTCGCGGGGGTGTTCGTCTCGCTGGCGCGGGGGAAGATGCGTCAGTAGGGTGGGTGCTCTGCACCCACCATCAAGGGGCTGAAGCCCCTTGTCCGCCATCGATTCGGGTAGGCACGGCACGCCGTGTCCCCACAGCCCCCACCCGTGCGACATCGAGCTCGTGCTACTTGCTGCCTTGGCGGAGGAATCCTTCGGGCAGATTCTCCAGGAAGCGGCTGACCACCAACGCCGTGTTGCGCCCGCTGTCGCTGAAGAAGCTCGCCAATGCCCTCTGGTAGGCGGGCGAGGCTGATTCGCCGGCGGGGGCGGCGCAGGAGCGCAGCACCGCAATGGGAATGCCAGCAGCCAGGGCGGTCTGTACCACGGCGGCCGACTCGGTGTCGGCGATCTCCGCCAGCAGTTGCTTGCGCAGTTGCTCGCGCTTGCTTTTGGAATCGATGAAGGCATTCCCGGAGACGCCGACGCCGCCCTTGTGAATCTCCGGGAGACGGCGGTCGATGGTGCGCAGGATGAACGCCGTGGCATCAGCCGCGCTGCCCAGCAGTCGCGCCACCGCGGTATCGACAGGAAAATCGAAGTGCGGCTGGAAGCCGGCGCTGTCGGTCCGGCCCACCGGGACCGAATCGACCAGGAAGCCGCTTCTGCCCCAGTACCCGAAGTCGTAATTGATCCAGCGGTCGGGGATGACCAAGTCGCCGATCTGGTGAGCAGGGTTGATGGGAGTGCAGACGCCGGTGAAGATGATCCCCACCGGGTCGTAACGGTCGATCAGGTATTGGGTGGTGGCGACGGCGTTGGCGATGCCGACGCCCGAAGCGGCGATGACAATCGGCTCCACCAACCAGCCGACGGAAATCGGCCGTCCCTCCCAAACAGTGTCGCCTTGAATCGAGGCCCGCTTCCGCAACTCGAGCCCATCGGGAGCATAAGCGTGCAGAATGACCCACGGGCGGTGGGACCTGGCCGGGGCGGTGCGGGCGACGGCGGCGGTATCGACACCGGCCATCTTGCCGGGAGCCGGGGTCTGCTGCCGGCACCCGTGGAGGACGAAAAGCGGGAACACCGTTGACAGAATCAGTACGAAGTGCCAAAAGCGTCGGTTGAGAATTGGCTGCATGGGCCGTCCTCTGCGTATTAGTGTGGTGGGCTGGATTCCGGAGGCGCCGGCGCGGGGTTTGATTTTCGGACCGCTTCGGGATACATTGCTGGTCCGGTTTCCCGCCGGGCGATCATGCCGGTGTGCCATGCGCCCGCGGCCGGCGACCGGCATCTATTAAGGAGCAACCGATGAACGCGGAAGACAAACGCAAATTCCCGGGCGGGCCTGTTGGGACTGCCGAGGACAAACGCAAGATCAAGATCGGCCTGGCGGAGATGCTCAAGGGCGGGGTCATCATGGACGTCACCACCGCGGAGCAGGCGCGGATCGCCGAGGACGCCGGGGCGGTGGCGGTGATGGCCCTGGAACGGGTCCCGGCCGACATTCGTGCCCAGGGCGGCGTGGCGCGCATGGCCGATCCGGCGCGCATCGTGGCGATCAAGCAGGCAGTGACCATCCCGGTGATGGCCAAGTGCCGCATCGGGCATTTCGCCGAGGCGCAGATCCTGCAGGCGCTCGAGGTCGATTTCATCGATGAGTCGGAGGTCTTGACCCCCGCCGATGAAGCGCACCATATCGACAAGGATCAGTTCCGCATCCCAGTTGTCTGCGGGTGCCGGGACCTCGGTGAGGCGTTGCGGCGGATCGGTGAAGGGGCAGCGCTGCTGCGTACCAAGGGGGAAGCGGGGACCGGGAACATCGTCGAAGCGGTTCGTCATATGCGGGCGGTGCAGGATGGTGTCCGCCGCCTGACAGTGCTGCCGCGTGAAGAACTGATGACCGAGGCCAAGAACCTCGGCGCGCCGTATGAACTGGTCCTCTGGGTGGCCGAGCATGGGAAACTGCCGGTGCCGAATTTCGCCGCCGGAGGAATTGCCACGCCGGCGGATGCCTCGCTGATGATGCAACTGGGGGCGGAGTCGGTCTTTGTCGGGTCGGGAATCTTCAAATCTGAAGACCCGTCGCCCCGGGCCCGGGCGATCGTGATCGCCACAACCCACTACAATGATCCGAAGCGGGTAGCGGAAGTGTCGAAGGGTCTGGGCGAACCGATGCGTGGGCTGGAGATGAGCGCGATTCCGGTCGAGCAGTTGTTGCAGGTGCGGTAAGTCCGTGTCGTATCTGGAAATGACAACAGCTGTCATTCCGAGGAGTGGCGGCGCGTAGCGTCGCAACGACGAAGAATCTCTATGGGGTACCCTGGTGTGACGTGCCGCCTATAGAGATCCTTCGCTTCGTCTCCGCTCTCGGAGCGGAGACTCGCTCAGGATGACGTGGTTGGGTTGGTTGGCAGGAGATGGGCCGAGGTATCGCTGAACTGCGGATCCCTGTCTCGGAGTGTTCGTCGAGCCTGGTCGCGGACGTCGCTGGGTCTGAGACGGGCGCATCGCCATGCGCCCCGACAGATGCAGCGGTGGGAGGCAGGCTGACGGTTGGCCTGCTTGCCGTGCAGGGGGACTTCGGACTGCATCGGCATGCAGTGGAAACGCTGGGGCACAAGACAGCCCCGGTGCGCGTCGCCGCCGATCTGGAGGGACTCGACTGCCTGATCATGCCCGGTGGTGAATCGACCACCATGCGCAAGTTGATGCAGATGGATGGGCTGTTCGCGGCGCTGCCGGAATTCGCGCGTTCCAAGCCGATCATGGGGACCTGCGCCGGGTTGATTCTCCTCGGTAGACGAATCGTCGGTGCGCCGGAGGAGCCAACGCTGGGGTTGATCGATTGCGACGTCGATCGGAACGCCTACGGAAGTCAGTATCATTCGTTCCGACAAGCCGGGCGCGCGCATCTTGGGAACGGCGCCTGTCTACTGGAGATGGTCTTCATCCGGGCACCGCGTTTGGTTCGTGTCGGCGATGGTGTCGACGTGCTGGGGTGGCTGGACGATGAGCCGACTCTGGTGCGCCAGGGGAATATCCTGGCGATGACCTTTCATCCGGAGTTGGCGGGGGGCGCATCTGTTCATCATTTCTTCCTCACCCAAATGGTCGCGGCGCGTTCAGACCAGTCGCCGGCAGGGTAATGGCCTGCAATCCAACCCGGGGATCGGGTTGGCCCGCGCGGAGACGTGACGCCCTCCCCCACTTACTTCATAGAATATAGACAATGGCGAATGCTGCCGTCCATCCGACGGGCTTCCCCGCGGGCCCCAAGCCGGCGTGGCTGAAGACACGGGCCACGTTTACGCCGAATTACACGAAGGTCAAAGGGGCGTTGCGCGCCCATGCGCTGCATTCGGTCTGCGAGGAGGCCAACTGCCCCAATATCCGTGAGTGCTTCGCGCATGGAACGGCGACCTTCATGATCCTGGGGAATGTCTGCACGCGCGGGTGCCGTTTCTGTGACGTGATCAAGGGGAAGCCGCTGGGATACGACGCCGATGAGCCGCGCCGTTTGGCGGAAGGTGTCGCGCACCTGGAGCTGAAGCAGGTCGTGATAACCTCGGTCAACCGTGATGATCTCCCTGACGGTGGGGCGTGGGTGTTTGCGGAGACGCTCCGTCTGTTGCGCGAACGCGATTCCCATGTGAGAATCGAAGTTCTCGTGCCTGATTTCGATGGCAACTTCGCGGCGTTGGACACAGTCCTGGCGGCAGGCCCAGATGTGCTCAATCATAATGTCGAAACCGTGCCGCGTCTGTATCCGCGCGTGCGTCCCAATGCCGACTTCGCCCGGTCGCTGGAGATTCTGCGGCGGTCGCTTGCGCGGCCCAAGCATCCGATTGTCAAGTCGGGGCTGATGGTCGGCCTCGGCGAAACGGTGGATGAGCTGCACGATGGCATGCGCAGAATCGCCACCGCCGGTTGCCAGATTCTCACGATCGGCCAGTATCTCTCTCCCTCTGCCGAACATTTGCCCGTAGAACGCTACTACACGCCGGAGGAGTTTGCCGATTTGGCCCGTGTCGGTGAGGCCATGGGCTTCGCCCACGTGGAATCCGGGCCGCTGGTGCGCTCATCGTATCGCGCGTTTGACCAGGTGGCGAAGATGGAGGAGCGGTCGACGCGCTTGTCAGAGGACCCGTCAGTGTAGGGGCACGGCGTGCCGTGCCCACATCAGCGCAACGGCACACTATGGAGATCCCTCGTCCGCCGCGGCGGACGAGGGATGGCAGATTGATTGCTATGGCCGGTATTATGCCGAGGTAGAAACCGACCACCGGCCGCAATGCGATGGCAGACGAATCACGACGAGTCGCTATGAGCGATCCCCAGAGCGAGGGGTTTGTCTCTCCGCGGGGCGTTCTTCCCCGGCGACGGACGCGGCGCGTGATGGTCGGGTCGGTCCCCATAGGCGGGGACGCTCCGGTGGCCGTGCAGTCGATGTGCGACACCGACACGCGCGACGTTGCCGCAACGGTGGCGCAGATTCATGAAATGGAGGCGGCGGGATGCGAGATTGTGCGCGTTGCTGTCCCCGATGTCGAGGCGGCCGAAGCCATCGCGCGAATCCGTTCGCAGATTCATATACCGCTGGCCGCCGACATCCACTTCGACTGGCGGCTGGCGATTCTCGCTGCTAAGCAGGGGGTGGACAAGCTGCGCATCAATCCCGGCAATATCGGCGGCAAACAGAGGATCGCCGAAGTGGTTGCGTGCGCCAGTGATCACGGTCTCCCGATTCGCGTGGGGATCAATCAAGGGTCAATCGAGAAAGACCTGTTGGACAGGTACGGTGGGAATAGCGCGGGATCATTGGTGGAATCGGCACTGCGCAACGTCGCGATTCTGGAGGAGTGCGATTTCCATGACATCGTCCTCTCGCTGAAGTCGTCGAATGCGGGTGAGACTATCGCTGCCTACCGGTCGGTGTCGCAGAAGTGCGACTACCCGCTGCATCTGGGTGTCACCGAGGCGGGACCGGTGAAAAGCGGCACGCTGAAATCGGCCGTGGCGCTGGGCACGCTCTTGGCGGAAGGGATCGGTGACACGATTCGGGTCTCATTGACCGGTCCCAAGAGTGAAGAAATCGAGGTGTGTTACGGCATTCTGCAGGCACTGGGTCTCAGGCGCCGTGGACCGGAGCTGGTCTCATGTCCCTCGTGTGGGCGCATCGAAATCGACCTCTTGCCATTGGTCGAAGAGGTGCAGGAGATGCTCCAGCGGATCAAGTCGCCGGTGAAGGTGGCGGTGATGGGATGTGTTGTCAACGGCCCCGGTGAGGCCCGTGACGCCGACTGGGGGATATTCGGCGGCAAGGGGGTTTATCTCTTGACCCGCAAGGGAGAGATCGTTGAACGCCATACGGATCGTGAGAGCGTCAAAGCGGCGCTGACGCGAGCTCTCTTGGCAGCGGAGGCCGAGCGAGAGCAGTAGATCGGCCGGCAACACCTGTTCTACGTTTCGGATGTTGTGTGCTCCTCCCGACTGGTGAAATTCGTCCCGAATATGGCGAGACTTGGAATCCCACCGTGCGGGTGGGGTGCCACTGCTACTCCCACACGCCGGGGATTGCCGTGCCGCAGTCGGGGCATCGGTTCCCTTGGAGCCGATTCACCAGCACTTGATGGCCGAGGCGGTGGATGAGACGGCTTGTGCAGCCGGGGCAGAAGGTCGATTCACCGTCATCGCCGGGGATGTTGCCGGTGTAGACATATCTCAAGCCAACGTCCAGGCCGATCTGGCGGGCGCGGCGAAGGGTGGCGGGCGACGTGCGCGGCAGATCGCGCATCTTGTAGTCGGGGTGGAAGGCGGTCAGATGCCAGGGGATGTCAGGGCTGATGCCGGCGATGAACTCGGCCATGCGGCGCAGTGTGGCGGGGTCATCGTTCTGGGTAGGGACGACCAGCGTGGTGATCTCCAGCCAGAAGCCGAGTTGATGAATCAGCTTGATCGCTTCGAGTACCGGCTCTAATCGCGCCCCTAAGATCTTCTGATAGTACTCCGGATCGAATCCCTTCAAATCGACGTTGTACGCCTGCACATAGGGACGAATCTGCCCAAGCGGTTCCTCACAGATGAAGCCGTTGGAGACAAAGACGCCGCGAATCCCCTCGGCGGCGGCGAGTCGGGCGCAGTCAAACGCATACTCGTAGAAGATGGTCGGCTCAGAATAGGTGAACGCGATCGAGCGGGAGCCGGTTTCTTTGGCCAGCGCCACGACTTCGCCGGGCGTCACGTGACGGCCGACGATGGAACGCTTCTTTCCCTTGGTGATCTGCGAGATGTCGTGGTTCTGGCAGAAGGGGCACTTGAAACTGCATCCGACCGTGGCGACCGAGAGCGATCGGCTCCCCGGCAGGAAATGAAAGAGCGGCTTCTTCTCGATCGGGTCGACATTGATCGCCGCCGCCAGCTCATAGATCAGGGTATCGAGCCGGCCGCCGCTGTTCCGGCGCACGCCGCAGACGCCGTACAGCCCCGGACCGATGTGGCAACGGTGCGGGCAGAGGGTGCAGACTACTGCCTCGCCCGGCCGTGGCTCCCAGAACATCGCCGGGGTGGCGCGCTCCATCTGCGATGGTGCCGCGACCTCTCCCATACTATCAATAGAACGGCTGCCCTGCCGCGGCGTTTGTCACTGTCTGTCCGCTGACGGTGTGGCGACGCTGCCGCCGGCCATCTGACCGAGCACCGCCCCCGCGACGTCAGGGCGGTTGGTGATGATCGCGTCGATACCGAGAGCGGCCAGAAGCACGATTCGCACCGGATCGTCGACAGTCCAGATCGCCAGATTCAGTCCCGCTTTCCTGATGCGGGAGATAAAGGAAGGTGTGACCCACCGCTCATGGAGATGAAGCGCGGTCAGGTGATGGTGTCGCGCCCAGCGTAGCATCGCCCGGCCGTAGAGATAGCGGACGATTCCGCCATGAGGATTGTCGAGGATCAGGGCGCGCTTCCAGGTCGGACGGCGGCGGCCGATCTCGCGCAGGACCGACTTGCGAAACGAGGAGAAGACCGGCGCGGCCTTCAAGGCCGCGGCCTCGACGGCGGTGATCAGCTCGTCTGTGCCATCGGTGTCCTTGATATCGAAGACCAGCGTCGGCGGAATCGTCTTGGCCCAATCCAGCACCTCAATCAGCATGGGCACCGGATCGCCGTGCGGTCCCACGGTGACCCCGGCCAATTCCTGTAGCGTGAGGTCGGCGATGCGGCGTCGCTTGCCGCCGACCGGAAGGTCCGGATCGTGGTGCACGACCCAATGCCGGTCGGTGGTCAGACGAAGGTCGAGTTCAATCCCGTGGGCGCCATCGACGACGGCGCACGCGAAGGCCGCCATCGTATTCTCGTGGCAGAAATGCGGGTTGCCGCGATGGGCGATGACGCGGGGCCTTGCGCCAGTATGGCTCATTGTGCCGGGGAGTCGTGAGGAGTTTCCTTGCATCGCGGGATTCTACTGGAAGCCGAAGCCGTACCGATCCAGATACGGACGTACGTCCGGGCGGCTCGCCGCGGGATCGATCCATCGTCGCGCCGAATGCTCGATCCAGCCGTAGGCTTCCTCCGGCGTGTGTTCGGCCCACCCCGGCACACGGCCGCTTAAGTCCAGATGCCGCTTGTCATAGATGCCGGTCGCACACATCGTCCGGTCATACTCGGCATGGGCCGCGGGCCATTTCGTGTCATCATATCGTTCATAGTGTACGACCGCATCCCAGGGGAGTCGCGGCCTCATTCTCGGTGTGCGGGCAAGATCGGGGCGTCCCAGGGTCATGCCGAATACGACAAAGACCAGAGGCGGCAGGCCGAGCAGTTCCGCCAGTTCAAAGGGATGGTCGCGGGCGGCGCCAATCATGCAACCGCCGAGGCCGATCGCTTCGGCGGCGGCCAGCGCTGTCTGCGCGAAGATCGTGGCGTCGACGGCGGCCACGAGGAAGTGCTCGATGAACTTGGGTGCAAACTCATACCCGGCGGCCTCACACAGCATCTTCGCGCGATTAAGATCGGCGCAGTGCGCCAAGAAGATCGGGCAATCGACAATCTGCCGCTGATCGCTACAGAGCTCGGCAAGTCTGATCTTCTTGTCCTGATCGCGCACGACGATCACCGAATATGCCTGCAGATTCGCCGAGGTCGAGGCGCGCTGGGCCGTGGTGATGACCGCTTCCAGCTCACGGTCGGTCACCGGCGCTTGCGTGAAGTGCCGGATCGAACGGTGGGAACGCAGAGCGTCAAGTTGAGGGCAATCCATCACACTCCCTCTTTCTCCAGACCTTCCGGAAGAAGTCGTTTCATCACCGCGATCTGCCCCTTGTGATGTGCCTCGTGCTCGAGGATGTGGTAGAGGATCCACTCAATCGTGAATCGGTGCTCCGGGGTGCTTGCCGGACCGGGGTCTAGCGGGGCCACCATCCGGGAGAGGTCGTCGTCCGTCAACGTCGCCAGGTCCGCTTTCGTCTGGTCGCGGACCGCACGCAACGTATCCAGAAAGAAGGCCAACGGCTGGCCTGTCACCTGCGGGATGCCGAGGCGGATCGGCAGCGCGATCTTCCACTCCTCGCCCATCGTGCGCCGCATGATGTCCTCGCCAATCCAGGAGCACTCCACCGCGGCGATGTGCAGAAGCAGGGTGCCGATCGATTCCACGCGCGGCTTGGGGTGCCATGACAACTGCTCCGTCGTCAGTCCTTCGACATACCGAATGGTGCGGCGGCGGACATCCTCCATTTGGGCGAGGTATGAACCGATCCGGGGCGGATATCCGGGCACCGGTTCGATCGTGGATGAGTTAGGCATTCGGACCTCAACTCCGCAAGCGGTCCCTTTTCAGCCACATGAGACCATCGCAGACAGGGGGTTTTCAGAGCCTTGATGGTGGGTGCGGAGCACCTACCCTACGATCCTCGCCACAAGCAGAACGCTCATCCTACGACTAGCGATCCAATGCCGCCAGCAGCGCGCGCATGAAGGCGGGGAGATCGTCGGGTCTGCGCGCGGTGATCAGATTGCCGTCGACCACACACTCGGCGTCGACCCACTGTGCCCCGGCCGCAATCATATCATCCTTGATCGCGACAAACGACGTCGCCCGCTTGCCATGGAGGATTTCCGCTGAGACCAGAATCGAGCCGGCGTGGCAGATCGCCGCCATCGGCTTGCCAGCGGCATAGATCTGCCGCACCAAGCTGATCACAGCGGGATACTGGCGCAAACGGTCCGGTGCCCAGCCACCGGGGATAACGATGGCGTCGAGATCGGCGGCCTGTACCTGATCGGCGTTGCGCTCTACGGTCACTGGGTAGCCGTCCTTGCTCTTGTAGATTGTGGCGGAGCCGGTGCCGATCACAATGGTTCGATGCCCGGCTTCGCGGAGACGGTAGAGCGGATACCAGACCTCCAGGGTCTGGTAATCGTTCTCGACGAGAACGCCGACGGTCTTGGATGGCTCGGTCATGATCGCTTCACCTTGATGGGCCTCTGCCGCGGTGAGACAGCAATAATGTGCATCGGGCCGTGATGGTCAACCAGCAGGATACTGGACAGCATCGGGTTTACCGCAACCCCGATGTGCTTACAGGAAACCCACTGCGCATGATCACCCAGAATCCGACGCCCCAGTTCGAAGCATTCGAGAGAATACGGGACTTATAACTTTCACAAACAAAACCCCCTCCGGCCCGTACAACGGTTGGAAGGGGATGGATGATGGAATCCGCACACGCCACAGAAGCCGACAAGCCGTTGGAAGTCAAGGGGTTGTCAGACATGGTGCGCCGTTTCTCGACCGACGCGGCCTGCCGGGGCTATCTGGAGTCTCGTCGCTGGCCGGACGGCCCGGTCTGCCCGCATTGCGGGTTCAAGGGGGCCTACCGGATCGCGGGCGAGAAAGCCCGCCCCGGCCTCTGGACCTGCAAGTCCCCCGTCTGTCGGAAGCAATACACCGTCACGGTCGGCACGATCTTCCGCGACAGCCACCTGCCGCTGCCCGTGTGGTTCCAGATAATCTACCTCATGTGCGCCAGCAAGAAGGGAGTGTCGGCGCACCAGCTGCACCGGATGCTGGAAATACCGTACAAGACGGCGTGGAGCGTCTGCCAGCGTCTCCGACTCGAAATGCGGGCCAAGACCGAACTGTTCCACCTGCGCGATGTCGTGGAAATCGACGAGACGTTCCTCGGCGGCAGGCCCCGGCCAAGGCACGGCCTGACGCGCAAGGTGGACGGCCGGAGAAGGAAGATGGAGAACAAGACCGTCGTCATGGCGATGGTCGAGCGCGGGGGCCGCGTGCTGGCCCGGCCGATCCGGGGCACCAAGAGGGGCAACCTGAGTCCGATGATCGCGCGGCACGTCGATCCCAAGGCGGCCGTGATGACGGACCATTGGGGCGCGTACAAGACCATCCTCGCGGGACGCGAGCACCATACTGTCAACCACGCCAACAGGCAGTACGCGGACGGGGCCGCCCACGTCAACACGGCCGAGTCCTTCTTCGCGCTCCTCAAGCGGGGCTACCACGGTACGTTCCACCACTTTTCCAGAAAGTGGGCGGGGCGTTACTGCGCCGAATTCGGGTTCCGGTTCAACACCCGCCAACTGACCGACGGGCAGCGGTTCGGCGCGTTCTTCGCAGACCTAACCACCATCGGCTGGGCATGGGGGCACCCCCGCCGACCGGCTCAGGCGTGACCCTTGCCCTTCCCACGCTTCGGCGGTTTCTGACCCTTATCCGGGGGCGGCACGCGGACCAGCGCGTCCACCGCGTCATCAAAGGTCAGGGGTATCTTGACGGGTTTGCCACGCGGGGGTTTGCCGTCATTGGATTTCTTAGATTGTTGAATCATCACACATCCCCTTCAAAAAAGACAATGCGCAACTTGTTCCTTTGCTCATTGTTTCGCTGACAGATCAACACCACAACATCATCAGGAAGTTCGACGTACCCATTGTCCGGTGTGATCGTCGCGATCCGAATCGGACCGCCTACGGTCGGATGTTGTGCCGCTGTCTCGGAAATCATGAAGGCCGCCAGTCGAGATAAGGAGTGAATCGACAGGTCATGATGGTAAAGTACAGAAGCAATGAGGGAAGCATAATGGGGCACCCCGTTGAACACGTATCCCACCCCCTCTTCCAGATGGGGAAAGAACCCCCCGGAGCCAAGCGTCATTGTGTAAAGTCGGGGGTCATGACACTCGTTGTATCCGGCCACAATCAGATTCACGGATGGCCATGCTGGTGGATGAACCTTTTGAAATGGACGGCTGAAAGTCTCCCAGAAATGCGTGCTAAGATCATCCACCAACCTGTCAACACATGCAATTGATTCAACTGGGCAGTCCTCGGCATCATGCAACCGTCTGTCAATCAACGTTCGAGCAATGCCCAATTCTCCCGACAAGGCCATTCCAGCGTTGTTCGTGAGCTTAAGGAGTTTTTTCTCTTGATCGTTCATTGCCAAAATGCCACCAGAATCTCGCGCCGTTCCTCGGCTGTCCGCCGCCAACACGATTCCATCTCTACCCACCAGTCCCACGATCAGCGTCATCGGAACCTCCGTCCAGTTAATGCCCTCAGACCAGACATCCCCTGATCCAAAGATAGGAGCATCAACTAAAGGACAAAAGGCCCTGGGAACGTTCGGTCCGTGCAAGACCGTACCTTGGATTACTTCTTGTAGGATTTTGTTTGCCAAAGGTATAATCCCGGAGAATACATACAACTTTCTGCGGCGCATGGGAGTATCAGGAATGAGGGGGGTTGTACCGTCTTGACGCCCTGGCCCAAGCTTCGGGCATCGGCTTGGGCGCGTAAGTGGTTCAACCCGAATAGGCAAAGGGAATTCTGCGCGGCGTCAGTCCGTGCCGATGGCGGAGCTTCGCGGTCGACGTGACCCCCATAACCTGTTGACTGAAAAGCACTAACCGCGCCGCAAGAATTCGCGATCTCGCTCTAATCGCTGTGGATTTTTGTTGACAGGCGCATCTCATTAACAGTATAATGGTTACCGGTAAAGTTGTGCTGGATCCAATGAAAGATCGCCTTCACCATTTCTGCACCGGCATTACCTCACAACGACCCGGGGGATGGAACCCGGCTCACATCCAGGGAGGTGGATAGTGGGCGAAGCGAAAGTCGACAAGTGCACGGCCAAAGGACCGGGACTGGTTACCTCGGTTGCCAGCAAGCTACGGACCGGACGGGCAGCCGGAGACGGTCCGGCAAGTAAGGCGGCGAAGACAAGGCATGCGATGGCAGACGCCGCGGCGGAAAAGCGCGCGCTCAAGATTCGTACCAAAGGGAACAGCATCAGGTACGCCACGGATGAAGTGCCCGACGGGCTGCCGAAAAAGTACTTCCTCAAGAGCACGTTCAACACCCATGACATCATGCATTCACCCGTGGAAAAAACGTTGAAGATGCTCGACGAAATCCTATCGGGCGATCGCCTCTTCACGATGTGAGTTGTAGCACACGATTGGCGGTCCTTCCAGACCATGGTGCTGGAGCAAGCCCCGCGTCTGCGGGGTTTTTGCTTTGCGAAACTCCTTGCTCGGCGGCTAGCTGACCAGTACCTTGGAGCGGTGACGGCGGCAAGAGTCACGTAAGCGGCTTTTTGTCAACGACTTAACTCGTCGGTCGTCGGGGTGGGCAGTGTTGTATGCGGACTGTTTTCGGAGGCAAGATGGCGAAAAAGGCGAATCCGAAGCGGAACAAGGCCAAAGCCCGAAAAGAAACAGCAGGTCATAGCCTCGCGGGCGCAAGCGAGAAATCACCCAAGAAGTCGACCCGGGCAGCCAAGCCACTGGCCGCCGTGCCGTCGGCGAAGACGCCTATGGAGCACCCTGCCATACTGCCGCGGGTAACGGTTGCCTCACGACCGGCACCGCCAAGACTCGAGGACGGTCTCGGTCGCGTGTCGGCCGGCACCGAGTCCAGCGGCAAGCTGATCTACTCTTTTGCCCCCGGAGAAGTCGAAGGCGATGCCACCATGCGTGACCTTCTCGGCGGCAAGGGTGCCGGGCTGGCGGGGATGGCCAAGGCGGGGCTTCCGGTGCCGCCGGGTTTCACCATTACGACCGAGGCGTGCAATCTGTTTTATGCCAACCGAATGCGAGTCCCGCCTCCGCTCAAGCCGGGGCTGAAGGAGCACATGGCGAGAATCGAGCAGGCGATGGGGCGACGCTTTGGCGGCGCTGACAAGCCCTTGCTCGTTTCGGTGCGCTCCGGTGCGAAGTTCTCGATGCCGGGGATGATGGACACGATCCTGAACCTGGGGCTGAATGACAAGACGCTGCAGGCGCTGATCGCGGAAACCAACAATCCGCGCTTCGTCTATGATTCCTACCGCCGTTTCCTCCAAATGTACTCCAACGTTGTCTTGGGAATCGACAAGGACGTCTTTGAGGAAATCATCGAGCAGCGCAAGAAGGCCAGCCGGGTCAAGCGTGACGCCTCGCTGTCGGTCGACAATCTCCGCGAGATTGTGTCCGGCTTCAAGAAGGTCGTCCACCGTCACACGCAGGAGCCCTTCCCCGAAGACCCGTGGACGCAACTGGTGATGGCGATCGAAGCGGTGTTCAAGTCGTGGAACAACCCGCGCGCCATTGCCTACCGCAAGCTGCATGACATCCCGTCGGACTTGGGAACCGCGGTCAACGTCCAGGCGATGGTGTTCGGCAACACCGGCGAGGAATCAGCCACCGGGGTTGGATTTACGCGCAACCCGTCGACCGGAGCTCGTGAGTTTTACGGGGAGTTCTTGACGAACGCCCAGGGTGAGGACGTGGTCGCCGGGACCCGGACGCCGCGGCCGATCATCGAATTGAAGGCGTTGATGCCGGAGGCCTACCGGCAGCTGAAGGAGATCACCGGCCGTTTGGAGAGCCACTACCGCGACGTGCAGGACTTCGAGTTCACGATCCAGGGTGGCACTCTGTTCATGCTGCAGACGCGTACCGGCAAGCGCACGGCGCAGGCCGGGGTCAAGATCGCGGTCGACATGGTCAAGGAAGGGCTGATCAGCAAGACGGAGGCGCTGCAACGACTTCGTCCCGCGGATCTGGACCAGTTGTTGCACCCGCGCTTGGATCCGTCGGCGCCGGTGACGGCGGTCGCGCGCGGGCTGGCAGCTTCTCCGGGGGCCGCCGCCGGCAAGGTTGTGTTCACGGCGGAAGACGCGGTGGCGCTCGCCGCCAAGGGGGAGAGAGCCATCCTGGTCCGCACGGAGACCAATCCCGACGACATCCAGGGGATGGCGGCGGCCGTCGGGATTTTGACGACGCGCGGGGGGATGACCTCGCATGCGGCCGTCGTGGCGCGCGGCATGGGCAAGTGCTGCGTGGCCGGCGCCGAAGCGGTACGGGTCAATGAGGAACGCAAGACGTTCACGGTGGGGCCGACGATTGTCCGCGAGAAACAGGTGATCACGCTTGATGGCTCAACCGGTACAGTGATGCTGGGCGAAGTGCCGACGATTGAGCCCGAGCTGGCGCCGGAGTTTCTCACACTGATGTCGTGGGCCGACTCGGTGCGGCAAATAGGGGTATGGACCAATGCGGATACGCCGGAGGATGCCGAACGCGCGGTGCGGTTCGGCGCCGAGGGAATCGGCTTGTGTCGTACCGAGCACATGTTCTTCGCCCCCGATCGTCTGCCACACATCCAGCGGATGATTCTGGCCGACTCGGCCGAAGAGCGTCAGTTGGCGCTCAATAAGCTCCTGCCGTTCCAACGCGCCGATTTCAAAGGGATCTTCCGCGCGATGGCCGGGCGGCCGGTGACGATCCGCACGCTCGATCCCCCGTTGCACGAGTTCCTGCCCCGGCGAGATGAGATCCAAGCGGCGGTTGTCGCCTTGAAGGCGAAAGAGGAGCATGTCTCCTACGAGGAGTCGCTGGCGATCCGGGAGGAGATTGCTCTCAAGGAGAAGATACTGGAGCGCCTGAGTCAGTTGTCGGAGGTCAACCCGATGCTGGGGCACCGGGGCTGCCGCCTGGGGATTACCTACCCGGAGATCACCGAGATGCAGGCCCGCGCCGTTTTCACGGCCGCCTGTGACCTGGCGAAGGAAGGACTTGAGGTCCATCCCGAAGTCATGATTCCTCTGGTGGGAACGGTGGAAGAGTTGCAGAATCAGCGCGACATTGTTGACCGGGTTGCCGAGGACGTATTCAAAAAGCGCAAGCAGCGCGTGAATTACAAGGTCGGCACGATGATCGAAGTGCCGCGGGCGGCGCTGGTCGCCGATCAGATTGCGACCGCCGCTGACTTCTTCAGCTTTGGCACCAATGATCTCACGCAGATGACCATGGGACTCTCCCGCGACGATGCCGGCAAGTTCATGGGGATTTATCTCGACAAGGGAATCTACAAGGCAGATCCGTTTGTTAGTCTCGACCTGGTCGGTGTGGGGCAGTTGGTCGAGATGGCGACCCGCAAGGGACGGGAGACGAAGGCAAAACTGAAAGTGGGGATCTGCGGTGAGCACGGTGGCGACCCGGTGACGATCGCCTTCTGCCATCGCCTCGGGTTGTCGTATGTCAGCTGTTCGCCATACCGTGTCCCCATCGCCCGGCTGGCGGCGGCACAGGCCGCGCTGGGTGGCGCAAGCGATGCGACCAAGTAGGCGGGAGCTGTCCTGATCGGCCGCGCCCCGCGATCGCTATCAGGGAGTTCACTACCGTCCATCCATATGAGAACAAGCGAGGTCATCCGATGAGACCACGGCGCAGCCGGAAAACCACCAACGGCGGCCCCGTGCCGTTCTTCCGCCGGCGGATTTCCGAGTCGACGATCCATCGCCTCTCGGTATACTACCGCACCCTTGTTGCCCTCGAGGCCGAAGGATACCACACGGTGAGCTCGCAGGAGCTGGCCGCCCGCGAGAAACTCACGCCAGCGCAGGTGCGCAAGGACCTCTCATCCTTCGGGTCGTTCGGTACCCGCGGGCTGGGTTATCCCGCGACCGAGCTGAAGGGACGGATCGCCCAGATCCTCGGCATCGACCGCGAATGGAACGTCGGGCTGGTCGGCGTCGGGCATCTGGGGTCGGCTCTGGTCTCGTACAAGGAGTTTCCGAAGCAGGGATTCATGATCCGGGCGCTGTTCGACAACGACCAGCGCAAGATCGGTTCGAACCATAAAGGGATTGTCATCTCCGATATCCGAGATCTGGCGGCGGCGGTCCGCAAGCGGAAGCTGTCGATCATCATCATCGCGGTTCCCGCGACGGTCGCGCAGACGATCTGTGAGTTGGCCGTGGCGGCGGGTATCACGTCAATCCTCAACTTCGCGCCCGTCAGTCTGGATGTCCCGCCTGATGTCATCGTGCGCACGGAGAGCATGGCGATGGAGTTGGAGTTTCTGTCGTTCCATCTGGCCCATCGCCAGGTGCGGGCGGCTTCGCTGACATAGCGCGGCAGTGATCGGCCAGTGGATCGGCGTAGTTGCGGGTAGCATGGAGCGAACGGTACGGGTCCTGCTGGCGGCTGCGGTGGCGATCGGGATGATGCCGATTCTGCTGGGCGGGCGAGGTCCGGCGCAGTCGTCAGGTGAGGAGGTGACGGCGCCGGCGATCATGATCGGCTCACACGCCATTCGTGACTCGATCAGTGGGCACAGCGATCACACCAGTTCCGATCTTCCCGATGGGCCTCCCCGGCCGGTCGGCACTCCCCCGGTTGCCGGGTTTCAATTCGCTCTGGGAAACGCCGAGGCCGTGTCTGATACGCTTGGAGATGCCTCGTTCACCGCTCGGCTCCGACAATTGCCATCCCGGCAGGAACAGCACCCCTTCATGCCAGCCGATGCCTCAACGTGGGAGAAGCTGCGCATACTCTTCCATTAGGATTGCCCATTTTCGGGTAGACAGGCGGCGGGTGCCTTCTTCGCCCGCTCCGACCGGCGGACTCACTTCACACCCCGCCGGATGTGCGGGTGATCGCGGCCGTTACCAATCTGTCAGGACACCTGAAGACTACTCGGCCTCCGACCCGTGAGCGACCCAAAAAGCGGTGGAAGGAGGCCCCGGTTTCTTCTATATTCGTGGTCTGATGGCATGCCCCGCCATTCCCCCTGGTTGGTGGGGTCAAACTGTAACTCAGCCCGAGTCACGAGGGAACACCGATGAAACTCAGCCACCGCGAGCAGGACGGTGTGATCATCCTGGAACCCAAAGGGAAAATCATGGGGGGGCCGGATGCGACGCTGTTGCATGATCAGATTCACGAGTTGATCGCCCAGAAGAAACTGCATGTCGTCATCGACCTGTCCAAGGTGGATTGGATGAATTCGACCGGATTGGGCATCCTGATCGCCGGGTTGACGACGCTGCGCGACAATCACGGGGATCTGAAACTGGCCAGTGTCACCGACAAGATCCAAAGTCTGTTGACCATCACCAAGCTGATCACCGTGTTCGAGGCGTACGACGCGGTGGATCAGGCGGTCGCCAGCTTCTGACATCAGGGCGTCCCCTCACGCGTGGGGGCCGCCGTGCCGGTTTGTGATGACCCCTCCTTCCCAGGACGCGGCGCGGCTGGTGATCCCCAGCGACCCTCAGCGGATCGCCGAAGCCGACGAATTCCTGGAGAACATGCTCCGTCGCCATGGGATTCCCGAATCCCTGGTGATGGACCTGGCTATTGCTACGACCGAACTGATCAACAACGCCATCGTGCACGGCAACAGGCGTGACGCCTCCAAGACGGTCAGTCTGTCGGTGGAGATCAGCAGCGCACAGGTCGTGATCCGTGTCGCCGACCAGGGACAGGGATTTGATCCAACCCGCATTCCCGACCCCCTGGCCGAGGAGAACTTGCTGCGGGAGGTCGGTCGCGGTGTCTTCATCGTTCGTTCCCTGATGGATGACGTCCAATTCGAACGTGGTCCCGCGGGTGAGACTGTGGTTGTGGCGCGCAAGAGCCTGGCTTCCGCTTGAGGCGACGGGGTGACCCCGACCCGGCCACAGGCGGCGGGGGGGCCGACGGGTGACCTGGCAGATTGTCATTGCCATATTGTACCTCGTACTGGGGGCGGTCCTCGTATGGCTGGGGGCCGTCATCCTGCGCGAGAACCCCAGAAGCCGCATCAATCGCGTTACAGCCCTGATGCTGTTCTTTGCGGGGCTGGGGCCGGTTTTCACCTCGATCGGCACCGCCCTGGAAACCCAGGGGCCACCGTCACCGATCTCGCCGGTCCCTTTTCCCTACAACCTCTTCTACATCTGGGAGTTGTTCTTTCCCCAGTTGTTGCTGTTTGCGCTCGTGTTCCCGGCGGAGCATCCGTGGGTCGCACGATTCCGCCGCCTCAAATACGCGATCTATGCCCCGCATGTGTTTCATGTGATCTGGGTTGCCTTTCTTGCTCGCCCCAGCGTTCCCCGGCTGTCGATCCCGGCCGATTCCGACGTCATGCAAACGCTGTTGGCACCCCTCAACTTTGGGCTGCGCCTGCTCTCGTTCCTGCTGGCACTATTGTTCGACGTCCATGTGAAGTTCTTCTCCGTCGTCAACCTCGTCTATATCGTGGCCGCGGTCTGGGTGTTGCGGGGAGGGTATCGCACGGTCACCAACCGGCGGCTCCGCGATCAGGTGCGCATCATCATCCGCGGTATCCGGCTGGCGGTCGGGCTCTACGCCCTCGCCTTTATCGCGCCGACGCTGGGAATCTTCCAACTTGCAGTTCCACTGCGCGAGGGTCTCTCCATTCTGGCGTTGTTGATCGGTTCCGCGTCGATTGCCTGGTCAATCATCCGCTATCAGTTCCTGGACATCCGGCTGATCGTGCGGCAGTCAGTCGTTTTCACCGTCTCTTCCGCACTTCTGGTCGGGTTGTATCTGCTGCTGGTCACCGAGGTCTCGACCTTCGTCAAACAGGTCCTGGAAGTACAGACACCGTTGGTGGACGTTGCTTTCGTGGTCTTGGTGCTGATGTTCTTCCAGCCGATGAAGCAGCGTGTCGACAATCTGATCACTGGTGTGTTCCTGCGCGATCAGGCCGACCCGCGCGCCATCCTCGAGTCCTTCTCTGCCCGGATAGCCTCGGTCTTTGCGGTGCCGGACATCAAGCAGCGCATGCTGGCGGTTGTGACCGAGCAGATGTTGGTGGAGCGGGCCTTCTTTGCCGTCCTCAATCCGACGGGCGGGCGTTTCGCGTTGGAATTGGCGGGCCTTGAGGGGGAAACGATACCCGCCAACGATCCCTTCTTTGTAGAGGCGCACAGACGTGGGCGGCCGGCGGTGTTCGAGGATTTCGTCCTCGAACGTCCGCTGACCCCGATGACGGAGATTCTGGGACGCTGGGGATGCCGGCTGGTGGTGCCGATTGTTGAGCGGGGATCGTTGACTGCGGTGCTCCTCTTGGGTGACAAGATCTCCGGGTACAAATACACGCTTGAGGACGCCAATCTTCTGGCCACGCTCGCCAACCAGATGGCGGCGGCGCTGATCAATGCCGGACTGTACCGCGAGGCGTTGGAGAAGCAGAAGCTCGAGGATGAGCTCGACGTGGCCCGCGGCATCCAGACGCGCCTATTGCCGCGTCAGATGCCGCGCGGCTCCAATTATGATGTGGCGGCCTTCACCCAGCCCTCGCGCCAGGTCGGGGGCGACTATTACGATTTCTTTCCGTGTCCCGATGGGCGACTGGGGTTGGTGATCGCCGACGTCTCCGGCAAGGGTCTGGGGGCGGCGCTCTTGGTGTCGCAGTTGCAGGCGATCCTGAAATCGGAAGTGCGCGGCCAGCGGGCGCTGCGTGAATGTGTGGCGAATGCCAATGCTCTGATCACCGAGGCGACCTCCCCCGAGCAGTTTGCCACGCTCGTTTTCGCCGAGTTTGACCCCAGGACCAGGACGCTGGCTTACACCAACGCCGGCCACAACTACCCGATCGTGATTCGCGCCGACGGGAGCCATGAGCTTCTGGATTGTGGCGGCCTCGTACTGGGCGTGATGCCGCACGCCGTCTACGAGGTGGGGCATGTCCACCTGCAGCCGGACGACACCGTGTTCTTCTATACCGACGGGTTATGTGACTTGCAGGACCCTCACGGGGAGGATTTCGGCGAGAAGCGCATTGTGGAGTTGGTACGGGAACACCGGCATCTGTCGGCGGATGGGTTGAAGGATGAGGTCGTACGGCAGGCCACGGCGTTTTCTGCCGGTGAATTGGGGTTCGACGATCTGACGCTCCTCGTGCTGAAGGCGACGGCGCCGCGGTCGTGATCGGTGGGGGTGTCTTCCGGCACGGGTCGAGGGCCAGGTGGCTGCGGTCTTTTCGGGTGCTGCCGGATGTGATTCCGGTTATAATCAGGAAGAGAGGCGCGTCGCGAGCGCGTTGACGTGGTGAATCAGTCGGTGCCCATGAGTCGGCCCCACGATCCGGGGAGCTATCGCTTCTGCCCCTGTTGCGCCAGCGCTCTCGTGCGCCGCCCTGACGCTACACGTGAGCGCCTCTGCTGCCCGTCGTGCAGCTTCGTTTACTACCACAACCCGGTCCCGGCGGCCGGTGGGCTGATCTGTCGCGCGGGGGCGGTCTGTCTCGTACGGCGCGGCATGGAACCGCGCAAGGGGTGCTGGTCGCTGCCGGCCGGGTTTATGGAATACAATGAAGCGCCGCGCGAATGCGCCCATCGCGAGATCAGCGAGGAGACCGGTCTTGATGTCTCGATTGAAGAATTGCTGGGGGTTTACACCGGTTTCGATGATCCGCGCCAGCACGCGGTGCTGGTTGTGTACTGGACACGCGAGTTGTCGGCGCGCGCACCGGTTGCGGGAGATGATGCCGATGCCGTCGATTTCTTCCTTCCCGATGCGGTCCCGTCGAACATCGCTTTTCGGGCGCACCGCCAGGCGTTGCAGGACGCGTTTGGTTCGGCGCAATTCGCCGTCGCCTGCCGACAGGGGACAAGCTGAGATGAAAACACGGTTGTGCACTCGAGGGATTCGTGCTCGCTTCCGTCGTTGCAGCGCGGTTACTTTCCTGTACGTCGTTTCCTCGGCGGCGGTGTTGAGCGCCGCCTCTGCCGCCGAGATCGGCACACTGTCTGCTGAGCGGCGTGCGTTCACGTGGGCGCCCGTTGCCGGGGACACGTTGCGCGGCTCTCACGATGATCTGGGTTTGATGCCGGAGGATCGCAACCGGCTGAAGGCGGTCTTCACTGACTCCGGCCTGGTCAGCGCCGGCGAATTGATCTCTCCCGATCGTCTGGTCCTGACGACAACAGTCGCCGACCCCAATCACGTCAGCATCCAGTTCCGGTCGATCGACTCGTTGCCCGCCGGCGGGGGCGATCTTCGTTGGCGCGCCGGCCAGTCGGTGGCGGTGGCCGCTGATGAGTTCTGGCCCGGGACGGTCTTCGCTTTCGATGGCGCGGTGTCGATTCGCGGCGAGGTGGGCGGTGACGTGATTGCAATCGGTGCGGACGTGACTGTCGGCGAAGCGGCGACCGTGCGCGGCGCCGTGGTCGTCATCGGGGGAATCCTGCGGCAGCGGGGTGACGCCAAGATCTACGGAACGGCATTCGCGCCCGGTGGGCATCGGCGGCCGCGGCTGTCGGTGACCCGCGCGTGGGAGTTCGAGGAAAGCGGCTTTCGGTGGGCGCCGACCTTCTCGTATGACCGCGTCGACGGCGCCCGCACCGGAGTCACCGTCGAGTTGAAGCGGTCGCCGTATTCGCCGCACCTGATGATATCGGGGGCGTATGCCTTCGCTTCCGAGACCTGGCAATACCGACTGGAGGTACGCCAGCGTCTGTTACGCCAGATCGATCTGGAAGCCGGAGCGGCGGTCTTCCGGCTGACGCGAACCGACGACGAACGCTGGGTCGGCCGCACTCCGAACACTGTTTATGCCCTCGTCGCCGGCTCGGACTATCGGGACTACTATGGTGCGGACGGCGGCGGGCTGTCGCTGACATACAAGTACCGGGAGCGCGGCGTCTTGACCTTGGCCTACGAGAACGTTGATTACCGGCCGCTCGATGCGCACCGCGAGCTCTGGCACCTATTCCGTCCCGACCACCCCTTCCGGGCGAACTTCTCGACTCTGAGTGTCACTGACCAGGAGCGATTGCCAGACCTTCTGAAAGAACGCAGCAGTGCGATGATGCTCACCATGAAGGTGGAACCTGTCCAGACCGGCCGCCCCGAGTCCGGATTCAATGGGGGGATGTCGGCGGTTGTGGAGGTTGCGGGCGGCAGTTTGGGGGGAGACTACGATTACAACAGGCTGCAGTTGGACACGAGGGGGTGGTTGACGAGCGGCTGGTCGCACCGGATTGCGGCGCGGGCATTTTACGGTGTCGGCCGGCGTGATCTTCCCCCCAATAAGCTGTTCTACCTCGGGGGTGTGGGATCCCTCCCCGGATATCCTCAGAAGCTGCTCGTTGGTGACGAGGCATTTCTCCTGAATGTCGAGTATCGCTTCAACTACTGGGAGACACGGATGTTCGACGGGGGCATCCTCCTCTTCTTCGATCTGGGCCGGGCGGCGTGTGACCGCCACTTCTGGGATTGGGATCAGTTCAAACCCGACGTGGGCGTCGGGGTCGCCCTCGGCGAGGAGGTTCGTTTCGACATCGCCAAGGGTCTGGATGATACGCACCGGGATATCCGTGTCAGCGTGCGGCTGGCCGAGATGCTCTAATCCTCATCAGAGAGGATTGCATAACCGTCAACTGGTCACCTGTCACGGGTGACGCCGGGGGCCCATACCCCCGCCGCGGACGGCTGTGCTCAGGTGTGGACACCTGACCGCACACTCTCTTGCGTTTCTCTGAAACCGATTCCAGCCTCTGGACATCGCCGCCGTGTTCCCGTCGCTGCTGAAGCCACCCTCAGCGGCGACCGACTCGCCTTACCCGGCCTCTTCACCAACGCCTGCCCGCGAATGTCCCGGTGTCCCGAGACGAGAGTCACATTGTGGGAGTTCTTCCTCTCTGAACCAGCCGCCTGAGCACGGGTGTGGTCGATCTCCCGGCGGAATCGCGAGGAGCAGATCGTGCTCTTTCCGTTCGGCCCCAACGACTAAGGGGATTCCTTGGGCTGACGATAAAGGATGGGGGGCTCGTTGTCCGGAGGCGGGCAAGGCCGTATGGGTGAAGAGCATATGGACGAAGTCAAAGACCAGACCGGCAAGAGCGGCAGGGCGCAACATCCCGGAGCACCCAAAGATTGGGCGGCCGATACGGATCGCATACCGACGATCTTCGATTCGCTGGCGGACCACGGTGATTCCACCGATGCCCTGGCCGAAAGCGATCGTCCGCGGGCGCGCAATCTCGAGGCGCTTCTAGATGTCTCCAAGGCGATCAACTCAACTCTGGTTCTCGATGAGATCCTGAAACGGGTGATGCGGCACGCCATCGCCCTGCTCAATGCCGAGCGCGGTTTCCTGATGCTGCTTGATGAGAGCGGACAGTTGCAGGTGCGCACCGCCCACAACATCAACAAGGAATCACTCGACACGGCCCAGGACTTCCTCATCTCCCGCTCGGTCGCCAACCGAGTGGCGACACACGGGAAGTCGGAGTACACATCCAACGCCCAGGAGGATCCGCGCTACGCCCACCAACAGTCGGTTGCGGAGTTGAATCTGCGGTTTATCATCTGTGTGCCGCTGAAGATCAAAGACAAGGTGATGGGCGTCTGTTATCTGGACAACCAATCGCGGGCCGGGCTCTTCGGGAAGAGCGACCTGCACCTGTTTGAGCTTTTTGCCGAACAGGCGGCGATCGCCATAGAAAACGCCAAGCTCTACGGGCGGCTCCTGTCGCTGACCCGATACAACGAGAGCGTCGTAAACAAGACGCCGGTGGGGATCTGCGTGGTCGACGACCAACAACGGGTCCTGACTTTCAACGTCGCGGCCGAGCAGATTCTCCACTCGCCAGAGGACTCTTGGACAGCGCAGACGCTGGTCGAGGAACACCGGCCGCTGGTCGAGATCTTCCCCGCCGGCGAACGCGACTGGTGGGAGCGGACATTGGCCGAAGTCCTGCGCAGCCATAAACCCTTGTCCAAGGACAAATACTTCCTCACTATCGGTGGGTGCGAGACGGTCTTGTCGCTAAAGATCTCGCCGTTGAATGGCCTGCCGGGTGAGCCGACGAAGGTCATCGTGGTGGCCGAGGATATCACTGATCAGGTGATGCTCGAGAAGTACGTGATTCTCTCGGAGAAGATGGTGGCGAAGGGCGAGATGGCGGCCGCCATCGGCCATGAGCTCAACAACCATCTGGAAATCCTGCTGGCGCACTCGGAGCTGCTGCCGATTCACCTGAAGGGCAACCGCCTCGACAAACTCTCCGAGAGTTGTGCACGCATCCAGGATTCCATCGACAGCATGGCACGGTTCACGCGCGGCCTGATGGACTACACCCAGATCGATACAGAGCTGGTCGAGCACGACATCAAGGATCTCATCGAAGAGCATCTCTTCACCATCCGGCCGTTGCGGCTGTTCAGCAATGTGCGTTTCACGTGCGATTTCCAGCCCGGTCTGCCGCCGGTCAAGCTTGATGCCGGACAGTTACAGTCGGTCCTGCTGAATCTCTACAACAATGCCGTCGACGCCACCACCGCGGGACAGCCCTGCGAGATCCGTGTTCAGGCGCAGTACCGGCCGGAGGCGCAGACGGTGGAACTGTCGGTTCGCGATCACGGTCCGGGCATTCCGGCCGACGTGTTGCCGCGTGTCTTTGAACCGCGATTCACGACAAAGAAGGGCGGGCACGGGCTCGGGTTGTCGAACTGCCGGACCATCATCCAGAACCACGGTGGGACGATTCGGGCGGAGAGCGCTCCCGGCGAGGGAGCGACCTTCTTCATCGAACTGCCCGCGCATCGCCCGTACTCTTCATTCGAGAGCTGACGGGTCGTGTCTGTTCTGCACGCGGTTTGAGGGTCTCCTGGGACCTTCACCATGTCTGCCACAACCACCCAGATCGGACCGTACCGCGCCGTGGCCAAAGGCCACGGTGGCTTCGCCACCGTGTATCGCACAGCCGATGCCGCAGGGCGTCCGGCGGCCTTGAAGTGGGTGGCCGCGGACGCCGACCGGGCAATCGTCGCCGCCCTGGAGCACGAATACGAAGTCCTCACCCAGTTGGCCTTTCCTCAACTGCCGCAGGCGCGGGATTTCGGCCTGGCCGACGGCCGGCCGTACATTGTCACCGACTGGATTGAAGGATCATCGTTGTGGGAACGATTCGACGCGACGGCGGTCGTTGACTTCTTGTTGGTTCTGCGCCAGATCGCCTCGGTGCTTCTGTTCCTCCATCACCGGGGCTGGGTGCACGGTGATCTGAAACCCGACAACTTCCGCTGGCGAGATCTGTCGTCTGATGGCTGGTGTGAAGGCACAGACTGCCTGTGCCTGTTGGACTTTGGTCTGGCGCGGCCCGTGGGCGATCGCGGGCGCCCACGCGGCGCGGGGACAATCGGGTACTGCGCTCCGGAGTTCTTGAGGGGTGAACCGGCCGATGGCCGGGCCGACTGGTATGCGGTCGGCGTGATCCTCTATGAATGGATGTATGGCCAGCGGCCATTCGCAGCGGCCGAAGCGGCAATCGAGATTGCCGGTCATCTGGAATCATCGCCGGAGTTCGACGCCTCACCGGCGCACCCGGCGCCAGAATGGGCGCCGGACGTCATCGCTCGTCTGCTGGCGAAGAAACCGGATGATCGGGGCCGTGATGTCATGGATCTGATGTCATGGCTGGCGCGCTATGATCCGACACTAGACCCCTACGCCCTCCTTAACAAGCAGCTTCCCTGGCACCTGCGCAGTGAGGAGCGCCGTGCGGACACCCACGAACGACAGTTGGTCGATCAGTTCATAGCCGATGTGGGCATGGGCACGACAGTGGCGTGGTCGGTCGAAGCTCATGGAGACAACGCCCCACGGCTGCCGACTCAGGTCGCATTCGCGCTCGTGCGCGAGGGCTGGTCGGTTGGCCTGACGGACGAAGCGCACGCCGGCGCAAGCGGCAACGATGTCGATTCCGCCCTTCGTTGTCTGGGCATGTCGGTGGGCGTTGATGCTCTGCCCGACCCGTTACACGTTCACGCGGTCCGCTCCGTCGAGGGTTCGACGCGCCGCCTCACCTTCACGTGGTCTCCCGTTCCCGATCACGAAACCCAGAGATGGTCACCAGCGCGGAGTCACCAGGAGCGTGCGCTGGTGAATCTGCCTTGGGATGCTCCCCGTATCGAGGAATTCCTCCGCGGCCTGACCGGGGATCAGGTCTTCGCTGGTAATTGGGCGGAGGCGATTCGGGCATGCACGGGCGGCATCCCGCGTGCCGTCTCATCGGTGGCGCGGTATCTCATTGCTGGCGGGCATTTGCGCATCACCAATGAGGGTTGGCATCTCGATGATGATCGCCTGACGGCCTGGTCTACGACGGCGGACGCCGGTGGACATTTCCGTGCCGTGATTGGCGGATTGTCGGAAGCGGAACAATGTCTGATCGACTGGCTCGCGCTCGGACGATCCTACGGATGCCGTGATATACTCGAACAACTCTGGCAGGATCAGGCGGTGAGCCTCTCCGATACTCTCGCGTGCCTTGTCCAGAGCGGACTCGCGGTCATGCAGGATCTCGCGGCCAATGGGCCCTGCTTTGATGTGCGGTTGCGTTTGGCCGGGCTGGACGCGGTGTGGCGGGCAGGCATGCCGGACGTCGATCGCGCCGGGAAGGCCGCGGTCCTGCAGAAGGCAATCGCGACGCGGCAGTTGCAGCCGGACCTGATCCGCGAGACCGTGTTGGCTGAATGCTGCGCCGATAGCGACGACTGGCCGAATGCTGCGGTGCATGCGTTGGCGGCCGCGCGACTGGAAATTGCTGCCGACCGGCGTGAAGTCGCACGCCGCCATGTCGCGGCCGCGGCGAGCGCCGCCCGCCAGATCGCCGATCCCCGTGTCCGGGCTCACTGGGTCGGACGGGCCCGTATGGTTCAGGGAGACCTCGAGAAGGCGGCCGGTCAGCTCGATCTGGCTCACAGTATCTACCGCGAGCTTCTCATCCTGGGGCGACAAACCGGCGACCTGCATCTGTTGGCCGAAACGCTGAAGGACCTGGGGGACCTCTACCGCATGACCAGGCGGTTTGAGAAGGGTGTACGGGCCCTGCGGCGGGCGCGCCGGTTGTGGGAAGCGATCGGCGACCACCTCGAGCTGTCCCGTACCCTCACGAACATCGGCAACATGTACTGGGTGGCCGCCGACATGGCTCAGGCACGGATCTACTATCAAGAGGCACTGAGCATCCAACGGCAGGAACCCGACGGTGAGCGATTCGCGGCGGTGATCCTGTCGAACTTGGGTGCGGTGAATCTGGCTGAGTATGATTACCCGGCGGCGGAATCATATCTGCGCGAAGCCTATGCCATTCACGAGCGGCTGAACGATCCCGTCGAGACGGCGCGCACGCTGAATAATCTCGGCGCGCTCAAGTTCTTGCAGGGTCGGCTGGATGAGGCGGCGTCCCTATTTGAAGCGGCCGTTGACCACAACCGCCGGGCGGACGCGCAGAGCGAAGAATTGTTCAATCGACGCAATCTCGTGGAGGTCGCGCTGGAACGTGGTGACCTGCGAACGGCTGTTACCCTGGGCGCCCACGTATGCGACACCGCGGCGGCGCTGGGGGATGTCGCCACGGGCGCGGAAGCCTCCGCACTTCTGGCGGAGAGTTACCTGCGCGCCGGTGATTTCCGCATGGCGCGAAAAACCCTGGCCATCGCCGGAGAAGCCCTGGGGCAGATCAAGAATGACGACTTGCGGGTTCAACTGGCTTTGGTCACTGCCTCGCGTCAGCGGCGTCTTGGGTTGAACCGGGAGGCAATGTCCACGCTCGATGCCGTCGCTCCGCTCGGCGCGCCTCTGCCAAACCGCCATCTGTCTCTTGACGGCATCATTCTCCGCATGCGCATCGCGGTGGACATGCAGGACCAGACGACGATCGCGGGGCTTTGGCGCGATGGTCTGGCAGAGGCCGGACGAATCGGCGCGCCGCACAAAGCGGCACAACTGGCATTCGCGCGGCTTCCCGAGGATCCCGCCTGTGGCGCCGACGAGCCGGCAAGACAACAGGCGTGGGCGTTCCTAAACGAGTCTCCCCGCTGGCATTGGGCCGGCGCCTTCCAGGTGTGGCGGGCGCGGTGGCTGGCGGTCGAGGGGGATCACGAGAGGGCGTCGCGGACAATTGCTGCGGCCCTCGCGCAGCTGCGCCGTGACGGGAACTGGGAAACGCTGTGGCGGGCGCTGGTCGTGCAGGGCCGCCTGCTTCATGACCAGGCCGACTATGGACCGGCGTTGCGGTCACTGGATGAAGCCGCACGCATCGTCGATGTGATTAGCAGGACGATTGAAGATCGAACCGAGAGGGAACGGTATCAAGCGCACCCATTGGCGCGATTGCTGAGTGAAACCCGTGCGCGCATCCATGAACTGGTGGCATGATCGATTCTGCTGATGCTCGGGAGAAAAGAAGACGGCCGCCGCTTGGGGCGGCGGCCGTTGGTTCCGGACGGTTGAGTTCTCAGCCGCCGCCGACACTGATGCCGATCGGGGCGAGCTTGTCTTCCAGGACCTCAACGTCCAAGGTGTAAACCTCCATCAACGCACCTCCCTTCTCCGGGTTACAGCCGGTGGTTGACTGGGCCGGGCACCACCCCGGCCCGGTTCTTTTTGGAGTTCACTTAATCGTCACGGCGAGTGTTCGTTGATCCCCGCCTGCCACACCGTCCTTTGTCCAGCGCCGACGCCTACGCGTTGGCGCACATATAATCGTTCAGCGGCGACCTGACGGTCGCAACAGCACGCGTCTGCGAAGTAACAGAAGCGGTAAATGCAGCGTAGCTTTAGTTTTTTGGGGATGAATTGCTGCGCCCTTCATCCCCTGGCCCACTCTATATTAGCCGACAAGAGGGATTTTGTCAAGTGAAAGTCACTGTCCGGCAGCAAGATAAAGCTCGCATGGGATTTGGACCACAGCATCTTGTGCAGCGAGCGGCCACAGATACAGAGCCTTGTGGACAGACACGCGACAGGTCACAACGGGCACCCAAGCCGCAGGCAGGCAATGACATGGAGAGCCCCCGATCACGCGGCTCTCATTGGTGATAGTTAGCATTCCACCTCGTCACTCTTCATGAACCCGGACCAAGGGGCCTGTTGAAAAACCTGCTCTGAGGTGAATTCTAAATGGAAGGGGATTGCTTCGTCGCTCACCCGCTCTGCGAGCGAGCTTCGCTTCTCGCAATGACATCAAGTCGGTGAAGGACATACAATGTCTTTGCGAGGAGGTCTTCCCGCTTGCGGGACGACCGACGAAGCAATCTCCCTGCGTCGGCCAGCTTCTTCAACAGGCCCCAAGGTCCGGGCCACGCCCGCCGGAATCACGCGGTGGACCGTCGCGTCCTCCGACACGTCTGCCTCCACGGCCACCCAATCACAGGGCTCCGCTACGGCATAGCGCCAGAAGCCGCGCGCGATCTCCTCGGGTGGGTCCTGTGGGTCCAGGCAGGGGTGACCGCCAAGGAAATCGGCACCCGCGCTCTTGACCACGGAGCTATCGAACTGGATGAGCACGGTGTCATCCGACGGAATCACGGTGACTGCGGAATCCAGAACATAGTAGACTTCGCTCAGCGCTGGCGAAGCAGTCGCTGACATGATTCCGAGCACGATACCAACAGTCACGGTCGAGTTCATCTCTCTCTCCCCGCTTATGGAACACTGTTCCTTCAGTGGCGGGCGCACGCCGCCTGCTGTTCCGGACAAAGACCCACGGCAACATCTCCGAAGCTCTCGTACCCTTGTTCCCAAACGCGACCCTCCGGCAAGAGGGTGCGCCAATTGAGCGTCCACAAGTGACCGGGACTCTTCCAGTAAGGGGCTATGACAGCAATCGTGGTGTTGGGAAGAAAACGGATCCGATGCACTGCCTGCGTGTACCCCCAGAAGCGGTTGAACCTGACCACGTGTTTCAGCTCGTCGAGATAAAAAACATCAAGTGTGCCAACTGTCTGGTCGAACTCGGGCTGTCCGGGATCGGTCACCAACGCACGTGTTCCATCAGGGCTGATGCCGATCTCCCCGAAAGGCATGGCAAGCGGATATTGGAACAGGGTAGACTCGGTGGCGACGTCAACCACGAGAAAAACCGTCCGGTCATAGGATTCCCGACCCAGGACGAGGACGCGTCTGCCATCCGGATGCAGGGCGGCGCAGTAGACGGCGACCGGCGTACCTTCAAGCGTTCGGGCCTCGAAATCGGCCACCATCTTCTCCTTGCCGGAATCGTACACAAGAAGTCGACTCTGATCGGGCCGGGACCCCACCACGCGCGTGCCGTGCGGCGCCCCGGTCACCTCACAAATCCTGGTGCTGTCGACAAACGTGATCCGGAAAGTGGCGGGATCGATATGCTCCAGTTGGCACCTCTCCCGGATGAGAAGCCGTCCCTCATTGAGAAGAAACAGGTTGCTGAAGGTATCGTCGGGATAGCTGGCGACGATCGATTTGGTCAGCACGTCAATCTTGACTGTCCGGGTCGCCCAGAGCTGGGCGAACAGGTATCGGCCGTCGGCGGACGCGACCATGTTGTCGACATACCCCATCCCGGGGATTGAATCGACGACCGTCAGACTGTCTGCGTCGATGACATAGATGTTCCCCGTGTGGTTTTCGTTGGCGTAGATGTTGTACCTAACCGGCTTCGGCTCCAGCCCCCGCTCGGTGGCGCAGGCTAACGCCAGGCCCCCGGCCAGGAGTGAAGCCCGTAAAACCCATTTAGACAACGATCGCGGCATCGGTCCTCCCGCAGCTATTCAGTTCTGAACATAGTCAACCCGGCCCCGGCCTCTCTGCCAAGCAGAATCTCGTGAACCGGGACACAAAGGCTCCACCGGGAACTACCCGCCAGCGTACATGGCTATTCCCGCACAGCAGTGAGAAGTCGGAAAGGTACGGTGCGAGGCGGTGCTACGGCGCTGTACGGCAGAGGATTACCACCACGACCAGAATTCGACGCGGAAGAACTGGATAATGCGGCGGGCCAGAAGAGCGAGAATCGGGCGGCGGCCGCAGGCGATTTTGGCATAGCCGCTCATGCCCGGCTTGAGGATAGCTTCCGGGTTATCAATCTCGGTAGTTATCAGAAAGCAGCGGTGCGTACCGGCCGTGTCGGCATCAGAGGCAATCTGGGCGACGCGGCCGCGAAACTGCGAGAACGGCAGCGCCCGCACTTTCAATGTGACCGGCGCCTGCGGCTGGACATCAGCAATATCATTCTCGTCGACCCAGAGCTGCAAGCGCACCGGATCGAGGTCGGCAACTTCCACCAGAAAGCCGGAGCGCTCAACACGCGTGGCAGTTCCTGCAATCGGGGAGATGATCGTGGAAGCGGCAATCTGGGCGCGCAAGAAATCGATCTGCGCGGTGAGCGCGGCGATCTCCGCCTCCTTGACCGCGAGTTCCTCGGCCTTGGGTTCGGAGATCAATAGCGCGAGAGCGGAAGTCTTCGCGTCCTTCTGCGCGCTGGCCTTCTCCATGTCGGCACGCTTGGCCTGCAGTTCGGCCTCGGAGATAAGGTTGCGCTCCCACATCTTCTGGCCGCGTGCGAGTTCAAGCTCGCGATTCTCCAACTGCGCCTGCGCTTCCGCCAGTCCGGCGCGCAGTTCGAGGACGGCGTCCTTCTTGGGACCGGACACCAGCAAATTCAACTCGGCTCGGGTCCGGTTCTGTTCGGCAACGGTGGTCGCCAGTTGCGCTTGATAGCGATTTGAAGACAGCATGACCAGCGTGTCGCCCGCGCGCACACTATCCCCTTCCCGCACGCGTAGATCGTAGGCAATCACGGAGAACTCCGACGTCGTCGCCTGGAGAATGGAACGTTCGCGACGCGACGCCGCGGCCCGCCCATTCTGCGCCGTTCCACCGACGAGCAAGATCGTCTCCAGGGTCCCGCCCGTGGGGGAGGTGACCCGGAAACGGGATCCGGCCTCAACGTCGCAGGACGATCCCACGCGTCGTTCGGCCTTGATCAGCCCAAGCAGGACCACGATGATGATGATTGTGCCCCAGACGAACAGCGGCCGCCGCCAACGGGGCGGATGCGGCGCCTTTGACGCGTCGCGGTCCGCCGCTGTGTCTCTGACAGTGCCATCCTCGCCTTGTCGATTGGACGTCGTGAAAGCGAAGGCAATAGCCAGGGTATACATCACCACGACCCCCATTCCGCCCCACTGCGCATTGACAAAACGCGTCAGATGGTAGAGTATCCAGCCGATCAATATGGCTGTATATAGAGCCGCTGATATGCCATACCAACGGTAGGTGCGGCGCAGGCGCACGGGTGCAATCGCCGCGGTCGCGGCCCGGCCCAGCAGCCATTGCCCCATGAGAGCGCGCCAATAGGCAAAGGCCTTGGCACGCAGATTCGGGATTCTGAGCCAATCGACCAGCAGGTAGTAGCCGTCAAGCTTGATGAGGGGATTGAAATTGAACAGGACAAGCGCCAGCGACACGGCGACCAGCACCCGGAGGAAATCGGCAACCAGCGTCCCCGGTTCGAGCAGACGCCACGCAAGGATCGCCAGGGCGGTCAACAGGCCCTGGAAGAACAATCCGGCCAAGCCGACGTGGAGGCGCGAGCGGCGTTGGGGGAGAAGGTAGGAGTCGGAGATGTTGGAGTAGAAGCATGGCTGGAAGTAGAGCAACAGAAATCCCATCTCGTGTACCGAGCCGCCGTAGTACTTGAGTGTGAGCGCGTGTCCGAATTCATGCACGAGCGCGATGACGCCGATCGCGGCCAGCAGCAACGGAATTGAGGTCAAGTGCCACAATTCAACGATCCCATGCCTCCAGACGGCGGTCTGCGCTGTGGCGGTGAGCGTCGCGCCGGCCATCACGACGAACGCGGCGGCGACGGCCGGTGGTTGGAAGAGGAAACGCAGCCGCCCGATCCAGCGTGCGAGCACACGGTCGGGGTCGAACGCCGTAAGCGGGATGGTCCAGATCGAAGCGCGGCGGAGTCCTTTGGCGGCTCGGGGCAGCCACCCGGCGGCGCGTTCCACCGCCGGTCCTTCAAAGAACAGCAGGCGGTCCATGCGGACGAAGAAGGCTTCAGCCGCCTCCGGAGTGATATCGACGCCGAACCGTTCCCCGGTCTGTCGAGCGGCGTCGGTAATGGGAGTCTGACCATCGGCGCGCGTCAGCAGATAGTACTCCGGCGCGCGCAGACGGAAGAAACGTCCCGCCAGCGGATCCTTGATGACATAGACCGTCTGCGGCCCGTCACTTTCCGCGTGGACGATCAGATCGGAACGGAGCTTGGGAAGGGTGTCGTTCATGGATCAGCCCACATGGACGCTACAGATTACAACGATAGCGGGCGTGACGGCAAGAACGAATGCGTGCCCGGTTCAGGACAGTACACGGAGTGCGGGAGACTGCCGGGGACCCTGAAGACACTCCATGGGACGGAGGGTGTTAATGATCCTCGCATAAGCAATGGAATGCTCCTTCGTTACCCCCTCACCCCAGCCCTCTCCCCAAAGGGGAGAGGGGGCTGCCTCGGTCGCACCCGTCCAGAGGACCAAGCGGGTGAGGGACCAATCCAGACCGATATACCAGCCCGTCATTTCGTTAGACGCTCCTACAGAGTCATCGCGAGGAATCGCGGCCCGCTTAAGGGGCGCGATGACGAAGCGACTTGTGGTGAGCGAAGTCGAACCATCTCGTCCCCTTCGCGGGCTTGCTCAACATGCCTGTCAGAGCGCGGGTACGGCTTGAAGCGAATGTGGCAGATCCGTGATAAGATGGGCGGGGTCCATCAGCCGCTTGAATTCGCGGATTTCCTCGATGTCGAGGTGTTCGGTAAGGACCATCTTGCGATTTTCCCCGTCGGGGTTGACGCGGTCGAGGATCCCCCACGGGGCGAATATCCCCGAGCGCCCCTGCAGGCGGCCGCCGAACAGCGTGCCGACGCCGCAAGTCTTGACCACATACGCGCGGGCCTTCTGCGCTCCGGCCACGAAAATCTCAGTATCGCGCCGGTCCTTGTCGGCGAGCGTGTCGGTCTCCCGAAAGGGGGAGACAGTCGGCACGAAGATAACCTCAGCGCCTAAACGGTGCATGGCGGCGAACGCATCGGGAGAGAGGACGTCGGCGCAGATCAGAACTCCGACCCGGACACCGCCGCACACAAAGACCTTGTACTCGGTCCCGGCAATGATCCCGCGCTCTTCCTCGCGGCCATAGGGATTCACCTTCCGGTAAACGCCTACTGTCTCACCGCGGTCGAAAACGATTGCCATGTTGGCATAGCCGCCATTGACCGGGTGGGGCATCGAGCCGCCGATCACCACGCACTGCAGCTCGCGCGACAGACGTGCAAGCTCGCTCTGACGTTGCGGTACGAAACGTTCGGCCTCATGTAGGGTGCGGTCAGATGGACGCACCGAGAAGTACTCCGGCAGGCAGATGAAGTCCGGCCGCCGTCGGAACAGGTGGAGCTTGTCCTCGAGCGCAATCGGCCCGCCCAGCGGGTACTGCAATGCGGCGACGGAGATAACCATGGACGCAGACCCTCCCCCGTGCGGTTCTGGGCGTGACGGGGTGGGGTATCCCAACACGCGGGGCTGCTTGTTACACGTTTGTGGGGGCGGAGAGTTTCAGCGGGGATTGGGACGCTTGGCCCTCACCCCATCCCTCTCCGTCTACGGAGAGGGGGTTTGTAGGCGGGTTTCAAACCCGCCCAATTCAGATGGGCAGGTCTGAGACCTGCCCCTACGGGTCAATAGACACTTGCGCGGGCGCGGTTGCCGCGCCCGCGCCGGAGACAAGGGCGAGGAGACCTCGCCTCTACTCGGCGGCGCGCTCCACGATGCCGGTGAGGTAGACAGCGAATGCATCCGGCTTGTCTGGAGGGGCGATCTCGAACTTGATCCCCAGTGAGTGAAGCGAGAGGCGGCTGTACATCAGGCGAAAGCGCGGCCCCGGCGTCGTAGCATCACTCAGAAATGTGAAGAGTTTCTGGTCTGAGGAGAGCTCCGCGTTGTAATGGATCACGTGCCCCTCGGAGTCGAAATAGACCGCTTGGGCGTGAGCGCTGTCCGATCCGGGATAGACGATCATCAGATCTTCATGAATGAATGCGGGGCGGCCTTTCGTTGCCGGATAGTCGGCGTGACTGCGACGCACGAGCACCTTGTCCTTTAGATCAAACTGGAAGGAGAATCCTCCCACACCCTGACCGGGCGCGCCCCCACCTTCGCCTAGCCAATCGCCCAGCAGGAAGCGCCATCCCGCCCAGGGGTCGGGCTTCACATCTGTGGTGCGGACTGCTTGGGCGGGCGCTGTCGCCGACTGTTGGCCGCCAACGGGCGTTGAGTAAGCCGTGAGAAGAACCACGGCTGCCAGCAAGATCCTATGCATAGTACCTCCAGGTCGATTGGTGTTGATCCCATCATGCGGGGGCGTATTGCAATACGCCCCTACATGGTAGGACATCATGTCACTGACCATGCTTGATCAGGCCGCGGGCGATGACGAGGCGCTGAATCTCAGATGTGCCCTCGAACAGTTCGGTTATCCGCGCATCGCGATATAGGCGCTCGACTTCATATTCGCGGAGATAGCCATAACCGCCGAGGATCTGAATTGCGCGGTGCGTGACGAACGTCGCGGTTTCGGAAGCAACCAACTTCGCCGTCGCGGCCTCGGTCGTGTAGTCCCCGCCCCGGTCCTTCTTCCAGGCGGATTGGTAGACCAACAAGCGTGCCGCTTCCAGGCGGCAGTGCATGTCGGCGAGGTGCGCCTGAATCAGTTGAAATGAACTGATCGGCTGGCCAAACTGACGGCGCTCCTTGGAGTACTTGAGCGCCAATTCGAAGGCGCGCTGTGCCAGACCGACCGCATTGGCGGCCACCGAAATGCGTCCGCAGTCGAGTGACGACAAAGCAATGCGGAACCCCTGACCGACTTTGCCGAGCATGTTCACGGACGGCACGCGCAGGTCCTCAAGAATCAGCTCGGTCGTGGGTGAAGCATGCAGCCCCATTTTCTCTTCGATATGGCCGATGGAGTAACCGGGCATGTCCTTGTGGACGATGAAGGCGGTCATGCTGCGGGGGCCGGCGCGGCGGTCGGTCTTCGTCATGATGATGATGTAATCGGCAAACGCGCCATTGCTCACGAATATCTTGTTACCGTTGAGGACATAGTCGTCGCCATCGCGGGTCGCAACCGTCTCGATCCCGGCGGCGTCGGAGCCGGCATTCGGCTCGGTCAGGGAGAACGCGCCGAACTTCTCACCGGAGCAGATGGGCGGCAGGTAGAAGCTCTTCTGCTCCTCATTGCCGAAGGTGAGGATCGGATGACCAAAGAGTGAGTTGTGCGCACCGACAAGGGTCGAGTGGGAGGCGCAGCCGCGCCCCAGTTCTTCCATTACGATGGCGTACGCCAACGTGTCCAGCCCGGTGCCGCCGTATACCTCCGGGACGATGATGCCGAGGAAGCCGGCTTCCCCCATCTCGCGCGCGAGGGCGAGGTCCATCTTCCCGGTATGGTCGAACTCATCGGCGCGGGGAATCAGTTTCTTCTCGGTGAATTCGCGTGCGACCTGGCGAATCGCCTCATGTTCTTCGGACAATGCGAAATCCATGCGTCACTCCTGTGCTTATGTCAAGTGCCCCGTGTCCCGGAGAGCGGACAAGGGGCTTAAGCCCCTTGTCTACACCGTTGATTGTCCTCCAGCAAGCGGAGCTGAGCTACTTTCCCTGGAACTGGGCCGGACGTTTCTCCAGGAAGGCTGCGCACCCCTCGGTCTTGTCCCCGGTCGCGCAGATGACGCCGAACTGCGCGGCTTCGTGGGCCAGACCGCTGTCCAAGTCAACGTTCAGCCCGAAGTTGATGCACTGTTTGGCAATCGCGATCGCCACCGGGCCCTTGGCGGCGATCTTCTGCGCCAGCTCGCGGGCTCGCGTCATCAGTTCCGCCGCCGGGTAGACTTCATCAACCAGGCCGATGCGGTGTGCTTCGGCGGCGTTGATCATGTCGCCGGTCAGGATCAACTGCTTGGCTTTGCCGCGACCCACGAGCCGCGGCAGCCGTTGGGTGCCGCCATAGCCGGGGATAATCCCGAGATTCACTTCGGGCTGACCCAAACGTGCGGTGTCGGCGGCCAGACGAATGTCGCAGGCCATGGCGATTTCGCACCCGCCGCCGAGCGCGAAACCATTGATGGCGGCGATGACGATTAGACGCGATTTCTCAAGGCGGTTTGAGAGCGCTTGGCCGGCGACAATCTTGTTGATGCCGCCCGGGACATCGCAGACTTTCAGTTCGCCAATGTCGGCGCCGGCTACAAAGGCCTTTTCGCCCGCGCCCGTCAGGATGACAACCCGGATACTGCGATCGTTCTCGAGTGCGGCAAAGGCGGCATCCAGTTCCGCCACGGTGCGGTCGTTGAGAGCGTTCAGGACGGACGGGCGGTTAATCGTGACCGTAGCCAGCGGCGGGACAGCTTCAACCAATAGGTTCTCATAGTTGCTCATGTCGTATGATCTCCTGTCCACGTTGCAACAGCAAGGGGTTGAAAGCCCCTTGTCCTCGCATGGGAACCGTTGAGTGCTTCAGACAAATTCATCTGGCCGGATACTCAAAGAACCCGCGTCCGCTCTTCTTGCCGAGATATCCCGCCTGGACCAGGCGCCGCAGGAGCGGCGGCACCGCGCAGCGCGTGTCCTTGAGCTCCGCAAACATGATGTCGGCGATGTACAGGACCGTGTCGAGGCCGATGAAGTCGGCCAGCGCCAACGGTCCCATCGGATGGCCGCAGCCGAGCATCATGCCATTGTCGATGTCCTCACGGGAGGCGACCCCGGCCTCGAGGGCGCGGACGGCATCCAGCAAGTAGGGGATCAAGAGCCGATTGACGACAAACCCTGGGGAGTCCTTCGCGGCCACGGCCGTCTTGCCGAGTGATTCCGCGAATGACTTGGCGGCCTGAAAGGTCTCTTCGGACGTATCGATGGTACGCACGACCTCGACTAGTCTCATCATGGGAACCGGATTGAAGAAGTGTAAGCCGCAGAACCGGTCGCGGCGCTTGGTCACGGCCGCCATGTCGCCGATCGAGAGGGATGAGGTGTTCGAGGCAAGAATGGTCTGTGGACCGCAAAGGCCATCGAGCTCACGGAATATCCTGGTCTTCTCGTCGAAGTCTTCGATCACTGCGTCGACTACCAAATCGCAGTCCTTCAGGTCGCTGAGCGCCGTGGTTCCGGAAATCCGCTTCAGCGCAGCGTCGCGGTCCGTGGCGGTCAGCTTCTGTTTCTCCACGAACTTGGCCAGCGAGCCCTCTATCCGTCTGAAGCCCCGCTCGAACAGCTCCATGGTCACCTCGCGGACTTTGACCTCATACCCGGATAGCGCCCCCACCTGCGCAATCCCTGAACCCATCTGTCCGCACCCGACTACGCCGACTTTGCGAATGGTCATTCGTCACACTCCTCTCTTCAGCCAGTAGCCACCCAACTCTCCTGCAAGTGATTGGCTTCATCCCGCGCGTGCGGATGATACAAAAATCGCAAGCCGCCGTGGGTATTAGATTGGCGAGAAGTGCGTGTTCCGACGGCGGGTGTCTTCGAGGCCTCCAAGCCCGGCTACTTCCGCCGGTACTTCCCTATCAACTGCGCCTCCGCCAGGACGTGCTCTTTCATCGCTTTGAGGAGGTCCGGTTTGGTCACGCGCCCCGACGGGCTCAGCATCGTGTCCAGGGCGTAGAGCTTGAAGAAATACCGGTGTGTCCCTCCCGGCGGGCAAGGGCCGCCATACCCGGGCTTGTGAAAGTCGGTGATCCCCTGCCGGGTGCCATCGGGTAGAGTCGAATCCGGCGGGACTCTTTCCGGCAAACCGGTCGAATCCGGCGGGATGTTGAAGACGACCCAGTGCACCCAGGTTCCCGCGGGCGCATCGGGGTCGTCGCAGATCAGGGCCAGGCTCTTGGCCTCTCTCGGTACACCCTTCCAGGTCAGCGGCGGCGAGATGTCGGGGCCATCGCAGGTGTACTGCAGGGGGACCATCCCCCCCTCGGCAAAGGCGGTGCTGGTGATTGTGAACGCCATCTTTTTTGCTCCTTTTGCGGGGGAACCCTGCGGTTCCCTTGCCTGGCACGCTCCCAATGCGATTCCGACTACCATCAAGAGACTGGTGATACGCAACATCTGATGTCCCTCCCTCCAAGGATCAGTCTCACAGCTCAATCTGTAGGCGGTACGCCCAGTGGCGTCGGGCGCCGACACCCCCGTCGCGCGGCAATTGCCGTCAAGCCGGTGACGGTTCATTGCCAACGTCCTTCTCCTCCATGAACAGTTTCTGGCGTTCCGGATCGTGATCGAACAGGTCGGCCTGCCGTCCCCAGTCAACCAGCGTGTGGAACATCCGGTCGGTGTCTTCGTAGGGCAGGCGCAGGGCCAGCGAACTGAGCACGACGTCGTCATCAACTTCGAGTTTCCCCGACCGGTGGATCTGCTGAACAACGTCAGCGAAGAGGCGCAGCGCCTTCACCTGCTCACGAAAGACGCGTTTGCGCTCCGGGACGCCGCTGGCCAGAAAACGGCGCCCGATGTCGGTCAAGATGACGTTCTGCCGTGGCGTGTCCACGAAATCGAGGAGCTCGGCAGCCTTGACGACATTGAGGATCTTGCCGAATTCGCGGCCGAGATCGTCGACCAGTTCGAAGGCGTTTTCGCGGCCGCCGCGGTCTTCGAGCACCTCCAACAGACCGATGATTTCGCTGGTGCCGGCATCCGGCAGGGGCTCCCACGCCGGCGGGCGCTCCACAACCGTGGGGATCAGCGGGATAGGGAGTTCATCGGGAATCTCGGTCTCGGTAATCACGGCGTGGATCTGATCGACCAGACGCTGGAAGACCGGGGAGCGGTAGTCGCGCGGGTAGGGTAGGGCATTGTCGATGATCGTGCGCACCTGCCCCGGACGGGCGCTTAAGACGACAATGCGCGTCGCCATGAAGACGACCTCTTTCACATCGTGGCTGACCAGGAAGATCGTCTTCACGTTGGCATTCTTGTCGCTCCAGAAGCGCACCACTTCACCGCGCAGGTTCTCGGCGGTGAGGGCATCGACCTGGCTGAAGGGCTCATCCATGCAGAGGATCTCCGGCTCGACCGCCAGCGCGCGGGCGATGCCGACTCGCTGCTTCATGCCGCCGGAGAGCTCGCGCGGGTAAGCCTCTTCGAACCCGGTCAGCCCCACGAGGTGGATCACGCGCTCCGCGGCTTCTTCGATCGGCGGGCCATCACCGTGGTGCGCCCGCAACGGCTCCACGATGTTCTCACGCACCGTCAACCAGGGATAGAGGGCGAAGCTCTGGAAGACCATGGCCACGCCGGGATTGAGACCCATGAGCGCGCGGCCGCGGTAGAGGACCGTCCCTACATCCGGACTGATGAGGCCGGCGAGAATGCGCATGAGCGTCGACTTGCCGCACCCAGACGGGCCCAGGATCGCGAGGACCTCATCGACGCGAACATCAAGGGAGACATCATCGAGGACCTTCGCGCTCGTGCCGCTGGGCAGGCGGAAACTCTTGGAGATCTGCTGCAGATCGCAGAGGCTTCCGTTGATAATATCATTAGTCATGATGCAACCTATCGACTCAACGCATAACGACTCTCAGCCAGCGCGTACAGCCGTTTCCAGAACACACGATTGACGAAAACGACCAGGCAGGCCATGGTCAGAATGCCTCCCGCCAACAGGGGGAAATGCCCCCCTTCGGCCGCGGTGCTGATCAACGCCCCCAGACCATCGGCGGTGCGCACGGCGCCGCCCGCGTGAATATACTCCGCCACGATGCTGGCGTTCCAGGCGCCGCCGCTGGCGGTCACCCAGCCGGTCACCAGATGGGGAAATATGCCCGGCAGCAGGAGGCGGCGCCAGCGTTGCCGGCGATTGAAGTTGTAAACGCGCGCGGCTTCGTGGAACTCATACGGGATCGACATCGCGCCGGCAATGACGTTGAAGAGGATATACCACTGGGTGCCGAGCATCAACAGGGCGATGGCGCCGATACCGAGCGGTATCGACAGCCCTGATAAGAGGAGCAGCGCGAGGGGAAAGAGCATCGGCGCCGGGAATGACGCGGCAACTTGTACGACGGGCTGCAGGACCCGTGACGCGCGCGGGCTCGTCCCGATGTAGACGCCCACGGGGACTGCCCACAGCGTGCCGAGCACGACCGCCGCCGTGACGCGGGCAAAGGTAAACAGACTGGCGTGCACGATATGGCCCCACGCGGCCAGGTCGAGATGAGACAACAGCGCGCCCAGCTTCAGCGTTCCCCAAATCGCCAGCAGCACGAGCGGCGCGATTATCGTCGCGAAAGCGATTGTCCCGTGCTCGCGCCGCAAAACTGGTGCCACGAGGCCGCCGGCTTCCCTCGGTGTCGCGGCATGGTGTCGGCGCTGCCGCCAGGCACGCAGCTTGCCGGACAGTACGCGTGTCCAGACGTACAGACGTGTGCGCCGCAGCAGATCCAACGCCCATGACCCGGCCGATATGGTCGCGCCGACATCTTCGAACTTGAACCGTTCCGACCAGGCGACCAGCGGACGCCAGAAGAACTGGTCGAGGAGCACGATCATCACGATCATCGCCAGTACGGCCGCCAGCATGGCGGGATGATTGTTCTGGTCGATGGCGACACTCATGTAGGCGCCCACGCCGGGGAGGCGAAAGTCGTGCGGCCCGAGACGGAACGCTTCGTTGATCGTCAGAAAGAACCACCCGCCGGCCATGCTCATCATGCCGTTCCAGACAAGGCCCACGGTCGCCGACGGGAGTTCGATGCGCGTGAAGCGGCGCCACCAGCCGAAGCGGTACACCCGCCCGGCATCGAGGAGGTCAGGCGGAATCGAACGCAGCGAGTGATAGAAGCTGAACGTCATATTCCACACCTGGCCGGTGAAGATCATCAGAATCGCCGCCAGTTCCAGTCCCATGTTGGTCTTGGGAAAGAGCGCCGCCAGCGCGAGGACCAAACCCGGCATGAAGCCGAGAACGGGGATGCTCTGCAGTACGTCGAGGAGAGGGAGCATCACCTTGTCCGCCAGGCGGACCCGGGCGGCGATGTATCCATAGACCAGCGTGAAGACAAAGGAGAGGCCGAACGCGGCCAGTCCGCGGCAAAGCGAGAAGAAGGTGTAGATTGGCAGGGATTTCAGTGACAGGTCGATGGTGACCGCGGCACCGGCCGGTGCTTCCCACTCCCGTCCCAAGCGCACCAACCCATACAGAAACAGCCCCAGAAAGAGCACAACCGCGGCATCCCCCCAGCTCAGACGTCGCGGCAACACACGCGCCAGCGTCATGCGCGCCAGATGCCGGACTTCCCGCAGATCGGGGAGGCGCGTGATGTATCCGCGTTCGAGCGTCATGCGGGAAACGGGGGAAGACCGCCGCGTGCGGTCACTTTGACGTCGTCAAGTGCCAGGGCACGGCCCCGCTTTGCGGGATCTTCGACACGCCGTGCCCCTACAGCCAGAAGTCCTTTGATCATGCGTAGGAGGCGAATCTTGTGTTCGCCCGACAGAGGCGATCACAAGGATCACCTTACTTCTTCTTCCGCGTGTCTACCGGCGCGCTGCGCGACACCTCGACCGGTGTACGGAACGCCTGCGGGCCACCGTAGATGCCGATGTCGCAAGCTGACCCGTCGGGATCGCTCAACTCCGAATTCCCCTTGTCGATCAGAGGCGACCCCGGCAGCGGCGCGAAGGTCAGTGTGTCCCACACAGGATCGGCATGGACATTCCCATATTCATCGGTATAGTCAGGCATATCGCGCCAGTCGCCCTCGACATTCTCCCAAAGGAGATTGTTCGACATCGGGAATTGGATCGGATGGCCGTAGTTCCACACGCCGACGCGAGGGCAGACCCACTGCTCGCGCCAGCCGTTCTTCACGAAGACGTTGTTGGCCAGCCGCCCGTGCACGTCGGGTCCCCAGAGGCCAAAGCCGCAGTTGCCGCATTGGTAAACGACGTTGTTGGCACAGTCCATGTACGATGTGCCCGTGGCGACGATTCCCCAGCCGATCAGATTGAACACGATGTTGTTCTTGCACACGACGCGCGTGGCGCCGAAGGAGCCAATCCCTTTCCAATATCCGGAGACGCGGTTGCGGAGAACGGTGGCGGTGGCGTCCCAGGTGACGCCGACCCCGGCGCCGCGTCCCTTGGCAATCTCGTTATCCGCGATGTAGGCGGTGGCGCCGCGATACAGAGCGACACCATCCCAGGTGTTGTTGGTGATCCGGTTATTGAGGACGATCAATTCGGCGCCCTCGCGTCCCATCACCCCGCCGATACCGACGATGGTCGACTCGGGATACTGCGTGTTGTCCCGAATCCAGCAATTCGCGACTGTCAGACGCGTGTTGCGCGCCACGATTGCTGCATCGGTCGCCATGCCGCAGGTGTCACGGATGCCGCCGGTGATCGCGAGATTCGTGATCCCGGATTCACCGGCATTGTCGAAGAAGACGCCGTATCCGGCCTTGGTGACCAGGATCGTCTTGCCGGTGCCCGCGCCGACGATCCAGAGCGACTTGTCCTTCACATGGAAACCGTATGAAGCGTGATGCCGCGTGCGCTGATCCTGGCAGTTGCCGCAAAGGGAGTCGATGAATTCCGCCGGCTTGGCTTCGTACGTGCCCGCTGCGAGGGACAGGGTGTCGCCCGGCTGTGCTGAATCGATTGCACTCTGCAGATCATGCCCGACGTGACGTGCCGCCGCTCGTGAAACCGGTGGCGTCAGGACGACCAAGCATGCCATTACGACAGCAGATCTGAGCAGCATCTGTCACCTTCCTAGTGTCCTCAGCACGGGTCTGAAGACCCGTGGCACCTGAGTCGAATCCCTCAGCTTCGTGATGTATCGCGATCACGCCCCGAATTTGGCCAGCTTCTGCGCATGGGCTAAAGCGAGCGGCAATAGATGCCGCATCGGCAGATGCCCCAGCCCGCCGCACTGACAGGCACGTTCGCCAAACGTCTTCGAATTGTCCGGTCTCACTGTGATGGGCGCATACAGGAGCGCCGGAACCGGATGCCACGAATGCGATTTCAACACCGCCGGGGTCGAATGATCGCCGGTAATCACCAGGACGTCGGGCTTCACCTTCATCAGAACGGGTAGATGCCGATCGACTTCTTCAATCACGCTGACCTTGCGATCGTAATCGCCGTCTTCACCCGCCTTGTCGGTGTACTTGATATGCACAAACAGATAGTCGAACTGTGCCGGAGCGGAAGCGGCGGCGGCCATCGTCGCGGCGATGTCTCCGGGCGGATCGAGGACTGTCATGCCGACCAGGCGCGCGATCCCGCGATACATGGGGTATGTGGCGACCGCGGCGGGGTTGATCGGAAAGCGCTCGCCGATTTTGGGGAGCGGTGGCCGTTTGTCGATACCCCGCAGCAGCAGGCCATTGGCCTTTGGTTCATCCTTCAGTGCTGCCTCCGCCGCAATGACAAACTGATTGAGAATGCCGGCCGTCGTTTGCGACTCGTCGTCCACTGACTTGGCGAGGAGCGGAGTTACGCCCTCGCGCTGGGGATCGGTATCGTTTACTCGGCCGCCGAGGTTGCGCCCGCGCAGCACAACTAAGCCGCGGTGCTCGGAGACGCTGCGCACGATCACTTCAACCGGGCCGGGAAGGCGCACCCTCGCACTGAGCGTCTCCACCAGCCGCCGGTTGACATCATCGCCGATGCGCCCGGCGCGGCGGTCGGTGATCCGGCGCTGGGGATCGAGCGTGCAAAAATTGAAGCGGGCGGCGACATCATCGTCGCCGAGCGGGAAGTCGATGCCCAGAGCTTCGAGCACGCCGCGGCCGATCAGGTGCTCGCGCGGGTCATAACCGAACAATCCGAGATGTCCCGGTCCCGAGCCCGGCGTGATCGCCGGCTCCACCGGATCGAACAACCCGGTTGTCGCCTGGGGCAGGAGGGCGTCGATGTTGGGTTTGTGTGCCGCTTCGAGGGGCGTCTGCGCGCGATTACCGAACGGGATGTCACCCAGACCATCCATGACCAGAAAGACGATGCGCCGGTCGTTCTTGATGCCTAACTGCTCAGCCAGATGCTCGCTCATGCTCTCGGCCTCCTCGCGTTTTCCGCGCCCGGATCATAGTCCAATTCCGCATGGTGAACCAGCGGAATCTCGGCTATACTGCTTGGCCCCGAAGGCGGCCTTTGCCGGCCTGATTCTGAGGGCGGTGCAGCGCACGGAAGGAGCCGTAGGTCATGGAGCGTTGGGTTCTGTTGGCGATAGTGGCCGGGGGTTTTGCCGGTTTATACCATGTATTCACGAAACTGGCGGCGGGGAAGGTCCCGGATGTGACCGCGGCGTTCTGGCTGGAGGTCGCGGCGATTATCGTGCTGGGGGTCTACCTGACGGCGATCCGGGAGCAGCCGTGGGGTCCGGCCGTCACCCGGACGGGACTGGTGTTTGCGCTGGCGGGGGGCCTCTGTGTCGCAGTGGCCGGGGTCCTGGGTTTTGTGGTCTATCGTCAAGGGATGCTGTCGGTGGCGGCGCCGATTCTCGTACTCGGATCGGTTCTCGTGCCGGTCTTGGTTGGTACCCTGCTCTTACGAGAGCCGGTGACATGGACCCGGCTCGCCGGCACGGCCCTCGCGGTTGCGTCGATCTGGCTTCTGTTGCGATAAGAGCGCAAGGCACCCACCCTACGATTCCATGGTATCACCAGGGTCCTTGAATGGCCGTGCCGCCTACTCGCGTCTGCGCCGCTGGTTTGCGCGCCAGGCGCGGCCGCTGCCGTGGCGGGGCGAGACCGACCCCTATCGCGTCTGGGTCTCCGAAATCCTGCTGGTGCAGACGACAGCAACCGTGGCGGCGAAGCGGTATCCCCGGTTTCTCCGGCGATTTCCTACGTTGGCGTCGCTGGCGCGTGCGCCCCTGGCCGAGGTCCGCAAGGAATGGGAGGGTCTCGGCTACTACCACCGCGCCCGCTATCTCTGTCAGGCAGCGCGTCTGATCACAGTTGAGCACGGCGGCGTGTTTCCGACAGCCTACGCGGCGGTCCACGCCCTTCCCGGCGTCGGGGACTACGTGGCCGCGGCCATCATGAATTTCTGCTTTGGCGGTCGCATACCCCCGATCGACGCCAACGTGGCCCGCGTGGCGGCACGCCTGTTTGCCATTCGTGGAGATGTCCGTTCAGGAAAAGTGCGGGCGTCGATTCGTCAGCATCTGCAGGCCTTAATGAGCACCGGCCGTGGGTCGCTCTGGACGGATGCGTTGATCGAAGTGGGTGCCCTAGTCTGCACGCCGCGCCAGCCGCGCTGCGAACGATGTCCATTGCGGGCGGATTGCTGTGCCTATCAACACGGGAAGGTCGCCGAATATGGCCTGCCGCGCAATCCACCGGCCCGTCGTGACGTCAATGTTGCTTGCGGAATCATCCGGCGGGCCGACGGGCGGATACTCATTGCTCAGCGCCCGGAGAGTGGACTCCTGCCCGGGCTGTGGGAGTTTCCCGGGGGCAAACGCAAAGGACACGAACCCTTGGCGGCGACCTGCCGCCGGGAGATCAAAGAAGAACTGGGAATCACTGTAATCGTCGACAGCAAGCGCATGGTCATCCGTCATGCTTACAGCCACTACAACGTGCGTCTACACGTCTTTGAGTGCCGATACAGGTGCGGTGCGCCGTGTGCGCTCGGCTGTCAGCGATTCCGTTGGGCCCGTCTCGGTGATCTGGACCGGTATGCGTTCCCGGCGGCCGACCGGCAGATCATCGCCGCCATTGAAGGCGGATCTTCTTCATAAGGAATGTCTCGTGATACACTCCGACAGACAGACGGTCACGCATCGTAGGGGCACGGCGTGCCGTGCCCATTGTCGGCCCTGCGCATAACAGGGGTAGGGGCACAGCACGCTGTGCCCCTACAGCACGGGGAAGGCAGCACGTGCGCAGATTTCAATGGCGGAACATCTCCGCGGCCTTGACGATCCGTATTCTCTGGAGCTCCCACGGCGGCCGGTACGAGAAGAAGAGTTGATCGTCGGCGTGAATCTGGCGCCGGTTGATGTCCGGTGGGTACTCGTAGGTGATCTGGCCGCCGAGCAGTTGAGTGGCGAACGCCTGGCCATCGGGGACGATGGCCACGACCGTCAGGGTGCGCACATTCAGCGGATCGGCGACAGCACGACAGACCTCGGCGCCGGTGACGCGCGCAATGTCGTCGCCAAACCTCTCCGAAGATCCTTCCACCCCCAGCCAGAGGTCGCGCAGGCGGGTGCGCATCTGTTCGTACGCCGGCCGGGCAGTCCATCCCTGGTGGCGGATGGCGTAGGCACGGGCGCCATCAAGGTCGATCTGCCCCACGCCGTGCTGTGAGAGATCGTCCAGCTCGCGCATGATGATGTTCAGCACGAACGCTGTATTCACCGGTTGGGTCCGCGTGCCTGTCATGAAGTACTCCTGCCGCCGCGGCAGGAATTCATCAAGAGGACTGTCGGGGAGGGACAGTGTGCTGTGCTCGATGGTTCCGAATACCTCGGAGACCACTCCCCGGTCGAGCCGCAGCAGTTGATCGAGCCCGCCTTTCGAGGCCTCCTGCCCGGCAAGGTGCATGACCGTCAACTCCAGCGGCAGGAATGCCGAATCGCCGCGCACCGCCCGAACCGGCCGGCCCACGAGCACGGTGGACCGATCGCACCCCGGCTTCTCGATGACGCAGACGGACAGTCCCACCGGTGACGGCACGGGTAAGGCGGGTGATCGTGGTTTGCCCCCGTTCAGAGCCGCGCGCAGGTCGGCATGAATCTCATCGGCTGCCGAAGGTGGCACGCTGCCGGCCATACCCAGCAGGTAGTTTCCGTTGGTGTAGTGCTGACGCCAGAATTCCCGCGTGTCTGCCATGGTTAGAATGCGAATCGTGTGTTCGAACCCCTCAGGAGGATGGCCGTAGGGATGATCGCGGTAGAGGTTGTACTGGAGTGCGGCCTGGGCAAGCCGCAGATCGTCGGCCCGCAGACTGTCGAGCGCTTCCAGTTGAACCTCGATCAGGCGCTGGATATCGAGCGAATCGAAGACGGGCCGGGTCAGGATTGAAACGAGTGCCTGAGAGAATGCGGGCCAGGCGTATGCCGGGCAATGCCCGTCGATGATGGCGACGTCCCGATCGACCGTGATTCTGATCTCTCCCGACGGCAACGACGACGGATTGCCCATCAGTGTGGACGCCGTGAGATAGGCCAGACCCTCCTTGCCGGGCGGATCGTATGCCGAACCGGCCCCGAACAGGAAACGCACCCATACCGCGTTCGCCGCCGTATCGACCACGATGACCGTGGGCGGCTTGGCACCAGTCAGAGTACCGCAGCTACAGATAGCCGCCAGGGCAAACAGCAGCCCCGCGCATCGACGTCGGTGGCTGGAGTTCACAAAGCGGACTCGCCGGAATCTCGTTGGTTTCGGTGCGGCAGGCATGACTAACGATACGCCATCGTCAGAGAGCGTGCAAGACCGCTCGCGTCTTCTCTGTGGGGCGGGGCTGCTGTGTCTTGTTGGGTTGCTCGCCCCTCCAGTCCGTCGGGGTCTGCGACGAGCCCCATACGACCGGAGGGGGTTCCCGATGCCGCGATCAGCGCAACAGCAGATCGTACATCCGGTAGGTCTTGTAGCGGCGCGAGCCGAGGTTCTCGGCGGCAGCGACCATCTGCGCGTTGGTCTCCAAGATCCACGAGAACTCTCCTTCATGGTAGCCGACCGACGTGCCCCGGTGATAGGTCTCGAAATACAGGACGTTGTCGATCCCGCGCTTCTGGTATTCGGGCAGGATACCCAATACGAGCACGCGGGCGCGGTTGACCGCGCGCCGGACTTTCAGGAGCCAGAGGAGCTTGATCAAGCCGAAGGGGAACAACCGTCCGTGGAGACGGATCAGCACCTGATTGATGTCCGGCAACGTCAGAGAGAATCCCACGGGCTTACCGTTGATCTCGGCGAACAGCACCACCCGGGGATCGATGATCTGCTTTAAGTCCTTGGCCAAGTGGCGGAATTCGGCGGCGTCCATGGGTACAAAACCCCAATTCGGCGCCCAGGCCCGGTCATAGATCGCCTGCACGCGGGCGACCTCTTCGTCAAACCGCGACATATCGATGATCCGGATCGTGGCGCCGGTACGTTTGCGAATGCGTTCCATCAGACGGGCGATGCGTGGGTCGAATCCTTCATCCTCGGTGAGGTGATAAGCGTAGAAATCCATCGCCTTGGCGAAGCCGTAGCGATCGGCAAATTCCGGGTAGAAGGGCGGATTGTAGGTCATCATCAACACCGGCGGGCGGTCAAACCCCTCGACCAGGAATCCCACTTCATGATTGGTGGTGAAGTTGGCGGGTCCGCGCATCGTCTCCATGCCACGCTCGCGCAGCCAATCGCGGGCGGCATTCCAGAGAGCCTCGGCAATCGCGTAATCGTCCTCGCATTCGAAGAAGCCGAAGAAGCCGGTCTTCTCGTTGTGAACGCGATTATGGGGATGGTAGATGTGCGCCGTTATACGTCCCACCCAGCGGCCCTCTCGGCGCGCCAGGAAGAGTTGCACCTCCGCGTTATCGAAGAACGGATTCTCCTGCGGATCAAAGAAATCGCGCCGTTCGATTCGCAGAGGGCAGACCCAATTGGGGTCGTTGGCATACAGCCGTTCCGGCAGACGCAGGAAGGCGCGCCGCTCGGTGGACGTGGAGACGGGGATGATCTGCAGTTCATTCATCAGAACACCTTGTCCGGTTGCTCAATCAGTTTCTGGAAGCGCGGCAGCTCCCGGAGTGGATCGTACTGAGGGTCAAGACGTAGCAATGCGGCAGAGAGCGAAGATGGAATCGTAAGTAGATATTCAATCTGATCCAAGGCCGCGTCATGCTCACCCACTTTGATGAAGATCATTGCGAGATCTACGGCCCTGTCAGACCCATCAAATGCGTCCTTGGAGACGGGGATGATCTCCACCGCCAACTTGCCTTCGCGTATCGCGTCCTGCTTCTTGCCCAGGCCGGCGTAGATAAGACCCAACATGCTGTGGACAGACGGATCGTCAGGTCGCTCCTTAAGTTCTTTCTCCAGAATCACACGGGCGGAATCGTAGCACTCACGGGCGCGCGCTGGCTCGCGCGTGAAGTCGTACACGTTCGCGAGCAATTGGACCTTCAGGTACGTTGGCCCTCCCGCAAACACGACCATCGTGGGCAACTGAGCAATCTGTCTCAGGGCATCAGAATAGTCCCGCTCAATCATATCCAACCAGAGCCACCCCATGCGGACGTCTTCGTTGTCCTGTCTGGGAATGGAGGCCAACGTTGCGCGAGCGGAAACGGTATCTCCCTCTGCAGAACACAAGAACAGTGCCTTATAGAGATATCCCACGATTTGATCCGGCGCAAGAGATATCGACTGATCGGTAGATCTGATGGCAGACGCGTAATCTCTCAGGTAGTACTGTGTCTCCGCGATCCTGGACGGAAGAACAGCATCGCGGGGATTCAAGAGAAAGAGACGTTCCAATTGCTGAATCGCCGCTTTGAACCGTCCTTGCCGCCGCCAGATGAAGGCCTGGGCAGACAGAATATCCGGATCATCAGGAAGACCGACTTCAGCCAGCGCCAGCTCGCGGAGGGCGGTGTTGTAGTCCTTATGTCCCCAGTAGGCGCAGTACCCCTGCGCGATGTGCGCCCAAGGCAGATTCGGCTGGAGCTGCAGCGCCCGATCCGCGGCGGCCTGCGCTAGGACGAGGCGCTCCGCCGAGGGATCATACCGATCCTGATACGTCTCTGCGTGCGCGTACGCGAGTCGAGCATACGCCAAGGCAAAGGTGGAATCAAGCTCGACCGCCCGCTGAAACATCTGCACCGCCAACTGCGAAGCTTCTCTCGTGTAGTCCGGACCCCCTATGTGGTCCATCCCGCGTAGATAGGCCTGATATGCCTCCAGGTTCCGCGTCGGCCGCGCCTCCAGAGCAGTCTGCTCTGACCCAGCCAGAGTGATGTTCATCGCCTCAGTGATTCGGGTGGCAATGTCCGCCTGCAGGGCGAAAATACCGGTCAATGGACGCTCGTACGTTTCCGCCCACAGGTGCGTGTCATCCGAGACACGGATCAACTGCGGAAGAACCCGGACGTGACTCGTATCACCACTCTTGTCCCAGAGAATCGTGCCTTCCAGCACGTAACCGACACCCAACTCCCTGGCGACCTCACGCAGGTTCTTGGTCGTCTTCTTGTACTGCATCGTACTGGTGCGCGAGATGACACCCAGATCGCGGATGGCTGCGAGCTTCCCAGTGATCTCATCGGTGATTCCGTCAGCAAAGTACTCCTGGTCGGGGGAGCCCAGATTCTCAAACGGCAACACCGCGAGCATCTTGCGCTCTGATGACTTCTCCGACCCAATAGACAGCAAATGGCGGGTCAAGAGCGCCGACGCCACAGCGAGAACGGCGACCCCGAGGACTATGGCTGCAGCAACTGTACTTTTCCGTGCTCGCGGTCGAGGTTGCGGGAACCCTTGGCCAGAGGCCGTCTGCACCCGTTGCAGCGCGCGCAAATCGGCGACCAGATCGGCTGCTGATTGGTAACGTTCCACCGGGTCCTTCGCCAGACACTTCCCGATAGCGCGCTGCAAGTCGTTGGGGATACTCGCACAGTAACGCGCCAGCGGCTGGGGCGGCTCGTTGACAATCGAGTAGATGATCGCGGCCTCGTGAGCGCCCGGAAAAGGCAACCGGCCCGTGATCATTTCATAGAGAACAGCGCCGAGCGAGAAGATGTCGCTGCGATGGTCGACGTCCTTCCCCTGTGCTTGCTCGGGCGAGGCATACGCCACCGTCCCGACCGTCGACCCCTCTGCCGTCAACCGCGTAGCCCCCCGCCAAGTCGCGAGGCCGAAGTCCATGATCTTGGCCTGTCCGCCTGGAGTGACCTTGATGTTGTCCGGTTTGATGTCGCGGTGAATGACCCCGGCCCCGTGCGCCGCCACCAAACCGGCACCGATCTGCAGCGCCAGGTCAAGGACGCGGTCGAGACCCAGATCGCCCTGCTGGATTAGCTCCTTCAGTGATTGCCCCTCGACATATTCCATGACGATGAAGTCGTGGCCATCGGCCTCCTCCACCGCGTAGACCGTGAGGATGTTGGGATGATTCAGCCGCGAGGCGGCCTGTGCCTCACGCAGCAGGCGGGCGCGGGCCTCCGGATCATCGGCGACGGCAGCCGGGAGGAACTTCAGGGCCACCGTGCGGTCGAGCTTGGTATCGGTGGCGAGATACACCTCCCCCATCCCGCCGGCGCCTAGTCTGGCGGTGATCCGATAATGAGAGATCGTCTGGCCGATCATGGTCTGCCCGCCACGGCGGAGCCGGGGCCGCTTCATCCGGGGCTCCGCAGGACCGATTGACTGGTAAGATACGGGAAGTGGGGAGGCGATTGTCCAGAACGGAAAGATCCCTCGCCCACGGTCGGTTGCCCTTCACGCCCGGGCACCGCGCAGGGTCGTCTGATCATATCCCCAGCCCTTGCAGGACGGCACATCGATCAGGATCAGGTTGTTTGCCGAACTGCACGGTGGCGTCCAGATGGCGCAGTGAGTCTACGGCAGCGACGCCAGCTCGGCCAGACTCGCGACCACATAGTCCGGCTTCACGGAGCCGGACGGCGGCACGGTGGCGCCCCACCCCAGCTTGTCACGACGGCGGTCGACCCAAACGGTGGTGAGGCCGAGGGCCTTGGCCGGGACGTGATCGTGATAGAGACTCTGGGCAACATGGAGCATTTCGCCGGAGTGAATGCCCATTCCCCCCAGAACGGCCAAAGCGCGCTGGAACATCCGCGGATCAGGTTTGTAAACACCGACATCCTCGGCGGTGATGATCGCGTCGAATACGATGCCCAGCTTCGCATTTGTCCGCGCAAATGAGGTGCGGTCGACATTGGAGACGATCACTAGTTTGTGGCGCTGTTTCAGGAGCCGCAATGCTGCCACGGTGTCGGGAAAGGGTGGCCAGTCGCCAACTGACTGCGCCAGCGCCTCCGCCTCGATCTCGAGGGATGACACGCGGAAAGCAGCGGCGATGCGCGCATGCACCTTCCGGAGAATGTCAGTGTATCGCGCTTGCGGCGTTTCCCTCTCCGCGGCGGCTTCCGCCTCGGCAAAGACCTCGAGAAGCCGTTCGTCCGACACGCGCACACCATGCCGCTCGGCCCAGGGATGCAGCGCGTCGAGAAGCCCGCTTTCCCAGTCAATCAGGGTGCCGTAGCAGTCGAAGGTGAGGGCCTTGAAGTCGCGGATAGTCATGGTGCAGAAAGGTGAGGCGAGTTAGTCACCACCCACGTCTGGCATCCGGGGCAAGCCTCGCAATGTCATCCTGAACAAGCCCCCGCCCACCGGGCGGAGGGCGAAGTGAAGGATCTGCTGTTCGTGCTGGCCATGAGAAAGCAGATCCCTCAAGTCGCTCGGGATGACAACTACCCAGCACTACTATGACTATGTCCCCATCGTCCACTCGGCGAGGTATTTCTTCTGCGCGGGGGTCAGGGTATCGATCCTCACGCCCATTGACTTGAGCTTGAGCCGCGCGATCTCTTTATCCAGTTTCTCCGGCAGGGCGTGCACACCCTGAGGAAGCCGGCTGCGGTGCTTGACGATGTACTCCACGCCGAGCGCCTGATTGGCAAACGACATGTCCATCACCATCGCCGGGTGTCCCTCGGCGGCAGCGAGGTTGATCAGCCGTCCCTCACCGAGCAAGTGGATCCGCCGTCCATCCTTCAGCGTGAACTCTTCGACTTCGTGACGCACGACCCGCCTCTTCGTCGACAGCCGCTCCAACGCCGCGATGTCGATTTCGACGTTGAAATGTCCGGAGTTGGCAACCACGGCTCCATCTTTCATTCTGAGGAAGTGTTCCTGCCGGATCACCGCGAGATTGCCGGTGAGCGTGACAAAGACGTCGCCGAGGCGGGCCGCCTCGGCCAGGGGCATGACCCGAAAACCATCCATCATCGCTTCGAGCGCCTTCACCGGCTCAACCTCACAGACGATCACATCGGCGCCCATCCCCTTGGCGCGGGTGGCGACACCGCGGCCGCACCAGCCGTAACCGCATACGACGAACTTCGATCCGGCCAGCAGATGATTCGTGGCGCGCAGGATGCCATCGATGGTCGACTGGCCGGTCCCGTAGCGGTTGTCGAACATGTGTTTGGTCTGCGAGTCGTTGACCGCGATCACCGGGAACTTCAACACCCCCTGCTGCGCCATGGCGCGCAGACGGATCACGCCGGTGGTCGTCTCTTCCAGTCCGGCCCAGATGTCGCCGGCAGAACCGTTGCCGCCGGTGTGCAGCGCGCTGACCAGATCGGCGCCGTCGTCCATGGTGATCTGCGGCTTGTTGGCGAGCACCGAGGCGATATGTTGGTAGTAGGTCTTGTTATCTTCGCTGCGAATAGCAAACACGCCGATCTTGGTGTCTTTGACCAGCGAGGCGGCGACGTCGTCCTGCGTTGACAGGGGATTGGAGGCGCACAACCTCACTTCGGCTCCCCCCGCCTTGAGCGTCTCCATCAGATTCGCGGTTTCGGTCGTGACATGCAAACAGCAGCCGACCCGCACTCCTTTGAACGGTCTCTCCCTGGCGAAGCGCTCACGGATCAGCCGCAGCACCGGCATGTGCTTCTCGGCCCACTCAATGCGCAGTCGTCCCTGATTGGCTAAGGTCAGGTCCTTGACGTCATAGTCCATTGATCATCCCTCTTTTGTAAATTCCGCGGCGGTTGACTGGACAAATGATACGGGCGCACAGCCGTGCGCCCCTACAAACCATGAAGACAGGGATCTTTTCACCATGAATCGCCGTGACGCGACCGGTCTTATGCGTCTTTTGCCAGAAGGGCGGCGCGGTCGGTCTTCTCCCAAGTGAAGGTTTCTTCGTCCCGACCAAAGTGCCCATACGCGGCGGTGGCACGATAGATCGGCCGACGCAGATCTAAGGCTTCGATGATGCCGCGCGGCGTCAGTTCAAAGTGCTTGCGGACGAGCTCCGACAGCCGGCGGGTGGGGACTCTCTCGGTACCATCGCAGACGATCATCACCGACACCGGCTCGGCGATGCCGATCGCATAGGCCAGGTGCACGGTGCAGCGGTCGGCCAGACCGGCGGCGACGACGTTCTTGGCGATGTAACGCGCCATGTATGACGCCGAACGATCGACCTTGGTCGGGTCCTTGCCGGAGAAGGCGCCGCCGCCGTGGGGCGCCATCCCGCCGTAGGTGTCAACGATGATCTTGCGGCCGGTCATCCCCGTGTCGGACTGTGGCCCGCCGACCACGAATTTCCCGGTCGGGTTCACATGGAAAATCGTCTGCGCATCGAGCAGCCCCGGATCGATGACGGGGCGCGCCACTTGATCGATGATCTCCTGCCGGGCTGCCTCAGTGATCTTCTTCCCGGAAGCATCGAGGATCGCCTCGGAGTGCTGCGCCGCGATGAGGACAGTGTGCACCCGCGCGGGGCGTCCATCGCGGTACTCGACGGTCAACTGCGATTTCCCATCGGGGCCGAGGTACTTGAGGATCCCCTGCTTGCGCACAAGAGCAAGGCGGCGGGTCAGGTGGTGTGCCAGCATAATCGGCAGGGGCATCAGTTGCGGCGTCTCACGGCAGGCATAACCGATCATCAGTCCCTGGTCACCGGCGCCGCCGACGTCGACCCCCTGCGCGATGTCAGGGGACTGCGGGCCGATGGCGTTGAGGATGCCGCAATTGGCATAACTGAAACCGCTGTCGGTGTACCCGATATCGTAGAGGAGCCCGCGCACCAGCCTGTGGATATCGACATAGGCGGTCGTGGTGATCTCACCACCGACGATCACTAGGCCGATGGTGACGAACGTCTCGCACGCCACCCGTCCATTGGTGTCCTGGCGCAGGACGTCGTCCAGCACCGCATCGGAAATCTGGTCGCAGACCTTGTCGGGGTGCCCCTCGGTCACGGACTCAGAGGTAAACAGGAAATCCTTGTCCATCTCGCCTCGCTTTTCCGGTTCGCCGGAGGTACTGTGATGATCCCCCATCCTGCGCGCTGTTCCCACGCAAGGGCGGGGAGGTGAACAAGGGGCTTAAGCCCCTTGTCTGCCGCACCGGATCACGTCACGCCACTGTTCATTGAACCTGCGGTGATCGTTCCGCTTCGTCGGCGCTGACGGTGCACACGCGGCCTTACGGCAACCCCACCTCGGACGACTCCCCCACATTCAGATGCCGGGCGAATCCCACCACCACGGCGTGCGCGCCGACAATGGAATCCTCCAGCACACACCCACTGACCTGGGCATCATCGGCGATGATCGCATTCTTGATCACGGATTCCGTTATCCGGGCACGCTCCCCGATCGAGACATAGGGGCCGATGACCGACCGTTCGACTTGCGCGGTCGGGGCGACGTAGGCCGGGGGAACAATCACCGACCCGGCGATGGCATGGCGTGTCGGCCGCTTCGCCAACAGGTGCTTGTTGGTGGCCAAAAGGGTTTCCGGCTTGCCGCAGTCATACCAGCCCTCGACCGGCTGGGCACGCAGGCGGGCGCCGCGCTCGACCATCAGTTGCAGAGCATCGGTCATCTGGATTTCGCCCGAACCACTTTCGCCCCGTCGAACGACTTCGCGCAAGCAAGTGCGCAGCAGTGCCGTCGAATGGATGCCATACAATCCCACGACCGCCCAGTTCGACGGCGGATCGGCCGGTTTCTCCACTAGACGCTTGACGTAGCCGCCGGCGAGTTCCGCGACGCCGAAACGTCGCGGATCATCGACTTCCTGGACGCCCAGCGCATTGTCATCCCCCGCTAGGAAGCCCGCCAAGTCGATGTCCAGGATCGTGTCTCCCAAGATCACGAGGAGCGGATCGTCGCCATGAAGAGTCTCCAGGGCCAGATGGACGGCGTATCCGAGCCCCCGCAACTCGGCCTGCTGAACGAATTCGACATTCAGGTCGTAATGCCCGCGCACATAGGCTTCAATCTGTTCGCCGAGGAATCCTACCACAATGCGAACTCTTCCCAGGCCGGGAAGACCCACGACGCGGTCCAGAATATGCCCGAGAATCGGCTGTCCCGCGACCGGCAACAGCGCCTTGGGCGCGGTATGCGTGTGTGGGCGCAGCCGTGTGCCGACGCCGGCTGCCGGGATAATGACATTGATCATCTTGATTCCGACCGGGCGGCTCCGGTCGCCGACCCCATCGCGACATTGTACCCACTGGCGGGTGGATAGCAAACAGATTTTCCGGGGACACACACTCCCACTGCTGCAGAAGCCACGAAGGGTTGACCGGACGACGCCCGGACGCGCCGGCCACCTTCACGGCGACTCGGAACTGGCCGACAATGCCAATAAGGGTGGGTATCGGCGGCAGGGCGATGTGACCGGTGGCCGGGCAGGACGCGGGGCGCATCCCCCCCGGCATCTACGGCCCGTCTTGACTTGCCTGCGGCAACCGGTATACTTACCGCTCTGCCCGGAAGACCACGACACCCCCGGGCGCGGATAGGAGGCGACCTCTGTGTCGATGCACATCGGCATCCTGACCTCCGGCGGTGACTGCCCCGGCCTCAACGCCGTGGTGCGGGCCGTGGCGGTCAAGGCCATCAAGCACAACAAGTGGCAAGTCACCGGCATTCTTGAGGGCTGGCGGGGGCTGACGCGCGATGGGAACACCCGTCCTTTAGCCCTGCAGGAAATGTCCGGCATTCTGGGTCTCGGCGGAACCCTGCTGAAAACGTCGCGCACGAACCCGTTGAACCGTCCGGGAGGGGTCGAGGAGGTCATGCAGAGGGTGGGTGACCTCAAGCTCGACGCCATCATCGCTATCGGCGGCGAGGACACGCAAGGGGTCGCCTACGCCTTGTCCGAGAAGGGGCTGTCGATAGTCGGGATTCCAAAGACCATTGATAACGACCTGTACGGTACGGACTACTCATTCGGGTTCGACACCGCGATCAACACCGTGATGCATGCGATCGACAGCGTCCGCACCACCACCGAGTCACATCAACGGGTCATGGTGGTTGAAGTCATGGGGCGTCACGCCGGTTGGATCGCCTTGCAGGGCGGAATCGCCGGCGGCGCCGATGCTATCCTGATTCCCGAGCGTCCCACCGACTTGGACGAAGTGTGCACTCTCGTGCGCCGCCGTCACGAGGGCGGCAAGAACTTCTCGATCGTGGTGGTCGCCGAAGGTGCCAAGGTCACGGTTGACCAGACTGCCGACTCGACCGGGAGTCTGATACTCCAGGATCTGGCCAAGGACGAGTTCGGGCATGTGCGACTGGGCGGGATCGGGCAGGTCCTCGCCCGTGAGATCGAGAAACGCACCGGGTACGAGACCCGTGAGGTGATGCTTGGGCATGTGCAGCGCGGCGGTACCCCTACCGCGTTTGACCGATACCTGTGCACGCGCTTTGGTCTACACGCCGTGCGCCTGATCGAGAACAGACAGTTCGGGCAGATGGTAACGTTGCGCGGGAATCAGATTGCGGCGATCCCGTTGGCCGAGGTCGCCGGCAAAACCAAGACCGTTCCGCCCGAGCTCTTTGAGGAGGCCGCGGTCTTTTTCGGCTGAGCGAAGGGCGGCAAGTTGCTAGTGCGCATCGGCAGATCCCATCCCACCGGTTGCGGCCGCCTGACGGCGGTTGCCGTTGTAGCCATGATCTGGACGCTGGCCGCCGCGGTGCCAGGACACGGTCAGATGCCGCCCGGCGGTGCGACCACACGCCACGGACATCGCCAGGGCGACCGCTTCGGGCTGCGCCTCGGGGCATGGCCACAGCGCAGCGTAAACGGGACGCTGGCCGACAGCATCCGCTTTCACTCCGATCCGGACACCACGTATGCGGCCACCGTGGATGAGAAGGGCTTCGTCATCCCCTTCCTGGAGTTCTACGGGCTTTTCCATCTAGGGGGATGCTGGTGGGCCGAGGGTTCAGTCGGCTGGGCGCGCCGCTCGGATGTTCAGGTCGATGGACTCCGCCAGGAGGGACTTCCGACCGACAGTCTGTATCGCATACTCCTCGGTGGGGGGAAGGTGGACTTCCTGCCCCTCTTTGTTGGGGCGCGGGCGGTTCACGAGTTCGGTGTGCATCCGCGGCCGCACAACATCTACGCGCGCGGCGGTCTGTCGCTCATTTTCGCCAGCGAGTCACCCGACGCCGTCCATCCGCGGGTCAGCCGCACTATCTACAGCGAGGGGACTAAAGGGGGATTCGGCTTCGTGTTCGGTACCGGCGGCGAATACTATGTGGCCGACAAGCTCGCCCTGACCACCGACCTCCAGTATCGCTACTGCAAACTGCATTATGCTGACCAGGCCGACCTCAACATGTCCGGGTTCTGGCTGGGGGTCGGTTTGGCGGTGATGACCCGATGAGACACTTCCATTATTCCGTCGGACTGACAGAATGGTCTCAGGTCATTCCTCGTGCCTGCGGGCTCTTCGTTTGTCTCGGGATTCTCTTTGTGTCCGCTGACCGCGTGCATGCCCAAGGATGGATGCACGAGGCACGTCCCCCGTCACCGCCGCCAACACCCGGTCTCTGGGGAAAGACAGCGCTGGGCGGGCAGCTGGGCCCGTGGTTCTCCGGCAATCTGGGAAAGGACTTTGTCCAATCGGACGTCCGACTCACCGCCGGCGGCACGGCGTTCCATCTGGAGTTCTTCTACCAGCCGCATTTGACCGGGGTTCTCAATCTTGATTTCAATTTTGGTGCCGTAACACGGGGTGATCTGCGGGCCACCGTGGCCGGCTCATCGACGCTCGGCAACGCCACCCTCTATCCTCTGGGGGCCGGGGTCATCGTGTTTCCCCTGGCGAAGCAGACAAACCTGCGGTTCCAGCCGCTCTTGCGCGCCGGCGGCTCACTGGTGATTGGCACCGAGCAACTGGAGCTTCTCACACAAGAGTACTACGGTGTGGGCACTGTGGCGCATTCACGCACGGCGTGGGGATACTACGCCGGCGCCGGCGCCAGTTGGCTTCTGGGAACCAGCGTGGCCTTGACCGGCAGCGTCAAGTACCAGTTCGCCAAGTTCAAGGAGGAGTTGTTCGGCGTGCGTGACTACTCGGGGGTGCAAGTTCTGATCGGTGCGGCGTATTTGTACCGTTGATGATCCTCTGGGGTCCGCGGAGGAGTAAGCCGAAGCTGACGTTTGCGTGAACGTGTCATTGTTGACGTAGCTCGGTTCCATTAGAGCGCTATCTGTCAAGGGGGGGCCATGGCCATCAAAGTCGGGGTCAACGGATTTGGACGGATCGGCCGGTTGGTGTACCGCGCCGCCATGAAGCACAAGGAATTGGAGATTGTCGCGGTCAATGACATTACCGACGCGAAGACACTCGCGCACCTACTGAAATACGATTCCGTGCATGGGCGGCTGGATGCCGAGATTGCCGCCAAGGACGACGGCATCGTCGTCAACGGGCGCCACATGCGCGTGACCGCCGAGCGCGACCCGGCGAAGCTCCCCTGGAAGGAGCTGGGCGTCGAGACTGTGCTCGAATCGACCGGGCTGTTCACCGACCGTGACAAGGCGGCTGCCCATCTGACCGCGGGCGCTAAACGGGTTCTCATCTCTGCCCCGGCGAAGAAGGCCGATGGGACCTTTGTCATCGGTGTCAATTGCCGCGGGTACGATCCCCACAAGCACATCATCATCTCCATCGGTTCCTGCACCACCAACTGTCTGGCGCCGGTGGCGAAGGTGCTCAACGATACATTCGGGATCGAGTTCGGATTCATGACCACGGTGCACGCGTACACCAACGACCAGCGCATTCTCGATCTGCCGCACAAGGACCTGCGGCGGGCGCGCGCGGCCGCGATGTCGCTCATTCCCACGTCCACCGGCGCCGCCAAGGCGATCGGACAGGTGATCCCGCAACTTGACGGCAAACTGGACGGCATCGCCGTGCGCGCACCGGTCCCCGATGGGTCGCTGGTCGACCTGACCTGCATCACCGTCAAACCGGCAACGGTGGAGGGGGTTAACGCGGCGATGAAAGCCGCCGCACAGGGGCCGATGAAGGGGATCTTGCGCTATTGCGAGGAACCGATCGTGTCGATTGACGTTGTCGGCGACCCCCATTCATCGATCTTCGATGCCGCCGAAACGCGTGTGCACGGCCAACTGGTCAAGGTGTTATCGTGGTACGACAACGAGTGGGGCTTCTCGGTCCGCACCGTCGATATGCTGGAGCGCATGCACGACTGAGGTCATTGGCGGAGAAACAAGGGGTTGAAACCCCCTTGTCCTCCAACCAGAGCCGGGGCAGACGGACCGGTGGGCGATGGAATCGAGAACGGCAAACAAGGGGCTTTAGCCCCTTGAACGCAGGAATGCGGAAATGAACAAGAAAACGATCGACGATATCGCGCATTTGATGCGGGGCAAGCGCGTGCTGGTGCGGGTCGACTTCAATGTCCCGCTGAAAAGCGGCCGGGTGACCGATGACACCCGTCTGACCGCTTCGCTGCCGACGATTTGCAAGCTCCGGGACTCGGGGGCGCGCGCGGTCTTGGTTTCCCACTTGGGACGGCCGAAGGCCAAACCGACACCGGAGTACTCGCTGGCGCCGGTGGCGCAACACCTCAGCGGCCTGCTGGGTACCGCGGTGCCATTCGCGGAAGATTGCATCGGTCCCAAGGCCGCGACGGTCGTTGAGCGGCTGCGCGACGGAGAACTGTGTCTTCTGGAGAACCTCCGTTTCCATCCCGGCGAGGAGAAGAACGATCCGGAGTTCGCGCGGCAGTTGGCCGCCTGGGGCGACATCTTTGTCAATGACGCCTTCGGCACCGCCCATCGCGCCCACGCTTCGACGGAAGGAGTCACCCACTTCATCAAGACCTCGGTCGCCGGATATCTCATGCAGCGCGAACTCGACTACCTCGGCCGCCTGCTGAGTAGCCCGAAGCGGCCTTTGGTTGCGCTCCTGGGCGGCGCCAAGGTCTCCGGGAAGCTCGAGGTACTGGCCAACTTGATGAAGACGGTTGACACGTTCCTCATTGGCGGTGGGATGGCGTTCACATTTCTGAAGGCGCAGGGGCACGCGATCGGTCGCTCGATGGTCGAGGATGATCTGTTGGACACGGCGCGGCAGGTGCTGCACGATGCCGGATCCAAGAAAAAGAAGTTTCTGCTCCCGTCAGACTGTGTCGCCGCCTCCGATCTGAAAGGGACCGGTCAACCGGTGATTACCGGCGTCCAGCAGTTCCCCGCCGGTCTGGCCGGCTATGACATCGGACCGCAGACGACCAAGGCGTTTTCCGCCGAGCTCAAGCAGGCGGGTACGATTTTCTGGAATGGCCCGATGGGGGTCTTCGAAACTCCGCCGTTCGATGCCGGAACGAAGGCGGTCGCCTACGCGGTCGCTGAGGCGACCGATGCGAGCGCCACTTCGGTGATTGGCGGCGGTGATTCGGTCGCGGCGGTGCACCAGCTCGGTGTTGCGGATCGCATCTCGCACATCTCCACCGGCGGCGGGGCATCCTTGGAGTTCCTGGAAGGGAAAGTCCTCCCCGGCGTCGCGGCGCTCAATGACCGGTAGGCTTTGGTGCCACGGGTCGTTGGACCCGTGCCGGATTCTCCAGTGGGTAAGCAAGGGGCTTCAGCCCCTTGATCTCTGAAGATCGGACGCGACTGATGCCCCGTATCCCCTTCATCGCCGGCAACTGGAAGATGCACGGAGACATACCGCGCACGCGGGAGCTCTGTGCCGCAATGGTGGCCCGTTCGAGCGCCTGGCCGACAGTCGAGGTCGCTGTCTTTCCACCGTTCGTGTCCTTGGAAGCGGCGCACGAAGCACTGAGCGGCAGCCGTATTCAGTTGGGCGCCCAGAACATGCACGAGGCGCCCTCGGGCGCCTTCACCGGCGAGGTGTCGGCCGCCATGCTGTTGACCGCCGGGTGCGAATTGGTTATCTTGGGACACTCCGAGCGGCGCCGTCTGTTCGGCGAGACCGATGCGGGGATCAACCGAAAAGCCCACGCCGCCTTGGCGGCCGGGCTGAAGCCGATTGTCTGCATCGGCGAGACTTTGGAGGAACGTGAATCGGGGCGGACGTTCGCGGTTCTTGAAGGGCAGTTGACTGGTTCCTTAGCGACACTGACCGCGGCACAGTTGGACAATGTGACGATCGCCTATGAACCGGTGTGGGCTATCGGGACCGGACGCGTGGCGACGGTCCAGCAGGCCAGTGAGGCGCATCGTTTCATCCGGGGTTGGCTGGCGAGGGCGTACTCAGGAACAGTCGCGGAACGAATGCGAATCCAGTATGGCGGATCGGTCAAGGGCGAGAATGCCCGTGCCCTGCTTGCCGAGCCGGACATCGATGGGTGCCTGGTCGGCGGCGCTTCCTTGGACCCGAATGAATTCGATGCCATCATCCGCGCATCGGCGTAGGGCGAAGGGACAGGAACTGTCATGCTGAGCGGCTTGTCCCGAACGAAGCTGAGGGAAGCGAAGCATCTGCTTTTCTCCGCGTGATCGCACTGTAAGGAGGCGTTGTGTACGGTATACTAATCACTCTGCATTTGATCATCTGCTGCGCGCTGATTATCTCAGTGTTGTTGCAGTCCTCCAAGGGCGAAGGGCTGGCGGGGGCTTTCGGCGGCTCGTCGTTGACCGGTACAGTCTTCGGCGGGCGCGGCGCGGCGACCTTCCTGGCCAAGGCGACCACCGGGTTGGCGATTGCCTTCTTCGCCTCGGCGCTTGTCCTGGGATTCATGCATCCCGTCACTGGGGCACGGGCCGTCACCGCGGGTGAAAGCGCCGTTGAAGAAGCGGCGCGTCAGGCGCCGGCGCCGGTTGAACAGCAGCCGGTGACACAGGATCAGACCCAGGGCCAGCCGGCGCAGACACCCGCCGGTCAGGAGGCGACACCGATCGACAAACTCAAGCCCGAAGCGCCGAAGCAGACCCCGCCGGGGGATTCAGGAAAGCGGTAGCAGAACCGACTCCGGCGTCGCCGACCCTCAGGCGACTCTCGTAGCAGGTGGAACGCAGGATACGCCAGTCCTCAACTGGCTAAAGCCAGGCCGAAGTGGTGGAATTGGCAGACACGCCATCTTGAGGGGGTGGTGGGGTAACCCGTGCGGGTTCAAATCCCGCCTTCGGCACCACATTCTCATCTGGGCACGCCGCGACGGTAAACAAGGGGCTTCAGCCCCTTGGCGTATTCGCCCGTCAACTGAGACGACAAGGGGTTGAAGCCCCTTGTTTGCCGGAGGATTCAGGTTCAACCAAATGAGCACCGAAGATCGGGTTCGCTGCCCCTGGCCGACCGACGACCCGCTCTACCTCGCCTACCACGACACGGAATGGGGTAAGCCGGTGCATGAGGATCGGCTGATCTTCGAGTTTCTCGTACTCGAAGGGGCGCAGGCGGGCCTGAGCTGGGCGACAATCCTCAAGCGGCGGGAGGGGTATCGCGCGGCGTTCGCCGGCTTCGATCCGGAGAAGGTGGCGCGGTACACCAAGCGCAAGATTGAACGGCTGCTGCAAGACCCCGGCATTATCCGCAATCGCGCCAAGGTCGAAAGCGCCGTGAAGAATGCGCGCGCGTTTCTGAAGGTCGCCGAGGAGTTCGGCACGTTCGACCGCTACATCTGGCGCTTTGTCGGCGGCAAGCCGATCCAGAACCGTTGGCGGATCCTCAAAGAGGTTCCTTCCGAGACGCCGGAATCACGCGCCCTGAGCAAGGACCTCAAATCGCGCGGCTTCACCTTCGTCGGCCCCACAATCTGCTACGCCCACATGCAGGCCACCGGAATGGTCAATGACCACCTGGTCACTTGCTTCCGGCACAAGGAAGTGGCAAGTCTTCGTAGGTCAGGAGCCCCGCGCTCCTGACAGGGCAAAGCTTGGCAACATCACCAGAGAGCATGTCGGGAGCGCGGTTCGACTTCGCTCACCACATGCAGGGCTCCCGACCTACACTTCTGATGCGGATGTATTTGGTAAACAAGGGGCTTCAGCCCCTTGCGGATCGATATTCACCTGTGCAGCGGGAGCAAGGGGTTGAAACCCCTTGTTTACCGGGCAATGGCGACAAGCGACCATGTCTCGGCTTGGGCATCTGATCCCACGTGTGGCCATCGAGCTCGCGCCCATTGCGCTTCTTGTGCACTCCGCCCCACTGCTTGAAGAAGAACGGTACTTCCCCTTCAAGACACTGGTCGCGAATGTCACGGACCCAGTCCGCCTCCATCGGGCGGCATCCAGGTCCGGACTCGCCGCCGACAATAACCCAGTCGATGCCATCGAGCGGCAACTTGGGTAAAGGACCAAGCAGGGGCTCAACCGACAGGAAGCGCACAGCCGCCGGGACTTCGCTCAGATAACCGATGCGGTGAACGTACTCCCGGCTCTCGACACTGACGCCCATCCAGACATTTTCGGGCCACGGCAGCGCACGCCAGACTTCGTTTAGACGCTCGGCCCGCTTGGTCAATATCTGGAACTGGTGCCAGGCGGCTTCCTGCATCACGAAGAAGACCTTCTGAATGAACTCCAGCGGCACATCTCCATGAAAAAGATCGCTCATGGAGTTGACAAAGATCGTCTGTGGCTTGGACCATAACAGGGGCAAAGCGAGGGCATGCTCGTGCAGCGTCAGCTCGAACCCATTGCGGTAGTTCTCGGACCCCATGGCCTTCAGGCGCCTCGCCATTCGTTCGGCATAGCAGAACTTGCACCCCGGACTGACCTTGTCGCACCCGGTGACCGGGTTCCAGGTGGAGGTGGTCCATTCGATGGGGGAGGATTGGGCCATGCTATCTCGGCATTCGCCGGCGATACTTGTCAAAGATATGCCCAACGATGTCCGCGGCAACGGCCTTGTGTGAGGCGAAGAACAGATAATAGATCACAGCGCCCTTCGAATTCCTCATGGGAATGGGGCTGGGGACGTAGTCGAAACCCGCCACCCTGAGAAGTCTTTCACGGTAGCGATCAGCAACGTCTTGGTTCGAGCCTTTCGTTTCGTACCCGAAGAGGTCCGCCGAACCGTCGTAGATTTCTTTCTGCCAGGACTCGTCGCCCCAAGAGCGGTTCATTCGTTCTCGCTGCGAAGCGGAGACGGCAGAGGGGTTCGTCCAGAGCACATTCCGATTCATGTCCATGACCGGGAAGTTCAAGAACACGTCGAGGGACTTCATCTGCCCCGCTGCACGGGGAACTTCCCAATCAAGGTGCAAGCCATAAGGGTCCAGGATACAGAGCCCTCGCCTATAGTCTTCGAATCGCACTCTCGGAAAGACCGTCTGCAGTAGGATTTTGTTGCAGTCTCCCTCGTAAACGTGAACCTCGGGCCGTGTACGGCTTAGCTCATGAAGCATCTCCACTTTGCTGTGATCAATTTCGATGAAGTAGAATTCCCCGAAGGGTGGAGTCACTGCCAAGGCGTTGAGCGGAGAGCCTGCCACAAACCCGCCGGTCGTCCTCGACACGTGGACTCCCGCGCCCGCGAATGCGTCGATGTACACGTGGTGCAAACGGGGATTCTGCTGAGCCGCCAAGATGGTCGAGTACGCAGTGGCGTAATCCTTGACTATGTCGAGCTTGACCTCACTCCAGTAGCCGATCTCGTCGAACCTGAGTTCTGAATGGCTCATATCAGCTTGCCGTGACCCTTGACATGAGCAAGATCGACGATTGGGAAACTCGGACAATCACTTTGTGCGCCGGGTGTCGCACCACAAACGAGTCGTAGGTCAGGAGCCCGGCGCTCCTGACGATATGGAGCTTGGCAGCGCCGCCAGAGAGCATGTCGGGAGCACAGGGCTCCCGACCTACAAAGCACTACGTCCTAGGTCCCCACCCGCTCCCCCAGCCACTCCACCAGCCGGTCCATCGGGACGCGGACCTGCTCCATCGAGTCGCGGTTGCGGATGGTGACGGTCTGGTCCTCGGAGGTCTGGGAGTCGGCGGTCACGCAGAAGGGCGTGCCGACTTCGCTCGCACGTCTGCTGAAGGCCCATTCCCCTGAATGCCGCGAAGACGGGCAAAAAGGCCTGTTGAAGACCCCACGTCTGTACGTATAATGGGCGAGCATTGGGAGGCAATGATGCCTGAACCGAACGATAGTCAGTCGCCACCGCGTCCGTCTCCTCCTCCTCCTCCTCCGAGGCCTGCACCGCCACGGCGGCCGGTGCCGAGTACTCCCCGGCCATCCGGGCTGCGTCAGATCATCGAAAAGGTCGTCCCCCCGGCACCACGACCCCGACGATGATCGCGGCGGTCACTCCGACGAATAGCAGCACAATGCCCCGGTTGAGCCAGCCGACCGTAATTCGCATGATGGTCTCGTTCTCTTGAAAGCACTGGTTTATTGAGTCAACGGCCTCTTCGAGGACTTCGGCGGCGGGCCGGAGCGAGTCCATGTCGTACTTGACCTGCTCAATGTTGGGTGCGGAATACCAGTCCTTTGTGTGATAACCGCGTGCCAGGCAGAGCTGTGCGCACAAGAGAATGACGACGCAGGCGGCAGATGGCCAGAGCGGATCACGCCCCATCAGTGAGCTCAAGCTGACCCCGATCAGCACAAACCCGAAACCAAGCAGTACGCCCAGCTTCTGTTCGACGCGTCCGATAGCCTCATACTGGCGATCGAGTTGCCCCTTTGCCAATTCAAAATACGTCCTGGCATGTTCAAGATTGGGCGCGGCATCAGCCATGTCATCGCCTCCAGATGGTGCCTACCAGTACGTTCCTACTCCACCCTCTCCCCCAGCCACTCCCTCAGCCGGTCCATCGGCACGCGGACTTGCTCCATCGAGTCGCGGTCGCGGATGGTGACGGTCTGGTCCTCTGAGGTCTGGGAGTCGATGGTCACGCAGAAGGGCGTGCCGACTTCATCCATGCGGCGGTAACGGCGCCCGACCGCACCTTTGTCATCGTAGAAAACCTTGAATCTCTTGCGCAGGTCGGCGTCGAGCTTGAGCGCAATCTCCGGCATGCCATCGCGGTTGACCAAAGGGAAGACGGCGACTTTGATCGGCGCCAAACGCGGGTCGAGCGCGATCACTGTGCGCTTCTCCCCTCGCACCTCCTCTTCACGGAACCCATCGACGAGGCATACGAGCGCGGACCGGTCGGCCCCCGCTGAGGTCTCGATGATGTACGGCACGAAGTGCTCGCGGGTCTCTTCCTCAAAGTACGAGAGATCGACGCCGGTCGCTTCTTTGTGGCGCGAGAGGTCGAAATCCGTGCGGTTGTGAATTCCCTCAAACTCCTTCCAGCCGAAGGGGAATTCATATTCGATATCGTAGGCGTCCTTGGCGTAGTGCGCCAATTCACCGGCGCCATGCTGGTGGAAACGCAGCTTCTCTTTGCGGATGCCGAGGTCGAGATACCACTCGTAGCGTGTCTGCTTCCAGTACTCAATCCACTTCTGGTCTTCTTTAGGGTTCACGAAATACTGCATCTCCATCTGCTCGAATTCGCGCGAACGGAAGATGAAGTTCCCCGGCGAAATCTCATTGCGGAACGCCTTGCCGATCTGCGCGATCCCGAACGGCAGCTTGCGGCGCATCGGCCCCTGCACATTGAGGAAATTCACGTAGATACCCTGCGCGGTCTCTGGGCGCATGTAGACGATCGACGCCTCATCCTCGACCGGCCCCATGAAAGTCTTGAACATCAAGTTGAACTGGCGCGGCTCGGTGAACTTCCCCTCGGCGTGGCACTTGGCTGCCTTGCGTCCCTTGTAGGCGGGGTTGCCGCACATTGACTCTTCGATTTGATCGAGACGGAAACGCGCCTTGCACTCCTTGCAGTCGACTAAAGGATCGGTGAACCCGGCGACGTGGCCGGAGGTCACCCACACCTGCGGATGCATGAGGATGGCGGCGTCGATCCCATCGACGTCATCGCGCCGGTGGGTCATCGACTGCCACCAGTGCTCTTTGATGTTGCGCTTGAGCTCGACGCCCAAAGGCCCGAAGTCCCAGCACGAGTTGAGCCCGCCGTAGATTTCCGATGAGCCAAAGACGAAGCCGCGCCGCTTACACAGTGCGACGAGTTTTTCCATGGTTTGATCAGCGCCCGCTTGAGCCACAATGCCTCCGTTGATATAGTCGGGTCAGATGGTGGGCAGAGCCCACCCTACCACATGGGTGTCATGCCGAACGCAGTGAGGCATCTGCTTTGGCATTTGGCGGAACAGCAGATTCCTCGTGTCGTCATCGCCCTTCGGGCGGCGATTCGCTCGGAATGACATGGAATGGTTCCGATGTTCAAGATGATCCCATCCGCCGCGCAGAGTTTGTGTAGGGCGGGCTCAGCCCGCCACATCCAGTCAAACAGTGAACGACCTGTCCTGAGCGCAGTCGAAGGAAGGCCGCCCTACCTCATACGGATCCCAACCGCCGCGCGAAATCCAACGACTTCAGTCGGTTGCCACCCAAGTGATAGCGGGCGAAGTCCTCGATGGCGACGGCGATTTCTTCCAGCGCATCCCGCTCAAGCGGGGTCGCGGCTACGTCTAATATCGGCGCTTCCTGCCTGGCACGCAACTCGGCCAGCGCCTCCGGCGACAGGCGATGGGGGTGCGCTTTGTCCGGCCGCTTCTCACGGCAGTCGCGGCAGATGATCTTGCCAGCGGCGGCGTCGAACACGACCGGCTGGTCTTCGCGCGGGGAGCGTCCGCAGGTGTCGCACCCACCGAACTGCGGACGAAATCCCAGGCAGCCCACCGCGCCGAGCATGAATCCCCAGAATTGCCGTGTCAACTGATCCTCCGGTAGGCACGCCAGCACTTCCAGAGTGGCGCGCGCCAATGCATACATCGACGGGTCTGACCCCTCGTAGGTATGGCGATAGAGGAACTCCGCGATGGCGAAAGCATGTCCGGCGCGGGGGATTGAGGCGGTCAACGGCAGCCACGGCACCACCGCCCGGCAGGAGGAGAGCAGGTGCAACTGCTCGCGGGGTTTCTTGTAGATCACGCACTCGGCGATCGACAACGGTTCGAGATGTCCCCAGAATTGCGACTTGGGTCGGAACGCCCCCTTGGCGATGACGGAGATGCGTCCCCAGGTGTGGGTGTAAAGGACGGCGATCTTCGAGGTCTCGGAGAACTTCTGCACCGACAGGCAGATCGCCTCGGTGACTTCAGGGGGTGGCATTGCCGCTGGGGGGAACCGGACGATGCGGTTTCGTGGTCAGTTCATAGATGGTTTCATCGGGACGCGACAGGTGATACTCGGTGCGGGCGATCTTCTCGATGAAGGTCGTGTCGGTCTCCAGGAGACGGTGGCGCGTGTCGAGGTCGATCACCTGCGCCGTCAGCGCCAACTCTTCCGCCGCCAGCTCGTCGCGCATATGATGTAGCGAGAGAAACCGCCAAGCCCCGCGATCACCGACAATGAAGAGATAGAGCAACACGGTCCCGCCGGTGACCCAAAGCAACTTGCGGGCGCGCGGCGAAAGTCCGCGCCGACGCGGCATGGCCTGGCGAGAGAATTCCCTGATTGTAACCAAGGCCGGTGAACGGCGCCGCTGGCGGCGAAATAACGCGGTCATCAATGCCCCCCAAAACGTCAAGTGCTACGGTTGCCGGAATGCCCCACGCCCGAGATAGGCGGCGCGATTGCCCAGTGCCGATTCGATGCGCAGAAGCTGATTGTACTTGGCCACCCGATCGGTACGGCAGGCCGAACCGGTCTTGATCTGGGCCGCGCCGGTGGCGACCACCAGGTCGGCAATCGTCGTGTCTTCGGTTTCGCCCGAGCGATGCGAGACCATCGCCGCATATCCCGCGCGCGCGGCCATTCCCATCGTGTCCAACGTCTCGGTCAACGTGCCGATCTGATTCAATTTGATCAGAATGGCATTGGCGACCCCGGATTCGATGCCCTTACGCAGCCGTTGCGGGTTGGTGACAAAGATGTCATCACCGACAATCTGTACCTCATCGCCAAGCCGCTCAGTCAGGAGGCGCCAGCCGTCCCAGTCGTCTTCGGCCAGACCGTCCTCCAGCGACACGATCGGGTAGCGGGAGATCCAATCGGCATAGAAATCGACCATCTGCGCCGAACTCAAGGATCGTTTCTCCCCCTTCAGCTCATAGTGCCCGCTCTTCTTGTTGAAGAACTCGCTGGCAGCGGGATCAAGCGCGAAGACGACCTCCTCACCCGGATTGTACCCCGCTTGCTCGACTGCTTCCATCAGGACGGTGAGCGCTTCTTCATTCGATTTCAGATTGGGGGCAAACCCACCCTCATCGCCGACCGCGGTCGAGTACCCTTTGGCGCTCAGCACCCGTTTGAGCGAGTGGAAGACCTCGACCGCAGCCCGCAGCGCCTCGGAAAAACGATCGAAGCCGATTGGCACAAGCATGAATTCCTGGAAATCGACGTTGTTGTCGGCGTGCTTGCCGCCATTGAGGACATTCATGAACGGGACCGGGAGGATCTTGGCGTTGGGGCCACCCAAATACATGTAGAGCGGCAGTCCCGTTGACTCGGCTGCCGCCTTGGCGACCGCCAGCGAGACACCGAGGATGGCATTGGCGCCGAGTTTCGATTTGTCGGCGGTGCCGTCCAGATCGATGAGGAACGTGTCGACATCGGCCTGGTCGAGTGCCTCCATCCCCGCCTCGGTCAGTTCCGGCGCGATAGTCTCATTGACCGCCGCGACCGCCTTCAGCACCCCCTTGCCGCCATAGCGCTCGGGATCGCCATCGCGCAGTTCCAACGCCTCATGAGCGCCGGTCGAGGCGCCGGACGGCACCGCCGCCCGTCCCAGCGAACCATCTTCCAGACCGACTTCCACCTCGACTGTCGGATTCCCTCGGCTGTCGAGGATTTCGCGCGCGACACACAGATCGATTTCCGGCATGCACTCCCCCTGTTTGGCAAGCAGTCCCGACAGGCTGCAGAGGCACCATCGAGGCAGACAAGTACGGGTACCCCGCCGCAACCGTCAATGGTTTTTGGAGGGCCGAAACCAGCCCGGTGCGGCAAGAGTGGGCTCCGCCC